>Ga0210044_10001874_pt1 | contig 31935 bp, 30 predicted proteins | sample CryGey13umfilter_2_FD_183959 | JGI IMG/M metagenome (GOLD analysis project Ga0210044, IMG submission 183959) | Groundwater microbial communities from aquifer in Utah, USA - Crystal Geyser 4/9/14 3 um filter (SPAdes) (version 2) | ecosystem: Environmental > Aquatic > Deep subsurface >...
CCGTCCACGGCCACCACGCTGCCCTGCTGCGACAGGCGCATCCGGCCCGACACGCCCACCAGGGGCAGCGGGATATTCCAGGCGAAGAGCGTGCCCGCGTCGCTCTCTTCGATCACGTCGGCGTGCGCGCCGTTCATCAAGGAGCGGCTGAAGGCCTCGGGATCCACCATCACGCGGCGCGTCTCCGCCGTGCCCGCGCCGACGCGCCCGACCACCGTGACGTCGTCGAGGGCGTCTCCGCGCATGCGCATCAAGGCCAGATCGCCTCGCATCAGCAGCGGCAAGTGCGCCTCGAAGTCGACCTGCTCGGGCGCCAGCGCAGGCGCCTGCGCGGGCGGTTCCGGCGGGCTGTAGCCCGCGACGCGTTCGGCCTCCTTCTTCGTGCCCAGGAGCATCACGCTGGCGAGGGCGATGTTGATGGTGCGGTTCACGCTCTGTCCGCCCGCCTCGAGTCGACCGCTGACCCAGTTGGCCCGTCGCATGTCGATGCGCGACGCGAAGACCACCAGCGAACCCGCCTCGTCCGGATACACACGCCAGGTCATGCGCCCCGTGCCCAGGTCGCCGCCGGTGGCGCGGATGTCGACGCGATAGCCCTGCTGCGCCGAGCCGGGGAGGGTGGTCATCACGTTGCGCCCACGCAGCGTGAACACGGCCAGACGCCAGGACCAGGAGTAGGCCGTCTGGGCACCTCGTTGCGACTCGATCTGCACCGCGTCGAGCGCGGGCATGAAGCGCGGATACCCCTCGGGGTGAGTGAGCACCGCCGCCACTTGCTCGGGAGGCGCGTGTACGCGCGCGGCCATCACGATGGCGGGCAGCTGGTCGTCGCCGCTGAACTCCACCAGCAGGGCGGGACCGGCGTCGAGGTGAGGCGAGAGTAGATGCCGCTCGCGCGGGTTCAAGAGACCCAGGCGTTGCTCCACGGCGCGCGGCGCGGAAGACGCGCCCTGCGCCAGCGCCGATCCCGAGGGCAGCAGCGTGGCTGCGAGGAGCAGCCAAGAGAACGCGCGTTGCAAGCGTCGCATGCCACCAAAGGCTTGCATGCTTCGTTGGACGCCGCCCGTCCCCGAAACTTCAGGCAGCGGCGCTGGCCCGCGAGAACGCGGTACTGTCCATGGGCCGAGCCTTCGATGCTGATTCGCCGTGCCACACTGCAGGTCCTCGCCCAGCTCGGGCGCGCCGAGACCTCCATCGCCCCCGACGCCCGTCGCCGCGCCTACGCCACGCTCGATCCGCTGATCCGCGGCGTGACCCGTCGTCGCGTGGTGCGTGCGGTGGCCTCGGCGCTGCACGAGACCCAGCTCGCGAACGACGAGGCCCATGTCCACCGCCTCGCCTATCTGCGCGTTCGCGGCGAGCGTGATCTCGCGGCCAACGATCTCGAGCAGCTCCGTGGCCGCTTTCTGGCGGTGGCTGCGCCTACGCCGGGCGCCCTCACGACGTGGTTGCCGCGCGTCCTCGGCCTGGCCGCGCTGCCCTTGCTCGGCGCGTCGCTCTACTTCGCCTTGCGGGCGCCGCCGTCGGTCGATCCCTATGCCACGGCGCAGGTCAGCTCGGGTGCCTACGCGAGCGGCGGTCGCCCGACACCGCCGACCGACGCGCAGCGCCGCGTCCTGCGCGAAGATCTGCAGGGCTACCTGATCGCCCTCCATGCCGTGGGTGCGCAGGAGACGACCACGACCAACGAGGGTCTGGTCGACGCGCGTCAGCGAATCCTCGACGACTCCGTGCGCGCCTTCGGCACGGACACGAGCTCGTTTCTCCACGCGCTCCTGGATCAGAGCGAAGCCATCGCCCTCGAGGGCAACGGCGCCATCGACAGCCACACCCGCGCCGCCGACGCCTTCGACCAGGAGCTCGGTCAGCGCGGCATCGGGCTCTACCTCGACACGGACGTGTGGCTGGGCACGGGTCGCCCGCGTCCGACGATGTCGTCCTTCGAGGTGGAGCACGTGAGCGTGTATCGCAGCGGGACGGTGCGCGTCAGCGCGCTCTTGCTGCGCCGGCTCGACCGCCCGCAGCACAACCAGGGCGTCCTGGGCTACACGCGCGCGGCCATTCGCGACGCCTTGGTGCTGGCTGAACCTGTGGAGGGAAACCTCGTCACCGAGGTGCTGCCGACTCTGGGCGACGCGGAGTCGTACCCCATGGTCGACCCCGAGACGCGCGCCTCGGGCGCACCTTGGGTCGCGAGCCTCGAGACGACGGCGGCTCGCACGCTGCGCTCGGCACTCGGTCATGCCCTGCCCTCGGCCCAGAGCGTGCGCCCGCTGGCGCGACTCTTCGAGCGTCGCCGCGCCGTCTTCGACGCCCTCTCCGCGCGCGTCGATCCCAGCTACTCCGTGTACACGCCACGCAGCTACCGCTTCGACGTCGACGATCTCGGCGTGCTGGCCGACATCAGCCTCAACTCCGAGCGCACGGAGCTCGCGCGCGTCGAGGCGGGTCTCGAGCAGGCGTCGTCGCGCGAACTCTGGGCCCGCCTGTTCTCGATCTTCGTCGCCTCCGTGGAGCGCCACGAGGTGCAGCATCGCCTCGACTTTCTCGCGGACGCCGAGGCGCAGGGCGACGTCCGGGCGCGCTACGAGGTGCGTGGCTCGAGCGAACGAGCCGGCCGGGAGCTCAGCGCCTATCTCGCACAGATCGCGCGCGACGGAGACCTCGCTCCGTCCACGCTCACGCTGCTCGCGAACCACGCGTTCGACCGCCGCGCGCCGCGCATGGCCTATCGCAGCGTCGCCTCGATGACGCTCCAGGGACTGGCGGAAGAGCTCTCGCTGGATGTCGACGCGCGAGCCCCCGGCCCACGTCCTTCACGCGAAGACCTGGCGCAGCTCTACGTCGCCCTCGTGGCGCGTCCTCCGGCCGAACTCTCGGACGCCGCGCGGCGACTCTGGGAGCGCCTGTTCCAGCGCACGCTCCCGCCTCTGGAACGCGTGGGCGAGTAGCGCGGCCTCAGATGCCGAAGTCCATGCCTTGATCCGCCAGCCGCTCCCGGGCGTCGCTGGTGCGGCGGATGGCGCCCAGGGCCGCGAAGCCGAGACCCGCGCCCACGCCACCAGCGATGGGGGCGAAGAGCCCGAGGCAGGTGATGAACCCCTGCGTCGCCGCGAACACGGTCCAGCCTCCGACCACAGGCACGGTCAGCAGGGCCAGGAGTGCCGCGACCAGGCTGCCGCGTCGCCGTGCGCGGTAGGTGCGAAACGCGAAGGTGACGCAAGCCACGCCCAGCACGAGCTCGATCCAGGGCATGGCAGCGAGCGCGCCGCGCCAATGGATACTGCCGATCTGCTGCCCGGCGGCGACCACCGCGAAGAGCCCCGCGATGGCCTGCGCGCCGCCTGCGAAGTGCGCGATGCTCGGCTCCTTGGCGGCGTCGAGATCCTCGTCCATGGCCAGGCGCTGCCTCCCCTCTTCGCTCGCCGTGGGTTCCTCTTCCGCTGCTTCGAGCATGGCTTCGACTCTCCTCCGGGCGCGACCAGCCTACACCGGATCGAGCTCACGTCATCAGGCACGACTCCCGGGTTTATCCGCGACCTGCGCCGACCGGGCGTCGCGCACTATACTGCGTTATCATGTCGCGCCGTCCTTCGCGCTTCGCCGGCTTCAACGCTCGCAGCGTCGCCTTCTGGTTGCTCGCCGCCGTCCTGGCTAGCGTGGCCGTGTGGCTGCTCCCGTCGGCACCGCCCCGCCCGCCGACTAGGTCGAGTGATCTCGTCTTCTTCGACATCGTCGAAGACGCAGCCGTGGCGCCGCCAGGGGACGCTGGCCTCGCGCCGGACGCATTCCCCGCGGCCACCGAGCCCTGATATCCTCGCCGACCCATGCTTCACGCACGCTATCCGCTCCTGGCGCTCCTCGGCTTCGCTCTCTTCGGCTGCGGTGCCTCCGCCGCCGCGAGCTCCGGCGCGCACACCCTGGCCGCGGAGCCGCTCGCCCGCGAAGTCCACGGCGAGGTCAGCTACGAAGCGCGCCAGCCGACGCTGACGGGCACCTCGATCGCCGTGGAGCGCCGACCCGCGCGCCGCGTGACGGTGTGGGCCGTGGGCGAGGACGGTGCGTCGCTGGCCGAGGCGCATGCGGACGACGCCGGGCACTACAGCTTGCTCGTGCCCGGTCGAGCCGTGGCCGTGGCGGTCCTGGCGCGCATCGACGACGGCGCCATTCACCTGGTGGTCTCCCCCAACCCGGATGGCGCGACTCCCCATCGCTACTCGCGGCCCGTGGCCGAGATCGAAGGCAACGTGCTCGATCTACCGATCGGCGTCGACGCGCCCGACGGAGTCGCCGGCGCCTTCCACATCCTCGACACGCTGCTCCGGGGCAGCCGCACGGCGCACGACTGGACCGGCCGCGATCTGCCGCCCTTCTTCGCCTACTGGGGCCGGGGCATCACGCACGACTGGAGCTACTACCACGGCGAGACCCTGGAGGGCTCGGGGCGCTTCGGCATCGAGCTCCTCGGTGGCAACCCCGACGCGTGGCGCACCAGCGACACGGACGAGAACGACGAAGCCATCGTGCTGCACGAGTTCGGACACTTCGTGATGGACAGATTGACGACGGACTCCTCCTCGGGCGGCGACCACGGCGGGGGCGCGCTGATCGAGAGCGGGCTCGCCTGGGAAGAGGGAAGGGCCAGCTTCTTCGGCGTCGCCGTGCTCGGCCAGCCCTTCTACCGCGACACCCTCGGGCTCGAGCCGAACGGCAGCACGCGCGTGGACGACAACTTCGAGCGCCGCGGCATGGGTCCGCGCGGTCCCGGTTCGGAGGAGGGCGTGGCCGAGGTGCTCTGGGATCTGGCCGATGGCGCGGGCGGACTGCCCGACGAGGACCACGATGGCGTGGCGCTTGGGCCCGCGACCGTGCTGCGCGCCATGATCGACCTCGGCGCCCAGCCTCAATCCTTCCCCGCGATCGACACCTTCCTGCGCTTCTTGATTGACGACGGACGCGTGCCGCTGGCCGACATGAAGCACATGCTCGTGGTCGGCGATCAGCCCATGAGCATGATCCCCCCGGCGGCGGAGACCTATCCGCTCGTGCTCGCGATGGACGCACCACGCGAGGGGCGCATCGACAGCCTCAGCAACCCGGCGCCGAGCGGCGGCCCACCGCGCCACAGCAGCGGCTACGACGCCGTCCGGACCTACCGCGTCCACGTGCCCCGGGACGGTCGGCTCTACGTCTACCTCGAAATCCAGGGCTCGGGTCGCGGCGCCGACCACCAGGACCTCGATCTCGAGCTGCGTGATCTGCGCGCCAGCCTGCTGGCCTCCGCGCGCGAGGAGAAGCCGGGCGAGAGCCTCGCCCAGGACGTCCAGGCCGGCGACTACATCGTCCAGGTCCGCGGCGGCGGCGGAGGCAACCGCGCCGACTACCGAATCTCCGCCCGCCTCGAGTAGTGGGGACGCTCCAGCGGCAGGGGACGAGCCCTGATCATCGATCACAAGTGCGATTGTAGGACGTCACCGTTGACGGTGACGGCCACCGTGCCCGTATCCGCGACCGTGCCCGTATCCGCGACCGTGCCCGTATCCGCGACCGTGCCCGTATCCGCGACCGTGCCCGTATCCGCGACCGCGATCCCTGTCCACGTCCACGGTGGGCGGTGAGCATGCCGGTCGCCCACGAGGACTCCGCGGCACGAACCGACTTGTCGTCGTCACGAGGGACGCTCCTCGTCACTTTCGTCACCAGCGGCCACCGCGTCCCCGGCCGCGCGCGCTGCCGCGTCCCGAGGCCCTTCTTTCAGGCCCGCGCGCCCCGAGCCTTGACCCTCGGCGCCGCCCATGGTCCCTTGCCGACGCGGACCCGTGATGCCCGCGCCCACCCCCGGAGCCTCCATGAAGATCTTCATCGACACCGCCGACATCGGCGAAATCCGCGACGCCGCCTCCATGGGTCTCGTCGACGGCGTGACCACCAACCCCTCCCTGATCGCCCGGACGGGCCGCACGCTCGAGCAGTGCATCCGCGACATCTGTGAGGTCGTGGACGGACCGATCAGCGCCGAGGTGCTCGCCACCGACGCCGACGGCATCCTGAAGGAGGGCCGCAAGCTCGCGGCCATGCACAAGAACATCGTGGTCAAGGTGCCGCTGATCCCCGAAGGCTTGAAGGCCGTGCAGATCTTCGCCGCCGAGGGCATCAAGACCAACGTCACCCTCTGCTTCAGCCCCACGCAGGCGCTCTTCGCGGCCAAGGCCGGCGCCACCTACGTCTCGCCCTTCGTCGGTCGCGTCGACGACATCAGCGGCGACGGCATGGAGCTGATCCAGCAGATCGTGCAGATCTACGACAACTACGCGTTCGAGACCGAGGTGCTCGCCGCCTCGATCCGTCACCCCGTGCACGTCGTGCAGGCCGCGCTCCTGGGCGCGCACGTGGCGACCATCCCGCACAAGGTCATCCACCAGCTCCTGAAGCACCCGCTCACGGAGGCCGGCCTCGCCCAGTTCCTCGCGGACGCCAAGAAGACGCCGGCCAGCTGAGCCAGGATGCGGCCCCTCGCACGCATCGCCCTCGTCTCTGCGCTCGTGGTCGTCGCGCTGACGTCCCTCCCTCGTGCCGCGCGGGCTGACGTCTTGCCCGCGGGCGCGCTGGGCGCGCAGGTCCTGATCGAGCCCGGCGGCCACGTCGGCGGCGGCTTGCTGCTCGACGTCCTGCAGCCGCTGGGCATGTTGCGCCTGGGCTTCGCCATGGGCGTCACGGCCATCCCCAGCGACAACAGCGACGGTCGGGTCTACGTGCCGCTGCTCGCCTCCGGCGCACTCGTGCTCGGCCACGAAGGCGTCTCCCTCGCCTTGAGGCTGCGCGGCGGCGCCTGGGCGGGCGCCGTGAAGTCGGGCCTCGCGGGGGGCGGCATGCTGATGGCGGGCGTGCATCTCCGCTACGGCACGGACGAACGCGTCGCCTTCACCCTGGGCGTGGACCTCGTGCGCGAGTGGGGTCACGGTGACCGCGTGTTCTGGGCGCCGACCCTGGGCCTGGCCTGGGCCCTGGGCAGCGAGGACGCGCCGTGAGCGACGAATGGCGGCTGCCCGAGCTCGACGTCCAGATCGAACGGGACGAGAGCTCACCCGAAGACCACGGCTTCTTGCGCCTCAGGCGCCTGGTGCTGCGCAACCACTACCCCGAGGCGGAGCAGAGCCGGGCCTACCGCTACGACGTGGTCGAGCGTGACGCGCTGGACGCGGTCGCGATCGTGCTGGTCAGCCGTGAAGACTCGAGCCTGCGCGTGTGCCTGCGCTCGGCCACGCGGCCTCCGCTCTTGCTGCGCCGAGACGCGCGCCTGCCCTTGCCCGCGGACGACGCTCTCTCGCTCTGGGAGGTGCCCGCGGGGCTGGTGGAAGTGGACGAGCACGGCGAGGCCGGGCTGCGCGAGTGCGCCAGCCGAGAGACGTTGGAGGAGACGGGCCTCACCGTCGCTCCCGACGCCTTCACGCGCTTGGGTCCGCCCCTCTTCCTCTCGCCCGGCGTGCTCGCGGAGCAGGTGCACTTCCTGGTGGCCGAGGTCGATCCCGCGTTGGCCGCGGCGCCCACCGAGGACGGCTCGCCCGTCGAGGAGCGTGCGCGTGTGCGCTTCGTGACCTTGGCCCAAGCCTTCCAGGCGCTCGACGCGGGCATCGTCCGTGACGCCAAGACGGAAGTCGCCCTCCGGCGTCTGGCCGCGTCGTCCTCGGAGCGCGGATGACCGCACAAGCCTCCGTCTCGGCCGAGCCGCGCGTGCTCGTCATCTACAAGAAGACGGCGTTTCAGCGCACGGGCAACCGCGCGCGCGTGCAGCGCTTGCTGGCCGAAGCGGATCCCAGCGTGGCGCGCATGATGGACGCGCACCGCCAGCACCTCGAGACGCTTCACCTCGCGCGCGAAGCGCTCAACGAGCTGGGCGCCAAGGCCACCTTCCGACATCGCCACCAGCAGACGGACAAGCGCTGGGATCTCGTGGTCACCCTGGGAGGTGATGGCACCTTGCTCTGGGCCTCGCACATGGTCGGCCGCGGCACACCCATGGTCGCGATCAACAGCGCGCCCGAACACTCGGTCGGTTACTTCTGCGCTGGGGAGCGCGGCAACGTGCTGGAGATCCTGCGGCAGGCGCTCGCGGGTGCGCTGCCCAAGAACGCACTCACGCGCATGCGCGTGTGCGTCGATGACGTCACCGTCTCCACGCGCGTATTGAACGACGTGCTCTTCTGTCACAGCTGTCCGGCCGCGACCTCGCGCTACATCCTGCGCAGCGACGGGCGTGAAGAGGAGCAGACCTCGAGCGGCGTCTGGATCGGTCCCGCCGCGGGATCCACGGCCGCGATCCACTCCGCTGGTGGCCGCGTCGTCGCCCTCGGCAGCGCGCGCCTGCAGTACGTCGTGCGCGAGCCCTATCGCGGACCGGGCACGCGCTACACGCTGACGCGCGGTCTGGTTCCGCCCGGAGAGCGCCTGGAGCTCCACTCCAAGATGCGCGAGGGCATGCTCTTCGTGGACGGAGCGCATCGCACCCATGCCGTCGACATCGGCGCCGTCGTGCGCCTCGATCGATCGGACGAGCCGCTCACGCTCTTGGGGATGCGCCAGCGCTGAGTCCGCCGACGCGCCGCTTGCGCACCTCGGCGAAGACGAAGGCGAAGGCCAGGGCCCAGCAGCCGGGCGTCGTCACGTCGCCCACGCGCACGAAGAGCGTCTCGTCTGCCAGCAGGCGCACGTCGGCGATGAAGCTCGCGGTCTCGAAGGCCTCGGTGTGCACGACCTCCTCGCCCGCCGCCGTCACGTGCGCGCTGACGCCCGTGTTGACGACGCGCACCAGATCCCTCCGTGTCTCCACGGCGCGCAGACGCGCCACCATCTGATGCAGATGGGGTTCGCTCGTGTCGCCGAACCAGGCGTCGTTGGTGACGTTCAGCAGCCAGCCCGCCTGCGGCGTAACGACCGTGCGCGCGTAGTCGCTGGGCACGTCCTCGAAGCAATTCAGCACGCCCACCTCACCGCCCTCGAAGGAGAGGCGCCCCGGGCGATCGCCAGGGCTCAGGCCCGGGCAGGGGAAGGTGCGGTGCAGGGGGGGCAGATACGACCAGAGCGGGATGAACTCGCCGAAGGCCAGCAGGCGCACCTTGTCGGCCACCCCGAGCACCTGTCCGTCTGCCGCGAGGGCCACCGTCGAGTTGTAGCGGTCGCACCTGCCGCGCATCGTGAGCGCGCCGAAGATCACGGGTCCGTCCACGCCGTCGCGATGGATCCCGGTCGGTCCGCTCGGCTCCCTGTCGAAGCCGCGACGCAGCGGAAAGGGGTAGGCGGATTCGGGCCAGACCACGAGCTCGGCCCCCTGCGCCTCGAGCGTCGCCGTGGCCGCACGCAAGGCCTCGAGCTGCGGATAGAAGTTCACGGGATCGTGCTTGGCGAAGATGCCCACGTTGGGCTGCACGACACCGACGCGGAGCCTCGGCGCCTGCGCGCGCTCCGCCTCGATCTGGGGCAAGCGCACGGCGCCATAGACGGGCGGCAAGAGCAGCGCCACCAGCGCCAGCAGGGCAGGGCGCACGCGCATGCGGCGCAGCGCCACCATGGCGCCCACCCCTCCCAGGGCGAGCAGGAGATCGAGGGACGAGGCCCCGCCCAGCTCCGCGAGCTGCACCCACTCGGGCCAAGCCGTCAGTGGCGCCGCGGGACGCCAGGGAAAGAGCGCAGGCACGGAGGCGAAGCACAGCTCCCAGGCCAGAACGAAGGCCAGCCATGGCGGCGCGCCGGCGCGACGCAGCCAGGTCGTGCCCACGCTCGTGAACGCGAAGGGCAGCGCCTGCGCCGTGAACAGCAGCGCCGCGGTCGGTAAGGCCGCGATCAGCGGGAAGCGACCGAAGGTCTGCAGCAGGTCCACGATCCAGCCGAGCGCCACCACGTTCACGGCCACGCCCGCCGCCAGACCCAGCCAGAAGCTGCGGCGCGAGCTCGGCTCTCCCCCGGTCGGTACGAGCGCGAGGTAGAGCAGGGCGGGGGAGCCCAGGGCCAGCGCCGGATGCTCGAAGGGCGCCGCGCTCACGGCGAGCAAGAGCCCCGACGCGACGGCCAGCAGGAGATCGCGGCTCGGGACCGGGCCCCGGGCGTCGTCCGTAGGCTGATTCATCCGCGCAGGGAGAGCGCGCCTGCGTGCATCTCGAAGGTCGCGGGCAAGGCGCCGGGGGCTTCGCCGTCGACGTCGAGCAGGATCGGCCCGCCGTGATCCGCGGGCTCCACCACGACCTTCGCCGCGCGGGCGTAGGTGATGCCCTCGCGTCCCAGCAGCGTGCCGCGGTAGATGTGCGGCGTCTGTGCGAGCTGCGACAGGACCCCGGGGCTCTCGACGCCCACCACCTCGAACAGGCCGTCGTCGAGCTGCGCCCTGGGTGCGATCTCCATGCCGCCGCCGAAGAAGCGACCGTTGGCCACGGCCAGGTTCAGGATGCTCGCCTCCCGCGGCTCGCCATCGTCGAGCTGGATGCGCACGCGACGGTTCCGGTAGCGCAGCATCGCGCGCATCGTGCCCAGGAAGAACGCGGGTGTGCCGCCCATCCACTTCGGTCCGTCGTTGACCAGGCGATCGACCAGACCGCCGATGCCGCAGCTCGCGATGTTCAGAAAGGCGCGCCCCGCGGGCCGACCGTCGTCGTCGACGTGGCGCAGGTAGCCGAGGTCGATGCGTCGGGGCTGCGCCGCCAAGAGGTGCGCCACCGACTCCGTCGGATCGCGGCCCAGGCCCAGCGTCTTGCGGAAGTCGCCGCCTGTGCCGCAGGGCAGGGGACCGAGCCACATCGGAGTCTTCACCGCATGGCCCGCCTCGTCGAAGAAGCCGCCCACCGCCTCGCTCAGAGTCCCGTCGCCCCCGACCACCGCGACGCCGGGCGCACCCTGGGCGATGGCCTTCCGCACCAGCTGGGTCGCGTCGCCGGGACCGGCGGTCAGCCAGGTCTCGAAGCGTGCGCCCGCCCGGTGGAGCGCTCCCTCGAGCTCCTCGCGCCGCGCTCCGGCGCGTCCCGCGCCCGCCCGTGGGTTCAACAACAGGATGAATGGTTCGTCGTCGACCGTGCTCACGGGCCGACGATAGCAACCTACCGTCCGAGGGCGCGAGACTTGCTTGGGTGCGTCGAATTCTGCGGGATTATGTTTGACCGCGTGCTCAGCCGGGCGATAACCAGCCGGTGATGGCGTCGCGTACGAAGTCATGGTCCCGCGTTCATGCGCTGGCGGCGCTCGTGCCCTGGCTTCCCTGGCTGGCGTGGCATCTGTGGCAGTTCGGCGCTGCGCACGCGGGCCGCGACGTTTTCGTCGCGCGCTTCACGCTCCTGCCCGACGGCGTGGGCGCGGGCCTCGACCTCTTGTTGCTGGTCGGCATCGGCGTGCACGTGCTGTTGGGCGTGAAGCTCGCCGTCGACGATCCCGCGCCCCGACATGCGGGCAGCCACGAGAGCCCCGGCTCCCGCTCCTGGCAGCGACTCACCGGCCTGCTCGCCTTCGCCTTCGTGCTCTTCCACGTGCTCAGCCTCGGCTCCCGGGTCGACGCCCTCAGCGTCTTCGCGCGCCTCGACGACACGCTGGGGCAGCCGCGCTACGTGCTGATCTGGGTCATCGGTCTCACGGCCGTGTTCGCGCACCTGGCCGAAGGCGTGCCTGCCGCGCTTCGCACCCTCGGGCTCGTGGGCGGCGAGTTCCAGCTCCGCCGCGTGCGCGTCCTGGCCAACGTCGTCGCCGCCGTCTGCTGGCTCGTGAGCATGAACAGCCTGGCCTACTTCGCCACCGGCGCGGCCTACGTCGGAGGTCTCTGATGTTCGATCGCATCTACGCCATCGGCCTCAACACCTTCCGCGAAGCCGTGCGCGATCGCGTGCTGTACGGCGTGCTCGGCCTGGCCTCGGCCATCCTGATCTTCACCCTGGCCCTGGGCGAGCTCTCCCTGGATCAGCAGCGGCGCGTCGTGATGGACGTCGGCCTCGCCTCCATCTCCCTCTTCTCCGTGATCATCGCGACCTTCCTCGGCTCGTCCCTGCTCTACAAGGAGATCGAGAAGAAGACGCTCTACGTCATCCTACCCAAGCCGATCCGCCGCAGCGAGTTCCTGCTCGGGAAGTACCTCGGCATCACGCTGACGGGCGCCACCTTCGTCGCGCTCATGGGCAGCATCCTGCTCTGGGTGATGTCCGTTCAGGCGGACGCTTCCCTGGTATGGCTCGTGGTCTGTCCGTCCGTCCTCGCGCTCGGTCTCGGCCTCGGCTTGTGGCGTGCGCACGATCGCACGGCCGTGCTGCTGCCCTTCGCCGTCTGCGCCCTCGTGTGTACCGCGGCCCTGGCGTCCACCACGGACGCGCCCGTGTGGCCCGTGCTCGCGGCCTATCTGCTCAACCTCGGCGAGGTGCTCCTGCTCACGGCGGTGGCGCTGCTCTTCTCGTCCTTCTCCACGCCGTTCTTGACCGGCGCCTTCACCGCGGGCGTATGGGTCCTCGGTCGCTCCGCCGGCAGCATGGCGCAGATGAACAGCTCGGCCCTCTCCGGGGGCATGAAGTCGGTGCTGCACTTCCTGGCCGAGATCACGCCCAACTTCGATCTCTTCGTGCCGCCCCATCGCACGCTGACGGTGCACACGGCGGCCATGGGCCCCGCGGGCTATCTCGTCCACGCCATGGGCTACTCCGTGCTCTACAGCGCTCTGCTCCTCACCTTCGCGACCTTGATCTTCCGCCGACGAGACTTCCTGTGACGGGCCCGAACCATCTGCGTCGACGTGTCTTGCGCGGCTTCGCCATCGCGGGCGTCTTGCTGGCCGTGGTCGTCGTGCGCGTGGTGGTCTCGAGCCGGAGCGAGCTCGCCAAGGGCGTCGCCCTCGAACAGGGCCACGACGTGGACGCGGCCATCGTGCACTACCGCCGCGCGGCCCGCTGGTACGCGCCCCTCAGCCCCTATCCCGTCGCGGCGCTCGCCCACCTGGAGCGCATCGGCGCCGCGGCCGAGCGAGACGCGGACGTGGATCGCGCTCTCGGCGCCTATCGCGCCATGCGTGGCGCCATCCTCTCGACGCGCAGCTTCTACACGCCCACCCCGGACCGCCTCGAGCGTGCCGATCAGCGCATCGCGCGCCTGATGAGCGAGCTGCCGGCCCCGCCCATCGACGCGGGCAAGTCCCCGGACGAGCTCTATCGCGAACACCTCGCGCTCCTCAGCGCGAGCCCTCGCCCCAAGCTCTTGTTCGCCTTGATGGCGCTCTTCGGCTTCGGCCTCTGGGTCGGCGGCGCCTTCACCTTCGCCACCCGCGGCATCGACGAAGAGGATCGCCTGCTGCGCCCGCTGGCGCTGCGCTGGGGCCTGGTCGTGCTCGCGGGTTTTCTCCTCTTCTCCCTCGGACTCGCCTTCGCCTGAAGCCTCGGGTTCGGTCGCTGCTTGCTGGCGTCCCCGTGCTGTCGTACGACGCACGCCGTGGACAACATCCGCATCGTTGGCGGCGCGAGGCTGGCTGGCTCGATCCCCATCAGCGGCGCCAAGAACGCGGCCTTGCCCATCTTGTGCGCGTCGCTCCTGGCCGACGGAGATCACGTCTTCCGCAACGTGCCCGATCTGCGCGACATCGGCACGATGACCAAGCTGCTCTCCCATCTCGGCCTCGAGACCTCCTGCGAGGACGGCGTGGTGCGCGTGCGCGGCTGCACGGTCGGGGACGCCGACGCGCCCTACGAGCTGGTGAAGCAGATGCGGGCCTCCGTGCTCGTGCTCGGCCCGCTCGTGGCGCGCTACGGCAAAGCTCGCGTCTCCTTGCCCGGCGGCTGCGCCATCGGCGCGCGACCCATCGACCAGCACCTGCGCGGTCTCGAGGCCATGGGCGCCAAGATCGAGCTCGCCCATGGCTACGTGAACGTGGTCGTGCCCAAGGGTCAGCTTCGTGGCGCCGAGGTCGTGTTCGACATCCCCACCGTGGGCGGCACCGAGAACCTGATGAGCGCGGCCGTGCTGGCCCGTGGTCGCACCACCTTGGTCAACGCCGCGCGTGAGCCCGAGGTGGAGGAGTTGGCGCGCGTCCTGAACAAGATGGGCGCCTCCGTGGAAGGCGCCGGCACCGACGTGATCGTGATCGAGGGCGTCGACCAGCTCGAGCCCGTGGATCACGCGATCATCGCCGACCGCATCGAGGCCGGCACCTACATGGTCGCGGCGGCGGCCACCGCGGGCGACGTCTTCCTGGACCACGTCACCTTCGATCACCTCGAGGCGCTGGCGGCCAAGCTGCGCGAGGCGGGCGTGGAGGTCGAGCGCGAGGGCAGCGGCGTGCGCGTCGCCCGTCGCGGAGAGCTGCGCGCGACCAGCGCGACCACGGCGCCCCATCCGGGCTTCCCCACGGACATGCAGGCCCAGTTCATGATGCTGATGTGCCTGGCGCGCGGGCGCAGCGTGATCACGGAGACCATCTTCGAGAACCGCTTCATGCACGTGCCCGAGCTCAACCGTATGGGCGCTCGCATCGAGGCCCGCGGTCGCGTGGCCACGGTCGAAGGCGTCGACAGCCTGAGCGGCGCCGAGGTGATGGCGACCGATCTGCGCGCGAGCGCTTCGCTTGTCGTGGCCGGTCTGGTGGCCAAGGGCGTCACCGAGGTGCTGCGCGTCTACCACATCGATCGCGGCTACGAGCACATCGAGGACAAGCTCCGCGCCCTGGGCGCGACCATCGAGCGCGTCCCGGGAAGGATCTGAGGCGAGCATGGAGCCCGAGGTCGTGATCGCCGTGCCCAAGGGCCGAGTGCTCGAGCAGCTCGTGCCGCGCCTCGAGGCCGCCGGCTTCGACTCCAAGGCGCTGACTCGTGGCGGACGCCAGCTTATCCGCGACGACAAGGTCGGGCGCCTGCGCTACCTCCTGCTCAAGCCCGACGACGTCCCGACCTGGGTCGAGTACGGCGCCGCGGATCTGGGCGTGGTCGGTCGCGACGTGCTGCTCGAGCGCCAATACGATCTCTTCGCGCCCGTGGATCTGGGCATCGGCGTCTGCCGCATGATGGTCTGCGGCCCTGCGGACTTCGCCTTCACCGCGGACATGAGCCGAACGCTGCGCGTCGCCAGCAAGTTCCCCAACATCGCGCGCCGGCACTTCCTCGGTCGCGGGCAGCCGGTGGAGGTCATCCTGGTCAACGGATCCGTCGAGCTCGCGCCGCTCACGGGCCTGGCCGACGTGATCGTCGACATCGTCGAGACGGGCGAGACGTTGCGCCAGAACGGCCTGGTTCCGCTCGAGGCCATCTGCGACATCTCCTCCGTCGTGGTCGCCAACCGCGTGGGCTCCAAGCTCAAGCGCGCCGCCATCGAGCCCGTCCTCGCCGCGCTGCGTGCCTCGGCCTAGTCGACTTCGCGCCTCGGCCTAGTCTTCGAGGCGCTTCTCGAAGCGGATCTTGACCTCGGAGAAGCCCATCGCGCCGTGGGCAGCGCGGGCGCCTTCGTTGAAGGGCCAGGTCTCGGATTCGACCACCTGGCAGCCTGCGCCACGGAAGAGCTGTTCCAGCTCGCCGTAGAGTCTGCGTCCCACGCCCTTGCCGCGCGCCTCGGGCAAGACGCACCACTCCTCCACCACGCCGCGACGCGACAGCAGCCGACGCGGCTCCGTCTCGACGTGGCCCGTGATGTAGCCGAGGGGTTCGCCCGCGCCCGACTCGGCCAGGACGATCAGCGCGTCGGGTCGCGCCAGGAGCGAGTCCACGTCGTCCCGCAGCACGCGCTCGAAGTCGCGCCAGGCGAAGAAGGGCGCGAGCTTCTCGGGCGTGATCTCCTGTGCGTACTCCACATAGAGCGTGCGGTGCAGGAAATGGACAAGGCTCCGATCGGCGCTCGTGGCGCGGCGCAGCTCGACACCGTTCATGTCGCCGAGCATACGCGTCGGCGCCCCGAAGGGCAGCCCGACGCTGCTCTCCGGGGCGCTCGCCAGCGACGCGCTCATTCGTCGTCGTTGCTGCTCGCGCGTCGACGATGCGTCGGCGCTTGGAGCGTCGTCTCCCCCTCCACGGCCAGCATGGGACGCAGGTGGCGGAAGGTCGCGCGACCGATTCCCCGCACGCGCATGATGTCCTCGATGCGACCGAAGCGGTGATCCTGCCGGCGATCCAGGATCGCCTGCGCCTTGGCTGCCCCGATGCCCGGGAGGCGCGTGAGCTCCTCCAAGGAGGCCGTGTTCAGGTTGACCACGCCCGTCGTCTCGCTCCCCTCCTGCGCGGAGGCCACCTCGAGCAGATGCGGCAGGGCCACGCCAGCAGGCGCAGCCACGAGCGCCGTGACCATGAGCAGCGTGCGGCAGACCTTCTTCATCATTTCATTCTTCATGTTCCTCTTCCTGTTCTCGATTGTTTCGGTTGTTGGTTTTGAGTGTTCGATTGCACGCCGGCCGAGGCCGGCGGGATCATCCGGCCATGGACTCCGCGCGCTCGCTGAACGTGCCGCGCTCCGTGCCGCGCTCTTCGAAGGGCCGGTACTCGCGGATGTGCAGCTGACCGTTGGTCGGCATGGCGTCGAGCAGCACGTTCATGCTGCCGTCGCGGTTCTCGAAGGCGGCGCCGATGCGCAGCCAGAACTTCTTCCCGTCCCGTTGTCGGTCGACGATGGTGTAGACGACCTTGAAGTTCTTCTGTCCGTGTTGCTCTGGCATGAGTTCTCCTCTCGGTGTTGAGCGGGGCGTCGCGCCCCTCGTGAGCTGAGGAGAGCTAGAGCAGGAGTCGTGCCGACCATGCGGATCAATGATTTCGCGTAGTTGGCGCTGCCCTGGCGGCGGATCGGCGGTTTTTCGCCGGCGGGCGCCGGGCTCCCGCCCGAATTCGTCCTGCGGCCTCGACACCGAATCCGGGCCCGGATGCCACTTCCGTCGACGACTTCGCGGGCCCGGCGCGCCAGACGCTTGTGGGGACGGGCGAAAAACCCTACGATGCGCGCCCATCGCGGGACCATCGGACTCCCGCTTCCCACACGACAGCGCGTCGAACTCGGAGGACCATGCGGATCTCTCTCTCCACCGATTCCTTCAGGACCACCAAGGCGGACTTCCTGGCCGTCAGTGCCGGCACAGCACACGTGGACAAGGACCCCGCGCTCACCGCTCTGGCCAAGTCCATGGGCGGCACGGCGCTCGCCGACGCCATCAAGGATGAGGGCTTCACCGGCAAGGTGGGGCAAGTCCTGAAGCTGCAAGCCCACGGTCGCTTGGCGGCGCGCTGGGTGATCGTGGTCGGCGTGGGCAAGGACGCGGGCAAGCCCGCCGCCGCCCGTCTGCTCGGTCATCACGTGGCCAAGGCCAGCCAGCGCCAACGCTCGGCGGCGCTGATCCTCCCGGTCGACGACGCCGAGTCCGTGCGTCAGGCCGCTGAGGGTCTGCTCGGCGGAAGCTACCGCTACGACACCTACTTCACCGGCAGCCGTAAGCCCAAGGGTGGGCTGAAGAGCGCCGAGCTGCTCGTCTCCGACGCCAAGGACCCGGCGCTGAAGGACGGTCTGTTGGCCGGTCGCGCCGTGGGCGAGGCCGTCAACGTGGCGCGCACCCTGGTCAACGCGCCGCCCAACGATCTCACGCCTCCCGCGCTCGCCGATTTCGCCGCGACCGAGGCCGAGAAGCTCGGCGTCAGCGCCATGGTGTGGGACAAGGCCCAGATCGAAGAAGCGGGCATGCACCTGCTGCTGGCCGTGAACCGCGGCAGCAGCATCGAACCGCGCTTCGTGCACATGAAGTGGGAGCCCGAGGGCGCCACGCGCAAGGTCGTCTTCGTCGGCAAGGGCCTGACCTTCGACTCCGGCGGTCTGTGCCTGAAGCCCGCCAAGAGCATGATCGACATGAAGTGCGACATGGCCGGCGCGGCCATCACCATCGGCGTCGTGCTCGCGGCCGCTCGCATGAAGCTGCCCATCGCCGTCCACGCCGTGATCGGCTCGACCGAGAACATGGGCGGCGCGGACGCCTACCGTCCCGGCGACATCTTCCCCTCCCTCGACGGCAAGACGGTCGAGATCATCAACACCGACGCCGAGGGTCGCCTGGTGCTGGCCGACGCGCTGGCCTACGCCCGCGAGCTCGGGGGCGACTACGTCATCGACCACGCGACGCTGACGGGGGCCTGCATGGTCGCTCTGGGCCAGTGGCGCGCCGGTCTCTTCAGCGCCGACGACGAGCTCGCCGAGCGCTACCTCCAGGCGGCCGGAGCGAGCGGTGAGGCCTACTGGCGCTTGCCCATGGACGAGGAGCTCCGACCCACCCTGAAGAGCCCGGTCGCGGACCTCAAGCACACGGGCTCGGCCTACGGCGGCGCGGTCACGGCGGCGCTCTTCCTCTCCGAGTTCGCCGGAAAGAGCCGCTTCATGCATCTCGACGTGGCGGGCCCCTCCTTCCTCGACTCCGCGCACGGGTTCCTTCCCCAAGGCGGCACCGGCTTCGGCGTAGGCACCGCGATCCGCTTCCTCGAGGGGCTCCTGGAGTCCCAGGCCGACTGATCGTCGAGACCTCCGCCATGCCGCGGCGTCCGACGAACTTGGTTCCCCATGTGTCACGGAAGGTCCGGGGCTGCGGCAAGCGACGGCTGCTCCTGGCCTGCATCGTCGGGCTCTTGGGCTGGTCGCACGCGGCGCCCGCGGCGGCCCATCTGGGTCACGTCGTGCAGCGAGCCGAGCGCTACCTCAAGCTCGATCTCGAGCCGCACGGCATGCGCCTGGTCGTCTCACTCACGCTCGGTCCGGGCGAGATGGGCCGCGTGCTGGTTCAGGCCGACGCGAATTCGGACTCCGAGGTCACGCCCGAGGAGGCCAACGCCTACCTGCTCGACTGGGGCCGCGGCTTGGTCGAGGAACTCCCCGTGAAGGTGGACGGTCAGCGCGTGGCCGTGCGCTACGCCGACGCCTACTTCGATCCCACGGGGCCGGTGCGTTCCGTCGCGGGCACCGTCGAGATGGTCGGCCATGTCGAACTCGAGGGCGGTGAACATCGCGTCGAGGTCGCCGATGGCATGCGACGCCAGACCTTCGACCGCACGGACGTGACCTTTCAGGCGCGCGACGGCGTGGAGCTCTTGGCCGCTGGCTTCGCCGCGCCGACGTCGGTCGAGCAGCGCCTCAGCTACGGCAACAGCGGTCCCGCCCGCACGCTCGAGCTGCGCGCGCGCCTTCCCAGCACACCCGGCTCGTGGCGCAAGCCCGCCTTGGCCGGAGCCGCGCTGCTGCTCTTCCTGGCAGCGCTCGCCGTGCTCGTAAGTCGCCTCAAGGCACGCGGCAGCGAGTCCGCGCCCACCGACACGGACGCCGACTGACACGACCGCGGCGGGGCCTTGCGGCGGACTCGCAGCCCGGCTGCACAGCCTGGCCGCAGCCTGGCCGCGCAGTCACCGGTCGACGCGCGGTGGCCTAGATGCGGAAGGGGAAGTTGACGCTGAAGCTGTCTCGGCGGAAGCGCGGCACATGCGCGGCGCGCACGGAGCGAGCTACGCAGGAGCCCACCGGCGTACCGGCGAACTGACCCGAGACGCTGGCGCTCGAGACGCGACCCGTGCTGCCACGGAAGGTGATGGCCGTCATGGCCACGCCGTGCTGCCCACCGCCGCAGTTGCCGACGGCGGCCGTCACGCTCTGCAGAGCCGAGCGCACCGCGTCGCGCTCTGGCGAGTCGGGAAGGTTGGAGTCAGCCGCCGGAGCCGCCGCCATCGCGGCGCTCATGCCGCCCATGCCGCCGCCGAGGACGTCGGACATCAGGTCATCGAGGTTGTTCGACGAGCGAGGCGCCATCGTCGTCTCCATCGCGGAGGAGGGGCTGTCCGAGGCCATGTTGCTCGCGGCCGCCGGGTGGCTACCGGTCGTGTGGTGCCGTCGTCCGGTACGCGGGTCGTTGGAGTCGTCTCCACCGGCCTCGGGCTCGTCCGTGGCCGCCGTGGGCGGCGCGTTCGGATGCGGGGGTTCCGTTGCGGCACCGGGAGGCGGCGCGGGCACGGCAGGCTGGGCAGCACTCCCCTGGGCCGGCATCCCGGTGAGGCCCGCGGGCTGAGCCATGGTGGCGGGACCGTTGGCGGCGACCGGCTCGGGTGTGCGCATGAGGACGACGATGAGGGTGACCAAGAGGGCGACCACCGCCGCGGCCGCTGCCGCCAGGCCGATCATCAGCCCCTTGCCCTTCTTCTCTTCCTGAGCGGCTGGGGCCAACACGGGAGCACCGAGCGTGCTGCCGAGTCCACCGCCTCCGCCGATGGAGAGCAGGTCGTCCACGTTGGACATGCCACCGCCCGTACTCGCGGCGCCAGGCCCGGTGCCGAAGCCGCCGCCGCCGGTGGTGCCGGTGGCCGCCGCCAGGGCGCGGATGTCGATCAGACCCGAGCCCTCACCGGCTGCGTGACCCGCGCGCGGCGCGGAAGCCATGGGCGACGGCGTGCTGCCGAGCGAAGAGGTGCTGCTCCCGGTCGCGAGAGCCTGCAGGTTGCTCAACGAGAAGAGGACGGAGTTCTCGTTACGCTGCCCGGTCATCTTGGAGTCGGCTTCCGACACGCGCGGGTTGGACGAGGCCACCACATCCGAGCTGCCGCCACCGAAGGGACTCGACTCGGGATCGGCCGGTGCGAAGAGGTCCGCGCCTGCGCTCGCCGCAGGTGCGGCCGCTGCGCCGCCACCAAAGGCACCGCCCGCGGCGAAACCGCCGTCGCCACCGCCGAAGGGATCCGCGGTGTCCGCGCCGAAGGCGTCGCCACCTCCGCCGAAGGGATCCGCGCTGGCTCCGAACGGATCCGCGCCCATGTCGGCGGGCGCCGACTCGGCCTGCGCGTAGCCGCCTCCGTCGTCGTAGCCGGCGGCGGGCGCTGCGTCCTCCTGTGGCTCTCCGGTGATCGCGGCGACCAGCTCGGGCACGTCTCGTGCGGCCTTCCAGCCATCGAGGCCTTCGCGCCAGACGTAGACTTCCCAATCGATCGTGCCGTCGGTCAGCATGCCGCCGAGCTGCACGGGCGAGTAGGGGCCCTGTTGGTCACCGTCGATCACGATGTGCCAAATGGCGTCACTGCCATAGTCGAAGACCTGTGTCGCCGATTCTTGCTCTTCGGCGGGGACTTGGTCTCCACGGACGACAATCACCGACGTGCACTTCTTGCACCGGATCTTGAAGACCTTACCGGCGACCTTCTCGTCGGCAATGGAGTACTTGGCGCCGCAGCTATCACAGACGATCTTCATGTCTTGGCTAACCTGTGCTCGTCCTCGAGGGACGTCGACCTTGGGGGGCTGTCGGGTGTTCCGGGATGGATGATGGCCTGCCGATTAGCAGAAACTGAGCAGACTCACACCGGGACCGGGGCGATGATAGCCGTCCGTCGCCGTGGCGATCAAGCATCCAACGTGGATCAACGGTATCTACTCCACCGAACCCCGAAGCGCAGGGGAGCTTGGGTCGGCTCTCAAAGGGTCTACGGCGATCCAAGCGAGGTGCCGTCCTTGCCGCAGAAGGTCGTCTCAGCGGGGTAACGCGTGCCACATTGCGGGCAAATGCGCTCCTGACCTCGTGGTTCCGTCCGTGCGCGGTAGTCCGCGTAGGTGATCAGCAGCTCCGAATCGTTGGGGCAGAAACGCGATCCCGCAGGGTAGCCGCGGCGGCACACGGGGCAGATGAGATTCTCCTGCGGAGTCGTCGCGACCGCCGCCACGGGCTCCGGAGGGGGCTGGTGCGCCGGCTCGTCGCTCTCGAACATGGGCTCGGGCGCGTGCTTGGGCGTGGGGCGGCGTCGCATCAGCAAGAGGGCGATGCCGAGCGCCAAGAGCAGCACGAGGATGGCGGCGCCGATCGCGATCGGCAGCCAGGGCACGCCGGCGTCGCCCACGCGTGCGGACACGCCGCTGGCGCCCTGCGTCTCGGCCGTGCCGTTGCCGGTGAGGGTTCGGCCCGAGCCGCCCTGCGCGCGCAGGCCCGTCAGATCCGTCGGCGCGATGCGCACCTGGGCCGTGGCGCGCAGATCCTGACTCGAGGCCGAGAGCTCGACCACGCCCTCGGCCTCCGCCGCCGTCGCCGCCGCCACGAAGCAGCGCGCCTCGAGGCGTCCACGCGCCTCCGAGCCAGGGCTCATCTGGAGATCGACCCGCCGGTCGTTCAGCGCGCAGCCCGCGGCGTCGACCACCTGGGCTCGGAAGCACTGTCGTCCACCGGGCTCGAGCGCGGCCTCCCTGGGTCGCAGGCTGATGCGCGCCGCCGGACCTGGCGTGCAGTGGGGCGTGGGCTCCGGCGGCTCGTTCATGGCCACCACGGGTGGCGTCTCGACGTCGGGCGTGGGGCGCGTGAAGTTGCGCGTGGCCGTGCGCGTCGCCACGCAGGTGGAAGCGCGCAGCGCCCAGTTCCAGTTCGTGGTCTCGGTGTAGTGCAGGCTGCCGTCGGCGGCTGTGGTCAGGCGGTAGACGCCGCGCTCTGGATGCGCGTGACCGTTCGGCGTCTGGCAGCGTGTGGTCCAGTTGCCGTTGCTGTAGCTCGAGGCGACGCGCAACAAGCCGGGCGTCTCGCTGGCGCAGGTGTTCGTCGTCCAGCGTACAGCGCCGGTGAAGCTCAGATCGTCGCCGTGTTGCGCGACCTGAACCACTCCCCCGGACTCGCTGGTCTGGGCGGGCGGTCGAGGTCCGCAGTCCGGGCCCCAGGTCGTGACGGCGTAGCGGATCGAGAGCGAACCCGCGCGCCATGTGCCGCCCATGTCCGCTTGCGCGGCCGCGTGTCCGGCGACGCTCAGGAGCAGCAGTGAGACGAGGGCAGATCGGAGGTTCATCGGCGGCCAGACTATACGCGATTCGATGGCGTGCGCGCTGCGCTCGAGGCGCTGCGGTTACAGGGAGCTGTGCCTAGGGGCACGTCGTGTACGGAAAAGCCGAACGCCGCAGCTCCCAGAAGAGCGCGGCGTTCGACGGACTCACTTCGCGCGGCCTTCAGCCGGCGGTAGCGAGCTTCTTCACGGCCTCGGTCAACGCCGGCACGGCGTCGAAGAGATCGGCGACGAAGAAGTAGTCGGCCACCTGGGCGATGGGCGCTTCCTTGTCCTTGTTGATCGCGACGATCACCTTGGAGCCCTTCATGCCCGCGAGGTGCTGAATGGCGCCGCTGATGCCGATGGCCAGGTAGAGCTTCGGTGCGACCAGCTTGCCCGTCTGACCGATCTGCAGGTCCGCCGCGACGTAGCCCGCATCGCAGGCCGCGCGGGAAGCGCCGACGGCGGCTCCCAACGCGTCCGCCAGCGGATCGATCACGTTCTTGAAGTTGTCCTCGCTCTTCAAGGCGCGACCCCCGGCGACGATCACGTCGGCTTCCGTCAGCTCCGGACGCTCGCTCTTCACGCTCTCGAGAGAACCGAAGCGCAAGCGCTTGGCGACCTCGTCCGCCTGCGCGGCGAACTTCTCGATCGGGCTGCTTCCACCGCTCGCTGCGGCCGCCTCGAAGTCCGTCTGACGCACGGTCACGAACTGGATCGGCGTCGTCACCTTCATGGTGGCGATCACGTTGCCCGCGTACATCGGTCGCGTGTAGACCAGCTCGCCACCGTCGACGCGCACGGCCGAGATGTCGGGCGCGACGCCCGCTGCGAGCTTGCCCGCGGCGCGGCTCAGCAGATCCTTGCCGTAGGCCGTGCCCGCGGCGACGACCACGCCGTAGCCCTTGGCCGCCCCGGCGACCGTCGCCGCCAGGTTCTCGGCCACATAGCCGCCCGCGATCTCGGTCTCCAGGATCTTGCGCGCGCCGAAGCCCGCGAGCTCCTGCGCGGCGGCGTTTGCGCCCTCTCCGATGGAGAGGATGTCGAACGCGCCGGAGGTGGCCTCCGCGACCTGACGCGCGAAGGCGACAGCGGAGAGTGTGGTCTTGCGGTTCTTGCCCTCGTAGAGCTCCGCGACGACGAGAATATCAGTCATGACGTCTACCTCTCTCGCTCAAAGGACCTTGGCGTCCGTGTGGAGCTTCTGAACGAGCTCATCCACGGACTCCACGAAGACGGTGTTGCCCGAGCGCGCCGGCGGCAGCTCGAAGGCGATGTACTGAACGCTGGCGGCGGCATCGACGCCGAGATCGGCCATGCTCATCTCGGCGATGGGCTTCTTCTTCGCCTGCATGATGCCCTTGAGCGAGGCGTAGCGGCCGCCTTCGGCCACGGGATACGCGAAGTCGTCCGGCGTCACGCCGTTCTTCACGGCCTGCGGGTGCAGGATGCGGTCGGCGCAGGTGATGACGGCGGGGCCGTCCACCTCGAGCGTCTCGACGCCGGTGTCCAGCTCGCGCTGGGCCGCGATCGTCTTGCCATCGGCGCTCAGCTTCAGCAATTGGGCGTAGTTGAGCGCGGGCCAGCCGAGCAGCTCCGCCACGTACTGCGGCACCACGTTGGAGTCGCCGTCCACGACCTGCTTGCCCATCACGATCAGATCGGGCTCTTCCTTCTTGGCCACGGCGGCGAGCACGTTGGCGACCTGCCAGGCGTCGAGCTGGGCGTCGTCGCCCTCGACGCGGATGGCGCGCTCGGCGCCCATCGCGAGGCCTTGCCGGATGGTCTGCGTCGCGTCGCTCGGGCCGATGCTCACGAGCACGACCTCACCGACGCGGCTCTTGTCGGCCGCGTTCTCGGTCAACCGCAGCGCGGCCTCGAGGCTCCACTCGTCGAAGGGGTTGAGCTTCCACTCGAGCCCTTCCGAGGTCACGCTCGAGCCGTCGGGCGCCACCTTCACCTTGTTGGCGTTGTTAGGATCCGCAACGCGCTTGATGGGTACCAGGATCTTCACCTGTGCCTCCGTTCTCAGGGCTTTCGCGCCCTCGTTGATGGTCGTTTCCTCGCGGCTTCGACGCCGCGCTCTCCGACCGCTGCCACAAAAAACGCCTCGAAGAGGCATCTGATGCTGAGCGACGCTCGCCGGATCTAGGCGCCGCCTCGCGCTGCGTCAAGCGTGGTCCATGCCTCCACGCAATCCATCCAAGAACAGCTCGCCCCATTGCTGAGCCGCCTTGTGCAGCGCGCCGTCGCGGGCCGCATCATCTGAATTTCCGCCCAACGCCCAGGTCAGGGCCAGGCCGTCCAGCCCGCCCCAGAGCGCGCGCGCCGCCACCCGCGGGCTCACATCCTTGCGGAACACGCCCGACTTCTGGCCCTCGGCGATCACCGACGCGATCAGCTCCAGATACTCGGTGAAGAGCGGCGCACCATATTGCTTGAGCAGCTTGGACGACTGCCGCAGGTTCACGGTGATGACCTCGGCCAGATCGCGGCGACCCTCGAGCAGGCCGAGCTGTAGCTCGATGATGCGACGCACGCGCTTGTCGACGGGTTCGTCACGCGCGGCGACTTCTCGCAGCACCTCGATCAGCTTGCCGATGCGATCCTGGAAGATCGAGATCAGGACGTCGTCCTTGTTCTCGAAGTAGAGGTAGATGGTTCCGTCCGCGACGCCGGCCTCGCGGGCGATGTCGCTGACCCGCGTGGCGTAGAAGCCGCCCTGGGCGAAGACGCGGATCGCCGCCTCGAGGATGCGCTCACGCTTGTCCGTGGGTGCCCGGCTGGGTTTCGGCTTCGGCTTCGGTGAATGAGCGTTCATTCTGAGTCGGCGGAGCCTGCCATGGGCTCGCTCGAGGGTCAACGCGTCATGCGTGGTCCCGCGTGCGTGCCCGCTCGAAGCGTCACGGATCGAGCCTGCGCAGGGTGGGGCTCCGGCCCACGCCGCGGATCTGCAGGATGGGCGCGGCGCGCTTCAGCGCGGCGACGATCGTCGAGAGCGGGGCGCTCGAGGCCTCGGTCACCGTCATGCTCCAGGCCAGCGTGGCCGGTGAGCTCGGGTCCGGATCCTCGGAGTTCGCGGGATCCCTGGCCTCCCGCAGCGCGACGGCGACCCGCGCCGGCATGGCGTCGAGCGTCTCCCGTGTCACGGCCAGCTCGATGGCGAGCCAGGAGCCGTGGCTGTCGCTACCTCCCGCGGTCACCTCCAGCGTGGCGTGATCGCCCGCGAGGCGTCGGCCCAGGTCTCGAGCCAGGCGCCGGACGCCCTCTGCCCGCTCGGCCGCGCCCACAGGGACCCTCAGGCTGAGCAGCAGGCGCGGCACGTCGTCGCGCAGCTCGGGGTTCGCCAGCGGATCGCTCTCGGGTTCGGACCAGGTCGCGACGGCCCTGGGCGCGGCGCCCTCGGGCAAGGTTCTGAACCAGCGCGCCAGGCGCTGCGTGGCGGCGTCCGCCGGCACGTCTCCGACCACGGCGGCGCGCAGACGTGCCCGCACGGCCAGTCGTTCGTGCGCCTCTTCGAGCTCTCCCAGGGTCAGGCGAGCGAGCGCGACGCCGCTGCCTTCGGGGGCGATGCGTCCGGGATGGTCGGGCGCCAGCAAGCGCGAGGTCCGCTCCGCGAGCCCCTCTGCCGCGCCGCGGTGGGCGAGCAGGGACGTACGCACTCCGTCGACATCCGTGGCCGCGGACGGTGGACGCAGCGCGCAGCGGGCGGCCAGGTCGATCGCCATCCGCCACTGGGTCGCGGGCAGATCGAAGACGACGCCCAGGCGCTCGCTCTCGACCACGGCGGTCGCCCGTCCACCCACGGCGCGCAGGCGCTCGCTCAGACGCCCGCCATCGAGGCCGCAGCGCTCGGACATCAGGTGCGCCAGCAGCAGGCTGCGCCCGTGCATGGCGGGTGGCTCCTCGTACGCGCCGCCCAGGAACGAGAGCGCGACCGCGACCCGTGCCGCGCCCGGTGTTCGACGCACCGCGATGCGCGCCCCACCGACGCTGGCGCTCGCGGCGTCCGAGTCGCCTTCGATCGTCACCTGACTCCCCGCCAGGCCCTCCGTCCAGGCGGTGCTCAGCGCGTCCGCGCTTGGAGGCGTCGGGCTGACGACGCTCACCGCGATGGCCGGGGCGTCGTTCGAGTCCGCTCTCGAGTCCAGGCGCGCGGTCCAATCGGCCGCGAACGCCCGCGCCTGATGGATGGGGTTGCCTCCCACGCCCATCCGGATCTCGCCATCGGCCGCAGGGGACTCGTCGGCGTCTCGTGCGCCCGCGCCCAGCGCCGCCACCAGCCCACGCGCGCGCTCGAGGGGCTCCCCTTCGCCGTCGGTTCGCACCAAGGTCACGGCCACGCCCCGCAGCGGGAAGACCTGTACCCACAGCGCGGGATCGCCGATCAGGGGGTCCGTGAGGGCTCGGCCCACCGCCGCCGCCCGCTCGAGGGTCGGGGAGGCAAGGGCCGCCGCAACGAACAGGCCGCGGCCCTCGATCGCCGCCGCGCTGCCCTCGCGCGGGGCCGGCCGCGCGGGCGCTCCGTCGAAAGCGGCGGGCGTTCGGGCGAACACTTCTGCGGCTTCATCCACGTCCCCTTCGTCCACGTCACCCACCGCGACCAGGAGCGCCCGCGAAGGACCGTAGTTCGCTTCCAAGAAGCGCCTCACCAGGTCGCGATCCGCCGCGTCGTCTGCCTCCGCGTGTCCCAGCGGGCCAGCGCCGGGACCGAGGAGCGCCTCGAGCGCCACGCGATCCGCCTCGCGACCGTCGTCCTGCGCCGCGACTCGTCGACGCCTGACCAGCTCCCGCATGGCCAGCGCCAGCGCGTCCCGCGAGGCCTCGCGCGTGGCCAGAGCCGAGGCCAATGTCTGGGCGCAGCGAGCCAACTCCGCGCGGCGACAGTCGATGGCGAGCTCCGTCTCGTCCGGGCTGACGCGCGCGCGCACGCCCGCATGGCTGGCGATCAGGGCCGCAAGGGTGGCCACCTGCGGCGGGTCGGCGTCGCGGGAGCCCGCGTCGACATAGAGCGCGAGCCAGACGCGCTCCCCCATGGGCCTGCGCAGCGTCGCGACCTCGAGGCCCGACGAGTGCCGCACGCTCACGGGACGCGTCCCCACGGGCACGGGCGCGGGTCGTGGTCGCTGCGCGCCACACGCGAACAGCGTCGCCGAGAGCAGTGCCAGCCCCAGGCGCTTCATGCCTCACCCTCGGGCGGCTCTTCCCCGTGCATGAGTCGGCGCAGGTTGGGAGCGTGCCGAACCAGCACCAGCAGCGCGATCCCGCCGGCCATGGCGCTCGGCGCGCTCGCCCCGCGCAGCGCCAGGACCACGCCCAGTCCGACGAAGGCGCCGCTCAGCGAACCCACGCTCGCGCGGTGCGTCACGGCCTTGGCCAGGAGGTAGGTGAGGAAGGCTGCCGCGCCCGCCAGCGGCGTCACGGCCAGCAGCGCGCCGACTCCCGTGGCCGCGCCCTTGCCGCCCTTGAACCCATGCCAGATGGGCAGGACGTGCCCGACCACGGCGGCGAAGCCCGTGGCGCAAGTGAAGGGCGCGTCGGCGCCGAGGAAGCAGCCCGCGACCAGCGTGGGCGCGGCTCCCTTGAGCGCGTCGAGCAAGAGCACCACGTGCCCCGTGCGTCGCCCCAGGGCGCGGCCGACGTTGGTGGCGCCCGTGTTCCCGCTGCCGATCGCGCGCAAGTCCACGCCTCGGTGCTTGGCCAGCAAGAGCCCGAAGGAGACGGAGCCGACGAGGTAGCCGGTCAGGGGGAAGAGAATCGGTGGCATGAGAGGGCCGGGCCGCGGGCGGCTCGGTGCACCTCTATATCATCCCCGGCGATCCGTGAGATCCGCGGGTCGCAGCGCAGCGTCTGGTCCGTCTCACGCGCAGAGGTTCTGGAGCGCAGCGTCAGGCGGCCCGGGCGCTCTCGGTGGCGAGCAGGCGCTGCCGGAGCTTGGCGCGGATCTTGTGCTTCTTGCTGTAGACCGTCTTGACTGAGATCCCCATCTCGACCGCGGTCTCCTCCGCGCTCTGGCACGCGACGAAGAGCAGCTGCACGAGCTCGCGGTCCTTGGCCGAGAAGTCGCCAAGCACCGTCTGAAGCGCCACCAGGCGCTGGTTGGCGATGGCCACGTCCACGGGCGCGGGCGTCTCCGCGGACAGCTCGACGGCCTCGTCCAGGCTGCTCGCGGCCGGGCGACGGCGCAGCTTGCGCAGGTGATCCCAGGCCGCGTGCGTGGCGAGCATGCCGATCCACGATCCGAGCTTGCTGCCCTTGGCCGGGTCGTACGCGCGCAGGCGCCGCATGTCGTCCGCGGTCAGGCTGACCAGGAGATCTCCGTAGATGTCCTCGAGGTCGCAGGCGCCGACCAGGCGCCTGAAGCGGTCGGTCACCTTGTGGATGCAGCGATGGATCAGGCGGTCGTAGCGTCGGTGGAACTCGCGCCAACCCCTGGCGTCGCGGGCGAGCAAGCGCTCGACCAGTTCCCCTTCGGTCAACTCGCTGGTCGGGAGGATTTGGGGAGGCATGATGGAGGTCGTGTTCATCTCAGGCATTGGGCCCTGCTAGAGCACGGGCCGTGCCAGCCTCGGAATCGCCTTCGAGCGCGGGGATTCGCGTGGAATTCGCGGGAATCACGCCCCTTGACCGCCGGCGCCATCGCCTCGTGACGCGTCACACGTTACGCTCCCCGTGACGCGTGACGGCCGCGAAGAATGCGCGAAACTCCGGAACCCGGCCCGCCTCGCGTTGTCCTCAGAGGACCATGCACAGAACGCCAAGAGCCCCATTCACCGTTGCCCGCCTCGCGCTCCTCACCCTGGGCAGCGTCGCGCTGTTCGCCTGCGGCGCCTCGCGTCCCCACACCGCGCCCGTCACGGGCCCCGTGATCGACATGGAGGAGATGCACATCGCGGCGCAGCGCGACGGCGCCGGTGGCGTCACCTTCGAGGCCACGGACGCGGAGCAGCTCTTTCGTCAGGGCCTCGCCAGCGTACGCGCGGGCGACTGCGCGGCCGCGGTTCAGAGCTACGATCGCATCGCCACCGAGTTTTCGGGCAGCCGCTACGCCTCGCCCGCGCTGTACAATGCGGGCCTGTGTCTGACCGGGACGGGCGAACTCGACGCCGCGGCGGGCCAGTACGCGCGCCTGATCCGTGAGCTGCCGCGCTCCCCCGACGTGCGCGATGCCTCCTTCCAGCTCGCCGCCCTCGACGTGCGGCTCGAACATTGGGACGACGCCATCGAGATCGCGACGGGCCTGCTCGCGCGCACCGACCTCACGCCCGACACCCGCCTCGAAGCCATGGCGCGCATGGCCCAAGCCCAGCTCGGCGCCGGTCGAGTCGAGGACGCCGCGACCGAGGCCAACGAAGCCCTGCGCTACTTCCGCACCCGTCCCGAAGACGCGCCCGTGCGCGACGACTACTTCGTCGCGGCGGTCAACTACGTCCTGGCGGAGACGCTGAGGATGCAGTCCGAGGCCATCGTCATCCCGGTCGGCACGGTGCCCGAGGTCCGCCCGGTGCTCGAGGCGCGCGCCCAGCTCCTGCTGCGCGCCCAACGGGCCTACTTCGACACCATCGGCCGCACGGACCCCGAGTGGGCCTCGGCTGCCGGCTATCGCATCGGTAACATGTATGATACGTTCTGGCACGCCCTGATCCAGGCACCGGTGCCGCCTCCGCCTCGTCCCCTCGAGGGCGAGGACCTCGCCTTTTACCAGGAGCGCTACCACGCCGAGCTCAGCGCCCTGGTGCAGCCCCTCCTGCGGCACGCGATCCGATATTGGGAGCTCACGCTCTTGATGGTCGAGCGCACCGGCGTGCGCTCCGAATGGACGGCCAGGATCCGCGCGGACCTCGAGCGGATCCGCGCTCGGCTCGGGGTGACGGAGCCCCTCGCACCCCCTGCCAGTCCTGCCGCGAGCCCCGCCGCCAGCGACCCTACGGAGACCTCCCCAAGCGTGGCTCCGACACCCGAAGTGTCACCAGATGGTGGTGTATGAGATATCGCCTATCGGTGATCCTCATAGGCTTCCGAACTCACGTGCACGTGCCCGTCCCGAACTGGCAAAGTTTGTGCTTGACTCCCCTCCGGCCTCACCGTAAATAAGCCGCCCCCTGGGCTCCGTTGGGCGGTGTGGTGCGTCCGCTGCGCCGTCTACTGGACTCAGGAGGCCGACATCCAACGATGCCGGAGAGGCTGGCGTAGCTCAATTGGTAGAGCACCTGTTTTGTAAACAGGCGGTTGCGGGTTCGAGTCCCATCGCCAGCTCGTGCTTTCTCTCGATCGATTCGTTCGAGACCCGCAGCGTCGCTCGATCCTGTGCTCCTTGAAACTCTAAGTGTGTTGAAGCCAGAGGTGCTCTGGAACGCTTCTCGTAGGGCGATCGCCCACAGCGTGGAGCTTCTTTCGGAGGGTTGCCCGAGCGGTCAAAGGGAGCAGACTGTAAATCTGCCGGCGATGCCTACGGTGGTTCGAACCCACCACCCTCCACCCCGAGCATCTCGTACGGTCGGCTCCTCCATCGGAGACTCTCGTCGAAGAGTGTGGCGCCGAGCGCGTGAACTGCGGGAGTAGCTCAGTTGGTAGAGCGTCAGCCTTCCAAGCTGAACGTCGCCGGTTCGAATCCGGTCTCCCGCTCCAGGGTCTCCACCCCCGAGGGCCTTCCGCTTCCATGGAATGGCAGGTTCGATGGAGGTAGGGGACTCGGGCCGTCCAGGCAGTCCATCCGCCCAGGTAGCTCAGTGGTAGAGCACCCCCTTGGTAAGGGGGAGGTCGTGAGTTCAAGCCTCATCCTGGGCTCTAGGTCAGCGGGCCATTGCGGTCACACCCTTCGAGACACTCGATCTCACCCCAACAACACTCAGTTTCTCAGCTCAGTTGTTTCTCAGCTCAGTTGTTTCTCAGCTCAGTTGTTTCTCAGCTCAGTTGTTTCTCAGCTCAGTTGTTTCTCAGCTCAGTTGTTTCTCAGCTCAGTTGTTTCTCAGCTCAGTTCTAGTTTTCGCACCCCACAGTTTTCGCACCCCACAGTTTTTGCAAGATCCCGCACGCGCCACGCGCGACAGCAAGCCCTCGAGGCAATCCGGAACAAGGGAATCGCGGAGGATAAAATGGCCAAGGAAAAGTTCGTTCGAAACAAGCCGCATATCAACGTCGGCACCATCGGTCACATCGACCATGGCAAGACCACGCTGACGGCAGCCATCACGAAGGTGATGGCCGACAAGAACGGCGG
>Ga0210044_10001876_pt1 | contig 31926 bp, 28 predicted proteins | sample CryGey13umfilter_2_FD_183959 | JGI IMG/M metagenome (GOLD analysis project Ga0210044, IMG submission 183959) | Groundwater microbial communities from aquifer in Utah, USA - Crystal Geyser 4/9/14 3 um filter (SPAdes) (version 2) | ecosystem: Environmental > Aquatic > Deep subsurface >...
CATCAGATTGGTATAATGCTCCTGAATTGATGCTCCATGCACCTACTACTTGATTCCACTCTGAGTGTATATTAGTAGCGAAGTTGTCTGCAAAAAAACCGTTGTTGGCATTGGCTCTCCATTCGGTGCCATCAAAATCGATAACTTGGTAGTATCTTTTTTGGATACCGCTTCCGCCTGAGTTATCTGCATCGGTAAAATTGGCGGTAAAGTTACTCGTTACCCAACCTGTTGGGGCTGAAACGGAGGTGGTGGGAGCAATTATATCTGGAGAAACTGCACTCCAACTAATACTATATCCCGGTGCAGTTGTAGCACAATCGGAACGAAATTCAATCAACACTGCACTTCCGTTTACGGTTATCGTTGATGGAATAGAAGTTCCTGTATATTCTCCAATTTTAGGTGAAAACACAGTTGTTCCATTATAAATATAAAGGTAATCCCACGTATTTTCAACATCAAACTGGTTGACAGTAAGGTTAATTTGGTTAGTTCCAGTTGGTTGAATTAAATATAGTGTTCGTTCATCATTGGTATAATTTCCCGATGCACCTCCTAAATCTGTAACCGTTCCTGAGGCTGTAGTAAAGTTGGTTACAGTAGTAGCATTATTAATGTGTTTGTAATAATAATCCCAATCCCAATTTTGTCCTGGATCGGTGTGCGATTGATTAGGAAAATGTTGATGTCCTTTAATTTTTACACAAGCACCAGGAATTCCTGAAATGTTATATCTGGTAAATCGAGACCAAGGGAAATAAGAAGTTCTCAAGGCACTTATGCCATAACCACTTTGGGTAATGTCTTTTACTAAGGCAGCAGAAGCTTGATACATGGCAGCGGTGTACCAAAGCGAATCATTCACCCAACCTTCGTGTTCCATTCCAATGGTATAAGGGTTTTCAGAACCAACATGCCACGCTTTGTTAGATTCCAACACTACTTGCGTAATTTGTCCGTCAGACGAACGCAATACATAATGATAGGAAACACTGGAAGAACAGTTGTTTGCCCAAGAAATAGCTCCTGCATAACTTCCTTGAATGGTATGAACAGTTACTGCTGAAACTGCCACTCCATTTCTTGAACTGAAATTACATGAAGTTAAGTTGGTAAGTGCTGGCGGATAATCTGGTGATTTAATTCCAAGATGTGAGTGTTGGTATTGGTTTCCGTTTTCATCAGTAACCGTTTCGTCTGTAAGTTTTATATATTTGGAACTTAGAATTTTTAAGTTTTCTTTTCCGAAAATTTTTTCCAAACTAAACGTATGTTGAGGAAAGCCATACTGAGTTTGAGCAGCTTTATCGTTTAAGAAACTGTAAACTGAATATAAATGCGAGTTCAATGCAAAATCTTGTTGTAACCCATTATAAGGTAATTCACTAAGTGTTGCTAAAATAGAAACATGATTTTCAACATTAGTTTTATTGCCACTCAATTGCTGTAATAACGTATTATAAGTCGCAGCATAAGCTAAAATATTTTGTTGCGAATTCGTTTTTATTTGCTGAACACTTATTCCTGATAACAGGGAAACATAATTCAAATTATTTTTAAAATAACCTTCCCCATCCAATGTTAGTCCCATCACACCATAAACCAATGGCAATCCAGTACATCCTTTTGTTTCATTTTCTATATGACGGAAACGAGTCATGGTAAACGAAACGGCTTCCAACATTCCTTTTGGAATTTGAGGGTATTGCTGATAAGCTAAATCAAACGCTTGTTGGTGTTGATTTGAGGGATACGTTAAAGGTTGTGCTGTAACTACTAAATGCAATAATAAAACAGCAACTACGGATAGAAAATAATTTTTTAACATGATTTTTAAATTAAATAAATGAGCAACAAATTTAGATAAAAAGTTTTCAAAATTCGGTTAAACTAATATTTTTATAGATGAATTTAAAAAGAAAAACCGATTTAGGGTATTAAACTAAATCGGTTAAAAGTTGAAAAAAATATTAATTATTATCTGTTTGTAAAGTCCAACAAGGGGTCATAACTCCTTGTCAAAACGAGAATAGCGAAGAACCGAGCAAAGCGAGTTCATAAAAACCTTTAAAAAACAATAACAAAGCTGAATAAGTTGGACTTTAAGGACGAACTCTAATTAGTGTTTTGAAGCCAAGTACCGCTCCGCATCCAAAGCAGCCATACAACCAGTTCCTGCCGCAGTTATTGCCTGTCTGTAGGTTTTATCAGCTGCATCGCCACAAACAAAAACACCTGCCACATTGGTTTTGGAAGTTCCTGGGATATTTTTTATGTAACCAACCTCATCAGTTTCAATGTAAGGTTTGAAAACATCGGTGTTTGGTTTATGTCCAATAGCAAGGAAAAAGCCTGTGCAAGGAATTGTTTTTTCTTCGTTGGTTTTGGTGTTTTTTACTTTCACACCCGTAACTAAGTCATTTTCGCCAAGAACTTCAACCGTTTCTGTATTGAAAAGAATTTCGATATTTGGTGTGTTTTTAACACGATCTTCCATAATTTGAGATGCTCTGAATTTTTCGCTTCTAACCAACATGGTAACTTTTGAACAAATGTTAGATAAATAATGAGCCTCTTCACAAGCCGAATCACCAGCTCCAACAATAACAGTCTCTTGATTTTTGTAGAAGAATCCATCACAAACTGCACAAGCGGAAACACCACCACCTGCTGCTAAGTATTTTTGTTCGGAAGGAATGTTTAAGTATTTTGCGGTGGCTCCTGTTGCAATAATTACAGTTTCGCAATGTAATTCTTTGGTTTCATCCACCCAAACTTTATGCACATCGCCCGAAAAATCAACTTTGGTTGCCCAACCATTTCTCACATCTGTTTCAAAACGCTCAGCTTGTTTTTGCAATTGCATCATCATTTCTGGCCCTGAAACTCCATCAGGATAACCCGGGAAATTTTCAACTTCATTGGTGGTTGTAAGTTGCCCACCTGGCTGCATTCCCATATACATTACTGGTTTCATATTTGCTCTTGCAGCATAAATAGCAGCGGTATAGCCTGCTGGTCCTGAACCTATTATAAGGCATTTTATTTTTTCAATTTCTTGCGACATAATCTTGTAAATTTTTAGAGCAAAATTATTATTAATTAATCGAAAAAAGAGATTAAAAACAAGATAAAATGGATGAAGTAATTGATTTAAGAAACCAACTCGTAACTCATTGTTGGAATTTGATAATCTAAGGTTTTACTTATCAAAGCAATATCTTCGGCAATTCCTTGGTCGAGAGGATGATGATGCCACATCATTTTTAGTTTTGTACGTTTAAATTTTTCTAAGCCAACAATGAGTTCAATAAACTGAAAAATATAGTTGAATGAGTTTTGATGGTAGTAATCCAAATCTATGGTAACTTTTGTTTCTTCCAATGGCTTGTCGAAGTATTTTTGTGCAATATTTAGTACTTTCGGATAAAACTCTTCTGGATTATGCAAGGTGGAAGTTCCTATTAATTTAATTTTTCCTTTTTTAAAGTTGATTAAAATTCTTGGGGTAGTTGCGGATTCTTTTAGTTCAAATTTTTCCATTGTTTTTGTTTCAAAGTTAAAACAATTTGGACTTACAGAAATGACGAGAAAATTAAAGATAAGTTATTAAAAAGTTAACCCGCTTTATTCATACAAAAGCGAAGCGAATTGTATGAATGTGCTAAGGACTGTGGGATGCAAAGGGTTAATCCCTTCCGATAATTATCGGAATAGTAATACCCAAATTAGGGCTATTGAAAATAGTTAAATTTGCTGGTATTACTTATATCGTAGAAAATTTGTAAACCGAGCTTGTGAGTTCAACAAAGTTAATTTTCTGGGTTAAGAAAATCGTTACTACTCAGCAAGGCTAAACTTCATTGAGACATAAATTTTTTTTAAGAACCTATTTGTTTACTTGATAATAACTACATCTATTGAACATCAAATATTGAACATCAAAGTATAAATAATAAATTAACTCTTTGATACAATAAGTTTATCAACTGCTTATTTATTATTAACATTGTGTAGCTAAACTTGTTGGATTGTGGCAAATTGTCTCAGTCTATAAATAAGAAACCTTAAAAGAAAAATAATTAATGTTACTCAAAATCTTTATAAAGCAAATATTTCTTTCTTACTGACTTAAAGGAAATAAGTCCTTTTTGCCATGTGGCTTTTATTTCTTCTTCAGTTTTTCCTGCTTTGATTTGCATTTGAAGCTGGTTAGTTCCGGCTAATAAATTAAACATTTCATTAAAAAACCCTTCTTTTTCTGGAAAATCTTTATAGCTATTGATTAACCAAAACAAGTTAATGCTTTTACTTCCTCTCATATAAATAGTTCCATAATCGGTTAAATCATGCCCAAAACATAGCTGATTTTTATATTTTGGATCTTTTGCTCCTTCCATACTTTTGGGTGTAAAAGTAAATTTATCTGATTTCATTGTTGGATGTCCGATTATCTGAAAAGGTTTTTCTGTTCCTCTACCAACGCTAATTGGAGTTCCTTCAAATAAACACAACGAAGGATACAAATAAACAGCACTCATGGTTTTTAAGTTTGGCGAAGGCTTAATGGGCAATTCATAAATAGTGTTGTGGGTATAATTTTTTATGGGAATGATAGTTAACGTGCATTGGACACCGTTTTTCAGCCATTTTTCGCCATTCAGCATTTGAGCATATTCTCCAATAGTCATTCCGTGAACAATTGGTACAGGATGCAACCCTACAAATGACTTGTATTTTTCTTCCAAAATTGGTCCATCAACAAAATGTCCGTTTGGATTTGGTCTATCTAAAATAACCAACCGAATCTTATTTTCTGCACATGCCTCCATCACATAATGCATGGTTGAAATGTATGTGTAAAACCTTGCTCCCACATCTTGAATATCAAAAATCATTACTTCAATTCCTTTCAATTGTTCTGGAGTTGGTTTTTTGTTGTTTCCATAAAGAGAAATCAATGGTAATTTTGTTTTAGCATCTATGCCTGAGGCTACTTTTTCTCCAGCATCAGCTTCACCTCTAAAGCCATGTTCTGGGCTAAAAACCTTCACAATATGTATTCCCAATGTTACTAATGAATCAACTAAATGCGTGTTGTTTATGGTTGAAGTATGGTTGGCAACAATACCAACTTTTTTAAAGTTCAAAAACTTAATGTATGCATCGGTTTGTGCTGCACCAGTAATTATTGGCAAGTCTGGTTCATCAACCGAAACCCTAGGAAATGAAACAATTGTTTTATCCCCATCAACCTTTGTTGTTTGACCAGTACATTGAAAATGAAAACAACTTATTAAAAGAATATATAGAACTTTATGGTGTTTCATCTCTTTTGTGGTATTTTTGTTTAAAAATCAGGACTGTAAAATTAAGGTGTGTTCTATTAATTAGCCGATAGTTATTTTTGGAATTATTTTAAGTAGATTTTTCTTTAATTTTACATCAAATAGTGGACTATTTGATGTAAAATTAAAGAAAAAGATGCCGAAATAAAACAAAAAGGACATCGGAAAATAAAAAAATCGAATTTATAGAACCCACCTTAATTAAATTGTACGTCTATCCAAATCTAATTTATAGATAGCAAAAATCATTATGAATCTCGAATATTTTATTTCAAAAAGAATAATTAAGGGAAATAAATCCAACCGATTTTCGCAGCCTATTATTAGAATTGCAATTCTTGCTATTGCTTTAGGCATTATTGTTATGACTGTTTCGTTGAGTATTGTGGGTGGTTTTCAGGAAGAAATACGAAACAAAATTATTGGTTTTGGAAGTCACATACAAATTACCAGTTATGATTCACACAATACGTATGAAGCAAGTCCTATAGATAAAAATCAAGATTTCTATCCACATTTAGACACCGTAAATGGAATAAAACACATTCAGATTTTTGCAACTAAAGCAGGAATTATAAAAACCAATGAAGAAATTTATGGTGTTGTGGTAAAAGGAATTGGAAGTGATTTCGATTGGGAATTTTTTAATCAAAAAATGGTTGAAGGGACTTCTTTTGCCATTGAAGAAGGAAAAATGAACAATGCCATTTTGTTATCAAAAACCATTGCCAACAAAATGAAATTGAAAGTTAATGACAAAATGTTTATTTATTTTATACAAGAAGACGGGCAATTACGTCCAAAGGATTTTCTCGTTTCAGGAATTTATCAATCTGGTTTGGAGCAATTTGATAATTTAATGGTAATTACTGACATTGCACACATTCAGAAGCGAAACGGTTGGGACGAAAATCAGGTGGGAGGTTTTGAAGTGCTTATTGACGATTACAAAAACATTGACAAATTAGATGATTACATTTACAACAACATAGGATATGCACTACATTCAAAAACAATAAAAGAACAAAATCCTGATATTTTCAATTGGTTAGATTTGCAAGATTTGAATGTGATTATCATTATCATTTTAATGGTTATTGTGGCAGTTATCAATATAATTTCTGCTTTGTTGATTTTAATTTTAGAACGAACAGGAACTATTGGTATTTTAAAAGCATTAGGAATGCCCAACTGGAATGTACGCTGGATTTTTATTTACAATGCCATACATCTTATTGTTCGAGGATTGTTTTGGGGAAATCTGATTGGAATCGGATTATGTTTATTACAATTAAAGTTTGGATTTATTAAACTTCCCGAAGAATCGTATTATGTTTCGGAAGTTCCTATAAAATTAGAAATAATAAACATAATTTTGCTAAACATAGGAACATTAGTCATTTGCGTTTTAATGTTAATAATACCTTCTTATGTGATTACAAAAATTTCTCCTGTAAAAGCCATACGGTTTGACTAAGGAAGTTTTTTTTGCATAACTAAAAATGATAATTTACGTAATTCAAATTAAAAAAACACAACTAATAAACCACCAAGGTTTCCAAAATCTTAGCGGTTTGAATTAGTACATCTAAATTCATCAAATCAATAAAAAAATGAGCGTGAGCATCTTTAAAACAGGAAATAAAAGTGATTTTGCAGAAAAAAGTAAACGAATGGCTCGAAAAGGGACTTTAGGAGCGTTTATGCTAACTGTCGTTTATGGGTTTTTTACCTCATTTTTCACATCAGATGTGCTTTATTTAACAATGGCATTTTCACTTCCAGGGATATGTGTTGTTTTTTATGGGCTAACTTTCTCTAAACTTAAAAACGAACTGATTTATAAATTACTGAGTTATTTTTTAATTGTTTCCTGCTGGATGATGTTATTTATAGCTTATAACATTGATTTTCAAAGAGAATATATCATTGTGATGATGACAATTTTCATACTTATTTTTCAGGTTGTTCCGACACCAAAAAAATTAATAACTTTTGGCTCATTCGTTTTTGTTGCTCTTGTTATTTCTCTTTTATCCTCTAACGAATCGTTCAAATTTATTGGATTAATTACATTTTTATTCCTATTTTCATTTGCATTAAGTTATATTGTAACACTTCAACGAAGAGATTTAATTCGAAGTGTAAATAGCAATTCTTCCATAATGAAATCGTTAATAAACAATACGAAAGACGCTATTTTATTGGTCGATTTTTTTTCAAAAGAAGTAATTGATGCAAACGAAAGAACTTCAAAAGTGTTTGATATTTTAAATTCAGAAGAGTTTATAAACACTAACTATTACACTTTATTTGCAGATGAACAATATGTGAATAAAAATCGTGTAGAAATTAAGCAACAAATTAATGAACATGGCTTTTTTAATGACGAAATTCTATTTAAAACACCAAAAGGAAATCCATTTTGGGGGCATCTTTTTCTTTCACCTTTTAATGCTGAAAAAAACAATTACTATATTTTACAAATAAGAAACATAGATGTAAAGAAAAAATTTGACGAAAAAATAGCTTCAACATACGAACAATATCGATTCATATTAGATAATTTGGAAGAATTTATCTACTTAGTTAAGTATTCTCCGGAAGGAGCAGCAAGTTTTGAATATGTTAGCCCTTTCATAGAACGTATTTTTGGAATAAAGAAACACGAGTTCGTTACTCCTGAAGCACAAAATAAAATTCAAAAACTTTATCATCCTGATGATATTCCTGATATGAAAGCAAAAAAAATTACTTTATTTAATACAAAAAAAAGAATATCTTTAAAATACAGGGTTAAACCTTTAGGGAAAGATGACTATATTTGGATAGAAGAAACGGTTGTTCCTAAACTTGATGACGATAATAACATTATTGAAGTAGTTGGGATACTTAGAGAAATTAAAAGTTAATGCATTTTTTGCTACTCCAAAATTGCTGCAATTCCAGGTAAAGTTATTCCTTCAAGGTATTCCAACATTGCTCCCCCACCCGTACTCACATGGCTCACTTTGTCTGCCAAATTAAATTTATTAATGGCTGCAACAGAATCGCCACCACCAACCAAAGAAAACGCTCCATTTTCTGTTGCCTCCACAATGGCTTGTGCAATAGCAATGGTACCTTGTTGAAAATTTTCCATCTCAAAAACGCCCATGGGTCCATTCCACAAAATTAGTTTTGAAGATAAAATAGCTTTTCTAAATAATTCAATAGATGATGAGGCAATATCTAATCCCAACCAACCATCTGGAACAGCATCTATAGCACAGGTTTTAATGTTGGCATCATTACTAAAACTATCGGCAATAACAGTATCAATTGGAAGTAACAATTGAACTCCTTTTTCTTGTGCTTTTTTTATTATATCAAGAGCTGTACTTAAATGATCATCTTCAACCAATGAATTTCCTACATTGCCACCTTGAGCTTTAACAAAAGTATAAGCCATTCCTCCACCAATAATCAAATAATCTACTTTATTAAGTAATTGAGTAATGATGGTTATTTTTGAAGAAACTTTTGCTCCACCAACAATGGCTGTTAAAGGTTTTTGGTTGCTATTAAGCACTTTGTCCACACTTTCAATTTCTTTTTCAATGAGATATCCAAACATTTTATCGTTGGGGAAATACTTTGCTAAAACAGTTGTGGATGCATGAGCACGATGAGCAGTTCCAAAAGCATCATTTACATAAACATCGCCATGTTTTGCTAATTGTTTGGTAAAGGTATCATCTCCTGAAGTTTCTTGTTTATAAAATCGAAGATTCTCTAATAAAATAACATCTCCTGGTTTTGCATTGCTAGTAATTTCAAAAGCGGATTTTCCAATACAATCGCCAGCAAAAATAATTTGTTGACCAAGAGCTGACTCCACAACAGAAACAATGTGTTTCAACGAAAACTTATCCTCGTATCCTCCTGAGGGTCTGCCTAAATGTGAGATTAAAACTACAGACCCACCATCATTTAAAATTTTTTTTATAGTAGGAATTGCTGCCGTAATTCGTGTGTTGTCGGTAACTTCTAACGTAACTTTGTCTAAAGGCACGTTAAAATCCACTCGTACGATGGCTTTTTTGTTTGAGAAATTGTAGTTATCTATCGTTTGCATAAGAATGATTTTAAAGTTGCAAAGGTAAAATTTCTTCTTAATTTAGCCCTTTAATAAACAAAATAAAAATTTAAAAAAAAGATGTTTTTTAAAGATATAGTTGGTTATCGAGAAACAAAGAAAAAACTTCTTCACATCATAAATAATGATAGAATTAGCCATGCCCAATTATTTTTGGGAAAAGAGGGAAGTGGTAATTTAGCTATGGCACTGGCTTATGCACAATATGTAAATTGCCAACAAAAAGGTGCAGAAGACTCTTGTGGTACTTGTCCATCATGTATTAAATTTCAAAAATTAGTTCATCCCGATTTACATCTTGTTTTTCCTGTTGCAACCAATGAAAAAGTAAAGAAAGACCCTGTAAGTGCCAATTTTTTAGAAAGTTGGCGTGCAGCATTTTTAAAAAACCCTTATTTTACCTTAACTGATTGGCAAGAAATTGCTGAAACAGGCAACAAGCAATTGCTTATTAACACTAAAGAAAGCAGTGACATATTAAAAGCCCTTAGTCTAAAAACGTATGAAGCTGAATATAAAATTATGTTGATTTGGTTTCCAGAAAAAATGAATGCATCTTCTTCAAATAAATTATTAAAAATTTTAGAAGAACCACCTAAAAAAACCTTGTTTTTACTTGTCGCATCATTTGCAGAGCAACTTTTACCTACAATAATTTCTCGCGTTCAGCTCGTAAAATTAAACCCCATTGATGAAAAAGAATTGACAGATTATATTATTGAAAAATATCAATTACCTAAGAATGAAGCCGAAAATATAGCTCGTTTATCTGATGGAAATGTAAATCAACTTATTCGCATTATTGAAAAAGGTGATGATACTGAGTTTTTTCAACATACGTTTGTTCAACTTATGCGATCTGCTTTTGTTGGCAATGTACCCGGTTTAATTGAATGGACTGATGAAATAGCAAAAATAGGAAGAGAAAAACAAAAACAATTTCTAATTTATGGATTGCATTTGTTTAGAGAAAGTTTAATTATGAATTATGGAGATGCTGCACTATCTAAAAAAAACAGTAAAGAAGCTGAATTTTTAAAAAAATTTGCCCCCTACATTCACGGAACAAATTGTTTGGACACCATTGAATTATTTAATGATGCTGTTTATCATATCGAACGAAATGCCAATCCTAAAATTTTATTTTTGGATGTGGCACTCAAACTAACAAAATTACTGCGCATGAAAATGGAAGTCTAATGATTTACGAATTACGATTTACGAATTACGAATTACGATTAACCATTTGTTATTTGATTTTTGATTTTTGACTATTAACTATTAACCATTGACCATTGACTATTAACCATTGACTATTAACCATTGAGATTTTATGAACATTAAACTAACAGGATTATCTATTTTAAGTGGTTTGTTGCTTGGGTTAGCATGGCCAGAAACAGGCGGTTTTACGTTTTTGATTTTTATTGGTTTTTTACCATTATTATATGTAGAACATATTGTTTCGTTACAATCTAAAAGATATACGTCATTGCTTTTATTTTGCTATGCCTACCTTTCTTTTTTAATTTTTAACACCTTCACCACTTGGTGGATTTGGTATTCATCGGAAGGAGGAGTGATAATGGCTGAGGTACTCTACTCACTTTTTATGGCAACTATTTTTTTATGGTTTCACGCTGCAAAAAAACAGTTGGGCAACAAAAGAGGTTATATCGCTTTGGTGGTTTTTTGGATAGGTTTTGAATGGGTACATTATAATTGGGAATTTTCACATCCTTGGAACACACTTGGGAATGCCTTTGCCAATCAGCCAAAAATTATTCAATGGTATGAATATACGGGTGTTTTAGGTGGTTCATTTTGGGTATTGCTTGTGAATTTATTATTTTTTTATTTCTTACTGAAATTAATTAATGGAAATATACCGCTAACAAATGGATTTCCGAAAAATAAAAAACATTTCGGTTGCGGCATAACTCAAACTAATCATCTTTTCTCCCGAAAATCTGTTAAGTTTGAGTATAAATTACGAAATGAAATAAAAATAATTATTGTTACTATAGCTGTTATTCTTACTCCTATTATTTATTCTTTTATTACTTACAACAACTACATAGAAACTGAAAATCCTATTGAAATAGTAATTGTTCAGCCCAACATTGATCCTTATGTCGAAAAGTTTGGAGGTTTAACCGAAGAAGAACAAATAACAAAAATTTTGGAATTGGCATCCAAAAAAGTAACATCCAAAACCGCTTATCTCGTAGCACCTGAGACAGCTATTCCAAGGGCTTTTGTTGAAAATTATCCCGAAGAAAGTTATGGATTGCAAGCGATAAACAGATGGATTTCCAATTTTAAAAACCTCACTTTTGTAATAGGAGCTTCCACCTACATTGAATACCCAAAAAGCGATCATAAACCAACACCAACAGTTCGATACGACAGGCAAACAGGAGGTTGGTATGATGCATATAATTCCGCTTTGCAACTTAATAATAGAACTAAAATGCAAATTTACCACAAATCTAAATTGGTATTGGGAGTGGAAAAAATTCCTTATCCAACTTTGTTTAGTCCTCTAGAAAGTTTTGCTATTAATTTGGGTGGAACAATAGGAAGTTTAGGTGTTGAAAAAGAAGCATTTAATTTTATAAATGACAGCATAAGAATTGCTCCTGTAATTTGTTATGAATCTATTTATGGAGAATATTTTTCAACTTATGTAAAAAAAGGAGCTCAAGCGGTTTTTATCATTACCAATGATGGCTGGTGGGATGATTCACCAGGCTACAAACAACATTTGGCTTATGCTCGGTTGAGAGCGATTGAAACCCGAAGAAGCATTGCCAGAAGTGCCAATACTGGTATCTCATGTTTTATTAATCAACGAGGAGATATAATTCAGCAATCAACTTGGTGGAAAAGTGAAGCATTAAAAGGAACGATAAATCTGAATAACAAACAAACTTTTTATACCCAATCAGGCGATTGGATAGGACGAGTTTTTGCTGCTTTGGCTGTTTTATTATTGGCTTGGAGTTGGGGAACGAAATTAGCCTCCCCAACCCCTCCAAAGGAAGGGCTTGTTTCGTAACTCATTTTTAAAATTTCAAATAACCATGTTTAAAGAAGATTTCTTACATTATATTTGGAAGTTCAAACGCTTTAAATCGCAAGATTTAGTAACCACCAACGGTGAGCTTATACAAATCATAAAAGTAGGGTTGCACAACCAAGATGCTGGGCCTGATTTTTTTAATGCTCAACTTAAAATTGGCAAAACCATTTGGGCAGGAAATGTAGAAATACACCTCAAATCTTCCGATTGGAATACACACAACCATCAAAAAGATAGTGCTTATGACAATGTGATTTTACATGTAGTTTTCGAGCATAATGGAGAAGTGAAAAACACCAAAAGCAACTCCATTCCAACTCTTGAACTAAAAGAGAACATTGACTTGGATTTGTTGCACAATTACCATCAATTAATTTATTCCAAAAATAAAATTGCATGTGGAAATCAGGTAACTAAAATTTCAAAATTTGAATTTGATAATTGGCTAGAAAGGTTGTTGCTAGAGCGTTTAGAAAGGAAAATAGGACTAATTAAAACTCATTTAGAAAACAATAAAAACAATATAGATGAAACATTCTATCATTTTCTATTTAAGTATTTCGGACTGAATGTAAATTCCATTCCTTTTGAACAGTTGGCTCAAAATACACCTTTAAAAATCATAGAAAAACATCCTCAACTTATTAGTATTGAAGCATTATTGTTTGGTCAGGCAGGCTTTTTGAATGAAAATTTGGATGACGATTATTTTCAACGATTAAAAAAAGAATATGCCTTTTTGCAATCAAAATTTCAGTTGCAAGCTATTGAAAAAGTAACTTGGAAATTCTCCAAGTTAAGACCTTCTAATTTTCCAACCATACGCATCAGTCAGTTGGCAATGTTGCTAAAAAAACATCCTCGACTTTTCTCTAGAATTCTGGAGTTAAGTGATGTGAAAGAAATTCAGCAATTACTTCAAACATCTGCTTCCGATTATTGGTTAACTCGCTATCAATTTGGTGTTGTTTCTAAATCTAAACCTAAAAAAATGGGTAAAACCATGCTTAACACTATTATTATAAATGTAGTTGCTCCTTTTTTGTTTGTTTATGGCAAATTGCAACAACAAGAAAAATATGTAGCATTGGCATTAGAATTACTAGAAAAAACTCCTCCAGAATCAAATTCCATAATTGCAGGTTGGGAAGCAATGGGCATTGAGCCAACTAATTCAGCAACAACTCAAGCACTCATCGAATTAAAAACAAATTACTGCTCACAAAAAAAATGTTTGAACTGTCAAGTTGGAGTTAAACTTTTATCTACTTTTTGATAAAAAAAAATTACCTTTGTAAGAGTTTTTTTAATTAATTTTTATTGCAATGATAAAAAAAATAAAAGCTTATTTTGAAGAAAAAGCCTTTGGTGTTTGTGCTTGGTGGGGAGAAAAATTGCATTTAAAATCGAGCAGTATTCGTATGTTTTTTATTTACATTTCTTTTCTTGCCTTAGGTTCTCCATTAATTATTTATCTAATCATGGCTTTTATTTTAGATCATAAAGAATATTTTAAATTTAGAAAAAGAAAGTCGGTTTGGGATTTGTGATGTTGAAGAATAGAGATTCTTTCACTTCATCCCGAAAGCTTTCGGGATTTCGTTCGGAATGACGCAACACATAACAATTAACTAAACACTAACCCCTAACTACTAATACCTATCTATGGAAATACCTTTATTAAAAGACGTTGTAATTATTCTAGGATTATCCGTTTTAATTATTTTACTTTTTAATAGATTTAAAATCCCACCCATTTTAGGGTTTCTTATTACGGGAATTGTAAGTGGCCCCCATGGTTTAAATTTAGTTAATGCAGGTCATGAAGTAGAATTACTTTCTGAAATAGGGATTATATTTCTATTGTTTGTCATCGGTATCGAATTTTCATTAAAAGAACTAGTCTCTATAAGAAAAACAGTATTATGGGGTGGTTTAATGCAAGTTGGAGGAACTATTGGAATTACTACTTTATGTGCAGTATGGATAGATATTCCATTAACAACGGCTATTTTTATTGGCTTTTTATTTTCATTAAGTAGTACTGCCATTGTGTTGAAAATGCTTCAAGAGAAAGGAGAAATTAATTCACCACATGGAAAAGTAACCGTAGGAATATTAATTTTTCAAGACATTATTGTTGTCTTAATGATGTTAGTAACTCCTTTATTGGCAGGTCAATCCGAAAACCCATTAAATGAATTACTTATTTTAGTATTAAAACTAGCAGGAATTCTTCTTGTACTTTTTTTATTAGGAAAATATGTAGTTCCCTTATTGTTTAAATCTGTAGTAAAAGCAAAAAGCACAGAATTATTTATCTTAACAATAGTTGTACTTTGTTTTTCAACCGCTTGGCTAACATCTGTTGTTGGATTATCGCTGGCATTGGGCGCTTTTTTTGCGGGATTAATTATTTCAGAATCGGAATATAGCCATCAAGCAACCGCTAATATCTTACCTTTTAGAGAAATTTTCATCAGCTTTTTCTTTGTTTCAATTGGAATGTTGCTCGATTTAGATTTCTTTTTTAACCACTTGCTTTCCATCCATCTTATTGCAATTGCTGTAATTGTTTTGAAAATGATTGTTATTGGTATAACGGTTTTAATACTTAAATATCCAGCTCGAACCATATTTCTAACCATGTTGAGCATTTTTCAAGTGGGAGAATTTGCTTTTTTGCTTTCATCAACAGGAATGGAGTATCAATTACTTTCAGATACTATTTATCAACATTTTTTAGCTGTTTCTATAATTACAATGGGAGCCACTCCTTTTGTGCTGAAATATGCTGCTAACATAACTGATTTTCTTATTAAAACACCCATGCCTAAAAACGTGCGGAGAAGACTAAAATCAATTACAAATGGAAAGGCATATAATTATAAAATTGAAGACGAAAATTATCACGATCATTTGGTAATTATTGGCTATGGATTGAATGGAGAAAATGTAGCTAAAGCAGCAAAAAAAGCTAAAATACCTTATTTAATTGTTGATTTAGATGTACATGCTATTGCAAGAGGTAAAGCTAAAAATGAACACGTTATTTTTGGTGATGCTACCAATGATGTTATTCTAAAACATGTTCATATCCATGAAGCAAGAGTAGTTGTGGTTGCTATTTCATCGCCCGAAGCCACCAAGCAAATTATTAGAGCAATTCGAACATTTACAAGAACCGCTCATATTATTGTGAGAACGCGCTATGTTAGTGAAATGGAAAGCAATATTTTAGCTGGTGCCGACCAGGTTATTCCCGAAGAATTTGAAACATCTATTGAAATTTTTACCCGTGTTCTTCGAAAATATCTTGTTCCAAACCATGAAATAAAACAATTTGTAAATTTCATTAGAAACAGAAACTATGAAATGCTCTCATCACTTTCTACTTTTGATGAACAAAAAGAATCTACCTCAAATTTATATAATGAACAAAAAGATATTGCGACTATTTACGTAAAACAAGGAAACAATAAAATTGTTGGTAAAACGCTTAACAAGTCTTCACTCAGAAGTGATTATGGAGTAACTCTGCTTGCCATAAAAAGAAATGGTAAATATATTACTGATATTTCTTCAAATGATACTATACAACAAGAAGATACCCTTTATTTATTGGGAAGTGCTAAACAAATTTCGTTTATAGCCAAATTTTTTGAGGTAGATTATTAATTTTTTAATGCTGTTTTAATAATCCATTTTTATAAAAATAATCATTAGTTTGATAGTAGGATACTGTTTCTTTTAGAAAAACTGGGTCAGTTTTTATAATGTTCAATTGGTTATATTCTTCATTCCATTGATAAAAATTAGCTCCTTTCTTTTCATTCAACACCATGATTTTATGGTTTTTTAGTAGTGCTAATTTTGTGTAATTTCCTATAAAAGCTCGTTCTTCTGTGTTATTGGATTTATTTATATCAATTCCCATAAATTGAGAAGTGTATGACCAATTCAACATTCCGAAAAGTGAAGGAAAAACATCTATTTGCGAACATAATTGAGTTATTTCTGTTGGTTTTGATGCTTTTAGGTTATAAATTATGGCTGGAATATGATATTTATTTACGTCAAGTTCTCCTTTGCCTGCACTTGAAGCACAATGATCTGCCATGATGACAAAAATAGTATTTTCAAACCAAGGTTTTGCTTGGGCATGTTCTATAAATTCATGTATAGCAAAATCAGTATATTTAACAGCTCCATCTCTATTGCTTCCCGAAGGAATATCTATTTTATTTTCAGGATAAGTATATGGCTTATGGTTGGAGGTTGTCATAATAAAATCAAAAAATGGCGTGTTTAATTTATAATTTTTGTCTGCTTCTTTAAGTACTTTGGCATAAAGATCTTCATCACAAATACCCCAAGCGTTTTCAAATTTTACCTCATTGTCATCAATGTTAGTTCGTTTTGCAGTAAAATCATCACTTAACAAAAAACCCCGACCTCTATCCACAATGTCGAAACTATTTCCTCCAAAAAACTGATTCATATTATCAAAATAACCATCTCCCCCATAAAAAAACACGTCTTTATACCTTTTTTCTTTAAAAACACTCCCAACAGTAAATAAATTGATATTATTTTTTCGTTTCACTATACTTCTTCCTGGTGAAGGAGGTATAGATAATGTGATGGCTTCCATACCCCTAACCGTTCTTGTTCCTGTTGCATAAAGATTAGTAAAAAAAATACTATTGTCCGCCAATGAATCCAAAAATGGAGTAAGGTGTCTGTTATTTCCAAAATGTTCCATAAATTCTGCACTAAGACTTTCAACGCAAATAAAAATGACATTTGGACGATATTCTTTTCCTGTGTTTTTAATAAAACGATTAAAATGATAAGTGTTTGGTGTGGTTAAACTATCATTTTTAGCTACAATAAGTTTTTTAACTAAGTTAATGGATGTATCAATATTTTGAGTAAGATAAAAATCAGTATAACTCAATTCATTGTTTTTAAACGCTGCAAAAAAAGAATAAATACCAGCTTTACTCAACTCATTTTCATAACGGTTCAACGACCATTCTGCTTGTTCATTTTTAATAAAAAGGGTAAAAAAAGAACAAATGAGCAAAATTGTTAATCCCATTGGAATTAACTGTTTTATTGACGCTTTTGCTTGAAAAGTAGATTTAAAAATTCCTTTTTTATAGCCTATCATAAAAATTCCAAACACCAATAAAAAAATGATACTAACTAAAAATGGGACAGGATAAGTTTGGTTAATATTTTCGATTACCTCAAAGGTGTATATCAGATAATCTACAGAAATAAAATTAAAACGACTAAAAAATTCATCCCAAAACGTAAACTCGGCAAAAGTGGTAAATGTGAGTGTAAGTGTTCCTGTAAAATAAGCAATGTATGTAACTATTTTATCAAACAAACTACCTGAAAATTTTGCTGGTAATAGCAAAAGATAGCATACATAAGGAACTAAAAAATAGGAGATTGTACCTACATCATAAAAAATACCCGTCAAAAATATTTTTAGTAATGAAATAATAGAAAATTCTAAGTTATTGAACGACCAAATGTAGAAAATAATCCGAGTAAGTGTTGATAATACAAGAAAAATAGAGGTAAAGAACAGCAATAAATACATTCTTTTGTGTACTAGTGTCATTTTGAAATTGGAATTTTGAAAACACAAAGTTATCCTTTAATTTGAATTACTTTACTACAAAAACTGCATTATTTATACTAGCTTTAAGCGAAATAAATTAACCATTTACTTGAGTCTCCTTTTACTATTTTGTTAATTTTGCTCAAAATTAAACACATGAGAATTTTAATCACAGGAAGCAATGGACTTTTGGGTCAAAAATTGGTGAAATTATTAGCTGAAAAAAATGATGTTGAACTTATTGCTACATCAACAGGAAAGAACAGAACCCCTTTTACCGAAGGTTATACGTACCATTCTTTAGACATAACCAATCAAAATGAAATAAACGAAGTTTTTAATAAATTTAATCCTGAAGTGGTAATCAACACCGCAGCAATGACTAATGTTGATGCGTGCGAATCGCAGCAAGAACAATGTTGGGAACTAAATGTAAATGCAGTTAAAAACCTTATAGCGGCTTCAGAAAAACACCACACCCACCTCATTCATTTTTCTACCGATTTTATTTTTGATGGTGAAAACGGACCTTACAAAGAAACAGACCCACCCAATCCACTGAGTTATTACGGAAAATCAAAGTACGAATCAGAAAAATTGGTGCAACAAGCTAACATAAAATGGAGCATCATCCGAACGATTATCGTATTTGGCGTTGTTGATGACATGAGCCGTTCTAACATTGTGTTGTGGGCAAAAGAAGCCTTGGCAAAAGGAAATCCATTAACCATCGTAAACGACCAATTTCGTTCGCCAACATTGGCCGAAGATTTAGCTATGGGAACCTGGTTAATTGCTCAAAAAAAAGCCACAGGAATTTTTCACATTTCAGGAAAAGAAACCATGAGCATTATTGATTTAGTGTATAAAGTTGCTGATTTTTATGGGTATGATAAATCCATCATTACTCCAATAGCCTCTTCATCACTCAACCAAGCAGCTAAACGTCCACCAAAAACAGGATTTATTTTAGATAAAGCCATTAATGAATTGGGCTATAGTCCTTGCTCTTTTGAAGAAGGGTTGGCTATTGTGGATGAGCAATTGAAAAATAAATAGTCTTCGCAAGAAAACGCCAGCTATCGCACTAACTGGCTCAAACACCCACTGGGTGTTTGCCCTGTTATGCTCGTTTTCAATTGCAGTCATCCCGATAACTATCGGGACTCCTGACAATTAAAAACTTCACAAGCCTTGTCTTTGACGTTTTCTTATCAAAAACTTTAAAACTAGCAGACACTAATTAAAATCACAAGTAATTGAGTAAAACTATATAATATGTGGCTAAAGCCCCCTTAGTAGTTTAGTTTTAATGCCCCGACCTTAAGGTCGGGGTAAATAGTCAATTTGTCTTATTGGCTTTAGCCACATCACTCGATTAGTAGTGAAATAATATATTCATCTCTTGTTCAAACAAATTTCCTCCTGAATGACAACAAAAGCTTCTATTTATTGTGTATATAATATGTATTGTTGACATTTGTATATCAATTTTTAATTATGAAATAAGCCATGAGCAAAAATGCTCACAATCATTGATGAATATTTCACATGGCGATTCCATTAACTTGTCCCGAGTATCGGGATGAGCGATTTAACAAAATAAAAATACACATATGAAAAAACACATTAACATAGACGAAAGCACATTAAAAAATCTTCCCCCAGAAGAAAAAGAAGATTTAGGCTTACTGATATTAATGCAGCAAGTAGATATTGAAGCTATTGTGAGTAAAAAGGAGTTTTTTAAAGCGTTGAATGAAAAGTAAACTTATACTTAAATTCGAATGAAAATAATTTATTCTAAAACGACTAAATTCATAAATATTATTTTTTTAATCTCAAAACTTTGTGTCTTTGCGTCTTTGCGAGAGAAAAAAACCATCCTATTGCGTAATTAAGTGAACTGTTTAGACATTAAAATACCCAACAAAATTATTTTTCAGCAACAACTATTGCACTATTTCGCCAACACAAAAAACGTTGTTTTTCTGAACAGCAATAATCCTTCAACCAAATGTTTTATTGCCATTTCCGATAACAACGATTGTGACAAAAACAGTTGGCAATTTGGCTTTATCAGCTACGATTATAAAAATCAGATTGAAAAATTAAGCTCCAATCATCCTGATGGCATTCAGTTTCCTGAGAAACATTTTTTTACCCCACAATTACTCTTTGAGTTAGAAGGAGAAAATAGTCAACTACATTATAATAAGGAACACTACTCAGCTGATGAAATCAATGCAATGCTGAACAGCATAGCAGCCTACCAATTAGAAGTTGTTGCAATAAAACAACCCATAACTGTTAAAAATAGAATTAGCAAAGCGGAATATTTAGATAAGGTAGCAGCACTAAAAAGCCACATTCAGTTAGGCGATATTTATGAAGTAAATTTTTGTCAGGAATTTTATGCTGAAAATGTACCAATTAATCCTATCGACTATTATTTTTTGCTTAACGAAAAATCACCAACACCATTTTCTTGTTTTGTAAAACAGGATGATAAATACTTGCTTTGTGCTTCTCCCGAACGGTTTATTCAAAAAACAGGAAATGATATCATTTCTCAACCTATAAAAGGCACCATAAAAAGAGGTAAAGACCAACAAGAAGATGAGCAGCTAAAAAAAGCTCTTTTTAACGACCAAAAAGAACGTAGCGAAAATATAATGATAGTAGATTTGGTGCGTAACGATTTATCTAAAATTGCACAAAAAGATTCCGTAAAAGTAGATGAACTTTGTGGTATTTATACTTTCCCACAAGTACACCAAATGATTTCTACCGTTAGAGCAAAACTAAAAGAAAACACCTCTTTTGAAGAAATTATTCAAGCACTTTTCCCTATGGGATCCATGACAGGAGCTCCAAAAATCAGTGCCATGCAGTTAATAGAAAAACAGGAAGCCACCAAAAGAGGTATTTACTCCGGAACGGTAGGCTACATTACTCCCGAAAACGATTTTGATTTTAATGTGGTCATTCGAAGCATTACTTATAACCAACAACATTGTTATTTATCCTTCATGGTTGGTGGAGCCATTACCCACTTATCAGTTCCTGAAAAAGAATACGAAGAATGTCTGCTAAAAGCCAAAGCCATGATAGAGGTGTTGAAAGGGTAGGATTTATTTGTATATTTGAAGTGGTAGACTCAATATTACATTCAAAAATAAATATTAAATGAATTTTACAATAGTCCCTTGGATATTTTTATGTGTTGGGTTATTAATAATTATTACTCTGTCTATACTCAGATGGAGAAAAGTTAAAAAGTTTTATGCTTCTATAAATATATCTGATTATACCATTTTTAAAGACATAAATATTGGTTCTGATAAACATTTTAAATGGAAACAGATTTGGGGTTACCCTACAAATAGTAGAGTATTAATCAATAAACATCATATTATTTTTTTACCTTCCAAGTGGTCTTTACTTCTTTTTCACACAGAACTACCCGTATGGATAAAAAAAGATATAAACCCTCCAATAAAAATGAAATTTAATTTTAAAAACGAAATTTCAATCACTATACCTTATACAACATGGCTGTCGGAAAATACCATCATTAATTATATATTAGAAACTAAAAACTTAGATCAAAAAAAAGAAATTGTTCAAGCTTTGAAAAGTTGGATGTGATTTTCCTTTAAATATTTATTTTATCTCTTAGTAAAAATCACCCCTGCACAGCCAATACTTCCTCTTTCGTTTTAGCGTTTGGAAAGTAAGAAAGTAATTTATCCAACACGGCATCTACCAACGTATCGGGGCAAGAAGCTCCACTGGTAAGTATAATTCTTACGGGTTGTTTTTCGGGAATAAAGTTATTAGTAGTTTCTAATTGCTTTGCATTATAATTAAAATGATGTATCGTATGTTGGTTTTCTATTTCATTAGCTGAACTAATAAAATAAGTAGGTAATTTTTCTTCGCACAACTCTACAATATGCGAAGTATTAGAACTATTGTAACCACCAACCACAATAGCAAAATCGGCTGGTTCTTCTAGCAAAGCATAAGTAGCTTGTTGGTTATCGTTAGTAGCATAACACAAGGTATCTCTGGTATCCGCAAAATGATTTGTAATAGTTGCTTCGCCATATTTTTGCAGCATTACTTGTTTAAAATAATCTGCTATGGCTTGTGTTTCTGTAGCCAACATGGTAGTTTGATTCACTACTCCAATTTTTTCAAAATGTTGAGCCACATCAAAACCATCAGAAAGTCTTCCTTTAAACTTTTCATAAAAATCGGCTGCAGGAATTTCGCCTAGAATTACCTTAGCAATAAATGTGGCATCATTCATATCCTTAATAATAATAGAAGGAGCATTTTGGTAGCTATGCGAAAAAGTAGCTCTCGTTTCTTCGTGCTTATGTTTTCCGTGAATAATAATAGTGTGATTGGTTTTACCTAATTTTTCAGACTGTTTCCAAACCTTCTCCACAAAAGGACAAGTAGTATTGTATTTTTCAGTTTGTAATCCTAAGGCATTAATTTTTTGCTCAATAGCTACAGTTGTTCCAAAAGCAGGAATAAGAACTACATCATTTTTGGTTAATTCATCCCACTCTACTAATTGATTACCATCAGTATCCATCATGAATTGAATACCTTTTTCTTGTAAATCTTGGTTAACAATGGGGTTATGAATCATCTGACTCAGTAAAAAAATACGTTTTCCTGGATTATCACCTACTGCTTTATAGGCAATTTCAATGGCATTTTCAACACCATAACAAAAACCAAAATGACGAGCAATAAGAAACTGCACCGAACCAAAATCTAGAACAGTTGGCGACATATCTTTTTTTCGAGGGTCGGTATCTTTTCTTGCGTTTTTTATAGAAGAAATAAAAGAACTTTTATAGTAAGCAGGAATTTCAAATTTTTTCATCCATTTGGTATTAAAAGCGATTCGTGTAACTATTTAATCTTGTTTTAATCTTAGAACAAAATTAAGTTTTTGAATGGGATAGATTTTTAAATAAACTTTTTTATTTCATAAATTACCATAATGACTTTGTCTGTCAATGAACTGACAAAAAATACTTAAATGATTACGCAAAAAATTGTAATTAAGAGTGCATTGTTAATAAAAAAAACAAAATAGAGCTCAACGCCTTTACAATTAAAACTTATCTTAGTGTTGATAAAAAAATGCGTCAAAACATGTCATAAAATGGCAATTCTCTTTCTAAATTGCACAAGTATTTTTTTATGAAATACACGATTAATTAGTAACCCTTAAAACCCCTTATCAGAATGGAAAAAACAGCAGTAAATGTAGACGAAATGACAAAAACAAACGATGAAGTTTTAGTTAGAGAAAACAAAAAAAATGAAGAAACAGGTATGAAAAACTATACTTTTGAAGAAGCGTTAGCAGATGCAACTAATTATTTCAAGGGAGATGAATTAGCAGCAAATGTTTGGTTAAACAAGTATGCATTGAAAGATTCAGACGGTCATATTTTTGAGTCGAATCCAGACCAAATGCACAGAAGAATGGCAAAAGAAATTGCTCGCATAGAGAGTAAATATGCTAATTCCTATTCTGAAGAAGAAATATATGATGTTTTGAAGGGGTTTAAATACATCATTCCTCAAGGTGGTCCAATGACAGGAATTGGTAATGATTTTCAAATAGGTTCATTATCTAACTGTTTTGTTATTGGTAACGAAGGAAATTCTGATTCGTATGGTGGTGTTATGAAAATTGATGAAGAACAAGTTCAATTAATGAAAAGAAGAGGCGGTGTTGGGCATGATTTATCACACATTCGTCCAAAAGGAAGCCCTGTTAAAAACAGTGCATTAACCTCAACTGGAGTTGTTCCTTTTATGGAAAGATATTCTAATTCCACAAGAGAAGTAGCTCAAGATGGAAGAAGAGGTGCTTTAATGCTTTCTATTTCTATTAAACACCCAGATGCGGAACATTTCATTGATGCAAAAATGGATGGGACAAAAGTAACTGGAGCAAATGTTTCTGTTCGGATAGATGATGAATTTATGCGAGCTGTAAAATCAAACTCCGAATACACCCAACAATACCCTATTGTTTCCGATAATCCAATGTATTCAAAATCAGTTAATGCAAAAGCATTGTGGGATAAAATCATACACAACGCATGGAAATCTGCCGAACCAGGGATTTTATTTTGGGACACGGTAATCAATGAGTCTATTCCTGATAGTTACGCTGATTTAGGCTTTAGAACGGTTTCAACCAATCCATGTGGAGAAATTCCTTTGTGTCCTTATGATAGTTGTAGGTTATTAGCAGTTAACCTATATAGTTATGTAGAAAATCCATTTACAGAAAGTGCCTCTTTCAACTATGAAAAATTTGACAAACACACACAAATTGCACAACGCATTATGGATGATATTGTTGATTTAGAAATAGAAAAAGTAAATAGAATTTTAGATAAAATTGAAGCTGACCCAGAGAGTATAGAAGTAAAAAGAACAGAGCTTAACTTATGGCAAAAAATTAAAACAAAATCCATACAAGGAAGAAGAACAGGTGTTGGAATTACAGCAGAAGGTGATATGTTAGCTGCCTTGGGCTATAAATATGGAACAAAAGAAGCAACCGAATTTTCAACGGAAGTACACAAAAAATTTGCATTAGCAGCTTATCGTTCTTCCGTTACCATGGCTCAAGAAAGAGGTGCTTTTCCAATTTATGATTCCATCAGAGAAGAAAAAAACCCGATGATTCAACGCATTAAAGCAGCTGATGAGGAACTTTATACCGATATGGTAAAATATGGAAGAAGAAATATTGCCTTATTAACCATTGCTCCAACAGGAACAACCAGTTTAATGTCGCAAACATCTTCAGGAATTGAGCCTGTGTTTATGGTTTCCTACAAAAGAAGAAGAAAGGTAAACCCTAACGACAAAAAAGTGAAAATTGATTTTGTGGATGAAGTTGGCGATTCTTGGGAAGAATTTCACGTATTTCACCATAAATTTGTTACTTGGTTAGAAGCAAATGGCTATAACTCTGAAGAAGTAGCTAAAATGGAAGAAGAAGAACTAAATAAAATTATAGCAAAATCACCTTACCACGGTGCAACGGCTAATGATGTAGATTGGGTAGAAAAAGTACGTTTGCAAGGTGCCGTTCAAAAATGGATAGACCACTCCATTAGTGTAACTGTGAATGTACCTAATGATGTTCCAGAAGACATGGTAAGTCAAATTTACCAAACAGGTTGGGAAAGCGGTTGTAAAGGAATTACCGTTTATAGAGATGGTTCAAGAAGTGGGGTGTTGGTTGCTAACGATAAAAAAGCAGAGAATGAAGAAATCATTAATCAATTTTTGGAAACAAACGCCCCAAAACGTCCAGATAAATTAGAAGCAGAAATTATTCAATTCAACAATGAAAATGAAAAATGGATAGCTGTTGTTGGTTTATTAGATGGCAGACCTTATGAAATTTTCACAGGAGCTTCTAAAGAATCATTTACTATTCTTTCTCAAGTGCAAAGAGGATGGGTAATTAAAAGCAAATCTGATGATGGAAAAACACGTTATGATTTTCAATATGAAGATAGCCATGGATACAAAACCACTATTGAAGGACTATCAAGAACCTTTAATGAAGAATATTGGAACTATGCAAAACTAATATCAGGCGTATTGCGTCATGGAATGCCACTTAATTTTGTTGTGGACATGGTTGACAATCTTCACTTAAGCGATGAAACATTAAATACTTGGAAAAAAGGTGTTGTTCGTTCATTAAAAAAATTCATTCCAGACGGAACAAAACCATCTGAAAACATTTGCCCTAGTTGTAATGAGCCAGCATTGGTTTACGAAGAAGGCTGCTTGAATTGTAAAAGCTGCGGACATTCAAAATGTGGATGATTTTTTAAGAATCAATTACTAAAAAACCTAACAAATTATTAAGATTTGTTAGGTTTTTATGGATAAAAAGCAGCTTTAAAATGATTTATAGTGATATTCTGCTTATTTAAAACAATGGCAATAACATCAAAACGAGCTTCCAAATCAATTTCGTGTTGTTGGATATAAAAATCAGCTCCTTCTATTAAATGGTTTTGTTTAGCAGGTGTAACTGCTTCTTCGGGTGTTCCAAAAAAATCTGTTGACCTTGTTTTAACTTCAACAAAAACAAATTCGTTTCCATCTTTTGCAATAATATCGATTTCAAATTTTTGTTCCAGCCAATTGGTTGCTACAATTTCATAGCCTAATTTTTTAAGAAATTCAACGGCTTTTTCTTCACCTTTTTTTCCTAAAAGATTGTGTTCTGCCATATTTTTTTTATTTCAAATGTACGACTTATTGACCCGAAAAATTCACAAAACAGGACAAATCAAAGATGACATACTCAAAAAAGATGTTACATCTGTTTTTGTTATAAATTAAAATGCGATTTTTGGAAAGTTATTCTACTTTTGACTTTATGAAAATAACCTTTAACCCAATTGGAAAACAAAATTTATCAGAAGTAACAGCAATTTACAACTATTATGTAGAAAATTCTACAGCAACTTTTCATTTACAAGCTGTTACCGAGCAAGAAATGGAAGCTACACTTTCATTAAATCACCCTGTTTATAAATCTTTTATAATAGCTTGTGATGGCGAAACTGTAGGTTTTTGTTATTTGGGACAATTCCGTAAAAAAGAAGCGTACGATATTTCTACCGAAGTAACTTTGTACATTAAACCAACATTTACAGGGAAGCAAATTGGTGTTGAGGTATTGTCTTTCATGGAAAAAACTGCAAAAAACTTAGGACTAAAAAACTTAGTAGGCGTAATTACTTCTGAAAATACAGGAAGCCTCAAATTATTTGAACGCTGCGGCTATTTTAAATGCGGACATCTTAAAAACATAGGAATTAAATTTGGCAGAGCCTTGGATGTAATTTCTTATCAAAAAGAGATTTGAAATAAAAAAAGCTAATTTATTTTGCTAGTTATTAAAAATAAATTACTTTTGTAAGTGAATACTAACTTACAATAAATTAAATGGAAAAATACGGAAAATATAATATTGCAATAGGTTTCCTTACTATGGGGCTTTTTATGTTATATGGTTTTCTATTAATTTATTTAAGAGATTTTGCTCCTGGAAAAGAAGAGTGGATAAATAATTATTCTGTAGGAAAGCATTTTGAAAGTAGATTAGCACACGTACACGGAAACTTATTTGCTTTTGTAAATATAGTTATAGGTTATTTATTACTTCATTTTAAAGAAAAATTAGCCCATACAAAAACTATATCTTGGCTAGCTCTGGTTGGTTTATTAATGCCTTTAGGAATTTTAGCTGAAGTTTATTTTGGTGCACCGCCAATTTTTGTTTTAATTGGAGCAATAAGTTTAACTGTTTCTGTGACTTGGTTGGGAATTTCTTTTTTAAAATTATAAAAATGGACGCTAAAAATTTTTCCGAAAGGCAAATACAAATAATAGAAACTGCTACTAAACGAATCGATAAGCATGGTATTCAGGAGCTTACCATAAAAAATTTAGCAAATGATTTAGAGCTTTCAGAAGCAGCCTTGTATCGTCATTTTAAAAGTAAAAATGAAATATTATTAGGAATGCTTTCTTATTTCATTATAGAAATGAAAGAAAAAATTAATAAAATTATTGCCAATGAAACTAAAAAACCTTGTGATATATTAAGAGATTTATTCAATAATCAATTGAATACGTTTACACAAAATCCTGCCATAGTTAGTGTCGTTTTTTCGGAGGGAATTTTTCAATTTAATAATGAATTGAGCAATAAACTTAGCGAGATGATGGATTTAATGCAAGAGAAAATAAGTGAAATCGTTAAAAGAGGGCAAGAAGAAGAATGTTTTAATAAATTGTTGAGTCCAGGAGTTGCAACCACCATGATTATGGGAAGTATGCGTATGGTGGTGCTAAAATGGAAATTGTCAGGTAATAAATCCAATTTAGTAAAAGATGGTCAGACCATGCTGAATGGAATTTTAAAAATGATTGAAAAAAAATGAAAGTACTTTCAGTAAATATTAGCGAACCGCAAACCATTATAATAAATGGAAAAAGTGAGCAAACTGGCTATTTTAAAAAACCTGTCGATGCTATTTGTTTAGGAAAAACCGATGTAAAAAACGATAGTGTAATTGACCGTGAACACCATGGAGGCGAAGATAAAGCCTGTTATTTATTTGGATATAACCACTACAAATTTTGGAAAGAACTTTATCCAAATGCAGAATATGATTTCGGAATGTTTGGCGAAAACATTACTATTGAGCATCTTGATGAATCGACATTAAAAATTGGCGACACTTTTCAACTTGGCGAAGCAGTTATACAAATTACTCAACCTCGTCAGCCTTGCTATAAAATGGGAGTTAAATTTAACGACCAAAAAGTTGTAAATTCCTTTCGGTTGGCTCATACTCCTGGCATTTATGTTAGAGTTCTTAAAGAAGGCAATGTTGTAGAAAATGATGAAATGTATTTAATGGATAGCTACGAAAATGCTCCAACAGTATTAGAGGTTTATCGGATAATTTATAACAAAAAACCTAGTGAAAACGAATTAGAAAAAATTATTACTAACACCCACATTGCCGAGCAATTAAAACATTATCTCAAGAAAAAATTTAACCTATGATAAAAGCACTTAAAATCGTTCAATCACTATTATTAACAGGCTTTGGAGCTTTGTCTGTATTCATGACTTTATCCGTTATTTTCGATTGGTTTGGCATTAGAGAAAAAGAAGGAAATTATGTATTGTTTATCGTATATACAAACTTAATTTGTGGACTTATTTATCTTTATGCAGCTTTTATCAACTGGAAAAAACAACAAAATAGTTTTTATGTGTTGGCAGCAGCAACCACAATCTTAATTGTAGCATTTATTGCACTTCAAGTTTATGCAAGTAATGGAGGAATCCATGAAGTAAAAACCATAAATGCTATGCTGTTTAGAATTGGTTTCACCACTTTCTTAACAGCAATAAGTTTCTTTATCTTAAAAAAATCTAATCAACATAACCCCTTAAAACAATGAAAAAAATATTTTTAATCACCACCATTGCCATTTCTTTTATTGCTTGTAAAAATGAAAGAAGCCATGAAAACCATGATGACCATAAACATCAAGAAGAAGCTGTTGTTCAAGAAGAAAATCATCATCATGATGAAATTGAGGAAATAGTTTTAGACAACGGCAACAAATGGAAAGTAGTAGAAACCATGGCTGTATATATCCGCAACATGGAAAAAGCAGTTAATGAATTTGAAACTTTAGAAAACAAAGATTACGCAGTTTTAGCAAAAACCATTGATGAAAACATTACAGAATTAACTTCAAAATGCACTATGGAAGGTCAAGCTCATGATGAATTACACAAATGGTTAGTGCCTTTCATAGAACTTTCTGAAAAGTTTGATGGTGCTACAGAATTAGAAAATCAAGAAAATATTTACCAAAAGTTTAAAGCCTCTTTTGAAACATATAATACCTATTTTGAATGAAAACATTAAATAAAATAACTGCTTTATCAATTCTTTTTTCTGGATTGCTACTTTCTTGTTCAGAAGTTGAAAAACAAACAGAAGAAGATAATCTATTAACAATCAACAACCAATCTGTAAATGAGGATAATGCATTAACATTACTTAAAACAAATTGTTTTACCTGCCACAATCCAAATTTAGAAATCGAAAAAAGAATAGCTCCACCTTGGTTTAAAGTTCGTCAGCACTATTATGATGATGAAACCAGCAAAGAAGATTTTATAGCAGCAATTAGCAACTTTATAAACAATCCAACGGAAGAAAACTCAATAATGCCAGGAGCAGTCAGGAATTTTGGATTAATGCCTAAAATGAGTTTTAAAGAAGGTGATTTAAAAATTATTGCATCCTATTTATATGATAACGATATTTCTTCTGATGAATGGTATGAAAAATGGGAAGCGTTTGAAAAGAAATCTGCTCTAATTCCAATAGAAATAAACTACGAAGACTTAGGAAGAAATATTGCCAATGAAACCAAAGCCAATTTAGGAAAAAACCTTATGGCAGCGGTTAAGGAAAAGGGAGCTGCAGGTGCTGTAGATTTTTGTAATATACGAGCAATTCCTATAACAGATAGTATGTCTGTTGTGTTAAATGCTAAAGTAAAACGTGTTTCTGATAAACCAAGAAATTCTATAAATGCTGCAAATGAAGACGAACTGGAATATATTGAAAATTGGAAAAAAGCTAAAGAACAAGGAGAAAAGTACCCTCCTAAAGTTGTTGAACTCAACAACAAAATGGTGGGATATTACCCTATTGAAACTAACGAAATGTGTATGAAATGCCATGGAATTCCTGAAAAACAAATAAACACTAAAACTTTAGCCAACATTAAAAAATTATACCCAAATGATAAAGCCACAGGATATTCCGAAAATGAAATTCGTGGAATTTTTGTAGTAGTAATGGATAAAAAATAAATTGAAAAGCTTAAGCGTGTAACAAATGTAACAAAGTAAGTATATTAGAAAGCGTACTTTTACTCTGTAATCAAAAAAAATAAATAAAATGAACTATTATAACTCAAAAAAAATTAGCGGAACAACCATAGAAGGTATCCGCCCAAAAGTTGAAGAAGCGTTAAAAACCGAAGGTTTTGGAATATTAACTGAAATTGATATTCAGGCAACCATGAAAAAGAAATTAGACAAAGATTATTTGCCTCATGTAATTTTAGGAGCTTGTAATCCAGTTTATGCCGACAAAGTATTATCGATAGAGCCAACCATAAGCACCATGTTGCCTTGTAATGTTACGCTTCGTCAGTTAGAAACAGGCGAAATTGAAGTGGCTATTATAGATCCGCTTGCGGCAATGGGTGCTGTTGGTAATTCAGCTCTTGAAGTACATGCCAAAGAAGTAAATGAAAAATTAATTAAAGTGTTAGCTAATATTTAATTCGTATAAAGAACCACAGATACACTAAGAACACAGAGGAAAAACTTATGTTATAGCTGTTCATCAAATCGTAAATCAACATTCGTAAATCGTAATTCGTAATTCGTAAATCAACAAATCATGGACAAACACAGTTATAATGTTTCCCTAAAATGGGAAGAAGGGCGAAAAGGAGTAATGCATTCGCCAGAATTGCCAACAAAAATTGAAGTAGCAACTCCTCCACAATTTGATAAAGGCATACCCGGAATTTGGTCGCCAGAACATCTTTTTACAGCATCCGTATTAAGTTGTTTTATGACTACCTTTTTAGCTATTGCTGAATACTCCAAATTAGAATTTATTAGTTTCGATTGCGATGCAGAAGGAGTTTTAGATAAAGTAGATAGTAAATTTTTAATGACAGAAGTAACCCTAAAAGCTCGTTTGGTTATTGATGATGCATCGAAAAAAGAACGTGCTGAGCGTATTTTAGAAAAATCGGAAGCAGCTTGTTTAATTTCTAATTCAATAAAAACAAAAGTGAACTTAATTGCAGAAATTATACAATAATGGTAAAATGTAAAAATAAATTTAAAGTGTTTAGAAGATATATAGGTTAAAAAAATTTGAATTATGAAGTTAGTGAATGCTAACATAAAAACATAAAAAATGGCTAAAGTATTAATATTAGGAGCAGGCATTGCAGGACATACTGCAGCTGCTCACTTAAGACGTAAACTTTC
>Ga0210044_10001880_pt1 | contig 31897 bp, 40 predicted proteins | sample CryGey13umfilter_2_FD_183959 | JGI IMG/M metagenome (GOLD analysis project Ga0210044, IMG submission 183959) | Groundwater microbial communities from aquifer in Utah, USA - Crystal Geyser 4/9/14 3 um filter (SPAdes) (version 2) | ecosystem: Environmental > Aquatic > Deep subsurface >...
CCATACTACCCCTACTAGCCATACTGCCCCTACTAGCCATACTGCCCCTACTAGCCATACTACCCCTACTAGCCATACTACCCCTACTAGCCATATTTATCATCTCCTCTCCATACAGACTATCACAGACCAGACAGAGTCTGTAAAGCTCTCCGATAGACCCCAATAAACAGATCAATATGGTAAACCGCTACAACCAGAGAAATTAGGCAATACAAATAAAACCCTATTTTAAGCCTGTTCCCCATTGTGCCTCCCCTTTTTTCTGCCTTATCCCATCAGTAGCCCTAATTTGCACACAGTGCCCCGTAGTTAAACTTTTCCTTCCAACCTACGTCCTTACCCATCTTTCTTGTTTCACCCCTCTAGAATTCAATCCTTGTTGGAAATTCTGGCTTCCTTACTCCTTTCTCCGCTGGCTTTCTTGACTCCCCTCACCTTCCTGATCGTATTCACTATGGCTTATCCCATCAGTAGCCCTAATTTGCACACAGTGCCCCGTAGTTAAACTTTTCCTTCCAACCTACGTCCTTACCCATCTTTCTTGTTTCACCCCTCTAGAATTCAATCCTTGTTGGAAATTCTGGCTTCCTTACTCCTTTCTCCGCTGGCTTTCTTGACTCCCCTCACCTTCCTGATCGTATTCACTATGGCTTATCCCATCAGTAGCCCTAATTTGCACACAGTGCCCCGTAGTTAAACTTTTCCTTCCAACCTACGTCCTTACCCATCTTTCTTGTTTCACCCCTCTAGAATTCAATCCTTGTTGGAAATTCTGGCTTTAAATCCAGATCTAGATCCAATTTAGACTCAGATTCGGCTTTGTGCACTGTCTCAGACTCTTCCCTTTCCAGCGATTCCAGAAAAAATTTAGCAAATTGCCCGCTTTTCCATTGTCTTTTGCCCCAATATATTCCAAAATACATTAGTATCTCCTTTCAATTTGCACTAAAAAGTTTGACTCCTTGATTTTCCGCTGCTTCCGGCCTTTCACCCGCAATCCCACAACCACCCCTCTTTGATCCAAAAATCGTAAATCATTGATATCTCCATCAATTACTGGATAATCCATAAATTCCTCAGGTAGCGCTTTATATTTTGTGATATGGCTGAAGGGTACTGCGATATTAAATCCTTCCTCTAACATCGCTTCACACATATCTGCATTTTCCCCTGACCAGGAAAACGTAATATCATAATTAGAAATACCTAAGGAATTTCTCGCAATAAATGGGCTCTTGGAATAGTCATAAAATTGAATATGGGGCAACCATTGGAAAATATTTTTGCCTCGATACCGAATTTTTGCCCAGTGAATATCAGATGTACCGTTCAGCCTGACGCATAACTGTAACCCCATCCGCTCTGCTCTACGCTCGTAGTACATAATTTCCTGCACCATGCTGAGCACAAACGCCGATTTTCCAAATAAAAATCTGTCGGTTTTTTTCTTACGTACCTGCAAAATATTAGGGAACATTTCAGAAAATCCGCTGGAATTTAGGCAGTGTTCCCTGCATTCTTGAGTAGAAAATGGACATAAATCAATATGATAGGAGTTTTCTCGATGAGGCGATAGGTGCAGAATGATAGAATAGTATCCCTTGCTGCGGCTTTTCAGCATTTTAGCATTCTCTGCCGTGAAAAGCCTAGAGTCTTTTGGTGAAATTTTCATCTTTCAGTCCTTCCTTGATAATCTAATGCTGTTCGCCACGGTGAATAATTTTCAGCATGATATTTTTTAGCAAAATGATGCAGCATTCGTGTTAAATTTTTATAGCGTTTGTTACGGATAATTTCTTTTTCAAGAATAACATCCGTTCCTTGCATGAGGATAAATACATAGACATACTTATAGGCATCTTCCATGCTGTACTCCTTTTTTCATATCAATTTTCAGAATCTAGAGAATAAGATCCTATTCTATTTCCATTGATATCTCGCAACGATCCTTCTAGCTCATCTTTTTTCAACCGCTGGATAATTTCCTGTAGTATCCGCACCGAACCAGGGACTTTATCTCTATAAAAATCATCGTTTTCTGTTTCAAATTCAATTTTCAACATGGTGTTTCTCCATCGTGCGATTTCTCATTCTTTTTTGTATCAATCTCTCAACATCGGAGTAGACATAAGCCGGGTCTCCATAACATGGCCACGCCAAAATATCTCGCTTAAATTGTTTTCTGGCTTCACACTCGGAAAATTTTTTGTCATAAAATCCCCGCTGGTTATAATGGGCAATAAATCCGAACATCATTGAAAGCCGCTGGTAAAACCATTTAGGGAATGCTGTTTCCTTGTAACCAGATCGAACAAATTTCTCAAACTGCCTCAAAAATTTCTTTTTCTCTTCTATCGTACTCCATTCAGTCGCTACAAAGTCTGCCTCGCATATCGTGCTTTTCATAGGTTTTCCTTTCGGTTATAATTGTTCATAGGCTAATTTTTTGACCCGCTCTTCTAAACAGGTACAGCTCAAAATGTGCCGCTGGAATTTCAGAATCCTCTCAGGCGTAGAAAAATGCGCCACATAAAATCCGTGCCGATTGTACCATGTTTCAAATCCGAACATTGCGGCCACCCGTTCGTAAAACCATTGAGAAAATAACGCTTCTTGACAACCAGATTGTACAAACCGCTCAAACTGTTTCAAAAATTCCCATTTGTCTGCTTTTGTCATAGTTGTGGTTGCTTCCATTCAATTAGCCCTTTCCGCATTAACGACATAATATTGGCTCAATGCCTCATTATCGTTAAATGTTTCTATTAGATGTTTGTAGCAGTCTATTCCAAAATATTCTGCCTCGTTTTGACTTTCGGCTGTTATAATAAATTTCAACACGATTTGATAGTTGTGCATAATTTTCCCTCCTAATTCACCTTTTTAATCAATCCGTTTTCCATTGTCACTTCGGCATACCAATTGCATTTGATGCAAAAGTGTGGACCACAAACACACAATATAGCATTATCTTTATATTCTGGCTTAAATAATGATGTTTCGCTATATTTTAATGCGTGCCCAATGTAAGTTTTTAACTCTTTTTTGTTCCGATAATGTGTCCGTAACATATTCTCTTTAACTCACCTTCTTAATCAATCCATTTTCCATTGTCACTTCGGCAAACCAGCTTCTTTTCCTATATGGGTCTGGTCCGCACACACACAGCACACCATTATCTGTATATTCTGGTTCTGATAGCGATGTTTCAACATATTTCAGCTTGTGGCCAATACGGGTTCTCAGTTCTTTTTTGGTTTGATAGCGTGCGCCTAACATAATTTTCTCCTTCCATTATTTAACTTAGATGTAATTGCTGTCAGTTACTCGCCTATGAGTCCTCGCTTGCCAAACCCTCCGCAATTTTTCAGAACATCCTACAATATCGGTGAAAATTAAATTTCCTCTCGAATCGACCATCACGTTCCGCCTGCACACTTCTAAAAATATTTCATCGGTATAGTTAGCCAGCATCTCAAATAACTGCGTTAAGCTCTCTTTGATCGTAGGTGCTAAATTACTCTGTTCCACTGCGTTAATGCACGTTCCAAAACATTCCCATTTGGTCAACTTCAGCGGCTTCAAAATTTTTTCGACCGCCTTATAGTCACGCCACGCTGCAGCGTGCTGTTTTGTCAATTTTTCATATTTTGGCATCTTGTACACTTGATACTCCCCGATATTACTCAATCGTTCCATCGTGGGCAAATGATCCTCATTTTGGCAGAATAATGCTAGGCATTCTTTAGCGGGGTCTGTCGTCAATGCCACAACTTCTGATTCTGATATTTGGTACACTTTTGAGAACAGTCCCCGGCCTATTTGATTTTTTCCGGTTAACGCTGTGCCGTCTTCTAATATGAATTTCCCCATCGTTAATTCCCCTTATAGTGAGACTAGATCCTGCAATAAATTTTGGATGGCGTTTTCATCAAATGTTAATTTTTTCGTAGGTTCCACGGAAAACGAATCAATAAATGGAAAATCATAATTCAATTCACATGCATCCTGAACGGCATTTAAAATTTCTCGCTGGTCTAAAATTTCCCTTTTATCCGCCTCAAAATCTTTCAAACTCCATCCTGAAAAGAGCACTAACTCATATCCCATATTCAATGCCACCCGGATAACATCCCCATGAGTTTGGCCGATGGCCGGTCGCATATCTCGATACCAAATTTTTTCCATGTGCTGAGTCTCCTTTTTAGCTAAATGTTGTGATAATCTAGTATCGGCATCCCATCAAAAAACTTGCGCCTTTCATTGATAGAGCGAATCGTAGCCAGATCGACCCCATGAATTATCCGTATCTGCCTGCGCTGGCCATTTCATGACTTTGACTATTTCCGTTTTCCCATCGGCCGTCTGAACTTCTTTAACTTCGTAATTTTTCTCTTCCATTGCGCCCCCCTTGATTGATTGTGATGATAATCTAGTATCGGCATCCCATCAAAAAACTTGCGCTTTACGAGAGCATTTTTTCAGCGCATACCCTAATGTGCTTCTTTTTAGATCCGTATTTTCCTGTCAGTCCGCATCGGCCACAAAAGGGGCACTGTCCCACCTCTTCATCTTTTTGATACAATAAATAATCGCTGTAGGGTATTGTGTGCCCAAAATAAATCCATTCAGTGTAGAATTTTCCATTGCACATGTAACCGGATTTTTTGTTGTATTCTGCATCCTGCATTGTGTGCCCCTTGGTTAATTGTGTGTTGGTATAGTATCGGCACCTTACTGAAAAACTTGCGCCGTGTCAAGAAATTTCCAGCTCGGCAAAATTATAAATTCCAGAAGCCTCTATTCCCCTCCTGACGCAAAATTTCCAACCACTATATATAGCATACCTCCCCTACCCCTACTACTACATATAGTGGGTCTCTTTACTAACCTCATACAATATGCAGGAATGGTCTACTTCATATATCACTACATCTAGTATATACCATCCATGTATATCACTACATATAGTAGTAACGCCACACCATATCACTACATCTAGTATATATCATCCATGTATATCACTACATCTTGTGTCACGTATCCATGACACCATGACCAGTATTTATGACATTCTCACATGGTGGGGAAGTAGCGTGCCCAGCGTCGGTGGGGAAGTAGCGTCGTGGCGCTATGTCGTGGCGTTGTGGTGAGAGTAAGGGAGTAGAGTAGTAGATTCCCTAAGGGTCTACATCCTAGAACATGCAAGTTTTGTACCAAGTCTCATATGCAAGTCTCATACCCTACCACTCTTATACGTAGACTCCTCTAAGGGTCTACATCCTAGAACATGCAAGTCTTGTGCCTAAATCTTCTATGCAAGTTCTATACCGGAGTCTTCTCTACGTAAACTCCCTTACTATCTCTATGCCCTTACTGACTTCTACGTATGTACAGCATTACGTACATGTACAGGGTGATTCTTTCACGTTCTCACAGGGTTACGTGAGTAAGGGGTTGCATCGTTGCCTAATATTATATGCAAACTTCATGCCCAGCTTCATATGCAAGCTTCATGCCATAGCTATGTGCAGTGTTGTGGGGTTATTAAGTAGAGGGGTAGGGGAGTGTTAAATTTACGACCCTACCCCCCTAAATATAGACCTGCTACCTCCCTACTGTCGTGGAAAATTAGATTGTTTACCAAGCAAGTACACATTATGTGAGCCCATTGTGAGCCGATTCCACGACCTATTCAGCTCATTACTCCCCTATTTCACATTAGGATAAAAATAATTCCCTAAGAAGCTTGACTTACGGAGTAAAAGATGTTATACTATCTCTTAGACAATACAACATGAGCGAAAGCATACCAGACGATCGCTTATCGTCAACAATAGTATTTTGAGTAACATCATATCGTGTACGATAACATTTCAAATGTTATAATGCATAAAAATATTCGTGGTGAACCTTACGTCATGATTATCTGACGACAGTAAGGGGGTCAACAATATCGTAAGATGCCCGCTGAAGTTTGAGTATCATCCGTAAGTGTCACCACATCTCGAATGAAAGAGAACGATGAGCGAGATCGGAAAGAAGCCCAGAAAACCGCGTGGACCTGACACCAAACCTAGAAAACCACGAGGACCTAATAAAAACCCCCGAGGACCTGACACAAAACCCAGAAAACAACGCACCGATAATACCCATCCTTTTCCTTCCAGCAAACAGTGGTTGAGAGAACCCAGGCCATCAGAATCAACAGAGCTCGCTGTTCCGGCACAGATTGAAGATGATCTTGGCGACCTCTTTGATCTCCACCTTGATGAACCGGCCCTGTCGGATAGCACCATCACCCCTCGCGACCGTGACCTCATTCTTCGAATGGCTTCTTTGCAACTGAATACGAAGGAAATTCAATCCGTGTTGCAATTATCTCAATCGCAGTGGAATGGGAGTTTGATCGCGCAAGAAGCGTATCAGCGAGGGAAAGAGATGGGAAGAGCCACATTACGACGACTGCAATGGGCCACGGCGCAACGCAACCCCATCATGCAGATTTTCTTGGGAAAACAGTATCTGGGTCAAGCAGATCGCCACGATGTTCAACAATCTGAAGGAATGCCTGTTGATGCCCGACAAGGATTTGCGAATAAACTCAAAGACATTATTAACATTACCCCAACGGGCTGCATTCCTGGAATCTCTGACGCCACAGGAGAATGAGATTGCGCAACATTGTTGGCCCCTGTGGGCAAGAGATACCCAACTGGCCCCCACACGGGAACAGTGGCTGGCGCTGGACTCCACCAAACAACTGATTAAAGATTGGCAAGAGAATCCGGATAACACGGGGAAACGCTTCGATGAGTCCTGGCGCACGTGGTTATTTATGGCGGGAAGAGGTTCGGGGAAATTACTAAACATTTCAACAGAGGTCCTCACCGCCTCTGGCGTGACCACAATTGGAGAAATTCAGGTAGGAACCACAGTGTTTGATGAGACTGGCGCACCTTGCCAAGTGACCGCCGTCCATCCAATTTCCTACAATTGTCCTTGTCTGAAAGTCACCTTCAATGATGGGTCAACAGTCGTCACGGACGCCGATCATCTCTGGACTGTCCACGATAAACGTTATCGAAAATCACTGGGTCGCCGAGTTGATCGAACAACATCGCAGTTTCGACAATGGCCTATATCAACACAAGGTCCTCGAACACTGACAACCAGACAAATGCAGTTGACGCTGTACCATAAGTCCGGAGATATCAATTATGCCATTCCAACCCATACTGGATTAGACTACCCTCCGGCTGACTTACCCATTGACCCCTATACCTTGGGCGCATGGTTAGGAGATGGCACAGCAAATGATGGAATTATAACCAACGCCTTATGTGATCATCAGATTATTGAAGAAATTCCCTACGACACGAAACAGTATCGCACAGTTCCTCCTCGGTGTCCAGTGTATAGTGTGATAGGGCTCAAAACAAAATTACGAGAACTGGGTGTCCTCAAGAATAAACATATCCCTGAAATCTACTTGACGGCCTCATTCGAGCAGCGGTTGGCGCTCTTACAAGGTTTGAATGACACTGATGGAACGATCTCGCCAGACGGACGTATCGAATTTTGTCAAAAACGAGATCGTCTCTCAGCAGAATATCAACGTCTCGTTGAATCACTGGGTATTGTGACTCGTCATCGTCAAGATCCTGCAAGACTGTATGGGAAAGATTATGGAATTCGACATCGGTTTTGCTATACCACCTTACTGGAGGTCTTTCGCCTGGCCCGAAAACGCGCTCGGCTTCCGGTCACGCAGCAAGATCGTTACCACTACCGATTTATCACGGCCATTGAATCCGCGCCCTCCGTGCCAGTCCGCTGTATCGGTGTGGATTCCCGCAGTCGCTTGTTTTTGGTGACCACTCATGGTATTGCGACACATAATACCCGGTCAGGGGCTGAATGGATCCGTGAACAGATTGAAGATCACGGCATCTCACGAGTGGCCCTGGTTGGGCCAACCGCAGCGGATGTCAGAGATGTGATGGTTGAAGGCAGCAGCGGGATCCTCTCCTGTTGCCCTCCATGGAATCGTCCGTCCTACTTGAGCTCCAAACGCAAGGTAGAATGGCCCAATGGGGCCGTGGCCCTCATGTATTCAGCCGAGGATGGAGATCGGCTGCGTGGAGCCCAACCTGAAAAAGCCTGGTGCGATGAGTTGACATCCTGGGGTGATGATAGTGTCTGGGACATGTTACTCCTGGGATTGAGGCTTGGGAAAACTCCACAAGCCATGGTGACGACCACATCTAAAATTGGTCATCGGTTACTCAAGAATATTCTCAATGACCCCTGGACTGTGAAGACGAAGGGCCATACATTCGACAACATCGCGAATCTCTCCTCACAATTTATTGAACACATTCGGAAAAAATATGAAGGCACTCGGCTGGGCAAACAGGAGCTGGAAGGTGAATACCTGGAAGAAGGCACCGGTGTTCTGTGGTCTGATGAAGGTTTTATTCGGATGGAGACCAAAGACCTGGACATGGAGACCATGGCCAGAGTGGTCGTGGCCATTGACCCAAGTATTACGACGAGCGCAGAAGGCGCAGAGACCGGAATCATGGTGGTGGGGCGTGATGAGCAGATGCATGCCTACGTCCTCGCTGATCACAGTGGCCATTACTCCCCCAACGGCTGGGCAGAGAAGGCGATTGATCTCTATAAAGCCTATCGCGCCAATATGATTGTGGCAGAAGTCAATAATGGCGGCGATATGGTCCTCAATACCATCCGCAATATGGATCCAGGCATTGCCTGTAAAAAAGTCGTCGCGACTCGCGGCAAACGGATTCGAGCAGAACCGATCAGCATGTTGTATGAACAAGGCCGCGTGACACATGTCGGAAATTTGAGTAAATTGGAAGCGCAACAAATTGACTTTAATCCAGAAAACCCGAACATGCTGATGGATCGTGTCGATGCCGTGGTGTGGGGATTGACGGAATTGATTATCCATGCGTCAGAAATCAGGATTCGTTCACTATGAATATGCTGACGACGAGTTTCCATCAGGCCCTCACCCTACTCAAAAACATTCCCACAGTCTTCCGTGTGCCAGATAAGGAGTTCGCATCAGGCGGTGGGCGGATTGCGCGAATTTTTGGAGGGCAGTCGGGGGCGGTCGAAAGCCAGACAGAAGTCTATAAGGCCAATGTGTGGGTGTTCGCGGCGGTCAATGCCATTGCCCGAAATATTTCTGGTGTGCCGTTCGTCTTTCAAACGGCGAAGGGTGTGGCCAAAGACAGTCATGCGTTCACCGAATTGTTCGAGCGGCCTAATCGATGGCAGGGTTTCGGACAATTCATAGAAACCCTGATTTCCTGGTGGCATGTCAATGGTGAAGTCATGATTGTGATGCGCCGGGACAGCTTCCAAGAAGTGCCGAAAGAGATGGCCGCCGTTGACAGCACGCCATTCCTCCCCATCCTGTCAGAAGACACCGGGCGACTGTTGGGATGGAAAGTGGAGAACCCCCAGGGCGGAGATACCATCTTTCAACTGCATGAAGTGATTAAGATTAAATTCTGGAACCCGGACGATCCTTGGACGGGCTTAAGCCCCATCGCAGCCGCAGCGCAAGCCATTCAACAAGATTTCGTCGCGAACGCCTACAATACGGAGTTTTTCAAAAATTCAGGAGCGCCAAGCGGGGTCATTGAAATTGACCAAAACATGACGGACGCAGAATTTGAACGGCTCGTCCGACAGTATGATGATCGGCATGCCGGAGAATCCAAACGACATAAGATGTTGATTCTCGAAGGCGGGGCCAAATTTAAACCCACGGTCTTCAGTCAGAAAGATATGGAGTTTCTGCAACAGCAGAAATGGAATCGGGATCAGACACTCGCGGCCTATGGCATTCCCAAACTTGAAATTGGGATTATTGAAGAAGGCGCGAATCTGGCGGTCATTAAAGTGCAATCTCGGGAATTTTGGATTAAAAATCTGATTCCCAAAATGAAAATGGTGGAATGGGCGCTGTGGTCGCAGTTGTTCTCGCAGATCAATGGGGGCCGGGTCTGGGCTGAATTTGATATTTCCGCCATTGATGCTCTGCACGATGAGTTTCATGAAACGGTCAAGACTGCCCGCAGTCTGTTCGAACTGGGGTATCCAGCCAATCAAATCAATAAGCGATTGAACCTGGGCATGCCGCTCAATCCCTGGCAGGATACCGCATTCATTCAAGTCAATATGACGAGTCTGAGTCTTGACGCCAACGGTACGGTGATTCCCAGTAATCAACTGCCCCCCTCAAAAGATCCCCTGGAACTGTCACCAGTCGGAGCAGTACGGGAAGCATCACCAGCGGCAGAGACCGCTTCTGAACCACAGCAGGTTAAACAACTGGAGCACAAACTCAGCGCGTTTTTGTTTCGACAACGAGTCAGACAATTGAAAGCGCTGGAACAAGATTCTGCGCATCTCTTGGATTGTCGAACAGAACAACAGAAGTTCCACACCTATTTGACGGATCGAGGAATGGAATATGATGTCTTTGATCTTCAGCAATTGATTTCAACAGAAATCGCGAAAATTCTTGTGACGCATCAAGGACAAAAAGAACTCATTATACAAGAGACGAAACAGTTCTATAACAAAATTGGCAAGGCGCTCCCAGAATTGGCCAAAGCTCTACAGACTCGAACGGAAGGAACGAACTCGTGAATCTCTTCAATCAACCAGTGCAATCAGTCTTCACCGTGACGATGAAACGTGTCGGCGACGAATCACGAGTCCTCCGATTCACCGGCACCCTGTCAACCGCAGATCGCATGGGGGACATTATTGAAACAGCGGGATGGGATCTCAGGAATTTTATTAAAAACCCCGTGTTTCTCTGGAACCACGATCCAAGTCTCCCACCGATTGGGAAAGTGCTCCAGGTGGAGCATACAGATACTGCGCTCATTTTTGATGTGGAATTTGCCAGAGGCGATGTCAATCCGTTCGCGGATACGATTTTTCAATCCTTTCAGCAAGGGTTTCTCTCTGCGGTTTCTGTGGGATTTATCCCTAAGAAAGTCGATGCCATACGAACCCCTGAAGGCGCTGTGACGGGGTTTCGAATTTCAGAACAGGAACTGTTGGAGTTAAGCGCCGTCTCCATTCCGGCTCATCAGGATGCGCTGGCTGCGAGTTTATTCAAACAATCATTGGAAGACGCCATCAAGAATATCGCGGGTCAACGACTACAGGACAGAAAGAAATCAGACATGATCGGGCTCGATCAATATTTCACCACGCTGGAGAAACATCTTCCAGACATACAAGAGGACCAACACATGAAAGATCAACTCGCTGCCTTACAACAACAGGTCGATACCTTGACCGAAGATGTGAAAACACTCATCTCCCTCCGTGAGACTGTGGAACTCTCGAAGGGGGTCGTGGATACGCTCAATACCTCCATTGTGGCGTTATTGAGTAAAACAGGGTCGTCCCTTGATCTCAAGTCAATCGTTGCGGGTCTTGGCGAACAGCCGAAAGACTCACCTGATCTGGCTCCTGTGAACAAGGCGATTGAAGCTCTGATGCAGAAACTTCAAGCCAAATCAGTTTTTATTCCTAAAGGAGATACGTAAGATGGATGAGAAAATACTCGCAAAATTAGCTGAAATGTCTGACGCCATTGAACAGAGATTGGCGCATGGCGAGAAGGTGTTCAGCGATGCGGATGGCCGGGTCAAAACGCTGGAAGATCAGTTGAAAGACGTGCAGGCTAAATATAAAGAATTGGAAGAGTCCATCACCGCAAATAAATGGCGGAGTGTGCCGGGGGTCAATGAGGGAAAAGATAAAGATCGATTTAGCCTGTGTAAAACGATCAATGCCATTGCGACCAAATCCTGGAAAGAAGCCAGCTATGAGAAAGAAGTCATTGATGCCGCGATGAGCCAGAAAGATATGTCGGCTGGTGTCGATACGGCTGGCGGATTTTTGATTCCGGCTCAAGCGATTCAGTCTGTGATTGAATTGATCCGAGCTGACCTGGTGTTGGAATCTCTCGGTGCCACCATGCTCATGGATCTTCGAGGGATCCCGGTTGAAATCCCCAAACATACTGGCGCGTCCAGCACGTTCTGGGTTGATGAAAATGCCACGATTGACTCAAGCGACTTATCACTGGGTCAGGTGGCCCTAAATCCGAAGGGTCTGGGGTCGATTGTGAAATTAAGCAATCGCCTCCTGAAACTCTCGGTCCCCTCCGCTGAAACCTTGATTCGTCAGGATATGGCGCAGTCACTGGCGGAAGCTCTGGACTTGGCGGGTTTCCGTGGCGCAGGTGTCGGTGGTCAGCCGTTGGGGATTAGCAATCAACCGGGGATCTCCACGGTGGACTTTAATGCCACGACCGCCCTATCAGGATACTTGACCAATCCTGGATGGGAACAGCTCTACGATATGGAAGGGGCCTTGGCCGATAACAATACGCTCCGGGGGCGTGTGGGATTTGCGTTCCACCCGAATGTCAAACGGAATCTGTCGAAAGTCCGGGCTTCGGCGCATACGGCCGATGTCAATGATGGAAACTTCGTCTTGAATCCGGTGACCGATGCGCAATTGACCGCACTGTTGGGCTGGCCATTCGCGACCACGACCCAGATACCGGTCACACTCGGCGCTAGCAGCAATCAAACAGAAGTATATTTTGGCAACTGGGCAGATCTGATCATTGCCCAATGGGCTGGCATGACGCTCCTGGCCTCGCAGGAAGCTGGGACCGCCTTCGCGACCAATCAAACGTGGGTCCGAATGATTACGGATGTGGATGTCGCTGTCCGGCATCCTGAAAGTTTTGTCCTGGGGTTGAATGTCAGCACGACACCAACTGCCAATCCGGCGGCCTAACACGATCATCATTCTCGCATCGAGGGTTGGAATCCTCTGGTCCTCGATGCAGAATATTGAGAATTCAAAAGGAGCATGATTCATGGCGAAATATGATGATATACAAAATTTGTATCTAGTGACCGCGGTGGCTGGCGATGCCATTAGCGCTGGGAAATTCAGCCCTGGTGTGGATTGCAAAGGTTATGAGCAAGCGATGTTGATTCTCAAGACCGGAATACTGGCCTTGACGAATGTGACCACAGTGACTCTCCAGCATTCTGATGATAATGGCGTGGGTGATGCCTATACAAATATCCCCGGAGCCTCGATCGTCTTGGCCGACACTGATGATGATGCAATATTCTACGGGAAACTACGCACGAACAAAGCCACCATCAAGCGCTGGATACGAATTAGTGTCGTGACTGCGACCGCTGCGGGAGAATATGGCGCGGTCCTGCAAGTTGGGAACAAATCCGGTGAACATCCGGTTGACGTAAAGACCTTGACATTTGACGTGCTGAACGTCACCTAATAACCATTCAGAACAGGGTCTCTCAATCATGAGAGATCCTGTACACTATAGGGAGACAATGGCAGCTCTCAAACAACCACCCAAACATGTCGCGGTCACCGTGAGCGGACAAGAGATTCTTCCGGCACATCATCAGATGTCATTAAATCAGAAGTGATTCAACCATGGTACGGAATAAGGCAGATATCATATGTTACCAGCATCGCCAATTTCCATGTTGATTACAGAAGCAGGTTTTCATGAAGTACTTCCAGCAAGTACAATAGAACATACCTCACATCATTGTCTGATCATGCAGATCACAACGAAAAAAGCGAGTACCATAAATTTACTTGAAGGCGCAATTATTCGTTGGTCTGGAGATATTCCGAAAAATAGTGTGGTCAGTATTGATTTTAGGCCGTTGTCATGGGATTTACATGGTGAACCACTCATTATACACACTCCGACACCCAACCCACAGATCCATATCAATGTCTTAGCACATGCAGCAGTGAGGGTATAAGTTCATAAAAATATTCTATCTCCTATGACACAACTGTCACGATTTCTGGAGGGGGCAATATTTTTATTGCAGGACAATCTTCTGAGTCTTCTGGCGGATCTCGTCGACATAATACTCTATTAGATGGTTGGTTGAGAAATCAATAAAAGAAAGGCACTTATGCGCTACGTCCTTACTCTCGTCACCTGTGTGTTCTTCTTCCTTCCATTAACCGTCACTGCGCAAGAACTTCCGCTCTGTAATGAACGGTCAATCTTGATGTGGGATATGGGATCCGAGTCAGATCTGGCTAGCTATCGCGTCTATCTCTCACCTTCTCCCCTCACGGACCGGTTACCAGAGTTGGTGTTTCATGAGTTAGCGAAAGCCGATTTTCAGATTGTGACAGAGGCCAGCGGCCAACAATCCATTACGGATACGATGGCCTCAATTCCCCCTGAAGGCCCGATCTATATGCGCGTGACCGCGGTTGATCAATCTGGAAATGAAAGTCTATTCAGCAATGAAGTGGGATGTCTATTTAATGCAACACCTAGCGTTCCGGTCATTCGTTTACACTTGGGGAAATAAATGAGATTGTATGATCTTGAGTCCAAGTTTACGACTGAGGAATTTACCTGCCCCTGTCAATGTGGATTTGGTTCCAAACCTGAGGATATTGATCGCACGTTAATTGATAAACTCAATCTGATCAGAATCTTGATTGGTCGTCCGTTGATTGTCACATCTGGCGCTCGATGCGCCGCCTATAATGCGTCAATTGGCGGGAAACCCTTCTCGGCTCATTTACCACATACCGAGACCAAGCAATGTCGCGCCGCCGATATCGCCGTTCGCGCCAGTCGTGACCGCATGGAATTGATTCAGGTGGCGCTGGCAGTGGGGTTTACTCGACTAGGTATTGGCGCAAATTTTCTTCATCTTGATGTGGCCTGGGATGTACCCATGCCGGTGATGTGGGTCTATAAGGAGGCATAACGTGATTCCCATCTGGTTGATTCCCTTAATTGTGCAATTTGGGGCAAAATTGATTGATTATGGATTTAAAAAAATGGACAGGATTGAATGCCCAGAAAAACGCGCACAGGTCAATGAAAAAATTAAACATCGCACCGATAGAACAAGGAACGAATCATGACTCGAACACATCTAGTTTATGGGATCTGTAGCATTGCGGCCACCATCCTGTTCATCGCCGTCCTGAACTTTTCTGGATGCATCACGATGCCGGATGGATCGCATGAGCCTGATTACACCATGATTGAATTTGGGGCCGTGGCTGCGTTTACCGTGATTGTGAATGAAACAGACGTGCCTGATAACGCGATTAGAGAAGCCTATCGTGGTCTCACGAATCTTGAGACGATGCTCCAGGCCACCCGCGAATCTGATGGCCCACTCAATTTGGCAGTGATTGACGGACTCTTGGCCGATGCGGTGCCCATTGAATATCGCGCTCTCGCGACCATGGGGAGTCAATTGATCAGAGAACGCGCTCAACTATATCTTGGCGAACATCTGTCTGATGCTGAGCTTGGGAAATATGCCATCGTAGGAAAAATCGCAGAGGCCGTGGTTTCAGGAGCCAAAGCCGCGCTTGAACCAAGGGCCAGACAATTGCAACGGGGGAAATCATGAAAAAGTTTCAAGTGATTGGGTACAGTTATGTGGATGAAAAAGGTCGTGTGTTTCAAAATGGATCAGTCGTCACCGTGAATGAACATTCAGCCTATGTGAAACAGCAGCTCTATAAATTACGCCCAGTTGAAGACGTGAAGATGTCCAAAACGACCGTGCAAGATCTCATGGTGATGAAAGATATACCTTCTATACGTGACCGTGTCGCCACGATGGCTAAACAGACTCGGCAGAAAACACATTCATGATCAATTTGACCACATTGACCGCTGTCAAAACGCTCCTTGAAGAAGGGGGCACATCGTTTGATGTCCAACTCCTCCAGCGGATTGAAGAAGTCTCGTTGAGAGTTCAGACCGTCTACGATCTGGATTTAGAGTTGAAGACGCATGTGGAAATTCATGATGGCGGGGCGCGTCGATTGTATGTTCGCCATCCGCCAATTCTCTCAGTGACCGCTGTGAAACAGGATTCAACATTACAGTTTACATCTGGTGAATTGATTGATGCGTCATTGTATACGGTTGTCAATCAAGGATGGGATGTTGCACATCAGTCATGTTGGCCGCATGGCCATAACAATATTCAAATTGAATATATAGCTGGATATGTCGATGCGCTCGATCCGGCCACGACGGTTCCTCTGTGGCTGCAGAACGCGGTAGCCAAACAAGTGGCCTTTGAATTTCAACATCGGAAATCAGAAGGTCTCGACACTGTGGACTTTCCTGATGGCTCCCTTACCAAAGAAACTGGAGACTTTCTTCGATCTGTGGTGACTTCGCTCAACACATTAAGGAAACATAAACTTGGCTAAGACGATCCCACAATTTGTGCGTGAATTGGACAAGAAACGAGAAGCGCTCGACCGTCTTAAAATTCGCGCTATGAATACGACCATGAAAGACTTGCGACAGCGGTTGATCGCACGGCATTTCTCTGGACCAACCACGCCAACCAGTATTCGACGACAGTCCGGAGCCCTGATTCGATCAATTATCATTGGCCGCGCCTTGATCGATACGTCTGGAGTGTCAGCGCTCCTCTCTTTCACGAATCCTCATGCGAATATCCATATCGGTAAACGTGGACGTGGTACACGCATTAGTCCTGTTCGAGCGGACCATTTGGCCATTCCCACATCATTTGCGAGAAATGCCCAACAAGTGCCACTTGGCGGACCCTTCTCCAGTAAATGGATGAAGACCTTTGTGGCAGGCAAGACGATTTTCGGACGACGACGCGGTGATCCAACGGTCCGGCCACTGTTCACGCTTCGTGATTCAGTGATCGTGCCTCAACGCATCGATATCCAACTGGATATTCTCAATCCGGCTCAAGAGATATATACCCAGCATCTTGAAGCTGGGCTTGAAAAGGTCTTGGCCTAATGCCAACTCCCATTCGCACACAAGTTATTCTCGCTGTGCAAACAGCGCTCGCGGCCATCCCACAATTGGCCGCGGTTCAGCGATTTCAACCGAAGCCGGTTGATTTGGGCCTGATTCCCTCGCCCACCTGTTTTATCTATGATTCCGCCATTGAGCGATTTTCAAGGCAGAACCGATATAAACAGAATGAGCTTGAGTTGGCCTTGGTATCGTTTATTTCACTGACGAGTACCGACGAATCCACACGTGGGACGCCGTTTAGTGAATTGGCAGATATTTTACAAGCTGAAATCCACACAGCCTTGCAGACACTGCCCAACACTGGATTGATTATCCAGATCAGTGAGGTGAGCGCCGAACGAGAAATATCAAGTTCCCTCTGGGGAACACTGATCTATACGATTCAAGTCACGTATCGGCATCAATTTGGTAACGGGTATATTTTAAATGATTAGGAGACCGCATTATGGCAACAGCCTCTTCGGATATTAGCGTTCCTGGTGGGATTAAAGTCTTTTTTACTGAAACGGGTGGCGTTGAACGAGATCTTGGGAATATTGTCGGCGACAGTGTCTCGATTACACGAGATACGGAAGAACTGGAACATTTTACGAATCGTTCTGGTAAACGACGAAAAGATAAAGTCATTACAGTGGAAGAGTCTGCTCAGATTGACTTTGAATTGGATGAAGTCAACGTGGACAATTTGCGCTATTTCTTTAAAGGTGGTGTGATTTCGACATCTGGCGCAGGGTCGGACACTATCATTGATCAAAAAGAAGTACTCCCCGGTGAGGGATTTGTGAGTGTCGAAAAGCCAGGTCTCTCTGCCGTTTCAGTTCGGCAGTTCCTGGATCAGGTGTTTTTATTTGATGGCGCAGCCTTCCTCGATCATTCTGTTGAAGCGGATACGGCCGCGGGTGTGCCGTTTGCCATCAATGCCGATGCCGATGATGTCCTCTATTGTGGGAAGCAAACCCAATTTCAGGAAGTGGGCATTGATGTGGCTGTCGCCTCTGTCGGCTATACGGCTCCGTTGTGGGAATATTGGAATGGTGCCGTGTGGTCTCCGTTGACAGTGGTCGGGACCGGGAATTTTTCAATAGATGAAGTTTTGACCTTCACGCCTCCTGTTGATTGGGCGCAAACGACGGTCAATGGCGCGACCGCCTACTATGTTCGATTTTCACAGAGCGCCGCTGCGCCAACAGCCGCAACGGTCAATGCTCTGGGTCGTCAGAGCTTAGTCGAGCATATTGATTATGATGTGAATCCGGGCGCGGCGTCCACCTCGACCTCAACCTCGGATGGATCAGTTCGACGGATCGCGGGTGGATCATTGGTTGATGGAGAAGAGGTGAAAGTGAGTTTTACCTACGTCACTTTTACCGCTCAGACCTTCGGGATTGCCGAAGTGAGCACACTGGAAGGATCGGCGAGATTTCAGTCATTTCCCGGCACCGGCCGTGGCCGGAAGTGGTCAATGACCGTTCCTAAATGCCAGTTAATCAATAATGGGGCGATGGATTTGGATGATACTGATTTCCAAACCATCCCACTGTCGTTAGTCGTTCTTGATAACTTCGATGTAGATCCCATCAATCCATTCGGGACTGTCACGATGTTGCCGTTATAAAATCATGTGTTGTGTGGCGCAGAATTTCTGCGCCACACAGGAGTAAGGGGGAAGAAATATGACAGAACAAATTGAAGAAGAAGACGGTCAAGAGAATAAGGGTATTCTATCCTTTCTGGATATGGATGAAATCGCAGGATTCCCCATTAAAGAATGGAACACGAGACAATTTTGTAAACTCTACCCAAATTTGCGAGAAGTTTGTACCTATCTTCTCGATCATGGCGCGACGCTTGATAATTTGAGTGAGTTTGTGCAAGACAATGTTCCCGTGTTGATTGATGCGCTCATCCCATCAATCCCCGCATTGATTACGGTCTCTTGTCCGAGTAAAACTGATGAGCAGTTTGATGCGTTGGCGTGGCCAGCCGCAATCCAAATCGCCGTGGCCTTAGTGAAAAAGAATGTGGAGCACTTGACCGATTTTTTCGAAAAGATTCCAGCGTAACGCCGCATGATCGGTTTACGCCGGATAACCAGTACACGGCTAATTTAGAATTACTCGTTTCTCGCGGACATGATTTACAGACGCTCTTGTGTGTCTATCCTATTTCCTTACTGCATGACATGATGAAGGCTGCTGGGCACAATATGCGTCACGCATTCTTACATGAGACACAAGGTGTGACGACCGCTGTCCTTCATGGACTTGATTGCGCCTTTAATAAAGGCAAAGGGAAATTTATTGATACGTACACCGATAATTTATTTCCCAATCAGAAAAAGACTCGAAAAGTGACCGCACAAGGTTATGAACATGCAGAAGATACACTCCTGTCCTTAATGCAGCCATCGAAAAGGAATCGTCCATGAGTGAAGTTGTTGTGAAAATTGTTGGGAACTCGAAAAAAGTGGAGCAGTCCATTTCGCGGTTGTCTGCTCTTTTCAAGAGCCTTAGTAAACAAGTCACGTCTTCTCAAACACGAGTGACTGCCTCAATTACACAAACGACAGCTGCGCTTCGTACACAACTCGCGGTAGTTTTACGATTGGCCAAAGCGTTCAAATCACTCAATGTTCGAGGGATTGATCTCGCAAAAATTCAATCAAAAAAGACTCTTTCTTCAACCAAATCTCGAAAAGATCCGGCGCAATTCGTTGGGGTTCCACGACGACCAGACATTCAAGCTCCTGTTGGCTCGCCGATTAGACAAGCTACGAAAGATAACACACTGACACAAAAAGCGTTGGCTGATGAGAGTAAACGACTTCAGGCACAAGAAGAAAGTTTTATTCGACAACGATTTCAACATGAAAAAACAATTTTTGAATCAGAGCAACGTCTTCAGAAACAAAAGAGCGAACGGGCCGAGAAAGAACGAGCATCACAATTTGTTGGGGTTCCTCGACGACCTGATATTCAAGCCCCTGTTGGCACATCAATTAAAGATGTGACACAGGAAGGCACATTTACACAAAAAACGTTAGCTGGCGAACGTAAACGATTGCAGGCACAGGAAGAAAGTCTTATTCGACAACAGTTTCAACGTGAAAAAGCCAAATTTGAATCAAGTCAACGTCTTGAGAAACAAAATAAAGAACGCGCCGATAAAGAACAGGCACGGAGCGAGAAACAGGATACGAGAGAAAAACAACAACTCGCCAATAAAGAAAAACGCGCAGAAGAAGCGTCACAACGTGAAGCGGCCAGATCTCGCAGAGCCGTCTTCGGATTTAACCGGCAAAGCCAATCACTGACATTGCTCGTCGCGAAATTTGCGTTGATGACGTTCGCTATTCAAACAGTTGGCAATATCTTTAATAGCACATTCGGAGCTCTTTTACGGACGATTGACGACTTTAAATTGGCAGCCATTGGCACCGCCTCGGCCATTACCACATTCACATCTGAGACGGATCGGCCCCTGGGCGAGGTCTTTGTCCAAAATTTGGCTGCCGCAGAAGATCGATTTGCCAAACTTGATATTGTGGCCGCGAAATTTTTTGCGACAGGGCAAGAACTGCAACTAGCCTTTAATACGTTTGCGCAACGTGGGGTCGTGATCCGTGAAGATGAACTAGATACACTTGGTCGATTGACTGATCAAATTATTCTGTTAACCGGTGCGCAGAACCGCGAACTCCAAATTGGACAAGAAATTCGAGCCGTGCTCGATGGACAGATCCGCCCAGTTGATAAGTTTGCCAAATCCTTACAAGATCGTGGGGCGGATATTCGGCAGATCCAGAAAGAAATTCGCGCCACAGGAAGTATTAAGGTTCTTGAGGAATTCCTGAAAGGTCTGGAACCAGCCACTGGCGCGATTCAACGCACCCTCTCATCAGTCACCACGACGTTTACCTCGCTATTTAAATTGCTATCTCGGGATGTGTTCGCCAAGACCTTTAATGATACGGTTTCAGCGATTACCCGAGTCAATAATATTCTGATTGACAATCGTGAATTGATTGTACAAATTGGAAAATTTCTCGTCTCTCGTGTGCGGGCTGGATTTGAACAACTCATTCCTATTGCTCAGGATGTGTTTCGAATCTTTTCAACGGCAGTTGAATCTGGCGTCGCCCAAATACTCGCCGTCATTAAACTCGTCAGTTTTGCGCTATCCTCAGGGCCGTTGGGAGCCATTCTCGCAATTGCCGCGGCCTTATCTGTTGCGGCGGGCGATGCCGGATCGTTTGGAGATTCTCTATCGATTGCGTTCGGGATATTAGAAATTTTGCTCATCAAATTACGTGATGCGCTTGAAGACGCATTTCAAGGTCTCAAAGGGCTTGCCAAATTTGGCCGGTTACTACAAACAGGGGATTTTTCGCTCATTGTCGATTTTTCTTCTGTGGCTGCCGCTGATCGAAAAATACAAATTCTCCAAGACCGGATTGAACAGATTAAACGTGGCGGGGATATCAGTCCAGGTAAAGCCATTCTGAGTCCTGTTTTAGGAGTCCTTGACCCATTATTGGAAGCGTTGGCCCCTCGATCTATTGATGATCTGCAACAACAAATTGAAGAATTGAAAAAAGAACGGGATGCCGCAGCGGCCAGTTTTCAAACCAACCCTGAGGGCAAAACATTTCTTCAATCTGAGCAAGTGATCAGTGCCACAGGGGGAGGCACACTCGCTGAGTTTCTGAAAGATACTCGGGCTTCTGTCGAAGCGACTGTAAAATCTCTGAAAGGCGGGGGCGCTGAAGCTGGGGATGGGTTTATTGAACGATTGCAGAAAGCGTCTGCCGCGTTTGCCCAAAAACTGAAAGAATCGGGGCTAGATTTTACAAACACAGTCGTACCAACCTCTGCCGATACTCGAATTCAAGAAGCCACTCTCGCCGCTCAACGAGCGTTTCAAGATCTGGAACGGAAAGGACAAGAGGACCAAGCGCAACAATTACTCGCTATTCAATTAGCCAATTTAAAGAAACTCAATGAGCGGCAAGTGCTTAGTGCCAAACAAGTCATTGATCAGGAACAACAACTCCGCGATGCGCAAAATGCGAAAAACATTCTGGCGTTACAACGAGAAATTCAATTAGTTGAAGATCGCCGAGAAGAAGAACTGCGGATTGCCAGAGAAAATCTGAAGAATACCGCTGGACCAACAAAACTTCAACAAACTGAATTTGATCTGACCAACATCCGCATTCGCTCAGATGCCACCTCAAAAATTCAAACATTGGAGCAAAGCATTGCCAAAATCCGTGGCGAGGCTGATAAACAATCACAAGATGCTGCAGCCGCACGGATTGCCGCAGCCAGAGAAGTTTCACGACTTCTGAAAGATCGAGAACTCACCATTTCAGAAGGTGGTCAATCCACGAACGCTGATCAACTCGCCCGTGTCCGAGAAGAATCGAGACGAGCGATTGCGGATTTTAATAGAAAAAACCCGGGCGCATCGCCTGAGCAGCAACAAAAATTTGCCGATCAACAGAAAGTGCTAAGTTTTGCGAAATTGGTTGATCCTGAAATTGATGCGTTTATTTCGGCCTTTAACAGTACGATTGATGCAGTGGTCAATGGGATTGTTGAAGGAACGTTTGAGTTTAAAAGCCTCGCTAAAACACTCTCGAAAGACTTGATTAAATCTGGATTAGTCGAACTCATTACGCAAGCGAGAAAAGCCATTGGCAAAGGATTGACAAAAATTTTTAGCGCATTTGGTGAGGAAACGGCGAAAGCTGCCGGACAAGCCTTGGCCCTTGGTCTTGGCCTTCTCCTGGCTGTCTTATCGCGGGCTGGCAATAAAGGCGAGTTCACTGCGACGGGCGGGCAAGGCGGAGGATCTAGTATCAGTAATTCCAGACAAGTGCAAGGGATTATTGGTGGCGAGACCTCTCTTCCTCTCGCAGAAATCAATGTGGGGTTGAAAGAAGCCATGATCCCCACTAATGCCTTACTCACGCAAATTGAACGGAACACGCGGGCGCTCTCAAGCAATGCGATGACCATTGATCCAGGGACGCTTCAACAAGCCTTGGCCGCTCAACTTAATGTGCTCTTTGCGGGACAGATGTTGCAATCATGATCACACTCTCAACAGTCGCGCATCTTGATGGAGGAGTAATTGTGACCTATGAAGGCACACCCTTCGTCTGCACGTATTGGCAGGTGGTGGGCGTGAACGGCAGTATGGAAGTTGAGGCAGTAGGGACGTTGGCGAAGAAAATTGTTCTGTCTGATAGTAGTGGTCGAGCGGTCAATCAATATATTGGGTCAGATAATAGTGCCGATGTAGGCAAGACGGAACGGATTAAAGTCCAGGAAGCGTTGTAATGTTAAAATTGATCTATACCAGTACCAAGACTGTGCCAGATTTAGGAACAGATTCCAGCGCGTCAGGTATGATTTGGATTCCTAATGTCGAAGCCATTCATCTCACAAGGACAACTCTTCCTGGTCAGCCGTTTAATTTTACAACGGATATTTCTCGATTGTATCGAGATGGAACAGTGGTGCATGTCTCTGAATTTTCAGTTGCCGCTCAGACAGAATTTAGCGCGTTTGCGCAAGCGCCAAATTTTTCTGGGGCAGTTACTTCTCAACAAGATACTCTTCCTCACCCCACGTTTGAAATTGATCCTATTTTATGGAACGTGAATTTACAAAAACCTGTGATGTCTTTGATTCCCCCTCTTGATAAAGTCCGCAATGCGCTGTATTTACGAAATCGAGAAGGCGTATTAAAATATTACCATGAGCAGGCATTTGGATTTGAGATTTTTAATGCGGAAACAGGGATCTTTGAACAATCAGTCAATGTCTTTCCCCCAGGTTCATTTCCGATTTTATCAGTCCACTGGGTCAAAAATCAAACGATTGCGATCTTTGCTTCAACTGGAGAACTCTCGATTTATGATTTAGACACCATGTCTGAGGTTTTGCATTCCTGGATCGATCAACCAGTCAATGCATGTATTGATTCCACCTATCAAAATGTTGTGTCGGTTCGAAAGTCAGATCGTAAAGTGCAAATTTGGGATCTGGCGATTCAGCCTGATCATTTCTCTGGCTTTTCGACAATGCCTGGGACGTTTGCGCGATATCGGAAGGAAGATGTCTCCATCACTGTCAGGGGCAGTCAAAATGAACCTGTGGCAGATGTGGGTGTGGTCTGGTCTATTAAAACCTTACAACAAGCGGGTGGAGTGGTCGATCAAGATATGGTGGATAAGGGTCCAGTTGATGGAGAATTTTCCATTGTGCAATCACGTGGAGCCATTCTCCCCTCAGTTTCCACAACTGATGATGCGGGCGTGGCGCGAGTGACCTACTGCCCACCTGGACATGATTGGGAAACAGGGACACGAGAAATTATTACGGCGAGGGTCTTTTCATGAGTTTATTACTGATTCAAGAAACCACACCAATTACGTATGATCTCTGTACTGGTACAGAATCACTTAATACATTTCTTTGTACACCACCACGCAAATTTCGCGAACAGTTTTCACATTTTGGAACCCGAGGGTTTTATTATGATGAAAATAAAGATCGTTATGTCGTGGTCTCACTTTCGCTTGTGGCATTTTGGCCAGGTCTTCAAATTAAAAAATATACCATTCACTCTGAAACTGGATTGACTGAATCTATACACATAGTTCCAAATTCTTTTAGCGCTGTTACTTCTGTTTTGTGGTATACGAATTGGCAGAATGGAGAACTCAAGAAAATTTATGCTAAAAGTACTGTCATTAACCCTCATTTTATTGTAACAGTCAATCCAGATACACTCATTCCAAATTTTTCTGATGTGGTTGTACCAAATAGTGGAATCAATGGGACAAGTATTGGAAATTATTTAATTAACCGATCATCTGGTATTATTGTGCTTTCTACGAGTAGTGGAGAATTAAAACGATTTCATTATCCTACTTCGACACAATTAGAGAGTTTAGTTTCCTCAGACCGCCTTGTGATTGACCTCGCATATGAAAGTCCTGAACTTGGATGGGTGCTCACAAAACATCCCATCCATGGTCTTTCTGCAATGAAAATGAATTATGTGGAACCTCAGGTGGAGACGTTAGCATCATTGCAAAGTGATCCAACTGATCTTGGTTTTGCAATTGCCTTTGACTCGAAACGCAATATTTTGGCAGTCTTTCGAGAACGGCAGGAAGCCGTTGATGGGGCTGCGACGCATTTACTTGATCTCTATAAGCCTGTGGCCACTTCAACGATTCTGACTGACCCCGTGCCCACCCAACCGCTGGTGTCTGGTGTAACGCAATCCGTGACGGCCCATCTCATTGGCGACCGCGGCGAAGCCGGACCATCCAAGTCGATCACCGTGGTCAGTACCAAACCGGGTTCCGTATTGCAGCCCAAAATTTCTCCTAAGTCCAATGGAGTGGCCACATTTCAATATGTTCCGGCTCCTGGTCCAACGACTGATGTCATTCAATTAGGAACGACTATATGATTATTACGTCTGAAACACTCGTGACGATTGGCGATAGCGGCGCGAAGGAGGAGCAACTGGATTTCGTCCTCCAGGGGACCAGTCTTGGCACGACGGCTCTCCGGAAACTTATCTACCCCACGTCCTTACTGGCCCCACTCATTTACCATGAGAACCCAGATGAATGGACCAACTTTGATTTAAAACCCATGACGGCCCGGCCCAGCATTGCCGCAGTGCGGACTCTCGCAGGCAATGCCTGTATTGGATGGCCAGGATTTGTCAAGGATGCGACCGTGACGGAAACATGGAGGGGATCCGATACTGAAGCGCCGATGTCCATTCTGTTCATGCGAGCGCTCCATGCCTACTTCGAGAACCCCCCAACTATCGGGTTTATTGAGTGGCATCCCCGAGACCGGACCTCCTCCGTCTATCATATTGCCATTGAATCCTTCACCGTGGGAGGATCAGAAATTAAACTCAATTTTATTGCCGGACTGGCCGGGTTTATTACGGGCGATGTGGTGTTGACCTTCCGCATTTTGGGAGAAAAACTCTGATGATTGAGGTATCGGCAGCGATGCAAGACGCGCTTGACGCCCAAGTCCAACGTCCGATCTATGCGCTCCTCAGTTATGATGTGACTCAGTCCACTGGAGAAACATGGGGATCGATTCTCTCAGGAACCTCCACCCAAGTGCCGGTGGATTTAAGCGCGTTTGTCGAGCAAATCAATTGGGGGTATGATCAGATGACCGTGACCCTCACGGATGAACTCTTTCAATTTCATCCAGATACTGGCGCTCTCCGCTGTATCCTTGCGCCTGGGCGTGCGATCCGTCTCCTGGAAGGCCGTGAAGGCATTCCACAAAATAAATGGATTTCTCTCTTCTTTGGCCCTATCAAGGGTCCCTATAATTGGGCGATTGAACGAGGCACTATGCCTCTGGTGCGGCTCAGTGTGTTTACACGGGATACAGATCAAGCCTGGAGACGGCGACGCATTACCTCGAAAGCATTCACGATTGGATCAGACTGGTCGTTGATGTTTCGAAATATTGTCCAGGATATCATGGGCATGACGGATGCCGAAATCGCTGTTCCTCATCCCTGGCATCGGCAATTCGATAAAACGTCCAATCAAATTGTGGATCTTCCTCCGTGGGAAGCGCTGGAAGCGCTCACGCAAGGCGATTTCTCACGAATTTGGTTTAATGGATCAGGTCAATTGAGCCGATATACGATTACGCTGGATCACATTGATCAGATCGTCACGGCTGAACGGATTGTGAATTATGCGCAACCAGGCAACAATACTGAATCGCCCAATAAAATCACGGTCACCTATCTCGATAATAAATTGACGAAAGTGGTGGGTGCGAAACAATCCTTGGGCACAGCGAATTTGACGGCGGGGTTTTTTGATTTCAAGACCGAGTTGGATGTGTTTTATTCTGAAGATAAGAAACAGCGGGCTGAAAATGTCTCGTTGATCGTGAAACAGTCCATCAATCAAAATGATTTAGGTATCTCAATTGGATCTGAGAAGTTAACAATTAAGGATGAATTTGGGGGGAAATTAGTCATCACCGTAGACGCATGGGTCTCCGCTCTGGCGACTGCAGGCATTGCCGGAGTGTTGAGCGGTGCGGCAGTTCCTGATGGAGTCGTTGTGGCAGGACTGGGAGCAAGTACTGGAGTTACGATTCCTATCGGAAAAATTGTCATGGGCATTGCGATTGTGGCGGTCCTCCTGGCGATGATGATTTTGGGAAATGGTATCTATGAAATTGTGGGTAACCCCTTTGATATGGCCTTTTTAGAAAAACAAGCGATTGCCATCCTCGATGGGATTCCCTTCTGGGAAGAAATCCATAAGCAAATCCGCAATGAGTTTATTTCCGAGCCGTTCCACGCGGATCAATTGGCCGTCAATGAACTCTTGTTTGAGCAGTCGATGGGTAAACCTCGCACACTCATTATGGAGAACGATCCTCGGATTGAACGAGGGGATGTGCTTCAACTCCCCACGGGTATAAAATTTTTCGTGTTGTCTGCCTCGAAGACCATCACTCGTGGGGGAACAGGACAACTCTCACTCACCGGCTTTAAAAGTGTGGTCTAACAGATGAGTGTGGTCAATCTCATTCAAGTCAAACTTGAGCAATTTACCACGGAGACCACTGGCATTATTGCGAGTGTTGTCTATCAATTATTTGATGCGACAATCTCGCAATTTCGGTGGGTGGTGGATGTGGATTTGGAGCAAGCTGGGACGAACCCGAATGCCAATCCGCAAGAAACCTTGAAGGCCGTGCCCATTGAGGATCCTTCTCGAGCCGTATTCAACGCTTCGATTGGGACGCAAGTGGTCCTCAATCGCCGTCCGAAAGATATGAAATATCTCGTCACCGGATTGGCGACCTATGCGCCAGGGACTTTGTCCGTGACTCTGGTCACATTGTCAGGGTGCGCAGATGGGGTCGTCACCGTTGAGGATTCGGTCACATTTGGATCAGTGATTCGACTCCTGACTTATGATGAATTAGGTCATGCTGCGATCAATGGGGGATTTGTCTATGGGCAGTTGCCCTATGGGCAGAATGGCAAATTCACACTCGCGGGCAATTTATTGGAATTGATTCCTGCATAAAGGACATCTCATGGCTGTTACGCTCACCAAAATTTTCTCTGGTATCAGTGATTATGTCACTAAACATGAAACAAATTATACACTGATCGAACAAAACCTCAATGACCTCTTAACCATTGCGGCTGGGTCAAGCGGATCATTAAGTGTTCCATTGGGATTGCAAGAGATCTTTGATCGAGATGGGATTATTGGGATCAGCTCCTATCAATTAGTCAATCAGACCGTGGCTGGGGGGACACTCACGATTCCGCCTGGATCGGCATGGATCGCGGAGTCCTTCCGCACGAAAAGTACGACGACGGGTCTCAGTACGTCTGGCTTGACCACTGGGACGAATTATGTCAATGTCAATTCTGGTGGAATTCCCGTCTTCGCGACTGCGCAAACGAGTGAATCCCTCTATAGTTTTTCCTGGGACAGTGTCACGAAAATTGTGTCAAATACAACACGACTGTCGCCCGTGCTTTTTGATGGCGATGATTACGCCGATATGTTGACTTCAGCGGCTCTCTCACAGGATTTTGATTCTGTGGCAGATCGTCTCGAAAATATTGAGGTCCAGGTTGGGATTTTGGGCAAGATGTATGCGCAAGATTTGACCACGACCACAGGATTGACCTTCGGATTCCAATCTGGATCTGCCCGCAATGACAATCTTGTCGTGGACACCGCAGCGGGAACGGTGACTCTGACCGATAATCAAACCAACTATGTTGAAGTCAATCCCAATACGGGAACGATCTCCTCAAACACTGTCGGATTTACCACACTCCTGATTCCCTTATTTATCGTGACCACTGCGCTCGGCGCGATCACGATAGTCAATGATCGTCGGACCTGGGCTGGATTAGGTGGTGGCGGTGGTGGAGGCGGGCATACACAAAACACGGATATCGGGACAAGTTCCGCCGATTTTGAGCTCTTACGTGGCACCGTCGGTGTCCCAACTTCCAATGCCACAATGAGTGTCGGACGAGGAGATAGTCCAAAGGTTGATGTGCGTTGGAATGAGAATACGGATACGTGGGAGTTTACGAATGACGGCACGGTCTATGCGCAACTCGGTGCGCCAAATTTGGGGCAACAAGAGTTGTCGAAATTTGTCACGTTTGAGGATCCGCCATTAGTGGTCAATGAGACGGCCCTCTCGACTGCCATGGATTTTATCAAAATAGATTTGACTGCGGATCCCAGCTTTTCTGGAATTCTGTCAGGTGTTCAGGGGATGCTCCTTCGTGTCCAATATACCGACACTGTGCCAAGTCTCAATACCAAGGTGTTGTTTCGAAAAATTGAGAATCCCCTCGCATCTCCGCCAGATTCCCTCCGAGTGTTCGCCAGAAATGTCCTCGATGGTGATGGGCAGGAAGGGACGACTATTCTGGTGACTGGTGAAGGGCTCACTATGTTGAATGAATTGCGGATTGGATTTGAATATTTCCCCTTCACATCAGGAACAGGAACGGCGACATTACAAGTCTATGTATTGGGTTATTGGGATAAAGTCACTGGTGTTGGAACGCAATCCATCATCTTTCAAGCAGCGGGGAATAGTGCACCGCCCTCACTGACGACCCAGTTTAATCGAATTGGCTTCGCCAACCGTGCCTTAGCCCATACGGTAACCATCGCAGAGACAGGGGGATTAGCCACAGGGCTCTATCATGTAAAACTCTATAAACGTGATACCTTCCTCGAAGCGGATCTGCTCTACTCTGTTCAGAATATTTCCCCTGCCGCAGCCTTCACTGATTTTCTCCCAGTGTGGCTCTCTGATGAAGATGGAACTGGAGAACTCCACATGGCCGTTCAAAATGATGATACGACGCAATCCGCTGTGATTTCCATCACGCTTGATGCAGAAAGGTTCGCCTAATGCTTGTCTATATTGATGGGTTTGATACGTACACCACTGCGAATATGCAACTACGTTTAGCATCTAACGGAGGAATTATCGATGTATCTGGCGGAAGAACAGGTATACAACGACTGGCTACAAATGCTTCTGGGTTTGGAGCAAGTAAAAATACTCCAGCCTTGGCGACCTATATTACTGGATTTGCAATGATGCAGACAGGAACGGTAACTAGTCCATATCAGTTTTGTGTCATAAAAGAAGGGACAACGGCTCATCTTATTTTTCAATATAGTGTGTCTTCCGGTATACTAGAAGTTTTTCGTGGGTCAACGTCGTTTTTACTGGGGTCTGTTTCAGTTAGTATCCCAAAAAATATTTGGATCTATGTGGAAATTCGAGCGACGATTCATGATACGCTAGGAGCCATTGAAATACGCCTGAATGGATCTTCTACCTCAGTTCTCTCACTCACCAATATTGATACAAGAAATGCTGGAACTGGAGTCATAACAGCTATCAATCTGGGCTCTTTAAACGGTTCGTCACAATCTTTTACCAAATATGATGACTGGTATATTTGTGATATGACAGGCACGATCAATAATGATTTCCTGGGTGATGTGCGAGTCAATACGCTGATCCCCAATGGCGATGGAGCCCTGACGCAACTCACCACGACATTTCCTGCAACACCCACGACGCATTTTGATAAGGTTGATGATATCTTGCATGATGGAGATGCCACCTATAATGAAGGATCGGTCGATAACGCTATTGATCTTTTTACCCTTGACGATCTTCCAGTTTTTGGAGCGCCAACAACCATTCATGGAATTCAAACACAAATCGTGGCCAAGAAACTTGATGCGGGCGCGAAATCCTTACAAGAACGGCTCAGGGTGGACACAACAGATTTTACTGGGACTTCTCAGGCACTTTCAACTTCATACACGGCACTGTTACAGACCAGAGAAATCAATCCAGTGACTGGCGTCAAATTTACGGAAAGCGACATCAATACGGCTATTCAAGTGGGCTATGAGGTGCTTCCATGACCATCGCTCGCGTGACACAGACAGCCACAGAAGTCCTGGGGCAAGGTCAAGTGATTCCTGCGCGAGTGACCGATGTTTCGACAGAAGTCCTGGGGCAAGGTCAAGTGATTCCTGCGCGAGTGACCCATGTGGCCATGGAAGTACTCAATGGGAATGTCCTCTTAGGTGGGCGGATATTCCCGACAGTCTCTTCACAACGAGTCACGAGTCTGGGTTCAGGACAACGGATATTTCCCTTATAAACAGAAAGATCTATCATGCCACAACAACTATTTACCAATCAAGCGTCAACGCTCCTCGCCGCAGATATCTTGGCTGCCGATGTCTCACTCACCGTGTTAGCGGGTGAAGGGGTTAAATTTCCCACTCCTTCAGGAGGGGATTGGTTCACGGTCACTCTACAAGTTGGGTTGAATTTCGAGATTGTGAACGTCACCGGGAAAGTTGGAGATGTCTTCACGATTGAGCGAGGACAGGACGGCACAATTGCGCAAGATTGGGCGACAGGCGCAACCGTGGGCTTACGAGTGCATGCGCAATGGCTAGAGACGGTCCATACGACTAGTACTGTCCCCACAGCCATGATTGGTGATGTCAAGGGTCCGGCATCATCTGTGAATGATGATATTGCGGTCTTTGATCTGGCCACTGGCAAATTGATCAAGGATGGCGGACAGACCATTCCAGAAGTCATCGCTGCGGGCGCTGCGGCTGCCCCTCAAGGGGATGTCGTCGGACCTGCGTCGGCGATCGACGCCCATCTGGCCATCTATGATCTGGCCACTGGCAAATTGATCAAGGATGGCGGACAGACCATTCCAGAAGTCATCGCTGCGGGCGCTGCGGCTGCCCCTCAAGGGGATGTCGTCGGACCTGCGTCGGCGATCGACGCCCATCTG
>Ga0210044_10001882_pt1 | contig 31872 bp, 35 predicted proteins | sample CryGey13umfilter_2_FD_183959 | JGI IMG/M metagenome (GOLD analysis project Ga0210044, IMG submission 183959) | Groundwater microbial communities from aquifer in Utah, USA - Crystal Geyser 4/9/14 3 um filter (SPAdes) (version 2) | ecosystem: Environmental > Aquatic > Deep subsurface >...
CAAAATGTCAATCATTTTAGGGGCGTTTTCTAAGTTATTTAATGAGCCTTTTTTATGTTTTTTAGACAGCTTTTTTTCAAGAAATTTTAAAAAAGTAAGGATTTTGGGGAGTTTTTCAACGGTCTCGGTTAATTAACCAGTTGACAATGGAATTCTTTCATTATATAATACTACGATCCTTAAATATTTAGGGATCAAAACACCTCTTTCTTTGAGCGGCTAGCTCTTTACCAACAAAACTTATTTCTTCAAGTCAATTTGGTGTGCCCCTTTTGGGCTTCTGCTCTTTTATGATTTATTTGGAAGAAACCTGGGGTGGCCTTCAGGAAAAATAAATCAGAAAATTCGCTCCGGATGATACTTTTAAACTTCAAAACTTTAAACCTATCTACCCACTCCGGAGCTTTTCTTTTACCCAATATTAAAACCCCCAACCCCCACCGGTGAATTGAAGGGTAAAATATAGAAGAAGTGATGTAAACAGGATAAAAATAGCTGTAATGGTTATTTTATTTTTTATTTTAGACAAAATCATAAACATGGGAAAAACCATATAAGTGTATCTGGCGTTACTGATTCCCCAACTATATGACGAAATAAAGAGAAGCGAGGATAAGGAATAAATACTGTAAGTTGTGGGTAAAATCCTAATACCAATTAAGGAAACTATTAAGCTAAAAAAAACAAAAATGGCATTCCAGCCGTTTGTCATCATGTAATAATTATCGGAAATAGAACTCGTCTTAGAAGCTATTTCTTTTACAGTGTTAAATGACTCGGAAAACGGCACAATCAAATGTTTGCCGGAATAAAAATTTTGAGCATATTCTTGCTGAAAAAACAAAGGATCGCCAAAGTAATATAAATTGATCATTAAATAAATAAAAAGACCGATGACTGGAAAAATTATTAAATTCATTTTGTTTCTCAGTTCGACTTTTTTTGAAAAAAACAGATAAAAAATAACCGGCAATAAAACAATTCCGGATGTTCTGGTTAGAATTGCAAGACCTGCTAAAACGCTTGCCACTAAATACTTTTCTTTTCTGACATAATAAAAAAACATAATAACCAGCATCAAAAAAAGACCTTCGGTGTAAATTGTTCCCGTAAAATACGAAATAGGATACAAAATAAACAAAAAAGTGGCAATATATGCCCTTTTTTCGTCAAACTCTTTTTTTACCAGTTTAAATAAATAAATTGACGCTATCAAAGCACAAATTAAAGAGATTAATATTCCGGAACCGACTAAAGACAAGGGCGTTACAGAAGAAACCGCCTTAATAAGTATCGGGTAAAGCGGCGGGAAGTGGCTTAAAAATTTTTGATAATCTTCCGGATCATTAGGCGATGTATAACCAAACTCCGCTATAGTTTTATATGCCCTAGTGTCCCACCTATCCCAGATAGAAATTGCGGTTTCATCAGGATATTTTGTATAGTTAAAGTTAAATTCTGCCCAATAAAATAAAAAGGCCTTAATTAAAATAAAAACGCAAATTATAAAAATGTATTCCCGATTTTTCTTTAAGAATGGTTTCATTAATTTTATTTTACACTATTTTGTGCAGTCATTGCGAGGTAACTGTTTACAACCCTCGTTGTCATCCCAGACCTGATCTGGGATCCAGAAAATATGGATTCCGGATCAAATGATTGTATTTTCTAAAGGAATGTCCGGGATGACAAATAACGGCGGGGAAATTTTGAGATCAAATTTGAGGGGTTGCAGGCAGTTACATTTCGAGGAGTAATCGACGAAGCAATCTCCTTATACTTGAAACAAGATTGCCACGTCCGGCAACTGCCGGACTCGCCTGCGACTTGCCGAGACGGGCCTGTCTCGCAATGACAAGGTAATAAAAAAGGTCAGGCGTTTGCCTGACCGGTAAAATTAACCATTTTCCTTAACTTCTGCAACTTTTGACAACACATTTGCCAACACTTGTGCTGCTTGTTTTCTTTCATTTGCGTATTGAATTAGCATAAATTGCCCTGGTTTAGCTTTTACCATCTTTGCTTTTGAAACAAATTCTTCCAACATTTTAATGCATTCATTCTCGACACTACCCGTAAAACCATTTTCGTATTTAGGAGTTAAACCAATAGAAATATCTACGTTATGCTTAAGCGCCGATTCATCAAGCGACATGCTCTGCCGGATATCTTCCCTAAAACTCTTTTGTTTTTCTTTAGGCCATTCCATGTATTCGGATTCAACATCTACTGCATCTAAAACATCTATTTCCGGATAAATATTCATCAGTGTGCAAGTAATATCAATCTTCATTTTTTTTCCGTCCAGCTTGTTGTTCTTCTCTCATTTTCATTTTCCGCTTTAAATCTCATATAAAATATTTATTCCCATAAATATTGTACAAAGCGGCGCCGATAGCAACTTCTTTAGTAACTTCGACAAACGGGTAGGCGCCGGAATAAGCCGCAATTTTTGTCTTCGCCATAGTTATCACCTTCCAAATTTTATTTTTTAATGAGCAATTACCCTTAAACTTATAATATAAAATGGTATGATTTAGAAGATGAAGCACAAAGCTGTCATTCCCAACTTGATTGGGAATCCAGAAAAAATAGATTCCGGATCTATTGATTGTATTTATTAATTGAATGTCCGGAATGACATGAAGGAATTAATGAAGCATAGAATAAACAAAGTAAAAAGAGAACATTCGTTAATTGATGGCGCCATTAAAGCATTAAGTCCTTTAATTAATGATGAAGAAGTTACAAGCATTTTGCCCGGACTAATTACCAAAAGCCGGACCTTCACCAAAACCGAACTAACCTTTCAATATAATACCGAGACGGGAGAAAAGTGGTTAATAAAAGGTCACGGCGCCGTGCAGGAAATTTTTGTGATCCGCCAAGAAAGGAATCGTGAATAACGTATTAAGAATTAAGTATAAGAATGTAGAATAAGGAATAAAGCAAAGAAAACCTATATTCTAATATTCTGTATTCCCATTCTTGGGGCTTTATACTTTATTCTTTATTCATTTTACTGGAAACGCCCTCCCTTAATCCCCTCCCATCAAGAGAGGGGGATAGCTGCAGTTTTTTTTAACTGGCCTGTCCTGTCTTCGACTCCGAAGTCGCTCACTTCATGGTGACTCAGCGGAACCATACTCGAGGAGAGCTTACCGAAGGGTTTTTTGTTTACTGATTCCTGGTTACTGTTTCCTGTCCTGAACATTTTTTTTATTCAATTGAGCACGATATATTATCACTAATGTCTCAAACAATCTAACGCAAAACCTAACGACTGTCTAAAAAATTAGCGCTAAATCTTTTTTCTTATCATAGAAAATTCGGAATATTCCTGCCCCATTTTCACCCAAACAATATGGTCTTTGGTCCCCGGATTTGCTATTGCTACCTGTCCGTTTTTATCAAAAATGTCTAAAATTTTGTCATGAAAAACTTCATCCGGCGTTAAAACTTCAACGTCATCCCCCACCTTATACTGATTTCTTGTTAGCAGCTTTGCGCCCGCTTTTTCGTTCTTTTCGATGACCCCAAGAAGATTATATTTTCTTATCGATACCCTATCCGGATAAACCTCGCCCTCTTTTGCCTTGCCCAGTAAAAACCCGGTTGTATAGCCGCGATAGTTAATTTTCTCGGTTTCTTCTAAAAGTTCCGGCAAAACTGCTTTTAACTTACCCTTTTTAATCCCCTCTATGGCATGTTTATAGGCATAAGCGATTGATGCCACGTAATATTCGCTTTTATTGCGTCCTTCCACCTTAAAACCGGTAACTCCTGCTTCCGCAAGTTTATCTAAATGGTCAATAAGCCTTAAGTCTTTAGAATTAAAGATATAAGTCCCTTTTTCGTCCTCTTCTATCGGAAAAAACTCTCCGGGCCTTAACCTTTCCTCTATTTGACCTTTATAAAGCCAGCGGCAAGGCTGGGCACAATCACCCTGATTTGCTTCCCGGCCCGTCATTACGGCTGAAAGAAGACATCTGCCTGAATATGAAACACACATTGCTCCATGAACAAAAACCTCTAATTCAATATCCGGCACTTTATTATGAATTTCTTTTATTTCTTGGGTAGTAAGTTCACGGGCTAAAACAATGCGTTTAACGCCTAAATCCTTCCAGAATTTGACCGATTGCCAATTGGTGGTATTAGCCTGCGTTGAAAGATGAATTGGAACATCAGAATTTTCTCTAACAAAATTTATGACTCCCGGATCGGAAGCAATGATGGCGTCCGGCCCGAATGCGGCAATTTTTTTAATATCTTCCTCAATTTTCTCCAAATTGTAATTATGAGCAAATATATTGAAAGTTACGTAAAACTTTTTGCCCAAACTATGGGCTAAATCTATGGCTTCTTTTAAGGTATTAAAATCAAAATCCACCTCCGCCTTTCGAAGACTGTATTTGGCCAGACCGCCATAACAAGCATTGGCGCCATACAAATAAGCAATTTTTGCTTTATATAAATCCCCTGCCGGTAAAATTAATTCTGATTTCATAGTCAGAATATTATAAAGGAAATTGACTATTTTTTCAACACTAACGCGGGTTTCCACTTTATTATTGTTCGACTCCTCAAAGAGGGTGGAGAACTTGAAGCTCCGAACTTCAGGGCTTCGTTTCACTTCGCTCGAAGAATAATTCCGAGTGATTAATGCTAGGTTTGAAATGCGTGACTAAGCAGGCTTCCCTCTTAGCTCTATCTATTTTTTCCCGCCCCCCACAGTCAAAGGAAGGAAGAAACGAACGATTTCTCAAAAAAATTCCTACCGGAGGCCGTATGGCCGTGAGGGCGATCCGGAGGAGCGGCAATTTTTTTGTGAACGAATGAGTGCTAATTCCGACACTTTGGCGAGGACAGTCGAAAGTTTTTGGTCCTTTTCCAAAAAAGGACAATAAATTTTATTTATTCTGGATTCCCGCCTCCGCGGGAATGACAGGAAAGGGGATGACAGAAGAGATTGCCGCACTTCCTACGGTCGTTCGCCCCGACCTCCTTGTCGGGGACAATTTAAGTACAAAAAAAGCAGCTTGTTCGGCTGCTTTTTAAAAAACTAATTATCTTTCGGACTTATCTACTCCTGTCCATCACTATCCTCCTTTAAAATAGATATTTTTTAATATCGGCGTTTTTCTTTTGAGCGTCTAGCCAATCCTGAAAACTTTTGCCTTTAATTAGGATATGTCTTGCTTTAATTTCTTTATCTTTAATATCCGTTACTTGGATAATATGATAACCATACACCGTTTTTACAATGCCGGAAATTTCATCCTTCCTTAGCGCAAATGCGGCATCTTCAAATTCTTTTACCATCTTGCCTTTGCCAAAATAACCTAAATCACCACCATTAGCCGCAGATGAATCCATGCTGTATTTTTTGGCAAGATCGCCAAATTTTGACGGATCAGCCTTAACTTCGGCTAAAATTTGTGTTGCCTTATCTTTAGCTTCTTTGTTTTGACTATCGTCGCCGGTAATTTTTTCGGCAACTTTCTGTCTTAAAGTTGTGTAATAAATCTGATTTTTGAAATCCTGAATGGACCACTTGTAGTAATTTGCCAAAACCTTTTTAAGTTCAGCCTCACCGCCATTGGCCTGCTCTAGCCTTTTGTATTCATTATTGACGTCTTCAGTGGACACTTTTATCCCGTTAGTGCCGGCAAATTGGCCGATAATGAGGTCTTCTATAAGCTGGGTTGATATTTTATCCTGCAAGTCGGAATAGGTTTTTTTGCCCTCAGTGGAATTAAAATCTACCTTCTTGGCTTCCTTCTGGAAATTGACAATTGCATTCAATTTGTCGTTGTATTCCTTCACCGTTACCGTGTCGCCGTTCACTTTTATGGCCGGGTATGGGACAACTTCGGTTGCAAAATCCACAACTTTGTTTTTCCAATGATATTTATAAATCCCCAAAGCCATTACTCCTACCGCTACGATCACTAAAAGTACGGCCGCACCGACAACGATAGAGGTAATTTTTAATTTTTTTCCTTTAAAAGAAATTTTAGCCATTTTTAATACTCCTTAAGTATCATTATTAGAATACTATATTTTATATTTTTTTTCAATCCACCAAAATACTATTCATTATCTTTGGTTATCATGCGCACAACTTCCTCAGACGTTACTTTAGAGTTTTTTGGCCTTGCGACTAATATTAAATCCCTGGCATCTGACGGATGTTTTACGTCATATAAATCTAGTGTAAGGCCTATGCCGATAACATGCAATGTCCCATAATGGGCCATATTGGCCGCCATGCCGATTTGTTCGTATGTAATATCTAAAATTCTGTCCAATTGAAGTTCTTTGACTTCTTTTTTGAAAATTCCACTTTGCTCGATGCAAATAAGCCGCTTGTTAGTAACTATGTAATTTGTAAAATACCAAAGAAGCCAGCGATATAAACTCCAGCTCCAAATATAAGTGAGTACTAAGAAAGATAATAACTGCAAAATAGTGCTTTTCAAAAAGAAAACTCCGCATAAACCAAAAATAGTACCAAAAGGCAGACCATAAAACGCCCACAGTCTTTCTGCATAAAGACTGCCTTTTAGAACTTCTACTTCTTTCTCTCCCGGCTTTAAATCCACCGATAACTGCATAACTTTATAATAAACCATTAAAAGCCCGCTGGCTAGACAGAAAATTACACTATGGGTAGCTTAAAAAAAGCTACTTTTTTTTAAAACCTAAACTATTGTCCTCAGACTTATTGTGGCATCATATCTGTTCTAGATTCCCGCCTTCGCGGGAATGACAACTCAAAGTTAATTCATTTATAGCGTTTTTATGCATAGGTAAAGCAATTTCTTTGGTCTTTTCACTTGTAATCCGATTGTACATGTAATCGAATTTAACCCGAACCTTATCATAGCCTAGTAATGGAAGCATGCCAATGAAATGTTCAACATTTGTCTCCAAAAAACTTATACTATCCGCGTCTTTTAAAATATCTTGCTCCTCATTACCGCCTTCCTCATGGCGAGAGACTAACATTTTGACTCTTCGGGCAACGTTTTTTTCAGCACCGTTTTTCAATAAAAAATTCGTCAGCATATTTGATGCATCTTCCTGATGAGATTTTATCAAATCTTTATCTTGCGTTCCTTGACTGCTTTTGCTTATCGCTTGTCTTTGCTCTTCTAGATTATAAATTTTATCGAAATCATGGGCTAAAGCTGCAATCTTAAATGATTCATCGGCATCAGGACGCAAAATTAAGACCCAATATGCCGTTCTTTTAAAATGCGGGATAAGTTCTTTTAACGCCGAATCTTTTTCCCCCGCATCATCAATAAACGCTTCAACTTTTTTATATAGATCCATAGTCATAATTATTATTGGTGCCCCCGGCAGGAATCGAACCTGCGGCCTAGGCGTTAGGAGTGCCTCGCTCTATCCTACTGAGCTACGGGGACAGGATTAAAGTTAATGCCAAATGTCAAATTAAAAATGTCAAAATTTTTAAAACATTTAACCATTTGTCATTCATTTGATATTTGAAATTTGTTATTTGACATTTCTAAATCGTATTTATTCTATCACAAATCCACAGAAAATTGAAGGACTAGTCTTCTCGAACTACGATTAAACATGGCTTAAAACATTGCCTTATGATCGGGTCTGTCCCATTCGTGAATTTCTTCAGCAGAGAACCAATGGGCAATTTCTTTTTCAGCTTCTTCTTTTGTTTCGGATGCATGAACTAAATTTTTGATTGATCTTTTTTCGACGTTGGCTGCTGCAGGTGAGTCAACGGAATAATCGCCTCTTATGGTACCAATTTCCGCTTTGTTGGGTAGAGTCGGACCCACAATTTTTCTGACCATATCTCTGGCGTGAATACCTTCAATTACCATTGCCACCACCGGAGCTACCGTCATGTAATCTATAAGCCACTGTCTTACCTTTTTACCGGCCTCTAAGTTGTCCGTGGTTCCCATGGCTTTTTTTAAATCAATTCCCAGTTCATTAAAAACATTAAAACCTTTGTCGCCAAGCCGTTTTATCCAAACATCGTCCGTTGGATAATGAGCAGAAACATGCTCAACCGAAGGCTTTACCATTTTTAAAGCAACTACTTGAAGTCCCCGCTGTTCCATTCGTTTAATAATCTCCCCAATTAATCCTCTTTGAACTCCGTCCGGTTTTACCATTACAAAAGTTCTTTCAACTGCCGGCCTTGTCATATGTGTCTCCTTTTTTTATATTTCCAGTATTTTATCAAACATTTTCGAATTTGGGTAGGGTCCAATAATCGCCAGGTTCAGTCTTTCCCTTAAAAATAGATCTTTCGCAACTTGCTTTACTTCTTCAAGGCTCACTTTATCAATTTCTTTTTTGATTTCGCTTATATCTAACGTGCCGCCGGTGTAATAAAGCTGGGTAGCCATACTTAAGGCTAAATTGCTGATATCTTCCATGCTAATTGACAGGATACCTTTGTAATATTCCTTTGCTCTTTTAAGCTCGTCCTCGGTGATATTTTCAGAAACATTGTCATATTCTTTTAAAATTAACTGCAGTGCTTCCTCTACTTTCTCTTTTCTGATGCCCGCCATAGTGGTCATCTGGCCGGCATCGCTTAAATTTTCGGATTGAGTTCTGACAGCATAGGCCAGTCCCCTTTTTTCCCGAAGTTCCATAAATAACCTAGAGCTCATATTTCCACCAAGAACAATACTTAAAAGCTTTAATGCATAACGTCTTTTGTCGGTAAAATGGATACCCGGAACGCCAATTTGCAAATGAGCCTGCTGAATGTCTCTCTCTTCAAAAATTAGCCTCGGTTGATCTTGGCGCGGCAGAGGTTCCGGCTTACTTATTTTTTTACCTTCTTTAAGCTGACTTAAATATTTTTCGCCTAAACCGTTTTCACTTTTTAGATTACCGGCAATAATTAAATATGTATTTGGCGCACTGTAATAATCATTAAAATAATTAGTAAACGTCTTGCGGTTAAACGTTTTTACCGTTTTTTCTTCTCCGGCAATCGGCAGGCCCAAGGTTGCATTGGCATAAACTAAACCGTCATAAAGATCACCGATATGCCACGACGGATTATCCTTATACATTTTTATTTCTTCAACAATTACCCCTTTTTCCTTTTCTATTTCCGTCTCGTCAAACTTAGAATTTAAAACCAAATCCGATAAAAGGTCAATTGACTTTGGCAAATGCTCACTGGCAGATTTTATATAATAATAAGTATTTTCCCTGTCAGTTGCCGCATTCACATAAGCTCCCAAACCGTCCGCTTCACAAGAAATTGTAAAAGCATCCGGTCTTTTTTTGGTACCCTTAAACATCATGTGCTCCGTAAAATGGGCAATACCATTGTTTTTTAAATTTTCCATTCTTGATCCGGCTTTTACAAAATAGATGACGGAAACAGTTTCTGCACCTTCAACCGGAATTAAAACCAACTGAGAGTTATTTTTTTGCTTTGTCACCTGAATTTTCATTAATCCCCCTTCTTCTGTTTACGCTTTATTAAAATAAAAACAAGAGCGGCAAACAATAGTACAATTACCAGCAAATCGGCCTGATGAAAATAAATTCTTAATTTTTCCCAATTGTCTCCCATCTTAACACCAAGGAATGTGAGCATTATTGTCCACGGTATAATACCAACTACTGAATATAAAAGAAACTTGCCAAATGGCATTTCGGCAAGACCCGCAGGCAAGGAAATGAAGGTTCGAATGATGGGCAAAACTCGGCCAATTAACACAATCTTATTACCGTATTTCTCAAATGCTTTATCGGCATGATGAATATGGCTCTTTCTAATAAGTACATATTTTCCGTATTTTTCTAATAAGACCCTGCCTTCGGTGGATCCAATCCAGTAAGTAATAATGGAACCTACGGTTTGGCCAACCACCCCCCAAAAAACAACCGGCCAAAATGAAAAATTACCCTGAAATACTTGAAAACCGGCAAAAGGCATAATCAATTCCGACGGTATTGGAATACAAGCACTTTCTAAGGCCATCAAAATCATTATCCCAAAATAACCCGCACTTAAAATAAGGTTAGAAACTATCTGGGCAATGTAGTTTAAAATTATATCCATTTATACCAAAAAAATAATGATTAATAACGCTAAAAATAAACGGTAGTAAACAAAAATATTAAAATTATGATTACTGATATACTTTAACATAAATTTGACGGCTATAAAGCCAAAAATTGCCGAACTTAAAATACCCGCTGCGTAAACTAATATTGCATTGCTTGTAAAATCAACCCCTTTAAGCTCAAAGAGGCCGGCACCTAAAGTAACCGGAAGCGAAAGTAAAAAAGAAAATTTAGCGGCGCTTTCCCGGTCAAATTTTAAGAAACGACCAAAACTAATAGTGGCACCGGACCGGGAAATACCGGGCATCAAAGCTAAAATTTGAGCGGCTCCAATAATTAAACTATCTTTTAAAGTAATTTTTTCGAGCGTTTTTTGTTTAATGGTAAAACGATCGGCTATAAATAATAAAGCGGAGCCAAGAAGAAGCGCACAAAGCACAACGGATGTACTGCGAAATACAGTTTCGGCCAAGTTTTGCAAAAAAACAGCCGCAATAACGGCAGGAATGGAACCCAGAACAATATACAAAGCCAGCTTTTCCTCATAATCACTGACCTTTCTTTTCTTAATTGATTTAAAGAAAGCTAAAACTAGCTTAATAATTTCTTTTCTAAAATAATAAAAAATGGCCGAAAACGTGCCTAAATGAATGACAGCGTCGAAACCAAGTCCCAAGTCTGTCCAATGAAAAAATTTGGGTGCTAAAACCAAATGCGCCGACGACGAAATTGGCAAAATTTCAGTTAAACCTTGGATTGCTCCTAATATTAAAGCTTCTAAAATTTGTATCATTACCGTCTATTTTACCTCAATTATGCGCACATTTGAAGTATGATAAACCGTTTTGCCAATTTGGGAAAGAATGGGATTGTCTAAGGCACTATATTGACTTTGCTCTAGCGCACCAATAAAGATATAGTCCAATTTATACTGCGCAATAATTTTTTGGGCATCTTCTGCACTCCTGGCATTATAAAGTTTTTGCATATCACCTTGAATTTCGAAAAGGCCGTCAGACGATCCATGCCAACCCCATTCGTGACCCACCCAACCCAATGGCGTCGAGAGACCCGTAAAAGTGGAAACGCGGGAATCATCCGTATAGCTTTCTCCCGGCTTTTCGGCAATAACTTTTGCCCCCTTTACATTGTTACTAAGCCAATTTATGGCCGCAAAGTCCTCCGGATATTTCTCTTTTAAGTAAATTGATCCGTCCAAACCGTAATTGCGGCTAAAATTATCGGCCGAAACCTTTACGGAATTGGGCATATAATAAATTGACGCCGCAAGAAGAGTCAGTGCAATTGGTAAATATACGTATTTTTCTTTGCCAAAATGCTCCGTAACCTTGTAGGAGATATAAACAATGGAAATGCTTAAATAAAGCCATAATTGGTAATAAAGCTTAAAAATTGTATTAGCCCGCTGATATTCGATGCCGTAAATATCCTTCAAATAAAACATTTCGCAAAAAACAATTATAAAAAAGGACATGGCCGTTAAAAGATAATTAAACCTATCCTCCGTTGTCGCCTTTCCGTCTTCATACATAAGAATAACTAGTAAAAAGCCGAGGATAAAAACAAGCGGCAATATTTGACCTATTTTATAGGTTAAAGTCCCCACCAGCACAACTGTCAGAATCGGTAAAATAAAGTCTTTTCTATCCCTTACTTTCTTTAGAAAACTGGCGATAAGATAAAAAGACAAAATAAACATTTGCATACCAAAAAGCAGCAAGAAATTCTTTAGTTCGGTCCGCGGAGCAGTCACAATTTGAAACCCCTTGGATCCCGGATCAAAAAATAAATAAAATGGGATTATTCCGATGGCGCTTACTAAAGTTACCAAAGAACCAAATTTTACAGTCTGTTTAAATCCTTTTAAACTGAGGCCATTTTTATATAAAAGAGCTAGTCCCAAAAACAACATGTAAATTAAAAAATCCCATGAGTTAGTAACAAACATTATGCTGTACAAAATACCCATTGGGATCCACAAATATTTAACGTTTTCCTTGATGACAAGGTACAAAAATGTTAACGTCAGCAAGGCAAAAGGAAGATTTAGGTAGTGCGCATGAAGATCTCCCAATAAAAAACTGTACAATGGAAATTCATTGATTGTCCCCGGAATTATTCTTGTTGCCTCCGCCCACCAAACCGATGCTTCTTTTTGAACAAAAATGCCGTAAAAATAACTTAAGTTCCCCATAAAAGCCGCAACTATAATTGAAACACCCGCCCAAAAATATTTTTTGGTTAAATTGTAAACAATGCTAAAAATTCCGACTGCATAAAAAACATAATTGGTTACTACCATCAAGTTAAAAGTGACGGCCGACTTTATAAAGGTTAGTTTTGTTAAAATGGCGGTAATTAAATGTCCGAAATAATAATAATTCATAGCGTGACCGGCCAGCCAAGGATCTTGGGGTGGAAAATAATCAGTCCGAAGAAGAGCATTGACGAAGGCAAAATCCATGAACTTTTCGATGTCTTTTATGCCCGAGTGATAAAAACGATACCAGACGAACAGAGCAAAAAGTGCCAAAAATATCAGCTCATAAATAAATGCTTTTTTTATAAAATCTTTAGGCAAGACAAATTTTTGCTTATATAAGATAAATCCTGAAATTGCCGATAGTATGATAACAGATACAATAATAACCGGCAAATCAAATTTAAATAACTTAAAGTTTACCAGAAGCCAAGTTATGTAGCTTAGCAGTCCGACTCCGATAATACGATAAAACGGATACCCATAATCGGATAATTTCCCCAAGAAATAATAGCCAATAGGAAGAGCTAAAATCCCCAACAGAAATATAGTTATATACCAAAGGATAATATCGAACATAGAGAAATTATAACGGAAGAATACCAAATTTCAAATGACAAATGCCAAAAGTAATCATTATAATTGTTTCACTTTTGACACGATCGTTGCATTTATGAAACATTTGGCATACACATATTATAATGTCAAAAGTCTCCGCCCAAGGCGGATCAGCCTTTGTCTGAAAAGCTCAAAATGATTCATCCTTCACAGTGCTACGAAGAACGGATATATTATAAATCAAAAAAATATTTAATTATATATTTCAAATTTTGAATCATTGGTTGCTATCAAATATTCTTTAACTTAACTAAAACTTATTCCAATACTCCACCGGCATAGAACCCTTTTGTTCATTTGCGGGTAATAACCAACCAGAGGTGCTCTGAATAAACATTTGATATGGTGTGCTGCTATCTTGGTCGCTACTTAAAACCAAGGTGTAACCAAGTCCGTTTTTTGGATCCTTGGGAAAACCGCCCATTAAATATCCGTCAGATAAGATTTGGCAGAACCCTTAATTATTGCATCATGCTTATTTGTTATAGCGAGATTTGCGATAAATGTATCCTCGTTGAGCACCAGCCCATATTCACTGTCTTTAATCCCATTAGTGCATGATCCTGGATCATCGTCTAGACAAGAACATTTGGGTACATAACATTGTATTGTCCCACCATCAATTTTAAATAGTTTTAAAGCTTTTGTAATTGCATCAAAATCAGCAAATCTTTTCGCATTTCTAGCATCAGCCATTGAAGTCGTAATTCTTATAATAATTAAAGCGGCTAAAATTCCAATAATCGCAATAACCACAATTAGCTCAATTAACGTAAAACCTTTTTTGTTTTTTTGATTCATAAAGTAACAATTTTTTTGTATACATTAATCTTAATATTTTCAATATAAAGCCCTTTCTAGAAAATTCTCAATTATCAATTTTTCAATTTTCATTGAATTTTCAGGTTCTAATTTTCAATTATTTATATTTTAAAAATTGAATCATTGTTGATTGATTGGGGATTGGAAATTGAAATTTGAAAATTAGTTAAGGTAATTTGAGCCTAGACATTAAACCGATGAGATTGCCACGCCTTATGGGCTCGCAATGACGGCCATCCATTAACCTACTCACTCATTTATTTTTTAAGCATCGTGAAAAAGGCTTCTTGGGGGATATCTACCCGGCCCATTTTTTTCATTCTTTTCTTACCGGCTTTTTGTTTTTCCAGTAGCTTTCTTTTCCGGCTATAGTCACCGCCATAAAGTTTAGCAGTTACATCTTTTCGGAGGGCCGGAATGGATTCTCTGGCTATAATTTTTGAGCCAATTGCCGCTTGAAGGCTAATCTCGAACATTTGTTTTGGAATAACTTTACGCAAGTTTTCTAACACCGGGCGCCCAATATAACCCGCCTTTTGTCTTGGGATTATAACTGATAGCGGATCCACAATGTCACCGGCAATCAAAATATCAAGCTTCACCAAATCCCCGGGTTTATTACCGATAAAATCATAATTATATGAGGCGTATCCGGAAGTCACTCTCTTTAAATTGTCATAAAATTCGGTGATAATTTCGGCTAGAGGAATTTCATAAGTAATGACTACGGTTGTTTCTTCAAGATATTTCATATCCTTGTAAAGACCCCTTGAGTCCGTACAAAGCTCCATAACCGCTCCCAAATATGACGACGGTGTAATAATTTCTAAAGATACATAAGGCTCGGCAATTTCTGCGATTACCGCCGGATCCGGCAACTCTGACGGATTATTTATACTTAAAACCTCGCTATTATTTTGTAAAACTTCATAAGATACGCTGGGAGTGGTTACCAAAAGATCAAGATCATATTCCCTCTCCAACCGCTCTCTGATAATATCAAGATGAAGAAGACCCAAAAACCCGCAACGGTAACCGAGACCAAGTGCCGGTGAATTTTCCGGCTCAAAAGTGAGAGAGGCATCATTTAGTTGAAGTTTCTCTAAGGCGTCCCGAAGTTCCGAAGGTTCTCCATCAACCATAAAGATAGATGCAAAAACATAAGGCTTGATATATTTAAACCCCGGCAACGGCATTATTTCTTCATTGTTTATTGTTTCTTGCTTATTGTTTTTTGTTTTTATTATTGTGTCACCAACTTTAGCATCCCGTACGGATTTTAACCCCGTCACAATGTAGCCAATCTCCCCCTCTCCCAAACTTTCGGTGGGTACATATTGGGGTCTAAAATAACCCACTTCCAAAGCCTCAATTTCTTTATTAGTCGCCATAAATTTAATTTTGTCGCCTTTTTTTATCTGACCATCCTTGACCCGAACATAGGCGATAACACCCTTATAGGAATTAAAGACTGAATCAAAAATAAGAGCCCGCATTCTCGTACTATTCTTAAATTCCGGAGCCGGAATTCTTTTGCAAATAGCCTCTAAAAGCTCCTCGACGCCCGCGCCGTCTTTTCCCGAAGCTAAAATTATATCCTCTTTTTTAACCCCAATAACATTTATCATTTCCTCGGTTACTTTTTCAATCTCCGCCGAAGGTAGATCGATTTTGTTTATCACCGGGATAATTACCAGATTTTGATCCTGTGCTAACCGAAGATTGGTTAAAGTTTGAGCCTGAATTCCTTGAGTGGCATCAACCAACAAAACCGCGCCTTCCACGGCGGCAAGAGAACGTGAAACCTCATAAGTAAAATCAACATGTCCCGGAGTATCGATTAAGTTCAGCTGATAATTATTATAGCTCATCCTCACCGGCTGCAATTTAATAGTAATACCTCTTTCGCGTTCTAAATCCATCTGATCTAAAAGCTGCTCCTTCATCTCTCTTTTGGACACAGTTCCGGTAAATTCCAAAAGACGATCGGCCAATGTCGATTTACCGTGGTCAATATGAGCTATGATACAAAAGTTACGGATATTCATCTTGGAATTATAACAAATTTAATGGTGTTTGAGAAGTGTTGATGAAGGAGTAATAAATGCCAAATGTCCAATTACAAATTACAAATGAATGACAAATGATTAAATGTCAAAAATTAGGATTTTAGTCATTAGGGCTTGATTTGATATTTGGATTTTGTCATTTGACATTAAATTTATCCTAACTCTTGGCCAAAACTCTTTTAATTTTAGACAGAATGTCTCTGGATTCCCTAATATTCATAAGAAGAGTAAGGACAAAATAAATTATGATAGAAATGGCAATTGACAAAATTGTCTGCGGGAATAAGCCTTTGGCAATCTTCCCGCCCGAAGCCTGAACTAACGGGTCAAATAAATAAAGTAAATAATGAGCCGCTATTCCCATAATGCTTGCCGCAAAAATCACTTTAATAAAATCAACTACAATTTCTCTGCTATAGAGATTTCCAACTTTTTTGTGCAAATAATATAAAGATAAAAGTAAATTGACGTATCCGGCCAAGACAAATGCCAAAGCAACCCCGCCAATACCAAGTTTTCCTTCATGGCCGGTAATTGGCATATAAACGTACGGCAAAGTGACGCTGCCGATGGCGTTAACAATCATGGAAATAATTGCAATTTTTAGCGGTGTTTTTGTATCCTGAAAAACATAAAAAGTCCTAGTTAAGAGCGGAAGTAAGCCTTGGGCAACTAAACCTAAAGCAAATGCCCCCAGAACATAAGCGGTGGGTCCGGTACTTTGCCAAGTAAAATTACCAATCCCAAATATCAAACGGACAATTTGCGCCCGAAGCACAATAAGGCCAATTGATGCCGGCACCATAAAATATAAAATTCTTCTAAAACTTAGGGAAAACGCTGACCTAAAATCCTCATATCGTTTTTGGGCAATCGACTCGGACAAAAATGGGAAAACAGCCGTGGCAATAGCTACGCCGAAAACAATAGTGGGCAGACCCTGAATGCTGTTTGCATAATTTAAAATGGCAATTCCTCCGGCAAAATAAGAAGCCATTATGGTGTCAACAAGCAAATTAATTTGGGTGATTCCAATAGTAATGCTTCGCGGCACCATCAGTTTTACAATTTTTCTTATTCCGGCATCTTTAAAATCAAAAACTCTCTGAAATCTAAAACCGGTATCCCTAACGGCGGGTAATTGAATTAAAGCATGCAAGCTGGCCCCTATAATAACACCAATCGCAAGTCCATAAACGGGAATGGCCATATGTTCTGCTAAAAAGACGGCTGACAAAATGATGGTGATATTGTAAATAAGCGGGGCCACGGAATAGGCCACGAACTTTTTAAAGGAATTTAATATTCCGGAAAAAACCGCAGAGATGCACATAAATATCGGCGACAAAAGTAAAATTCGAGTGGTGTTTACGGTAATATCCATCATATTAACACCCGACACAATTTTTCCTTTAAATCCCGGCACCAAAAGCGGAACCAAAAAAGGAGCAAAAACAGCAATTAAGATGGCGGCGACAATTGACGTTATCAGCATTAAATTTAAAAAAGAATTCGCCAGTTTCCAGGCCGCCTCTCTTTTTTCTTCAACCAGCCTCTCAATAAAAATAGGAATAAAAGCCGCGGACAAAGCGCCGTAAATTAGAATATTAAAAATAAGATCGGGCAACCTAAAGCTTGCCGTATAAATTTCGGCGAAATGATTAGTGCCAAACATGGCCGCAATAATTCTTTCACGGTATAAACCCAAAATGTTGGAAAGCAGAGACGTTAAACCTAAAATAATGGCCGCCGAACCGATCGTCAGTTTCTTTTTGGATATCTCATACAAGTATTTTTTCACCAACCCATTTTAACATTTTTTGCAGTTGGTTTGAAGTAGGAAAAATAATTTTGTGTTATAATGGCGAAAGCACATTACCAACCAAAGGAGTGATTAAGTTGTTTGGAAAATTATTGGAAGCCAAAGTAATTTATATAAAGAAACGTCACCTTCATCAAATGCATGACCTGTTTGGTTCCAACAAATATGGATATTCTACCTTAGGCTCAGATTGTATATGGATAAAGGATCAAAACATCATAAATAATCTAAGTAGCGTTTTTAAAGAAAAGGAACTCTTTGAAGACATTGGTCCAATCGAAGAAGAAGGTGGAAATTTCGGACATGTCTATACTTGCTATAACATCAACGTAATTTCTGAAGACATGAAAAATATTATTTTTATCATGCATGTCAGAGAAAATTATGCCAATGTTCTAAGCGGAGAAAATTGGAACAACATTCGCGGATACAAATATACCGGCGATATAAAACTTCAAGATCAAATTGAAGCAATATGCAAAAACCTGCCAAAAGACTATAAAATTTACTAAGGGAGAATATAAAAACATAGCGGAGTAATAACCTCCGCTTTTTTTATTTTTTTTGTTTATTTAGAAATTAGGATTTAGGATTTCATTTGATATTTTTAATTCGACATTTGACATTAATTCATAGATTCCGGATCAAATGATTGTATTTTTTAAATGAATGTCCGGAAAGACAAGGGGAAGACTTGTATTATTTTCCAAAAAAAGTAAACTATTATAAGAGGGTAAAAAATGGGAATCAACCTTCTTCCAAACCAGGAAGTTGTAACCGAAAACAAAAATACAAATTTCTTAGCAATTATGATTGTTTTGTCAACATGCTTAATTGTTTTAGGTATTTTTGGAACAAGATATTTAATAAATAGTCTTAAGATTAAGAAACTCAATTCCAATATCGCTTCAGCAGATCAAAACATCTCCGATCTTCAAGTATATATAGACAGCTATGATACTTATAAGAGTAATGACATTACTAAAGCTTTACAAAGCCGGAAGCTTATTTCGCCTATTTTGGATGCAGCTGAAAAGAAATCTCCAAGTTACATAAAAATAACGAAAATAGAAATCATCAAAGATGGTGCTTTAGTTCTTAATGGTGAAGCAAAAAACGATAACAACCAAGGGTTCACCAATATGACTAAATTTATAAATTTATTGGAATCCGAAGCCGGAATGAGTGTTTCGAAAATTAATAACCCACGTGCTACAGACCAAACGATTATTTTTAGCGTCGAACTAAAGGGCACACCGAAAGAGATAAAAAAATAATGCTATTAGAACAAGGTCAACGACCAAAAAAAATAAGAAAACCAATCGGCATACCGGCCTTCATTTTTTGCTTAGTGCTAATTGCGTCATTATGTTACTTTATAAACACAAAGATTAAAGGACAAAACCAGACTATCAACAACAACATTAAAACACTAGCAGAAAAAAAGGAAACAACCGAAGAATTTGAAAATCTAAAACAAATCTGGCCAACATTACCCAAAGACATCGATATATTGAAAAAAACAAATGATAATCTTGCTCTTAAAAAAGCAGATCAAAAACAAATAATTGCCGAGATTGAAAGGACAGCAGTCGAAGCCAAACTTATTTTAAAAGAAATTAAAATTGATATAACCAAAGGTAAGGTTTACCAATCAACGCTTACCGGAAAATACGAAGATATTAAAACATTTATCAAAAAAGCCGAAAATAATAATCTTGTATTAACTATGAACATTTTTAGAATTGAACCAAAAAAGGACGAAAACCATGCACATCTAGAAGACGAGATGGACATGAATTTTTATCTTGAAATTAGCGCTTTTGGAGACAAAAAATGAATACCAATCGAAATATTATAGAAATGATTATTTTAAGCATAGTAGCAATAACTTGTTCTTGTCTTTTTGTCCTTATTCAATTTTTTGCAGACAGCAAAAAAGAAAAGGATTTAAGACAAGGGCAGGAAATAACAGAGAAAGAAAAAATTTTTATTCAAGGTCTGCAGAGAATAGAATTGGGCGGCAACCGAAAAGTATTGGAAGATTTAAGTAAAATGGAAGATTTTTACGTCTCCTTAGAGGAAACGAATAAAGGCAAAACTAATCCGTTTAAATACTAGGACTAAAATGCCAACTTATGACATTCAAGCTAAAAATAATCAAGGAAAAATTATTTCCGGTAAGATTCTTGCATCCTCCGAGGAAGAGGCTTACCGAAAAATGGTTAAATCCGGCCTAATACCGAAATCTATTATTGAAATTCCGGAAGCTTTTGATATAAAAAAATTTTTAAATCAATATTCCAGAATAAGTCTTAAGGCTCTTATGTTTTTTTCCAAGCAGCTTTCATCAATGGTTGGTGCCGGTCTTCCGATAGCAAGATGCTTGGAAACTCTTGCTGAAGAAGAAGAAAATGAGAATTTTGCAAGGATAATAAAAGCTGTTTCAGCAGAAATACAGAGCGGCATCGCTTTTAATGAAGCTTTAAGCAAATATCCCAAGGTTTTTCCAAAAATATACATTAAGGGCGTAAAAGCCGGTGAAGCGGCCGGCGAGCTTGATAAAATTCTGGGGAAACTTTCTACTCAATTAGAAAATGATTACGAAACAATCTCCAGAATTAGAAGTGCTATGATGTATCCCATTTTTGTGTTGGTAATCCTTGTTGCGGTTGGCGTTGCTTTGCTTACTTGGGTTATTCCACAAATAAAAGGAATTTTTGTTGATACCGGAATGGTTCTTCCCCTTCCTACACGGCTATTAATCGGCTTGAGCGATGCTATAATCCACTACGGCTTAATAATGCTAGGCGGTTTAGTTGGAGCTCTTTTTGGTTTCAAATATTATATTAATACGGAACAAGGTAGATTTTTATGGGACAGTTTTAAGTTAAAAATCCCTGTTTTAGGAAAATTATTTCAAAAAGTATATATGGATAGGTTTACCGGCACCCTCGGAACTCTCCTTGCGGCAGGATTACCGATATTAGAAGCAATCGAGATTACCGGCGAAGCAATAGGCAACAAAAAATACCAGTCATTTTTAATGAATGCTAGGGAAGTGGTTAAAGATGGCACGCCGCTTTCAGTTCCGGTTAAGGAAAGTAAGTTATTTCCACGAATGGTTTCACAAATGCTAGTTGTGGGCGAAGAAACCGGCAAAACCGATGAATCTCTCGATGAATTAGAGAAATTTTATCACCGAGAAGTAGAAATAATAGTAAAAAGCATTTCTTCTTTAATTGAGCCTGTCTTAATCCTTATAATCGGCTTAGCCGTATCCGCTTTAATTGCTTCCATCATTTGGCCAATATATAATTTAACCAATTCGTTATAGATATGAATAAGATATATTTCTTTTCAAACCGGCAAAAAGGCATGTCCTTAATTGAAATGATCGCGGTTATAGCTATTATTGGGATTTTATCAAGCGTTTCAGTAGTCGGCTATAAAAGTTTAAGTAAAAGAAATAGGATAACTATTGCAACGGAAGAGATAAGATCTGCACTTATCGAAACCCAAAATCTTGCCATGGCTCCAAATAATCCCGCAAATTCAAAAAGTTACGGAGCCTATTTTAAGAAATCATCTGATGACTATTACATTTTTAAAGACACTAATAACAACAGAAACTACGATTCCGGAGAAGAAATTAAAAAAAACACGCTAAAAAACTATAGAGTCAAAATAGATAAAATTTCCGGGAACGGGGAAAGTAATGAAGTATCGGTCATTTTTAATATACCAAAAGAAAACAACTACGAAATTTATAATAAAGATATTTTTTTCAATCCTATCGGTACCGCAAACGGTAAGGGCAGTGTAGCTGCCGGCAAAGAAGGAAACGGTTCAATTGAAATATTATCGGAAGATGGATCCCAAACCAAAACCGTAACTATCAATTGTTATTCAGGGTTAATAAGCACAAAGTAAAATAATGAAATATAAAATTCGAAAAATAAATAGCAGCGGTTTCGGCCTTTTAGAAGTTATAGTTGCCTTAGGAATTATTATTACTGTTGAGGTGTCAATATTAAGCTTAAGTGCCTCCAGCATTAAGCTGGGAACTTTAAGCCGCCAAAGGACTCAGGCCACGGAAATTGCCAGACAAGGACTGGAAGTTGTTAGGAATATCAGAGATTCCAATTGGGCTTCTGGTGTCTTATGGAATAATTCTTTCACTACAGATGATTGGTATAAAATAAAATTTAACGATGTTAGCGCGACTAACAAATACTGGGAATTAATCAAGGTCGTTTCCCCTACTCCTAGGGAAGAAACAATAACAATTGATGGGGTTAACTTTACAAGGGAAATCGAAATAAAGAATAAGACGGCAAAGTTTGATGACACCACAGATATCGATTATGCTGACGTTAAGGTAATAATAAAATGGGGAAATACAAATACCAAAAAAATCGAAATAACCGAGTATTTAACTAATTGGAAATAAAAATGTTAAAAAAACACAAAACTTTTACAATAAATAATTACGGATTTACATTAGTAGAGATGGTTGTATCTGTTTCAATTTTTGCAACAGTTGTCCTAATTGCTTGTACCACTTTCATTAAAGTCTTACACGCCCAACAAAAGACTAATGCCCAAAGAAAAGTAATTCAGGAAGGACGATATTTGCTAGATTCAATTGCCAGAGAAATAAATTTATCCCAAGGATCAGGAACAGATAAACCGTGGGTACTTAGAAAAGATGATGGTACGATAAGCATTGATGGTACCGGGAGTCAATTAGATATTATATCAGCGACACCGGATTATAGTAACCCAACAGGATCAACCAAAAATAGCAATAAAACTTATAAGCTTTCAAGTAATGGGACAAACAATACGATCGAATTCTCTGAAAACAACAATAATACGGTCGCCTCAACCGAAAGAAGCTATTTAGATATTGTTCTTATTTTTGATCTTTCTAGAAGCATGACTTATGGCGATGCTTCAGGTACTACCACCAGATACGAAGCCGCTAAAGAAGCCGCTAAAAATTTTCTCGACACTTTGGACCCGGTTTATGACCGATCTTCTTTAGTAACTTTTGCCGGCAATGGTACTTATAATTTTACTAAAGTCAGGTCACAATTAACCGATACCATTGGTACTACACGCCAGAAAGTTAATGATATAAAATCAGATCGGGAGTTTTTTTCGGGCCCTCATTATGCCAATGTTGGTTGGAACGGATGCGAAACATTATATCCTTGCATTTTTGGCAGCACTCCCATCGAACATGGACTTAGTTTAGCCAATAGTCTGCTCCAAGACTCTAATGTACCTCCAAGATTAGATGCCAGCGGAAACATTGTTTTAGATAATGACGGAAATCCGGTCACAACAAAGAGAATAGAAATTTTACTTACCGATGGTTCGGCTAACCGATTAGAAAATGGCACTTGGTGCGATAGAAACGATCCTCCATATGGCGCTGATGGAACAACAGTGGTAAACAAATGCAAGGCTTATGCAATTATGCATGCTAATGAAGGCAGAACAAATTTTGATTTAAAAATGTTTACAATACGTTTTGGATCCACCGCTGTCGGGGGATCCGACGAGCAAACCTTACGCCAAATTGCAGGATCAAGTGACCTAACAACTCCTGTCAATCCCGGAGACTGCCTAAATAATTACTGTAATGCTCCAGGAGCAGACGACCTTGAAAATGTGTATCAAAACATCGAAAATGTTATTAAAAATTATACCGATACCCCAATAATTTCAACCCCAAATTCGAATATTACATCAGATACCGTCAATATTGGAAGCCTCAAATTTACTGAAGGCGCTAATTCTGGCGTCCCATTCCTAAATATCTCCATAACACTAATAGTTGATAATGGAGGAAGTAAAAAATCAAAAATTACCTTGGAAACTACCGTTACCTCAAGGGCTTATGAACAATTCTTACATTTATAATCAGAGGTCAAAATGAAAAAAATAAAATCACAACTAAATAACGGCTCGGCATTACTCATAGTTATAATTATTGTAATGACGGTTAGCGTGGCAGCACCCAGCATGAGTACAATGATACTTGCCGAATACAGGATGTCTAGAGCCTCAAGAGATTCCTTACAGGCATACTATGGTGCCGAATCGGCAACTGAAGTTGGACTGGCCCTAGCAAAGCTCGGCGCAATTGGAGCGCTACCATCGCCGGAAATCCAATTTCATGGCAGTGGAGAAATAAGCGGAATGACTACTAAATTTCAAGTAAGTTCCGGCCCGAGTAGCACAATTATAAGGGTAACGGGTAAATCCACTGTTAATAGTAGCAAAACAGAAAGAACGCTGGAGTTTGAAAGGGACACAACGGCATTCTGATTTACTTTGCTTCTGCTTTTTTCTTCCCCATGACCTGTTCGAATTCTTCGGCTGATAGGGTTTCTTTTTCTAGAAGTTCTTTAGTCACTTTATTTAGAGTTTCACGATTTTCACTTACCACATGTTCGGCCTTTTTTAATCCTTGTGCAATAATATCAGAAACTTCCTGATCTATTGCATTGGCCGTAGCTTCAGAATAATCTTTGGTGTGCTCGCCAAGTTCGCGTCCTAGGAAAACCAAATCTTCTTTGTGACCAAAAACCCTGGTGCCCATCTTTTCGCTCATTCCATATTCCACCACCATTTTTCTGGCTAGTTTTGTTGCTTGACGAAGATCATTTTCGGCACCGGTTGTTACATTGTCTTTGCCGTAAATAATTCGTTCGGCAACACGACCGCCAAGCATCATGGCAATTTCATCCTCAAATTCAGCCTTGGTATGAAGATACTTGTCTTCTTCCGGAATACTCCATGTATAACCTCCGGCGGAACCTCTGGAAATAACAGAAACTTTGTGAACTTTATCGGTATGCGGGAGAAGATGGCCCACAATGGCATGACCGGATTCGTGATAAGCCGTAATTTCTTTTTCCTTTTCAGATAAAATATGGGATTTTCGCTCGGGGCCTAGAAGGACTTTTTCTACCGCCTCGGTCATCTCAGCCTGATGAATAATCTTTTTATTGCTTCTGCCGGCAAGAATAGCTGCTTCATTTATGAGGTTTGCAAGATCTGCTCCGCAAAAACCCGGTGTATGCTTAGCAATTTCTGCTAAATTGACGTCATCTGCCAAAGGTTTGCCTTGTGAATGAACCTTTAAAATTTCTTCCCGGCTCTTTAAATCCGGTGCATCTAAAACAACTCTTCTGTCGAACCTGCCCGGCCTAAGCAAAGCTGGATCCAACACGTCCGGCCTATTTGTTGCCGCCATTAAAATGACGTTTGTATCTTGTTCAAAACCGTCCATTTCTACTAATATTTGATTTAAGGTTTGCTCGCGCTCATCGTGAGATCCGCCAAGTCCGGCACCTCTTTGTCGTCCTACAGCGTCAATTTCATCTATAAAGATAATGCAAGGCGCATTCTTTTTAGCCCTAGCAAACAGGTCTCGCACTCTTGATGCGCCGACGCCAACAAACATTTCCACGAATTCGGAACCGGAAATTGAGAAAAACGGCACTCCCGCTTCACCGGCAACAGCACGGGCAAGTAAAGTTTTGCCGGTTCCCGGAAGGCCAATAAGCAGAACGCCTTTGGGAATTTTGGCTCCAAGATCCGTAAATTTCTTCGGGTTTTTTAGAAAATCAACTATCTCGGTCAGTTCCTGTTTTGCTTCCTGAACACCGGCAACATCGGCGAAAGTGACTTTCTTTTTGTCCGGTCCAAAAAGTCTGGCCCGGCTTTTCCCAAACATCATAGCCTGGTTATTAGAACCTTGGGCCTGCCTTAACATGGTATAAAGGAAATATCCGATTAGTAAAATTGGAATCACCGTGATGGCAATATTTATCCAAAGTCCGGTATTTGCACTGGGCGTTACTTTAAAATTATCGATTTTAGCCGGATCAACATTGTAGTCTTTTAAGATAGTAGTAAAAGACTGATCCGGACTGGTAAATGATTTCTGCTTCTTGCCGTCTTTTAACTCTATGGCTAAATTTCCGCTTTGTTCGTCAATTGACTTAACCTGTCCATCTTTAATTTCCTGAACCAATTTTGATACAGGAACTTCCTCAACTTTTTGATTGTCACCCAAGTAGGTATAAATTGCGGCAACGATAAATAGGCAGATTAAGAAATATATAAACGCCCGCGAAGACTTGGAGTTCGGAACCGGCTTTTGAGGCATTTTAGGCATCTTAGGTACTTTAGGTATATTTGGTATTTTTGGCATTTAATTCTCCTTTCTAAAAATAGAAGTTTATCATATTAATTATATATAATCAACGCACAAAAGTTAAACAATTAACTTAAACTAAATTCAGTTAACTTTTCTTTTATTTTCTCGTCTTCCACTGCAAACTCGGGCATAAAAATCACTTCTTCTGAATGGTCAATATCTTCATGATAGGCAAGTTGAACCCGAAAATTTTTCTCATTAAACTCATTGCCATAAATTTGTTTTCCTTTTTTAGAAATCTGGGAAACGGAAAAGTGAGTACTTAAAATAAAATACAAATCTACGTAATCTTTCCATTTTGCTCTACGGCCAAGAGCGTAAGCTTTCATTGCTGCCAAAGTTAAAAGATCAGGCATTTTTATAGAACTATCAACTTTTACGGAAAAATGGATTGGGAAAGGATAATATAAAAATGTTAATCGAACACCATTAATAATAAGTTCATATTGGTCTTTTTCGTCTCTTATAACTTGGTTGATTTGGCCTTTCCCCGCAAGGATATTTCTAATCTTTTCATTCTCAAAAGGTTTGTTAGAAAACAAATCAAAGTCTATTGATTGTCTATGACCAATCTGAAGTGCAATTGCCGTACCGCCAACCAGACCAAAATCCTTTGAAAATACGGCAATGAGTGGCAAAAGGCTTTCTTGACTACTTGTAAGTATTTCCTTATGCATGTTGCTTGAAAAAGAGTTTAAAATAATGTTTTATCTTCGGGTCAAAATTATTTCTCTGAGACTCAATTTTTTTAAAAAATATCTGGGCTACTTTTGGGCAGCCAAGAATTTTAATCAGTTCCTGCACATCCTCGTAGTCACCATATTCCAAAATTCCCTCGACGATAGCTTCATTTGAAAGATGACTATAATTTTTGGTTGACCAAAAAAGATAGGGCCTTTTGGATGCAAAATTTTGTAACGTTGTCATATCTATATTATAGCAAATTTTACTGGGTAATAAAATGGGAATTACTATATGTTTCTATGATAGCAGAGGCGATCCGCCTACTCCGGCTATCACCGGATTCGGACGGGTAAAGATTTTACGAGCGGGTTCTGTGCCGCACCCCTTTCAAGAAATAAAAAAATCCATGAGCTATTAGCTATGGGCTACCCGTGAAAATCTTTGATTTTCCTTTGGTAGCAGGGGCGGGATTTGAACCCGCGACCCCAGGCTTATGAGTCCTGTGCTCTGACCAGCTGAGCTACCCTGCCGCGTCGGAATGTTCTCCGAGATTCCTCCTCTTTCATTAAAAATCTTTTCAGATTTTTAATGAGTTTTGTCATTCCCGCGAAAGCGGGAATCCATTCTTTTGCCTCTAACCATAGGCTTTCTGGATTTCGGATCGGGCCTGTCTCGCTTTGCTCATCAAGGCGGGCATGGAATAACTTGTAAAGAACGAGCACAGCCCTTACTTAAAATCTAAAATTAAGAAATTGATTCGAAATTCTTAATTCAAAATTTTTCATTTATCTCAACCATTTTAACAAAAAAAACGTATCTTTTCAATTGTTTTGGTATAATTCCTTACTTAAAAAGCCTACCCATGTTTGGCAGGCTTTAGTTTTCTACTCCAAGGCTTTTTGGAAAATATCTGTTACATTAGTCAAAAAGTTCATTGTTTGTGTAGGTATTTTTTCAGTTTTTTCAGCAGCTTTTGTGAAGAAATTAAATATGTCGAAAACCGGTTTATACTGACTGGGCACCAGCCCAATCTCTTCTAGTCCAGTTCCCCTATGAGAGTTTATATATCCCGCCGAAGGATCTTCGTCTGTTGTCGCATCTGAAGGATCATAATAGTTCTTTTTTATATCGTCTATGGTTCTGGGCCAATAGTCTGCGGCAAGCCTTACTTTTCGAATTTCTAAATGCAAATGAGGAGCATAGCGGTTACCCGCCCCTTTGCCTATCGTGCCAATTTGCGTTTTCTTATAAATTTCCTGCCCTTTTTCTACGGAAATGATGTTTAGATGCGCATACATTGACCAGCACATAGTGCCGTCTAAATTCGTATGTTCAATTTGAACTATATTGCCCCACACCGGATACCAACCGGCATCAATCACTGTGCCTGAAGCAACAGCATAAACGGGATCATTAAAATCATCGCCCGGACTTCGGTTCCAGTCCTCACCCGGATGTCCGGGCCAAACGCCTCCGTATTTTAGATATTCCTTACTTAATCTGTCACCGGCATTAATAACATAAACCCTTGCTCCGGCCGGTTGTCCGCTATGCCCTAACGGATAAACATAGCCATCAGCGTATAATACTGCCCAAGCATTTTCCACGAAACTTCCCATAAATATCACCGTCAAAATAATCAAAACTAAAAGACACCGATTCCGCACTCAAACCACCCCCCTGAATAATTTTTTTTATCGGTCATCTATTATATAGTTCATTTATTCAAAACTAACTACGGCTAATTCGAATAAACTAATTGTTCTTTTTTCTAAATTTCAAAAAACTGTCCGCAACCCTCTAAAATTAATGTTATCAAAAAAACACTATCTTAAGCAATAATATTTTTATTGGTTTTGGTCTTGGGTATTTTGTTGATTGTTAACTTTGTCTTTCAAATCATTTGCTTTGTCGATGGCATCCTGTCCGGTGTTTATAGTCTTATCTATCTGATCAATTTCTTTACCGGCAATGTATCCCCTTAAAGACACATAAGCGATAATTAAAATAGCAAAAATAACAACGACAACAATTATGCCAACCAACCCTTTTTGGTTATTTTTATTCATAGATTTATTATAACAGATTAGCAGGAATCAGCTAATTATGATTTGAGAGAAATATATTTGTCAAATTTCACTAAACAAAAATAGCCAAAAACTATAAGCTAAAGGCTATTTGTAAAAATCTTTGATTTTTCTGGTAGCGGGGGCAGGACTCGAACCTGCGACCTTCGGGTTATGAGCCCGACGAGCTGCCACTGCTCCACCCCGCGTCAATAATTATCTTTTCGATAGCCAAATGTTGGTTCTTTATATTTCAGTTGCCAATCATATGCTCTTGCAGCTGTTTTTGAAAAAAAGGAATTACTTGAATTGTGCTGATCTATTCTTACCGTAACATCATGAGTATATCCAACATAATACTTGTCTAACATTTTACTATAAATGATGTAAATGTAATAAATTATTCCCTCCAAGCTGCTCCCGACTTGTCGGGACTCCACCCCGCGTCATCAATAATATATTATATACCTTTTTTATTTTTTTTCAAGTCTATTTGTTAGAAAAAGCCACCATTTTTCCGGGTTGGATTTTTCCTTTGTTTCTGCTCCCGCAACTTCGGCCGGCTTGTTATCCGGAGTGATGACAATTACGGTTTCGCCCGGTTTTTGCTTATTTAATTTTTCTCTGGCTACTTTTTCTTTATATTCGTCAGTCTTAAAATATTCGATATCGGTTTTTAGCTTTTGATTTTTTTTATCCATTTCTTCAACCTGTTTTTCTAAAGTCGCTAGGTCCCGATCGAATTTATAATTTGTGTACATCTTTTGGCCAACTAAAAAAGCCTCATAAAACATAATGATGATAGCGGCGATAAGCCACAATGGCATTTTTTTTCTAAGCCCGATCGTATTTGACATAAATTTATTATAGCAGAATTCAAAAAATATTTACTTTTTTAGTTTTTTCTTGTTATATTAACCACAAGCAGTTTGATCCTTAACAAAACAGGGGGTGGAAAAATTTGGCCGACATATCATATGGCTATGTAGCGGATTGTGACGAAAACCAGCACCATCATGGACTTAAAGAAAGTGATCGCGAGACCCAGCTAGAAAAAGACAGGGCTGATGAAAATGCCATAATTAAAAAAATTATAGTAATAGTTGATAATGAACCAGTGATATATCTTGAAATACCTGAACCAATAACATTATATAGAATTCATCGCAGTCTTGTTTTAATAGTGTGCGGGGAAAGACATTTAAATTACCATCATTTTTTCGATAATGAAAATAAGTGTATAAAAAAGAAAACCTGTATTGGACATTGTAAATATTCGAAAATATGTTGGGCTTGGGAAATTAAACCTTACATTAGGAAAATGCGAAAAGAAGGTAAAGAAATTAAACTCAAAAAGCCGATTCTGGCCAATCCAATTCCGCACCTATGGGAGCTAGACCACCTTGATATTGACGCTATCAAGGCGCTATTACTTGAGACGGGGAAAAAGTTTAAGAAACACGATATAAAAATTGGCCCAATCCATCCGATAATCCGGCCACGAGAGCTTAAAAGCAACCCTGTTATACCACAATATCTAGTTCTAGAAACTTATGTAAAAAGCATCAATAAATCTGATGTTGTGATAATGACCGATTCTATAGAAATAGATGTCCACGAATTTCTTGGCATACCCCCCAAAAAAGAAAAGACCAAGAGAGGAAGACGCGCAAGAAATAACTAATATTTGCCAAGAGTGAATTGCAAATTGCACTTCACTCTTTTTTTATGCCCATATTACATTTTAAATAAAAAAGCCGGCATTTTTTATTTGCCGGCTTCTATTTATTGAGTTGCATTAGTTTTCGGATATTGCCTTAACAATTTATAATATTCAGGCAGCATATCTTCCGGCGCCGGATATGCCCAAAACCATTGCAGGGAATGGAAACGATAATATCTTTTATGCATAATCGGATCCGAAAACATAAAGATGTTATCATACCAACTGTAATCATCGCTCCGTCTAAAATAATAACCATTTTGTCCTTCTCTTACAAACACCGGATCAGCGATGTAATAAATGAAATAATAGGAACCATCCCGGCACTTCATTTGAAAACTACAGCTTCTGGTAAGCGCATTTCCGAATTCGTCTCTTATTGGCAAGCCATTCTCATCTTTATTAAGCCTTAAATCGGTTCCAATCAATTTGTAATCCTGCAGTTCTTTTTTAACAAAAGGTATTGGTCCCAGCATTTCTCGATTATGAAAATAGGGTTTAAAATAAATGACGCAAGCAAGAGCAACTATGATGACAAAGGGCAGAATTAACTTTTTTGTATCAAATTTTTTTAATTTATAATTGGATAGCTCCCGACTTTCGGCAGTGTTTTCACCGTCTTTCATCACCAACCCCTCCTTTTTTAAGGTTCCAACCAAACATATTTGACTAAATACTACCACCATGAATTGTATTTAACAATCGATTGATAAAACCAGCAAAAGATATAAAAAAAGCCGCTTTTTAAATAAGCGGCGAAAATCATTATTTTTACTTGTTATTATTCTTTTTCGGATCAATATAATTTCCATTTTTTTTTATGCGCTGATAATGGCCGATTACCTTTCCTTCCTCTTTTGCTGCTTTTAAGGGATCATCAAGCATAAAGAAAGCTCCCTTGTATCCGTCAATAAAATAAAATATTTTTACCGCCCCATCATTACATCTTGCTTCTGCATATTCGGTGTCACGGAAATAATTTCTCTCAATTATATTCTGTTTCCCTAGAGTTTTTTCGACAATATCCATTCTTTTTATGGTTGTGTAGTAGTTTCGGACAAATGTCTTTGTTGCCACACCCAGCCGTTAAGATCATAACCATCAACAGAGTAAAAATCGATATTCATTAACTTCAATCCCCTCACTCCTTTTTTAAAGTTCGGACTTAAACTGTGCGTTTATTCTAGCACAAGATATAAAAATTGCCACATGAAGGTGATTTTGGTTAAATGCTCCGGACTCATGAAATTGTTTACTGTCTTCTGGATCCAATTTCTGTTTTTAAACTTGGCTTGCCAGTTGAAGCTTTAGCGAAAACTGGTCGGGGTGGCGGGATTCGAACCCACGGCCTCAGCGTCCCGAACGCTGCGCGCTACCGAGCTGCGCTACACCCCGCATAACAGATAACAGATAACAGATAACAGAATCATTTTAGACCTTTGAG
>Ga0210044_10001883_pt1 | contig 31842 bp, 19 predicted proteins | sample CryGey13umfilter_2_FD_183959 | JGI IMG/M metagenome (GOLD analysis project Ga0210044, IMG submission 183959) | Groundwater microbial communities from aquifer in Utah, USA - Crystal Geyser 4/9/14 3 um filter (SPAdes) (version 2) | ecosystem: Environmental > Aquatic > Deep subsurface >...
CCTCCACAATCTGACCGACGCCCTCGAGGTCACCCTCACCGAGCGCCACCCCAACCCAAGCTCAACTCAAACCGCAGGAGTTCGCATGTACCAACAGGATAGAAAGGTCGCCGCCACCGCGCGTCAATCCCATGCGCGGGTTCAACCCCTCCAGTTTGCCACCCCTCGCTCGAAAAGCTTCCACGACGGCGCTCAGACTCTCCTCATGGAGAGCGCAGAGGCGCTCGAGTCGACCTCGCTCGTCGAGGAAAAGGAAGACACTGAGGCGCGCCGTGCCGGCGTCAAAGCCCGGGCCGCCGCCGCGGAATTGGAAAACGCTTTCGAAGATTGCCACTGCAGCGTCTACGCCCATCAGCTCGCCTTGCGCGCGCGCAGCCGCGAGGAAGGCTTGGCGCTGGGCGAAGAGATCGATGTGACCCTCGAAGGCACCACACCCTCGTCGTTCAGAACCCTGTCCAGCTCAGCCAGGAGCCGTCCGATCGCAACCCACTCATTCGGGCATCGCCAGAAGCGTGACGGCAGCGTCGGTCTGCTTCGACGATGCATTGCATCGCCTGCATCGACCTCCTTGCCCTCCCTCTGACTTCGTCCAAATGAGCATTTTGTTCCAGACGACTCCTCTAAGGTTTTGAGTGATTCGAAGGGCTCGCCAAGCGACCGAGCGGGTCACAGCAGAATCGGTCCGGAGTTCGTCGGCAGCCGGCAGTAGCTCCAGGCTCCAGACCGTTCAAACAGCATTCGGCACAGTATCAAAATCTGGAGTCTGGAGCCCGGAGTTCAGGGTCCGGTCCGGGTCGACGCAAATGTTTGCGGGCAAATCGGCGGGGCGCTACGCTGCGCAGCGTTCGGGTGGGTGAAAGACCTACAGAATCGAGCGATTCTGGCCCCGTTCTTGCGGCCGCACGCGCGCCAGTTTGCAGCAGCTCACTCGGAAAGAACGTTCGATTGCTCGCAAAACTAGGCCTCACAAGGACGTGCGGCGGCGAGGGTTCGTCAGGCGGTAACCCTCTGACGGCGCCATCGTGTGGCAACATGGCTTGGCTGCGCATTTTCGAACGCTTCTTTGCGTCTGGCAGCCCGCTCTTCGACGACCCCCAAAGGTCTTGGCCTGGCCTATAGATTCACTATGAAAATTATATACTTAGGCGACACCCGGCCGGCGCGAGCCCCGCAAGCCCTCGAGCCGGCGCGGCTGCGAGCGGCTCTCGGGCTGTTGTTCACGTTGGTGCTCTTCAGCAGTGGCTGCGGCGACAACGTCAGCGACTGCTACACCGCTGGGACCTGTGAATGCGCCGGCTCCTGGAACTGTGAAGAGGGGTTCTACTGCGACGAGACCAACGTCTGTGTGGTCGACGAAGGCTACGGCATCGCCCGCGTCGGCTTCGGCGAGTCGTGCGTCTCCAACGCCGGCTGCCGTTCGGGCAGCTGCTTGCCCGAAGGCCCAGGCAACGGCGGGGTCTGCACCCAAGAGTGCCGCTTCGACCCTTGTCCCGACGGCTGGGAGTGTAAACGGCACCAGACAGGGGGAACGCGCGGCGCTGTGGACCTGTGTGTGCAGGTCATCCCCTCGAAGATCTGCGAGCCTTGTGCGGTCGACGCCCACTGCAACGCCATCGGCGACCACTGCCTGGAGCTGGACGGGGAATTCGTCTGCGCCACCGACTGCAGCATCACCGGAGAGTGCCCCGCGGGCTATGTCTGCACCGAGGTCCAGACCGAGACGGCGACGCTGCAGCAGTGCATCACGCCCAACGAGAGCTGCGAGTGCAGCGACGAGAACGTGGGCGTCATCCGCACCTGCTCGAGCCTCAATCGTTTCGGGACCTGCTACGGCGACAAGGTCTGTGAGGCCGGCCCGCCGGCGAGCTGGGGCGTTTGCGGGGCGCCCGAGGCCGCCCTGGAGACCTGCAACGGCGAGGACGACGACTGCGACGGCCTCTTCGACGTCAACGACCCGAGCATCGACACCACCGGGCTGCCCGACGACCTGCCCTTTCCCAGCTGCATCAACGAGTTCCCAGGCGGGCGCTGCGTCGGCGAGTGGCACTGCGAAGACCAGGACGGGGCGTATGGCTGGAGCTGCGGCTCCATCTCGGCGCAGGACGAGCTCTGCAATGGCCACGACGACAACTGCGACGGCATTGCCGACGACCCCTTCATCGACGAGCAAGGTCGCTACGTGCACCTCGAGCACTGTGGACACTGCGGCGTGGCCTGCGCCGACACCATCCCGCACCTGTTGACCGACGCCGACGGGGTCGTCGAGAGCGCGGCGACGTGCAGTCTGCGCGAGGAGGAGCCGGCGTGCATCCCGGTCCTCTGCGAGCCAGGATTCTACCCCTTCCCAGAAGAGCGCCCGGTGACCTGCGCGCCGCTGGTCAGCCCAGCCTGTCAGCCCTGCACCCTCGACGAGGACTGCCGGATCTCGTCGGACATCTGCGTGAAAATCGGTGACGATCCAGGCACCTTCTGCGCCCAGAGCTGCTCTCCCGACTCGCCTTACTTCGGCTGCACGGGCGCCATTGGCACCCAGGACTGCTGTCCGGACGGCTACACCTGCGGCGGGACCCGCGGCGCTTTGTTCTGCGAGCCGCAAGGCGACACCTGCACCTGCAACGTGGACCGCGTCGCCGCGACCCGCAGCTGCATCATTACCGGCGGACAGGGAGAGTTCTGCCAAGGCGTCCAGACCTGTGAAGACCTGGGCCAGGAACGCTACGAGTGGAACGCCTGCGAGCAATCCGACATCGTCGTCGAGGTCTGCGATCACGTGGACAACAACTGCGACGGCGTCGTGGACGAGGGCTACCGCAACCCCAACGGCAACTACGACACCGACGAGCACTGCGGCGAGTGCAACGTGAACTGCCCGTCGTTCTGGGACCCGGACATCCAGCACGCCATCGGGGCCTGTGTTCCGGTGAGCAACGACTTCGAATGCCAGTTCGTCGCTTGCACCGAAGAGACCTGGGTCGCCGTCGGGCCCTGCCTGACCGACTCCGATTGCGGCGCCGGTTCGACGTGCGACCTGCAGATTCATCAATGCACCTGCGACGGCGACGCTTGTGCGTCCAACTGCGGCAGCGACGCGGATTGTCGCGGCCGTTTCGGCGACGGTTATGTGTGTTCCGGCGGCCTCTGCCAGATTCACTTGCAGTTCCACAACCCCAACGACCTCGAGGCCGACGGCTGTGAGTGCGGACAGGTGCTCGGCGCCGGCCCGGACCTCCCCGACATCGTCGAGGGCTATCCACGCGCCGGACACATTTACGTCGACGCCGATTGCGACGGTGTCGACGGCACGGTGTCGACCTCGCTCTTCGTCTACAGCGGCACGACCCAATCCTTGGGCACCCGCGAGGCGCCCTACCGGACGATCGCGGAGGCCACAGCAGCCTTTGACCGCAACAAGCACACGGCGATCCTCGTCGCCGCCGGGACCTACTACGAGAACGTCCGCGTCGCCTCGGGCGTGGGGCTCTACGGCGGCTACAACGCCGACTTCTCGGTGCGCGACGTCGTGCTCTATCCGACCTGGATTCGCGGGCAGGAGCCCAACCCCCTCGACGTGAACCACCATGTGGGCACCGTCTCGATCGCTCCCATCACGGTGCGCACCGTGCTGGCTGGCTTCATGATCGAGGGCTACGACGTGCACTACGACCCAGCCTCGGGCCTGAGCGCGCCGGCCAGCTACGCCGTCGCCATCGAGGGTGCGGGGGACACGCTGGAGGTCGCCAACAACCTCATCGTCGCCGGGCGTGGCGGCGACGGGATCGCCGGAAACCGCGGAGAGGCAGGCGCCAACGGGCAACCCGGCGGGCGCGGCAACGACTCGAAAGAGTGCCTGAGCGCCGACTGTTCTGGAGAGCTGCGGGCGGGCGGAGCCGGCGGGACCAACAGCGTTTGCAGCAGCGCCGCTGGCCACGCGGGCGCCGACGGGCGGCCGCCCACAGACGGCGGCCGACAGGCCTTCCAGACCGGCGGCATCGACGGGCGTGGCGGCTACGACAACTATTACGAGCACAACGACGACCCCAGCCAAGACAAGCTCTGCAAGTACGACTGCGTCGAGGGCTCTGGAACCGGCGAGACCAACGGACAGGATGCAGCCAGCGGGCCGAACGGCACTGCCGGCGCGGGCGGCGCTGGCTGCACATCGGGCTTTGGGTCGGTGCAGAGTGGCCGCTGGGTGTCCGGCTCGTCGACGGCAGGAGCGGCCGGCACCGCTGGGGGGGGCGGCGGCGGCGGCGGCGCCGGGGGCGGCGTCAAGAATAACAACGAGTTCACGGGCTGCACTGTCAATCGGCCCGTCGGCGACATCGGCGGGACCGGCGGCGGCGGCGGAGCGGGCGGCTGTTCGGCGCGCGGTGGCGCTTCGGGCGGCGGTGGCGGCGCTTCGATCGCGGTCTTCATCGTGCCGAGCGGCTCCATGCCTGCCTTACACAGCAATCGCATCCGGCGCGGCTTCGGTGGCGCGGGCGGCGACGGCGGCGGTGGCGGCCAGGGCGGCCTCGGCGCTCAGGGCGGCGCGGGCGGCGACATTGTCTGGCCCGCCTGGTGCGGCGGCGAAGGCGGTCGCGGCGGCCGCGGCGGTGACGGCGGTGCGGGTGGGGGTGGCGGCGGCGGCTGCGGAGGGCCCTCCTTCGGCGTCGCGGGCGTCGGCATCTCCAGCGCGTCCTATACGAGCAAGAACACCTTCGAGACCCCTGGCACCGACCAAACAGGCGGGCCCGGCGGGAATGGAGGTCCTTCGCCTGCGGGAGATTCGTTTGCCGGGACGGATGGCGGCGACGGAATCGCCAATGACGTGAAGAGCTTCTGACATGGATGGACGAACCAAAATGCGGGCCTGCTCGGGTCTTGTGAGCCTCTCCCTCCTGGCCGTGCTCTGGGCCGCCTCGCTCTCGGGCTGCGACAACTTCGCCTACGAGGTCCGGCCCGGCGACGACTCTGCGCTGAAGGACTTCGGCGAGCGCTGCGAGAGCAATGAAGTGTGCCGCAGCACCTACTGCCTCGCCCACCCAGACGGCGCCTTCTGCTCCCGGCTCTGTGAGCTGGGTTGTCCGGCGGGTTGGGAGTGCAAAGAGGTCCCCAATCCGCACGGCTTTGGCGGCACCGTGGGCCTGTGCGCGGTCATCCAGAACCGCTTGTGCATGGCCTGCGTCGACGACCGCTCGTGCAACGTCACGGGCTCCGACCTCTGCTCGGACATCGGTGGCGGAAACTTCTGCTCGACCGACTGCACCTACTCGAGCTGCCCGACGGGTTACACCTGCTCGGCCACCGACGCGCTCGGAGGGGCTTTGATGCAGTGTCTGCCGGACTCGGCGGGCTGTCGTTGCGACGCCACCTCGGTGGGAATGGCGCGCGGCTGCGAGCAGAGCAACGATTGGGGGACTTGCGGCGGCGCCGAGGTCTGTCAGGGGGACCAGTCTTGGTCGCTCTGCGACGCGAGCACTCCAGTCGAGGAGCTCTGCGACGGGACGGACAACGACTGCGACGGCTTCATCGACGAGGAGCTGGCGCAAGCCGAGTGCGTGACGAGCAACGAGTTCGGGACCTGCGCGGGGCTCGAACAGTGCTTGGGGTTCGACGGTTGGATTTGCGACGCGGAGGTGCCGGCGGGCGAGACGTGCAACTACCGAGACGACGACTGCGACTCGGTCATCGACGACGACTTCGTCGACGAGCAAGGGCGCTACGTGGCCAACGAGCACTGTGGGGGCTGCGGTCAGGACTGCGCGGCGATCATCCCGCACTCGGTCGCGACCGAATGCAGCATCATCGACGGCGAGCCGCAGTGCCGAGTCAACGAGTGTGAGCCCGGGTTCTTCGTCTATGGCGACGGTCTGACCTGCCTCGGGTTGCCCGCCAATCTCTGTCTCCCCTGCGTCAAGGACGAGGACTGCTTGGTCCCCGACAGCCGCTGCGTTCTGCAGGGCACCGAGAGCTACTGTGCGCGCTCGTGCGCCCCGGACTCCTCGTACGGGGCGAGCTGTCCGCAGGGCTTCATCTGCGCCGACTACCAAGGCGAGGCCCAATGCCAGCCGTCGAACGGCTCGTGCTTCTGCACGGACAAGAGCGTGGGGACGGTGCGGTCTTGCCTGGTCGAGACGTGCACTGGCTTCCAAGTCTGCGAGGCACAACCCACGCAGTTCGCGTGGACCGAGTGCAACGTCGAGGACTACAACGTCGAGATCTGCGACGGGCTCGACAACAACTGCGACCAGCAAATCGACGAGGGCTTCCTCAACCAGAGCACGGGTCGCTACGACAGCCCGCAGCACTGCGGCTTCTGCCACAACGACTGCGCCGACTACTGGTCGCCGGAGATCCATCACGTGATGGGGGTCTGCGACTCGGCGAGCGCCTCACCGTCGTGCAAGATGGGGGCGTGCATCGTCGAGACGCTCGGCGGCGAGTCGTGGGAGTGGGTCAACGTCAACACCGACTCGTCGGACGGCTGTGAGTGCTCGCGCCGGCTGGGCAACGTCGGGTTTGATCCGCCGGACCTCATGGACGCACCGGAGCCAGGTCTGACCTACGTCGACGAGAACTGCGATGGGGTCGACGGGGTCATCGTCGACTCGCTCTTCGTGAGCGCTGGCGCGACCAACGGCCGAGGCACCATCGACGCCCCCTACGGGACGATCGGCGCGGCGATCAACGCGGTGGGCACGAGCGGCAAGTCGATCATCTTGGTGGCGCGCGGGACCTACGACGAAGACGTGGTCTTGATCGCCGGCATCGAGCTGCACGGCGGGTATTCGAGCGACTTCAAGAGCCGCGATGTGGTGCTCAACGCGACGACGCTCGAGGGGAGCTCGGCGGCGGCGACGTTGACGGCCACCAGCATCACGCGGACGACGGTGGTGTCTGGGTTCGTCATCAAGGGACGTGACCACGAGGCGGCCGCGGCCAACGCCGATGGCACCGCGTCGATCGCGGTGTGGCTCACGGACTGCGAATCGAATCTGGTGTTGCGCTCCAACCGCATCGAGGCGGGACGTGGCGGCGACGGCGGACGGGGAGCCTCCGGACAAACAGGGCACGGGCAGCAGACCGACTCGGCGCTCAACGGCGGCACAGGTCTGAACGGCGTGACGAAGAGCGGCCCGTGCGTCAACCCCCGCAACGCCGGTGGCGCGGCCGGAACGAATTCCGCCTGCGCGACGGCCAACGCAACGCCCGGCGGGAGTTCGGTTTGCCCGGTCTTCGACTGGAACACGACCAAAGGGCAACGGGCCGAGTACCCAGTGGGCTCTGGGCGCAACGGCGCCGGAGGTGAGGACTGGACCTACGACAGTATGTCCGGCTGGGAATGTGGTCACGCTACGGAGTCGGGGTTCCCGGTCAACATCGTCTCGAACAGCGGAGACGATGGACAGAGCGGAGCCGACGGGGCCAACGGGGCTGGCGGCGGTGGTGCGGCGCCGCGCTACGGCTCGATCGTCAACGGCATCTGGGTGCCAGCCCCCGCCCAAGCGGGGGCTGGTGCCCGCGGTGTCGACGGCGAGTCGGGTGGGGGCGGCGGCAGCGGCGGCGGCGTGGCCTATTTCCCGAGCGGGGGTTGCGGCTACTTCGAGCTGGCGCCCTCCGGCGGCGGCGGTGGCGCTGGCGGCTGCGGCGGCGAAGGCGGACGCGCTGGAAGGCACGGCGGGGCTTCCATTGCGGTCTTGCTCAGCGACTCCAACCCCAACGACAGTCGAGCTCCGACCTTGCTCTTCAACGTCCTGCAGCGCGGCCAAGGCGGCACAGGCGGGCAGGGCGGGTTCGCCGGCATCGGCGGGCTCGGTGGGCTCGGCGGTTTTGGCGGCGGTCCGTCCAACTGGATCACCGTCAACGGCGGCAAGGGGGGCGACGGCGGCAATGGCGGCCCAGGTGGGGGCGGCGGCGGCGGCTCCGGCGGTCCGTCCTTCGATCTCCTAGGCTACAACGTCGCCCTCACGAGCTTCACGAGCAACAACGTCTTCATCTACGGCCAGTCGGTGTCCACCGGCGGCGTCGGAGGCTTGGGTGGCGGCTCGGTCGGGCCCAACGCCCAAGGAGGCGCGGGCGTTGCTGGAGCGTACGGCAACAGCGTCGAGCTCAAGGCCTGCAGCGCGGGGTGTGCGGCGAACCAGACCTGCGACGCCAATGGGGTGTGCGTTCCTAACTGATCCGGGCGGGGCAACGTCTGCTGTGGTCAGCCTGGCGGCAAGCGCAGAGCGCTTGCCTTGGCTGACCTAACGCAGCCGTTGCCCTCGCCCTCTATGCGCGCTAACGCGCGCTGCCGTTTCGGGCTCGTTTCGGGGCAGGGGGGCCAGGGGGAGGCTCAGCGCCGACAGTAGACCTCTTGATTACAGCCCCTCACCTCACGGCAGGTCAACTCCTGGTTGCCGCATGGCGGCGAGGTGGTCAGCGTCTCGACGTCGTAGCATTCAAGGGCTGCAACGCCACAGACGCAGTTGAAGGCCTCGCCGCAGCCCGTCATGGCGCGACAAAGGTTCGGGGTGTCGGCGCACGACATCGTCGATGGCGTCTCCCCGATGTCACAGGCGGTCTGCGCACACTGCGAGAGCTGCGGGCACAACAACGACTGACCGCAGAGCTCCTGGAGCAGGCAGTGGTACTCGGGCGGACAGGCCTCGGTGCGGGGGGCACTCATGTCGTCGCAACGCGTTGTGGCAAGGCAGGCGTCGGTCGAGCGGCAGGTCACTTCCTCGCCGCAGGCCATGCGGGTCTGACACTCCGACGCCACTTCGCAGGGCTCGAAGACTTCGAACTCTCCCTCGGGGCAGGGTGCGATGCACGTCGGGTCGACGCGGCAGTAGATCTCCCCGCACTCGTTGGAGACCTCGCGACAGTCGGTTTCGTCCGCGGAGCAGGCGGTGCTCGAAGCCGCCTCGGTGGACTTGCAGGCCGCGGCGGCGTTGCAGGTGTCGGCGGGAGCGCTGCTGCCGCCATCGTCGCAGGCTTGGAGTGCAAAGAAGAGAGCGAAGCCGAGGAGGAGTCCGAGTTGGTTCCTGAACATTGGCGTTCCCCTGTCGGTGGAGTGAAGGGAGCAGACTAACGAGACCTGAGGGGCCTGACCAGCAAAGACAGGGGGCGAGCCTCAGCTCGCCCCTTCCCGTTCGTCTAAGACTTAGTTCTGAGCCTGCTTCTCGAGCTGCGGCAAGAGCGCCTCGAGCTCCGTGAGGGTCTCGTCGAACTGCTGCAAAGCCAGGTTGATGGCGTCCGGCTTGCTCAAGTCGACGCCCGCGCCCTTCAAGATCTCCAACGGGGGCTTGGAGCAGCCCGCCGACAGCATACCCAAGTAGGCGTCGCGCTGGGCTTGGCCCTGGCGCACGAGCTTGGCGATGGCGATGCCGCTGGAGAGCCCCGTGGCGTAGTTGAAGACGTAGTACTTCCAGTAGAAGTGCGGCACGTAGGCCCACTCGATGCCGTCGTTCTCGCCCATGGTGTAGTCCGGGCCGTAGTACTTGGCGACCAAGTCGCCGTAGGTCTTGTTGAGCAGCTCGGCGGTCACGGGAGTGCCCTCTTCGACGAAGGTGTGCAGCGCCAGCTCGAACTCGGCGAAGAGGGTCTGGCGGTAGATGGTCGAGCGGATGTCTTCGAGGCGCTCGACCAACACTGAAGCCTTGATCGCGGGGTCGTCGGCGTTGGCGAGGAGGTAGTCGGTGAGGAGTGCCTGGTTGGCGGTCGAGGCGATCTCGGCGAGGAAAGGCACATAGCGATACTCGGAGTAGCTCTGGTGCTTCGAGGAGAGGTAGCTGTGCAACGCATGTCCGAACTCGTGCGCCAGGGTCGACATGTCGTCCATGGTGTCTTGGTAGTTCATCTTGACGTAGGGGTGCAGGCCATAGACGGAAGCCGAGAAGGCGCCGCTGTTCTTGTCGTTGGAGGGGTAGAGGTCGAGCCAACCGTTGGCCGGATCGAGCCCCTCGGTGAGCACCTTGACGTACTCTTCGCCCATGGGCGCGAGCGCGGCGATGATGATGTCGCGGGCATCCTTGAAGGGGATCTTCTTCTCGGCCGAGGCGACCAGCGGCACGTAGAGGTCGTACATGTGGACCTCATCGACGCCGAGCACCTTCTTGCGCAGCTGCACGTAGCGATGCAGGGGCTCCAAGTTGGCGTTGACAGCGGCGATCAGGTTCATGTAGACGGCGGTGTCGATGTTGTCCTTGTCCAGATAGGCGTCGAGCGCCGTGGAGTACGTGCGGGAGCGAGCCAGCTCGACGTCGAACTTGGCCTGCGCAGCCAAGGCCGCCGCCAAGCTGTTCTCGGACTTGCGGAGCGTGGCCAAGAAGGCTTCCACGGCGGCCGCGCGCACCTCGCGCTTGGGATCGCTGCGGAAGAGGCCGTAGTTCGAGAAGTTGAGCTGCACGTCTTTGCCGTCACCGTCCTTGATCATGGGGAACTCGATCTCCCCACGGACGGCGTTGAAGACGTCCTCGGCGGGCGAGGGGATCTCGTTGAGGTCGATCTCGGCCCAGAGGTTGTCGCCGAAGAGGCCCATGACGCGCTCGGCGTCCTCGTTAAGGACGCGGGCGCGACGGCGGCGCAGCCCATCGATGTAGTTGCGGTAGGTCTCGAGCCCGGGCTCGGCCCCATACGCCGCGCTCATGGCCGCGTCATCGAGCGCCATGATTTCACCGCGGATGAAAGTGGCCTGCGCCATGGTCTCGTCGAGCAGGGCGAGGCCCTTCTGCGCCATGGCCGCGAAGTCGGCGTTCGAACTGTAGGAGTCCGTCAGCATATTGGCGTAGAGCGTGATTTGGTTGGTTTGGTTGTGGAGGTCGAAGTAGAGGGCGAGCGCCTCTTTGAGGGCCTTGGGGTCGGCGAGCTTGCCCTTGTAGGCCTCGAGCTTCGCCAGCTCATCGGACAGCGCGACGCGCTTGGCATCCCAGGCCGCCGCATCTTTGAAAAGCTGGGTCAGGTCCCAGGTGTAGACGGCGGGGATGGACTCTCGCGCGGCGTTGGAGTCGGGCGTGTAGTCAGGCAAATCGGCGGCCTTAGCGCCACCGCAGTTGCCGGTGACCACCGCCAGCACGAGCAGCGCCACGAAAGACGCCACCGATTTGACCCATCGACTTGGAAGGTAGGAACTGTGCATGTCTGAACTCCGCAATGAAAGGTCGCCGAGTGGACGACCGACTTTCGCACCGCAAGTGATCGGAAATGAAACGAAAATCGGTCGTGGTAAGCGAGGCAATAAATCCAAATGACCTCTTTGAGCGGGCGGACTATAGCGGGTTGGGCGAGGTGGGTTCAACCGCGGCGTCACCGGACACTCGAAAGGCGAGGGATGCCGCCTGGGGCTTGTCCGGTGTGGTCCCTAGCGGTGCCCAGGCGCGCGGCCGCTGCTCAGGAGCCCGCCCTGGCGCACGCGCCGAGCAAGAAACCGCGAGAGAGTCTCGGATAGAAGTCGTGTTCACCGCGAAGGATCATGGCCTACGATGTGGCCCCAAGGGTGATATGTGGGTCCGAATGAAGCCTCAACTTGACGCTCACCAAGGCACCAAGTAGCCTTGCGCACAGTGATCGGAGCTCGCGCTACTGAGCACAGCGCTGTCTCGAGCGAGACGGGTGCGTGCCCACGCTCGATCCTACGGAGGGGTAAGGCTCGGATCGCCAGCTGTTCATTTGAGCCTTCGAGATGCCAGTGGAGCAAAGCCAAACGCAGAAGCGGGGTCCCTTTGACGTCGGTTCGATCATCGACGGTCGATACGAGATCATCGGTTCCCTCGGCCAGGGGGCGACGGCCACCGTCTACAAAGCGCGCCAGAAGCACATCGAGCGGCCCGTTGCGATCAAGGTCTTGAAGGCCATGCCGCTCGGGGATCGCACTGAGTTTGAGGCGCGTTTTTTGAGGGAGGCTCAGCTCGCGGCACAGATCCGTCATCCATGCGTGGTGACGATCCACGATTTTGGCTTCACCGACAGTGGTCACCATCCCCACATCGTGATGGAGCTGCTCAGCGGCCATGATTTGGAAGAGGAGCTGACTCAGTTTGGGCTGATGAAGCCAGAGCGCGCGCTGCCGCTCTTCGTGGATTGCCTCGACGCCATCGGCAAGGGTCACGAGCTCGGCATCGTGCACCGCGATCTGAAGCCTGCAAACCTGTTCTTGAGCGAGCCCCGCACCTCGAGCGAGCGGATGATCGTGCTGGATTTCGGCATCGCGGGGGTGTCGGGCGGAGACACCTCGGCGGTGGGTTCGAAGCGTCTGACGAACGCTGGCGAGTTGGTCGGCACGCCGTGCTATTTAGCGCCTGAGTACATCACCGAGCAGGTGGTGACGCCGGCAGTGGACGTCTACCAAGTGGGGCTCATCCTCGTCGAAGCGCTGACAGGGATTACGGTCGTCGACGACGACAACATCTACGCTTGCATCAACATCCATTGCAACGGCGACCTGCCGATCCCAGAGAGGATCAAGGCCAGCCCGTTAGGCCCGGTAATCGCCAAGGCGACCGCGCTCGACCCGAAGGCTCGCTACGTGGACGCGAGGGCGTTCAAGGACGCTCTGGCTGTGGTGGACCCCGGGGAGGTCTCGGCGGTCTTCGAGCGCGTCCTGTCGGAAGGATGGAGCACGCCGGCGAATCCAAAGGTCGACTCCTCGCAGAAGCTCACGTCGGACGACGACGTGCGCGGCGGTTGGGTCAGCACCTTGATGCAGCAGCCCAAGATGGCCATTGGCGCCGCGGTCGTCCTCGTGTTGCTGGTCGTGATCGCCAGCGTCGTGGCCAGCTCGGGCGACGATGTGGTCGAGGGCGGCATCGCCGCGGACGAAGAGAACACCGAGGTCATCGCAGAGGGGAGTGTCGAAGAGGCCGGTCCCATCGTCGCCGATGGCCCCAAGGTCCGCCAGCCCACCGACACCTTCGAGCTCGTCGGCACCCTGGCCTCGGCGCAGATCAACGGCGGCGGTCGTTCTCTGGAAGACGTCGAGGCGAACCCCGTCAAAGAAGAATCCAAGTCGACGAAGGCTTCTGTAGCTGGCGACGTTGTGGTACGCCTGGATAGCATTCCGAGTGGGGGGGAGGTTTACCTCGACTCACAGCTCCTCGGCACGACGCCCGTCGATCTCAAATTTGCAGCTGGCGACCCCGTGCGGCTCACGCTGCGCAAGCGGGGCTTCAGGAACGACAAATGGCTTCTCACTCCGGAGGAAGGCCTGGTCGTGAAGCGCAAGCTTAAAAAGAAGGGGAAAGACGGCAGCATCAGCGACACCGAGTCGATGCGGATCATCCCCTGATTCGAGAGGTGCGTTCACCGATGCTGCCGAGCCGAGTTCGAGCCGGTTCGCGACTCGAGTGAGTCGAATTCTCTTGCTGGCAGTTGACCGCTAGACAGAGAAATTCAGGTGGCTGGCCGCATAGAGCACCCCGTTGACTCTTGATAGACAGACAAATTGTTGTCATTCTCGTCTGACCCCACGAGTGGGTGTGGGGAAGAATCGAAGGTCCTCCAAGAACATGTCCATGCACAGAGTCCCGTTTGTCGCGCACCTCGTCGCACTCTTGCTCCTCCTCACGCTGGCTCCCTCTTCGCTCCTCGCCCAAGAGGACAATCGCCCTGTGATCGACGTCACACCGGCGCAACGCGAGATCAACGATCGGGCCTTCAAGGCCACGGCGGATGGCTCCTACGATCGAGCCATCGACCTCCTGACGACGTCGAACTCGATTCAAGAGCTCAACATCACCTACCTCAACCTGGGCCGAGCGCTGACCAAGGCCGGCCGTTGCGACGAGGCGGCGGAGGCCTACGCGAAAGTCATGACCGCCCCGGTGGTCCCCGATCCGTCGCCCGACGCCGTCTACGGAGCTCTCACGAAGTACCTCGAGGAGCTCGGCAGCGTCTGTCCCGGGAAGGTCCTCGTCAGCTGTGACCCGCCAACCATGCGCGTCAGCGTCGACGACAAGCCCCCGACGGCGTGCACCATTGGCCCCATATCGCTGCCTGGCGGCGAGTACACAATCACCGGCCGCAGCGACGTCGGCGAGGTCTCCAGCACCGTGCGCATCGCGGGCATGCAGGAGATCAAGCTCGTGCTCAAGACCGTCAAGGTCGAGCAAGAGGTCGTCCCTGAAGAAGAAGGCGGGATGGGCCTGCTGGCCACCGCCGGTTGGGCCACTGGTGCCGCCGGCGTGGGCGTCTTGGCCGCCGCATTCCTGGTCGAGGTGCTCGTCCTCGGCCCTGGCATCGACGAACTGGAGTCCGCAGCGGCGGCTCGAGAGCTGGACCGAATGGACGGACTCAAGAGCCAGCTCGACTCCGAACAGACGTTGAACTCGACCCTCTACATCGCCGGCGGTACGCTCCTCGGCGCCGGCGTCGTCATGGTCGGAGTTTCCGCGATCCTCGACGCCATCGACGAGGCGAACGAAACCTCCAGCGGAGTCGACCTCTGGCTCGCGCCGGACGTGACCGGGCTGAGCTGGTCGCTGACCTTTTAGAGCACTGGCAAGAGGCCGCAGACCTAGTCTGCGAGGCCGCAGACCTAGTCTGCGGCCTTTTTGCTCTCGACCTTCTTGGCTGCTTTGCGCAGCTCACCGTCGGACATCCAGCGCGTGAAGCCAGGGAAGAGCCGATTGGCCGTGTAGACGAGCCAAGTGTCGAAGCCGCAGAAGTTGATGAAGCGGCCCTTGCGCACGCCTTTGAGCAGGGCTTCAGCGGCTTGGCTGGCCTCGTAGGTCTTGTTGAAGGCGCTCTCGGATTCGAGTTGCCACAAGAGGGGAGGCTTGCTCTCGTTCTCCGCCTCGAGACCGGGCGTCTTGGTGGTGGTCGGGTAGAAGAGGGTGACGCGGACGTCGTGGAAGAGCATCTCTTGCCGCAGCGCCTCGGCGAATCCCACGATGGCGAACTTGCTCGCCGAATAGGCGCCGTAGGCCCAGACCGACATGAAGCCCATCATCGAGGTCACCAGCGAGATGTCGCCGTGCTTCTGAGCGATGAAGTGAGGGAGGAAGGCGCGCACGACGTTCACGTGGCCGAGGTAGTTTACATCGAGCATGTCTGTGTAGTGACTGGCCTCTAAGGTGTCCGTGGTTCCTGTGCGCGCGAAGCCGCTGTTGCAAATGAGCACGTCGAGGCCACCAAGCTGCTCGAGGGCTTGCGCGGCGACGTTTTTGACGTCGTCGGGCTGGGTGACGTCAACGCTGGCCGAGCCAAAGACCTGGCCCTCTGCGCCCAGGGCGACGAGGGCCGCGACCGTCTCTTTGAGCCTCTCTTCTCCGCGAGCGATGATGAAGACACTGGCGCCCTGCTTGGCGAGGAGCTCTGCGGTCGCCCGTCCGATACCCGCTGAGCCCCCGGAGATGAAGACCTTCTTCCCTTGAAACCAACTCATGACGACTCCGTTTTGCGCTTGAAAGGAAGGCGCGAGGAGAGCACGAGTGCAGCGCGGGAGCAAGTCGTCGGCGAGGCCAAAAACGTGAAAGGGGCGGGCCGCGAAGGCCTACCCCAGAGATCGAATCCCCGTCCTCTACAGGTTTTGGGGCTGAATCAAGGGCACCTCGAAGGGCGCGGTGCGATTGGTCAAGTCGGCCTCACCGACCTGTCCGAACTCGTTGTAGCCCCAGCAAAACACCTCGCCGGTGTCGCGAATGGCGCAGGTGTGGTTGCCGCCAGAGGCGATCTGGAGCACGTTGGTCAGCCCACCCACGAGTCGCGGTGGAGGGAACACGTCGGTGCGAGGAGCGCCGTTGCCGAGCTGTCCGGAGTCGTTGCGGCCCCAGCAGGCGATGGTCTGGTCCTCGAGCAGCACACAAGAGTGTTCCTCGCCGAGCACGATTTGAGCCGCCGTCGAGATTTCGGGTACGTTCACCGCGACGGGGGTAAACCAGACGTCCTGTCCGAGGTCCAGGCCAATCTGGCGCTGTCCGTTGTTTCCCCAGCACATGACCTGACCGGACTGGCGGATGACGCAGGTGTGCGAGCCGCCACAGGCCACGTGAGTAGCGTCGTTGACGTCGCTGGCGGCGCCCGGGGTGCCGCGGTTGCCGCCGTTGTCGCCAGCGCCGAGCTGTCCATCCTGGTTGTTGCCCCAGCATTGCACCGACCCCGACCCGAGCACGGCACAGGTGTGATTCCAGCCGGCTGCGACGTCCACAGCATCTGTGAGGCCGCTCACCACGACCGCGGGGCTGGTCTCGTCGTCGCCGCCGTAGCCCAGCTGAGCGTTGGTGTTGGCGCCCCAGCACTTGATCTTGCCCGTCTGCAACAGCGCACAAGCGTGAGATTGCCCAGCGCTGACCTTGATGGCGCCCTCGACCTTCGGGACTTGGAAGGGACCTTCGGTGGTGTCCGAGGGCTCCTTTCCGAGCTGTCCGACGTCGTTGCGGCCCCAGCATTTGACTGTCCCGTCTACGAAGGAGGCGCAGGTGTGAAACTCGCCGCCGGCGATCGAGGTGGCGTCTGCGAGTTTGAGGGTGACGAAGAAATCTTCCGGCGTTGGCTGGACGGCCCCGAGCTGCATGTACTCGTTCTGGCCCCAGCAAGTGACCTCACTCTCACCGAGAACGGCACAGGATTGAGTGTGCCCGACCCCGACCAGACCGACGCCAGGGATCTTGGGGGAGTCGAGGTCGTAGGTCGTGTTGCATCCAGCTGCAGAGAAAAGCGCCAGCGCGACAACGGTGAGAGTGTGCTTCATCAAGAGTTCATCCAGCAGAGGGGTTCTGTGAGCCGTGGGGTCTGACCCTCGACCTCGAGGCGCTGAGCCTCGAGACGAGCAACTATCTCAGGGGTGTGCGGCGCGATCAAGGCGAATTCGATGCAGAGAATCGGCAGAAGAGCCCGCGCTGAGCGTCAATCATCGCCCCATTGAATGTCGACGACGAGGTCGTGAGCGAGCGCCTCGATGGAGCTCTGGAGCTCGGCGAGCGCGTTGTCTTCGACGCCTTCGAGCCAGACTTCGGCCCGAAACATGAGCTTCCCAGAGTGTGGAGCGACGAATCGTTCCGAAGCCAGCTCGCCGATGCTGATACCACTGTGGGCGACGACGTGCGCCACCTCGTGGACGATCCCTGGACGATCGACTCCCGTCAGCTCCAGCTTCCGACGAGGTCCGGGGATCGCCGTGGCCTCTCCGTCGCAGCAGGTGTCGATGAGGACCGCGAGCCCGGTCTGCTTGAGCGCTTCGAGTGCCCCCTGCAGCGTCGGGAGCTTTGCCTCGTCGACGCTGACTTTGAGGATCCCAGCGAATCTCCCGGCGAGGTTCGCCATATGGCTCTCCTCCCAGTTGCCGCCGTGGTCGGCAACAAGTCCGGCGAGCTCATCAACGATTCCAGGACGATCCCGTCCGGTGAAGGTCAACACGATGGTGTGCGTCATGGTCCCCCGAGTGAGTGCCCCGCTCTCATAGTCCCGCGCCCGTGCAGAGTCAACGCGGACCGGCACCCTAAGCAGAATCGCTCAGAAGTCGAAGAGGTCTCTCCCCGTAGAAGGAAAGCCCGGCAGGCCAGTGAAGCGTCCCTCGAGATGCCGTGCTCCTTCGAGATAGGTCTTCCCTCTTTTCTTGATTCCTGCTTGGTGCAATCCGAGCCAGGACAAGCGTTCGAGGTGCACAGCGTCCGCGAAGAGCTTGACTCCTTCATCGAGCACTGGGTTGTTGTTGAGCACCAAGTTGGTGAGGTTAGGGAGCCTGCTGGGGTCGGCCAGCGTCCCGACCCCTTCGGGACCCACTTGACACTCGGTGAGGTCGAGCGCTCGCAGCGACTGGGTGTGCGGTGACTGGGCGAGCGCCGCGAATCCTTTCGAGCCGAGCGCTGGGTTTTGCTGCAGCTCGAGGACCTCCACCTGGTTCAAAGTGAGGCTGTGGCTCAAGAGGTCGAGCGCGTTGTCGTCGAGGTTGTTCTGACTGAGGTCGAGCTGCTGCAATTGACAAGGGCCAGAATAGTCGGCGAAGGCTCGTGCCCCGTGCAAACCACACCCAGCCCCGCCCAACTTGAGGACCACGATGTTGTGGAACCAAGTGCTCCCCAAGATGGCTTGGACTCCTCTGGAGCCCATGCCAGGTCCGGCGCTGGCCTTGCGCAGGTCGAGCCGCTCGAGTCGAGTGAAGGGGACCTTGGCGAGGGCGAGTCCCGTGCTGGTCTCGAGCGTGTTGTACTGCAGGCGCAGCTCTTCTAGGGCGTGCGTCAACGGTCCCGATAACAGCGCCTCGATGGCGTCGGCCAGGAGACCACAATTGGACACGTCGAGGAGCTTCAGAGCAGGGAGCTGCCGAGTGGCGCCGAGCGCAGCTGCGCCTTCGAGCCCCGGTGCGTTCGGCATCGACAGGCTCTCTAGGGAGCCCAGGTTCGGACACTGCGCCACCAACTGGTAGAGGGCCGTCCGCGGGTCGCTCCCTGCGATGCGGGGGCGCAGCTCCTTCAGGCTGCGCAAACGGGGACTTTGCAGCAAGGTTTCCCAGCCCTCGACGGGCAGCACGCAGGTGAGCGCCAGCAGATCGAGAGCATAGCCGTCGAGGCCATCGACGAGGCTGTTGTCTCCGTACACCTGGAGTCGCTCGAGGACAGGGAGGTTCGGCGAGCTCATGAGAATGCCCAGTCCCCAGCGCTCGCCGTAGGTCGGTGTGTGCAAGGTCAGCTGACGAAGGCCGCGCAAAACCTGCGAGCCCATGAGGGCCCGAAAGCCCGCGTGGTCGTTGTTGTGGTTGTGGTTTGGGTGGAAGTGCAGCTCGGCACTCTCAATCTGGGCGAGCGCCTCACAGCTCGCCATCTCGGCGAAGGTCTGGTCGGTGACGTCTCGCAACTCGAGGTGTTTGTAGAGCGGGTCGGTGGGTTTGTTGCCGATGTCACCCTTGAGGGCACGGTTGAGCCAGGCTTTGCCAGCCTCCTTCGACTCAACCGGCCAGTCCCGACAGCGCTCGGTGGCGAGCTGCACCGCAGAAGGCAGGGCGGTTGCGTGGGATTTGGGCCACTTGTCGAGAAGTCGCACGACGCGCTTGAAGGTCTCCGGCCCCTCGCCTTCATCGAGCGCCCCTTCGAGGTCGAGGCTCGGCCCCTCCACTTCCCGCTGCCGTTCGTCCCGTGCTCGAAACACCTCAGCCTGCGGGCATTCTGTCCTCGAGACTAGGCATTTCGTCGGGAGCAGGGTGCCGCCGGCCCACACAGCGAGTTTTCCGAGGTTGGCGGCGCGCTCATCGCGGCGCCAGGGCTGGAGCTCGGCCCAGCCTCGGCCTGGACTCGGCATCGCCGCGCCAGCCGCGGCGATGCCGAGGGTGAGCTGTGATTCCCTGGCCACGACGAGGACCACGGTGGTCATGGGACGCCCAGGGGAGGCCAAGGCGCCGCCAGCGTGGGCGAAGCAATACTGGTCCCCACTGCAGAGTGCGCCCCACAGGGCTTCGAGCACCTGTGAACGGGAGAGCAGCCTGGCGTGTCGCCCGTGGTGGGCCGCCCGCATGAGGCCGTCGATCTTGCCGGCAGCGGACTTGTCGAGCACGACGCCGAAGCCGCGACTCAACGACTCGAGGCGAGTCCAGTCTGCCTTTTGCCAGAGCGCGGCGCCGAGCTGGCCGAGCTTTTGGCCGTCGCCCAGCGCAGTGGCGGCGAGGGTAGCCAGGTCGTCGTCCCCTTGGCGGAGAGCAAGATTCCAGAGGTGCTCAGCCGCAGGACGATCGCCGTCTTTGGCGAGCATCGAGAGCCGCTTCAGGTCTTCGGACATGGGGGATCGCCGTTGTGAGCTCGTTGAGTCAGGAGGGCCCAAGATAGCGACGCACGGACGAAATGGGAAGACCACGAAGCACGGATTCGAGAAGCCGGGCACCCTGAGGTGCCCGGCTTCTCCGGGGTTTAGTGGGTGGCTTCGTTCTCTTGTTCGTCCTTCCCCTGCTCTTCAGCGATCTTCTTGCGGATCTCTGCCATGTCGAGGGCCTCGACCTGTTTGAGCAGATCCTCGAGAGCGGCTCCGGGGAGCGCACCAGGCTGGGCGAAGAGGACGGTCTGCTCACGAAAGACCATGAGGGTAGGGATCGAGCGGATCTGGAAGTAAGAGGCGAGCTCGGGCTGCTCCTCGGTGTTGACCTTGGCGAAGACGATGTTGGGGTGCTTTTCAGAGATGGCTTCGTAGGTCGGGGCAAAGCGCATACACGGACCGCACCAGGAGGCCCAGAAGTCGACGAGAAGGATGTCGTTCGCTTCGACGGTGGTCTCGAAGTTGTCTTTGTTGAGCTCGACGGTCGCCATGATGTTCTCCTCGTGACACGGTTGGCTGAGTGTCTCAAAAGTGCAAGTTTGGGAAGCAGGGGCGTGCGATCCCGGACGCCGCGGGCAGCCTCGCCTTGGTTGTGGCAGCTTGATGGGGGAAACATGTGCACCCATTTTTTTCCGGCTAGTGGGGCGAGGAGATTTATTTGCCACTAGCACGCATATCTCGAACGGCGAGCGAACTGGTGCCGCTGCTGAGAGCGTGGAGCGCCCGGCGGAAGAAACGGTCAAGGCGCCGATTGTAAAGCGTAGGTCCGGCGTGCTAACCAGTAGCCAGCTTGTTCGGCCACGTTTCGCAAGCGACGGCAGGTTCCAGAGAGAATGGCTCTCGCTCAGCAGCCGTCCACGTGGATTCGAGAGTCACACGGTCAACGGTCAGCAAGAGAATTTGTGCGCCCATGCTCGAGTTTCTGACGATAGGTTTGAGCCTTCTCTGGGCTCCCGAGCGCGCCTGGTCGCGGCTGCGGGCGTTCCACACCGATGTCTTCATGCTGGTGGGCTATATCGTGGCGCTGGGGATGTTGCCCTTTTTGTTCAAGTTGATTGGGCACATCATCGTGGGGACCCCCATCAAGGCGGCGGTGGCCGAGGCGTTGCTCTTTGTTTTCGTGGTGATTGGGACCGCAGGGCTGTCTGGTTTGGCGCTCGGCTTAGTGAGTCGGCGAATGGGCTACGATTTGCGGGTCTTCGACACACAGCGTTTGACCCTCCTGTCTTCGACGCCAGTTTTGGTGATGGGCATCCTGTACGGCCTGCCAGTACTCTCACTGCACCCCTACGTGTTCCTGTCGAGTCTGGGCTGGGGAGCGTTCTTGCTTCTTCGGGGGGTCTGGGCCCTCACGACGCTGGACGCGAAAGGCGTCACAGTGGTGTCGTTGACGGGCTCCTGCACCTGGATCTTGTCAGCGAGCTTGTTGACTCAGGTGGTCGTCTTGAGCCTGAGTGCATGACACGACGATGAAGGCCTCGACACGCAAGAAGATCGAGCACTTCATCGACCATCCGGTCACGGACGTGGTCGTAGTGGTATTGATCGTGGTCTCCATCGTGCTGCTCATGGCCGAGTTGGCGGTCACCTCGGAGCAAGCCAAGACGCAGCTGGGCTTGGTCAACGACACCATCATCTTCGTGTTCATTGCCGAGCTGAGCTTGCGGTGGATGGCGGAGACCAAGAAACGGCGCTTCTTTCGCCACTATTGGGTCGACATCCTGGCGGTGGTGCCCTATTTGCGCATGCTGCGGATTCTGAGGGTCTTCCGGTTACTGCGGGTGTTCAAATTCGGGTTGAAGGCCTCGAAGAAGATGGGCTGGCTCAACTCGTCGTTGCAGCGCGAGGCGGTGCAATGGTTTGCGATGGTGACCTTCGTCTTCGTCGTGGTGTTGTTCGGGGGCGTGGGGATTCGACTCAGCGAAGGGAGCCACCTCCCGCTCTCCGAGGCGTTGTGGTGGTCAGTGATGAGCATGGTGGCCGGCGAACCCATGGGCTCCGTGCCAATCAGCACCTTGGGGCGGGTGGTCGCGCTCGGCGTCATGGTCTCCGGGCTGACGGTTTTCGCAATGCTGACCGGCGTAATTTCTGCAATGATGGTGCACCGTTTAGGGCATATAGACACGAGAGCCATGGACATCGACGAACTCAGCGAACACATTCTCATCTGCGGCTGGAACCGCTCAGGTCCATCATTGGTGGACGAGCTGCAGCGCTCCGCTGAAACCAAGGACCGAGCCATCGTGATCATCGGCGAGTTCGAGCAGGAGCCGGAGTGGCCTGCGTCGCTGCCACGCCCTGACACGGTGTACATCCTCAAGGGCGACTGCACCCGTCTCGACGTTCTGCAGAAGGCCGGCCTGGAGCGGGCGACGCACGCCATCGTGCTCGCCGATCTTCTGAAGGAACGCAGCGATCAGGATCGCGACGCGCGAACGGTCCTCACGGCCATGCTCATCGAGCGAATGAAGCGCGAGATCTTCACCAGCGTCGAGCTGCTCAATCGCGAGAACGAGTCGTTCTTGAAGATGACGGGCGTCGACGAGATCGTCGTCGGTACCGAGTACGCCGCGTCGATCATCGCGACGGCCACCAAGACTCGCGGCATGGTGAAGGTGTTGGACGAGCTGCTCACCGCGCGCTACGGCAACCAGTTCTACAAGACTCCAGTCGCCGCTTCGATGGTGGGCCGCAGGGTTGGGGATATCCATGGCGAGCTCAAGAGAAGTCACGACGTCGTCCTGATTGGAATCCAGCACAACGAAAAGGGTTCCGTGCGAGATGTCGAGGTCAACCCACCCTTCGACCGTATCGTCACGCACCACGATATCCTCCTCCTCATCGGCCGGCACCCCGTCGATTTGTCGCGTGAATAAAGGACAGGGACGGTCGAACGGGTTTGGTTTACAGGGGGTTGGGCTTCGGCTAGGAAGGAGGCGCGATTCGGGAATTTGCGCGACCGGAAGGCAGCCAGCCCTATTTCCTGTGCGCTTTCCAGCCATCCCGCCGCCACAAGCACACACCTTCGAGGTGCAGATGATTACGAGAGCACTACGGCCTCTGCTCGTCCTCTTGCTCCTACTCCTAAGTTTCGGGTGCACCGAGGAAGTGACAGTCACGCCCCACGACGGGCCCTGTAAGGACCTCCCCGACGCAGCTCAGCGCAAAGCCTGCTACGAGAGTCTCGGAGTAAGGCTGACCGTCATCCACACGTCGGATTGGCACAGTCGCCTGCTCCCTTATGACTTGGACGTACTGGCGACCGACGAGCGCCTTGGGCTGCTGCAGGCGAATGAGCCCTTCGGGGGCGTCGCTCGAGCCGCGCACATCATCAAGCGCGAGCGGGCCAACGCCGATCGCGCCATTCACATCGACTCAGGCGACTGTTTCCAAGGCGCGCCGATCTTCAACGAGTTCATGGGGGAGGCCGAAATCGCGGCCATGAACGAGGTGGCGGTCGATGCGTTCGTGATCGGAAACCACGAGTTCGACAATGGCGTGCTCAACCTCGACGACAAGTTGAGCCGCGCCCAGTATTCGGTGCTGGCCGCGAACTATCTTTGGCGCCCCACCGAAGGCGAGGAGCTGGCGCCCCTCTCCAACATCGCAAAGCCGTACACGGTGATCAACGCCGACGGCGTTACCATCGGCGTGATCGGCATGGCCAACTTCTCCAGCCTCTCGAGCATCTCGTACGGCGACAGTGGCCTCGGCATCACGGTCTTGGAGAGCAAGCAGACCGTGCAGGAGTACGTCAATCTGCTGCGTCCCTACGTCAACGTCATCGTCGTGCTGACGCACCTCGGTCTCGGCGAGGACGAGGAGGTGATTCGCAACACCCGTGGCATCGACATGGTCTTCGGCGGCCATCTGCACGTGGTGCTCAACCCGCCCAAGCTGATCCCCGACCTCGACGGTCGCATGGTTCCGCTCGTCCATTCAGGGGCGTTCCTGAAGTACGTTGGCCGCTTTGATGGCGTGTTCACCACGGACCCGGACGAGCCTTGGAACCTCGAGCTCGTGAGCCACGACTACAAAGCGATCCCGGTCGACAGCACGATTCCGGAAGACCCAGCGCTGACCCACGTGATGGCGCCTTACGAGCTGGAGCTGTCGCGTCGTATCGACCTGCGCAAAGTGATTGGATACACCTCCCAGCCGCTGCGCCGTTTCGGAACCGGAGGGGGGGACAGTCCACTCGGGAATTTTTTGGCCGATGCCATGCTGCTCCGAGAGCGTGTCGAGGCCGACATCTCCGCCACTAACTCGCTCGGCATTCGCGCCGATATCAACCGCGGCGAGATCACGGTCGACCAGATGTACAACGTGTTCCCGTTCCCGAATACGATCACGACCATGACGCTGTCGGGCAACGAGGTCCAGGAGCTCCTCGATTTCAACACCTACCGGTCCGCGGGCCGGGGGTGCGCGACACAGCTCCAGGTCGCCGGTGTGGAGTACGAGCTGGACTGCGACACCGTGAACAAAGAGGTGACGCGCGTTCTCGATGCGGGCCAGGTCTACGAGTTCGAGTACCGCGACCCGAGCACCAAGTTCGCCAAGAACATTCGCATCATTCGCGGTCTGTGCGCCAACATCTCCGAGTGCGCTCCTGGCATCTCGGTGTGCACCGACAACCGAACCGTGCCTTGCGAGTTTCCCACCGGGTCGACGGATGTGGGCAGCTGCCGCTGTCGTGAGCTCTTGCAGCCCGGGTTCTTCTACAAGTTCGCGACGAACAACTACATGGCGCGCGGTGGTTCCGGGTTCACGTCGCTAAAGTTCAACACGACTCAGAGCGATACTGGCGTCGATCTTCGGGAAGCCGTCACCGAGGCCATCGAGCAACAAGCCACCTGTCAGGAGCGCTGCGAGAAGAGCATGGGCGGCGCTTTCTCGGCAGAGACCATGGGGAACTGCGACGTCCTTCAGGCCTGTCGACAGGACCTGGGCGCCTACGAGAACCGTTGGTGTGACGGGTTGCACGAGTTCAGTGAGCGAGACGAGTGCGCCGCGAACGCCGGAGCCAGTCGCTGTCTGTCCATGAGTGGTCGCAGCGAGCAAGAGTACTGCATGCTGACCTCCTACCACGAGTGCGACGGGAAGTTTTACACGGACGACGTCGCCGCCTGTAAAGCCGCCGCTGAAGCTGAGCAGGGGCTCTGTGCCGCCAAAGCGCAGTTCAGCCCCAAAGAGCTGTGTATTCGCCAGGCGGCATCCCAATGTGACGACTCCTACAGCAGCCTCAGTGACTACGACGCTTGCCTCGAGTTCACTCGCCGCAAGGCGGAGCTGCTCTGTCCTGGGCTGCCTTGTCCCGAGGCCGAGGGCGACAACCGGCAACGGCCGATTCGACCCCGCAACGATGCGGTTGGAACAGGCGCCGGCTTCGTCGCCATCGACCCAGTGGTCAGCATGGAGGCCTTGCAGGCCGAAGGTTACGACGCTTGTTATTGAGTTTTCTGGCGCTCCCGCGCGCCAGTCGGATGCCGAGTAGAGGCTAACCCCGTGGGTTTACGCTGTTCGAAGACGCGCAGCCAACGAGTACCCTGTCGATGGAAACTAGTTTCATGCACAAGCTCACCTCCCGAAAGCCCCTTGGCCTTCTCCTCGCGTTGCTCTGCGCCACGCTGATGTCTGCTTGCGTCGAGCAGAGCGAAGGTCCCGCTCGCGACCTCGCCGGTTTCGGAGTCAGCGTGACGGTGGCCGACTTTGGCAGCGCCGACAGTCCCCTGCCGTTTCCACAGGCGTTCTCCGACACGCTTGGTTGCACCATCGGAGGCTGCACGATCACGATGGACATCAAGGCCTTGCGACCAGATGGGTCGGTGAAGACCGATTTCGATGGCAACGTCGAGCTGCGCGTCGTGCCCGGCGAGGTCCACCTTGATGATCAGGTTGTCAAGTTGGTTGGCGGCATCGCGATGGGCGTCCAGGTGCGGTTTCGCTATTCCTATGGCCCGACGCGCATTTGGATCGAGGATACCGGCATTCCGGCCGCTGGGGTCGACGAGTGCAAGGATGGGCTCGACAACGACGGCAACGGGCTGATCGACTTCCCTCGGGATACCAGCTGCGGTGAGCACGGCGACCGTGACGAAGGGACCGGGACGTATGTGACCGGCGTCAGTCCACAACTCTATTTCGAGCTGCCCACCATCAGCTCTGTGCAAAAGAACCCGGACTCGACGACCGGGCCGAGCCCGCTTTCGGGACAGTACGTCGAGATTCAAGGCCGAACAGGCCACGATCTCGTCGTCTCCAACGTAGTCGGAACGGGTTTCTACGTGACCGATGTCTCCGAACAGTCCTACAACAGCATCTTCGTCTTCAACTTCAGCTTCCCTGAGGACGTCGTGATCGGCGATCGGGTGTGTGAAGTCGGCGGCGGCGTCGTGGAGTTCAATGCGCTCACCCAAATGCAGTTCCCGTCTTGGGGCATTCAAGGCAAGCTGCGCTCCAACGCCGAGCGCGTTCCCACGCCCGAGGACGAAGACGACAAGCTGATCACAGACAAGCTCGACATCGTCAACTGCGCCGATCGCTATGGGGTGGACAAGCTCTCCAAGACCGTCGAGATGCCCGATCCCGTCCTGCTGACCTCGGGGCTGATCGTCGATCTGCCCGCCATGGAGCGGCTGGAAGGCTCGGTCGTGACCATCGAGAACGTGCAGTTGAGCACTTACTTCGTCAACTGCGATGACAACGGCTCAGGCCGTATCGAGAGCGGCACCGACGAGTCCGTCTGCCGCTCGGACTGCAACGGCAACCCGTTCTGCACCGAGCTCTCCAGCCTCTATGGCTACGACCAATGGCGCGGTCGGGTGCAAGGCTCGGAGATCAGCGTGTCTTCGACGCAGTTGGTGTCTGGCTTCGACGTGCTCGCCGGTTGCACCGAAGGGCAGACCAAAGAGGGACGCCTGACCTATTCGTGCCCCCCTCGGACCCTCAAGCGAGTGACGGGTTCACTGCGGCAGATCGTTCCGACCTGCGATAAGTTCCTTCCTTGCGATCCCGCGCAGGAGTCCATCGTTCTGTTCATCATCGATCCTCGGTTCGCGAGCGACATCATCGAATAACCCTAAGTAAATCCAATCGGTTGTCCGCTAGAGAGCAAGGTCTTCGAGGGGAAACCGACCAAGACAGAATTCACGAAGCCCCGCCATTTTCGGGATCAGGAGATTGAATCCATGTCCATCCGCTCCGACGTCCAGAGACGTGCTCCCAGAGCTCTCGCCGCTCTCATCGCCTTCCTCGCGCTGTGCGCAGCCTCGGCGAGCGCTGTGGCGGGGGATTTCGTGGACACCCGCATCAGCTTCATCTTTTCTGATGACAACGCGCTGGCGGGTCCAGGTGAGACCCTCATCAACAGCCCACAGGCCGACTTCGGGCCCCGGGATGGGTTGTTCTTCCCCTTCGAGAACCTCAACTCGAAGGACGATGGCGACGAGACCCTGACACACCTTGTGGTCTACAAGGAGATGCCTGGCTTCTTCACGGGTCTGACGACGGACGCCGCGCTGGTTGGCCGGCTTGCAGTGTTGGCCGAGCCGGAGACCAACTTCCGCTCTGGGGCCATCGACCTGTCGGATGGTGGCTCTTACTTGCGGGCGCGGTACGCGCTCGATGGGAGCGCAGGGGTCGACGAGCAGGGCAAGACCAAAGATGCCAAGCGGCAACTCGAGATCACCTTCTTCCCCATGAACTCGGACCGCTTCGTTGCGGGCTACACCTACGACATCAGTTGGGGCGGCAACAAGATCTACACGGACCGCAAGTCCGCATTCGCGACGCCGGGCTTCCGGGTGCGTTTCGACCTCGATGGTTTCTATGCGTTGGCCGGCGCCAAGACCACGCGGCAGCTCATCCTCGAGCCAGACCCCAACAACCTCGCCAATCGCGAGCTCGGCTCCTTCTGGGGCGGGCTCTTCGGCCTGGGCTACATCCAAGAGATGTTCGGCATCGAGGTCAACGGCGGTGTCTTCGACGCAGGCCGCATTCCGAAGCAAGGCATCCAGGGCAAGAAGGTCACCTCCGGCGGCGTTTCGACCCGCATCTCCTTCTTCACCGGCGGACTGAAGCCTGCCCAATCGATCGACTACAAGACCTACACCAACGACTCCGAGGCCTTGCTCCAGACCGACTACTTCCTGCGCAAGCCCAAGAACTACGAAGACTTTGCTATCCGCGCCCAGCTCGAAGGGAGCTCGCTCTTCCAGACCCTCGGCGACTTTGACAAGCCGCTCTCGACCACCACGGTTCGCGCCCTGGCGGGAGCCATCCGGGTCGACGCTTTCTACGAGCGATGGGCCTTCAATGTCGACGCCGTCTACCGCGATCTGACCTTCATTCTCTTCAACGTCCCCAGCCTCGACCCCTTTCTCTCGTTCCCCAAGGATAGTGAGCAGGCCCCTGAGATGATCCTGGCCACCAAGGCCGAGTACTGGATCGAGTCCCTCAACCTGATTCCGTCGGTGTTGTTCGGTGTTCAGTTCCCAGCCGCCTACCGCGGGCGGATCTCTCAGACGACCAATCCCAGCGACCTGACCAGCGCGGAGCAGACGGTTGTCGTCCCCGAGTCTGGTACGATCATTCCCTTCCCGGACGGTTCGGAGCCGCTGCCTGTCTTCTCGGCGCGGCTGACCTTGCGCTGGGACCTCAGCGACATGATGAGCTTCATCGGCCAGACCTCGTACACCTACGACCGCAATCAGCTTGGCCGCACCCGTGACCAGACGACGCAGACAGCGAAGTACGAGTTCCGCGACCCGAACGTCCTCGGGTTCACGATCTTCGCCCAGGCCCGCTTCTGAGGTTTGTGGCGGGGTTTTTGTCCACAAGAGCGAGGAAGTGGTCCTCGCTCTTGGTGTTTCTTGGCCTCGATTTGCATTGACTGGAGTCCTAGGCGCGAACCTTGAAAGGCGGCCCACAGGCTCCGAAACGCCGAGGCCCCTGAGCCGGTTCCTGGCCATATGAATGCGTTGCGCTTATGAATCGTTGACCTTCGGAGTCTGCAAAAACTTTCGCAAAGCCGTTCGGGCCCTGAACGAGGTTCAAGGCCCCCTTCTTCGACCGCTGGGTAAAGCACATGAAGAAATACCTTCCCACACTCCTTGGAATCCTCTTGCTCGGTGGGGTGGGGGCGCTCTTGTGGTCAACGTATCAGGTGAACCCGGTTCATCACCCGGAGCAGACCGCTCAACTCGAGTTCGAGCCCATCGACTTCGATGCCATTGCGCAGTCGAAGCGAGCCTTCCTTGACGGTGCGGCGAAGTTCGTGCCCACCGACCCGAGCGTGCAAGCGCTGCTGAGTAAGCGGCAAAAGCTCGGCGTCGCTGATGCGAGCAAGCTCGGTGTACGGGACTCATTCGCGCTGGATAGCGTGCGCAAAGAGTTCATCGCCGCTGCGGTCGACGTGGCTGGCTCCTACGGACCGCAGGGCTATGGGCGCGTCGGTGAGCTCGTGTTCGACCGCTTCCGCGAGGGTGTTCGGCTCATGCACCCGGAACCGCTCGGCGCGCTCAACGTGGACAAGAAACAGGCTCCGCAGCTCGCGTTGGTGCTCAGCAGCGCCGCATGGGACCGCAGCTTCACCGTGCTCGGCTATGTCGGGGACTTCATGGCGACCGCCGAGGTCGAGGGATTCATTGATTCCAGGACGGGCGCCCTCGACGAGGCCCGTCTGCCCGAGCTCGAGCTGGTCTTTCGGTACCTGTGGGTGAAGCTGGCCGAGGACGTCTTCCTGTCCCACGAAGGTCTGACCGCCCAGGAGATCGTGGGGATTCGACGCTGGCAGATCGAGAAGTCGCAGATGCCACTGGAGAAGAAGCTCGCGCTCCTCGAGAAGCTAGAGCCCCGCTTCAAGGGCTACGACTCGCAGCGGGCCATGGCCACGCTGAAGGCCAAGGCCGGCGACCTGGCTGGCGCCAAGAAGCACCTCGAGGTCGCGCTCGAGAATGCCAAAGCCAAGGGGGACGCACAGTACACGAAAGAGATCGAAGTCTTGTTGCAGCGGTTTTGACTCACAAAGTCAGCCTCCGCAACCCCCCCATCTAGAACTCTGCATGTCGTTGGACGGGATCCGTCTAACAACAGGGCGACGACCTATAAAACCAAGGAGTGAGTGATGCCCAAGAGCACGGACGACATCCAGGAAATGTTCAGCAGCTTCGTCAACAGCACCTCGAAGCTCTTCTACCAAGTCGGGGACACGCTGCGAGAGCAGGCCGTCAAGAGCAAAGATCTGTTCGAGGAGAAGCTCAAAGAGCGCGACCTCAACCATGAGTTCCAGGTCTTCGGTAAAGCGATCTTCAAGCTCGTTGCCGCCGGGAAGGTGACGCTCCCCGAGTCCATGAACGACCAAGTGGAGAAGCTGCGCACGCTGATCAAGGAGCTCTCCGGTGAGGAGACCAAGACCGACGCTAAGTCGGAGCCCACTTCCGAGTCATCCACCGAGGAGTAGGGCGCCTTTCGGGGCTTTGGATTTGCCATTGTGGCAGGTCAATTGCACACGTTCGCGGCTTGGAACGTTGGTAACCCGAAACTTGGTGTAGGAGGTTCGAAATGAAAGCTGGCCGTTGGATGCTCACTGTTGGCACGGCGCTCTTCTTCTTCGCCGCGAACCCGGCGTTCTTCGCCTGCTCCGAGGAAGAGGACTTCACGTTTGGCCAGTCCGAGATGGCCGACTTCGTCGTGGGCACCTGGACGGGATCGCTGACGAACACCGACGGGACGAGCATTCCCTTCACCCTTGTCCTGAAGCAAAGCACGGCGGTCTAAGCGTCCTCTCCGCTCTGTGGGACCCGCGAGTTCATGGCGACAGCGGACGCCTGCATGGCGATGTCGACCTTGGGCGTCAAGGGCACGTTCGACACCGACGACGGCGTCTACACCGCGGCCCCCGTCGAGGGGAACTTCGAGGTCAATGGCGCCGATTTCAACAACAGCTCCCTCTACCTCACGTTTCCCGGCGACCAAATGACCTTCAGCGCCACCGGCGATGAGAAGGGGTTCAAGGACGCCTCCCTCTATCAGCCCAGTACCTCAATGACGCCAGTCAAAGCGACCCTGACCAAGGCCGCCCCCTGACGACGAAATTCTGAGGTGAGCACGACACGGCGATCGCGGGTGGTGTCTCGAGAGCGCCGTGTCACGTTTCCATCCGGTCGTCGGTGGAGAGTCGACGCTCGAAAAATCGTCGTTTTCGGGGTTGCGTGGCAGAAATCGATAGGGTATAAGCCGTCTCGCTTCACGGGATGTGGGGTGAGTTTCCGACAAAGAGGCCTGGGGCTATAGCTCAGCTGGGAGAGCGCTTGACTGGCAGTCAAGAGGTCCGCGGTTCGATCCCGCGTAGCTCCATCGTAAGAAAGCCCGCACAGTGTGCGGGCTTTCTGCGTTCTTGGCGAACGAAATGGGGGCAGTGAAAAAGCTCACTGCCCCCGCACTGCCCCCAAGTGGACCGAAGTTGCTACGTCTCCTGAAGTCGAACACTCACCTCTGAGGTGCTTCGAAACCTGCGTTGGTCCACCCAGTCATCCAGGTCGGCGATTTCGTACCTGACGCTTCGGCCCGTTTTAACGAAGACAGGGCCACCGCCATCGACACGCCATTTCTGCAAAGTGCGCACGCTGAGGCAGAGGTACTCTGCAGCGTCATGCTCCCCCAGCAGTTTGCGACGATTGTTTGGGAGAGGCATAGGTGCCTTGGGCGCCAGGACCTCCCACAGGGCGATTAGTTCGGGGTCTTCGAGCAGGTGGGCTTGACTGCAAACCACTCGGCGAGCTTTTCCAACGTCGCCATTGCGTGCCTCTCCAGACACGGCTGAAGTAAGGACCGCAAGCTCCTCCCCTGTTAGGCCATGCGCAATGCGCTGCACTGCCTCCAGGGCTTTGTCTTCTGCTTTTTCCTGTTGTCTGACCACGACCACAACAATCCATCCCACTCTCCGAGTGGGTGCTGAATAGTAGTGGCCTGGTCCACACGACTGACCGTAATTGGCGGTGGTCGTGGCTCGTCATGAGGACGAGCTGCCCCTTAGCAAGGGGCTTTTTTTGGCGTTTGCCGAATCTCTCTAGGGAAATGTAAAAACAGCGACGGGAGGGGCGTTGGCCCTCGAACCAAGACGCTCCACCCTTCACTACGCCTCGT
>Ga0210044_10001884_pt1 | contig 31841 bp, 26 predicted proteins | sample CryGey13umfilter_2_FD_183959 | JGI IMG/M metagenome (GOLD analysis project Ga0210044, IMG submission 183959) | Groundwater microbial communities from aquifer in Utah, USA - Crystal Geyser 4/9/14 3 um filter (SPAdes) (version 2) | ecosystem: Environmental > Aquatic > Deep subsurface >...
TGCGCTCGTTGCTTTAGTGTATTTTCTTTCTTTTTCACTAAAAAAATTTTCTTCACTCTTATTTTTTGGTTGCCAGTCTCCTAATTTTTCTACATCCCACACAAGTATAGGTACATTGCATGCCAACGTCTCTTGCAATGCTATCCCTTGACTTTCTGCACAGCCTACCCAAATGACATATTTTGCTTTCTGTACTACATAAAGATAATCTTTTTCTTGATATTCACCATACACGATCAGTTTATAAGACAAATGTTTTTTTTCCAACGTATGTATTACGGCATATAATGCTTGCTTAGATCTTTTTTTGTAATAAATCAATACATACTCCTTTGTCTCATTAATCTCACTCGGAGAAAAATATGTAGTGTCGATACCAGCAGCCCAGACATCGACAGGACCATCGTTATATCTGTATGTTACACAAAAATCCCTTGACCATACAGATGGCTGTAAAAGAATAATATTTTCATATTTTTTTTTGAAAGATATATTTGGTCCTGCTATCACTTTTGCATGTTTTAGTTTGCTAACGAATCTAAGAGCTCTGTTGTCATCATGTATCCACAAACGACGACATGAGTCCAAAGACTTATTAATAACGTATGGATATCCAAGTATGTCCAATCCTTTTATAAGATTTTCCACAACTTTTTTGGGACCGCGGACTTTCTTGTCACTGTATGATTTAGAAATTATATTTAACATATACTAAGAAATAACTTTTTTCAAAGTTAAACTATCATACCACTTTCCATCACACAATATTGCATCAACTTTGTATTCGAGCCTATGATCAATATCAACGTCTTCTATCTTAGATAATACATTGTGACGTTGGTACACTATATTATTTTCTACTGTATGCTTTGTCTTTCCCCCAGAACTTAAACCATTTCCATCGACTCGAAAAATTCCAGCCTCGACAGTGCATAGACTGATCTTTTTTGCCACTTTACTTGCTCGTATACACCAATCAAAATCAGCAACAATGGTAAGCTGTTCATCAAATGGCCCAACAGCATTATACAGTGCTCTAGTAAAAAGAAAAAAAGGACCGAAAGACATAGAGTCACCAAAAGTTTTAGAATCAAATTTCTTAATTTTTTTCCATTTCACAAGAATGGGTAAATGGAAAATATTTATATACCACTTTATGGTAAATGGAAAATATACAAGATCAGCACCGGTCGTACATAATTTGAGTGCCTCGATAACTGCCTCAGGATATCGTACATCATCGACATGCCAGAAACCAATAATATCACCTGTACTTTCTGCGATGGCTCTATTCCAGGTAGCATATAATGGTTCACGTGGAATCTCCATATACCTAAACCAATCACAATCTCCAAATATTTTTTTTAAAACACGCTCTTTTTCCGTAGCATCATTTACAATGACAAGGAACTCAAAATCTATATCATTTGCAATAAGAACATGCGAGAAAAATTTTAGATTCTTTATGTACGTTGGCAGGTACTTATTGGATTTGTATAGTGAAGAAAAAAAAGTGATCATACGTCGATATGCTCAATCGAATCAACAAATTGTTGTTTTTTCCTTCTGTATTTTTCCTCGATACTATCGATCGTTATACCATGCTCTAATTCGTACAGCTTGACATGCGTCTGGAGTCTAAAAGATGCATAGAGTAATGCAACAAAAAAACCGACGCGTCCGTTTTTATATCCTGCTTTGTAATACAAAAAAAACGATCTTACCATACTTCCTATCATTCGAAATGTACTAAATTTCTCTCCTGCTTCAAATCTCCCCTCGGCTTCTGCAACTCCATACCGTAAATGTGAATGAGTAAATTTTTCTACGTCATACAGACTATAATGTTCCAGCGCAAATTCCGGCTTAGAAGTTAATATCATTTGTTCGTCCTTGTTTCCGGTAAACACCCCCATACCATGTATGGGGTTATCCTCAAAATTGAGATAATCCTTATGAAAAAAGCGTGGTGAATAACTTTTATTTGCCGGCGTGTCGATTTTTCCCCATAGATATGTAAAAAGTGGGACATTCACATATTTTATTTTTACTTGGTTTGATATCTCACGTAACTTTTCTAGCGCTGTCTTTGGGAGTATATTATCCGCAAAATCCCAAAAAATCCAATCTGTTTTTACATGTTCCAGCAAACAGTCATACATTTTTTGTGTTTCGACATATACTTTATCTTGTGTAGGTCGTGCGACAAATAGTGCTCCCAATGATTCGGTGAGTTGCTGTGTGTTATCAGTACTGCCACCGTCAAATACAATAACGTCTCCATATTTTTTTACATTACGAATTACTAATTCAATGCGTTTTTCTTCATTGTACGTAAAAATGACAAAAGTAATATTATTCATATTTTTTCACTGTATACCGCAATACTCTAGGTACACGATATATCTTTTTAACTATTTTTTTTAAATGAAAAAAATCCAATATTTCGATAACGTATCTTCGTATTGTTTCTACGATAAAATTTTCTAGTAAAAATACTTGGCGCTTCTTTATTAACGCTAACTTTGATATATCATATTCGTATCCAAGATCTTTTGCTTTCTCTATATATGCTATATATGTATTGAATATATGATCATCGTTAGGCTGCACATTATCATATCTCCTTTCTCTTTCCCATGATCTCCATATAACTATTGGGGTGGCTAGCCGTAATAATTTCCCAACTCTAGCACTATATAAAAAAGCATATGACTGATAGTAACAGGTATCCAGGTACTTGTTAGTATTCTGTGCATTTTTTTGAAATTGTTCTCTATTAAAAATAATTGCTGACAAAAAATTTATGCCAAAGAAGTTTTTGAAATCTTCACCATCAAAAAAATGTTTGAAGTCTGTGTATGATTTGTCTTTATGTATATGCAGACAATTTTTCAACATTATAATATTTGGATTTTTGTATTCACCTTGAGAAAAATTCAAAAGCACGGCTCCATAATCCTCATCCTTCAGCTTTGACAACACTTGATCTAAAGCAAATGGCGCAAAAATATCATCATCTCCAATAACCCAAAGATACTTTCCAGTACCTTGATTAAGCGCGAAACACACGTTGCGTGGAGCACCAATGTTACTCTCATTCTTGTAGTAATAAATGTTTTTGTATTTTTTTTGATATGCTTCGACAGTCGCTGTGGTGTCGTCAACACTAGCATTGTCTGAAATGATTATCTCAATATATTTATGTATATCTCCCATGGCAAATTGAGAAACAATACTATCCAAAAGCTCAGCAAGGAATTTGCTGCGATTATATGTTGGAATGCAAATGCTTAACAAAGGTTGATCCATATTGCCTTACAATTTTCCTAATATTCTTTTAATTATGTCTCGAACTCTTTGACTTTTGAATAAATACCTTTTCAATACATTTATTATCCAACTTTTAACCAAATCTATTCTTTGTCTAATACGCATGATTTCTTTCGAATGAGGTATATCGTATGTTTTTAAAATCCATAGAAGCGCAATGTAGGTTGACTCTGAACGATTTGAGAGTGTATCCAACCCTGGAAAAGTGTCCCATCGTATATTGGCAGCTCGCACTTTTACGAGTGGTTTCGCAATCATTGCAAAAGGCTTTCCCTTCATTGCTAAGAGTGTTGTATATAAATGCACTGCATTTGTACCCACATGAACACCTTTGTTTGTTACACCATCCCACAATGATCTCCGAATCACCTGTATTGACAATCCACAAAAGTTACCCACAAGACTTTTTCTGTCCATTTTCTTCACAGCTTCATCTAATGTTTCATAATATGTATTGTTCGTGATTGCAAAATTTGGCTGACGAACAGCAGGCTTTTGCAAAAAATTGTCGTATCCCAGGCAATTTACGAGACAATAATCGAATTTGTGTAATCGTAGTTCATCAAGCATATATACGAGAGCCCCTGAAAACAAAGCATCATCGTCCCCCATAAACCATACATATTCTCCACTTGCCCTCGCAGCTACATTCAAAATATTGCGATCGACACCTATATTTTCAGTATTTTTATAGTAAACAATATTGTTGTATTTTTTTTTAAATTCCTCAACAATATTTTCTGTATTGTCTGGACTCGCATTATCAGATATTACAATTTCTACTCGATCCCTCACCAATGGATCATCAAGTTGTACGACAATACTATCCAGACACTGCTTCAAGCAAGAAGCGCGCTTGTAGGTTGGGATACAGATGCTAATAATAGGTGTACTCATATTATTTGTGATTTTCGTACTTTATCAATAAGATACTGCACTCTGAGTCCATTTGTAAATGACGGAATAATGGGTTTCTTATTTTCACATCCCTGTATAAATCGTGAGGCGATCTTTTGTACTATACGTGCACGTTCATCTTCATTGTATAATAACGACACATCACTTTTCACTGACACTACTTTTGTATCTGTTCCATTGTCAACCGTAATACAAAAATTATCAGTAACATCATGTTCGTTTTGTAATGTTATTGTCGCATCTTTACAAACAAACTGCAATCGATGCCTTTTAGTTACATTATTATCTATATGTATATGAGCATCACCCACAATTCCTTTATCAAACGTAAGTACCATATCTACTCCTACTTCTCCACCATTGAGAGAATTGTCTGAATATACAAACTTGCTCTCAACTTCTACTATGTTTCCTACAAGATACTCCAAATAATATAATGCATGAGAGAAATAAAATGATAATGCACCTCCTCCTTCAGACACATCTGTCTTCCACGAAGCAATCTCATTCTTTATATCATAGCTAAAGAAATCCCAATCAACAGATATGTACTGTAATGTTCCATACTTCTCATCATCAATCATTCTCTTCACAGCTTGCCATTCTTCTATCTCAGGAAAGATGAAATCTACAGCAGTGATTATGTTATGCTTTTCTGCTTGTTCATATAATTCTTGTGCTTGCTGTACATTTGCAGCAAGTGGCTTTTCTGCAAAGATATGAATATTTTTTTCTATAGCAACCATTCCAATTTCATGCTGTATACGAGGTGGCATTGCTATTGCAATAGCATCTAATTTTTCTGTATCTATCATTTTTTTCCAATCTTCAAAGATATTTGTAAGATTGAGTTCATTACAATACGCAAATAATCGGTCTGTCTTTTTTCCACTTATCGCTACTACTTCACACCCTTGTATAGAACGAAAGGCCGGAAGTAATCCATACAACCCAAATCCTGAACCGATTATTCCTACTCGTATCATACAAAAGCTTAAACATCTTTATTCTTTACAATTTCAAAATCTGGAAGTGGAATAACAAAATCTGATTTCAATCCCCTAGCCTTGAGCTGTTTCATTATAGGCTGCGCATAATGCCATGCAAGAATTACAACATAATCTGGCTGTTCATCAATAAGTATCTGATTATTTACAATTGGGATATGCTTTCCAGGCAGATACATTCCAAGTTTTAATGATGCTGGTTGTTCTGCAAGATATGGAAGCAATTCTGAATCAATACCATAATAATTGAGCAGTGTAACACATCGACCAGGACATGAATTTCCAACAATCCGCTTTCCAAATTTATTTGTTGCAATAAGGAAATCCATAAACTCAATTCGTGCTTTTTGTACTCGTTCTGCGAAAGTTTTATATGTTTCAAGCTTTCCAAGACCAGCTTCTTCCTCCACCTTCAGAAGTGCTGCAACTCGTGGACTTACATTTCCTCCCTTTCCTTTTGTTACATGTACTCGAATGTTTCCACCATATCGATCTCCACGTTCTACATCGGTAACAGTAAAATCATATTGATCAAAAAGGGTAACAAGTGCCTTCAACGAATATGTTCGCAAATGCTCATGATACACCGTGTCAAATTGTCCGCCCTGAATAACATTCAACAAATAGTGCGTCTCGGCAACAAATACACCATCTTCTTTTAAAAGAGTATGTGCCCCCATGACAAACTCTCCAAGTCCTTGCATATGCGCAAAGGTATTTGTGGTCACAATGAGAGATGCTTCACCATACTTTTCTTTTACTTCTTCAGCTGTTTTAATATCAAAAAAAGCTTGTACGGTTTCAATACCCTGTTCATTTGCAAGCTTTGCGATATTTGTTGGTTCCACCCCAACAGTATTAATTCCTGTCCCCTTAAACCCACTCAAGAGTGTCCCATCATTTGATCCAATGTCAACAACGAGTTCTCCTTCTTTCAAGCCATACTTTTCAATCAATGACTCACTAATTTTTACTTGATACTCAACCAATTCCTTTGTTACCCCACTTTTATATGGATACTCTGGATGATAGACTTTTGAACCATCTACACAATAATCTATCTGAACTCCGGTACAATCTTCGCACCACACCATACGAAGTGGATAAAATGTTTCTGGTTCATTAAGCATCTCTTCTGTCAGAAGTGAATCACAGAGCGGTTGATGTCCTAAATCCAAAATGGTGTGTAATTTATCAGAATTACAAACTTGACATGTTGGTATATGACCTGTCTTTACATAATGATATTTTGGATAGGATTGATTCATATTCATAGCATTAGTTTAAGCTAAATTAATAATGTTTTCAATTTTTTATGTGTTTTACACCTTTAGTTGTTTTATAAAATCATCGAATGTTTGTATGACATAATCTAGCATGGTAGTATTTAAAGTAGGATATACTCCTATCCAAAATGTCTGATTCATAATTATATCAGTATTGTGTAACGAACCCTGAATACGATGTGGAATGTCACGTTCTACAAAATATGGCTGCTTAATTAAATTCCCTGCAAATAACAATCGTGTCCCAATTCTGTTTTGATTCAAGAATTGAATTATATCTTTGCGGGTAAAACCGGCGTCTTCTTTTACCGTGAGTAAAAAACCAAACCAACTAGGTTCTGCCTTTTCTGACCACTGTGGAAGAATAAAATATTCCTCGAATTTCTTGAGATGCTCGTACAAATATGCAAAATTTTCTTTTCGTTTTGCGACAAAAGTATCTAATTTTTCAAGTTGCGCAAGTCCAAGCGCCGCTTGAATATCAGTTACTTTAAGATTATATCCAAGTTCAGAATAGGTATATTTATGATCATAGCCAAAAGGTAAATCTCCCAATTGCCAACCAAACCGTTTCCCACACGTATTATCTTTTCCAGTGGGACACCAACAATCTCTCCCCCAATCACGAATAGATTTAATAATTTTGAATAGTCTTGGATTATTAGTAAACACAGCCCCCCCCTCCCCCATCGTAATATGGTGAGCGGGATAAAAACTACACGTTGCGACATGCCCAAATGTGCCTGTTTTCTTACCATTATATATTGAACCAAGACCATCACAATTATCCTCAATGAACCACAAGTCATGTTCTTCACACAGTGCAGCTATCTCATCAAGATCGTATGGATTCCCAAGAGTATGCGCAAGAAAAATTGCTCGCGTCTTTGGAGTAATAGCTTGTTTTATTTCTTCTATCGAAACATTGTATGTACCAAGTTCAACATCCACAAATACCGGTATTAATCCATGCTGAATAATAGGATTGACGGTTGTTGGGAATCCTGCGGCAACACTAATAACCTCATCGCCCGGTTTGAGACGTTTTTCCTTTAATTTCATTGATGTCAGTGCCGAAAATGCTACTAAATTTGCAGAAGATCCAGAATTTACAAGTACCGCATACTTTACATCGAGCCATTTTGCAATACGTTGTTCAAAAAAATTAGAAAATTTTCCTTCTGTCCACCACCCTTCCATAACTGCTTCTACCATGTTGAGCATTTCATGTTCATCAAACACCTTACCAGACACAGGTACAAAGGATTCACCGGGGATAAAGGGTTTCTCTGGAAATTTCTCTTTGTATGCTTCTGTTACGGCTTGTTTTAGCGCATCATTCATATATATGTATTTCATCAGTGTGGACATATGGTATCAGTTTACACTGTTTAAATCAATTCTAACTATCAAACTGGACCGCTTCTTTATCAATTATATGTATTCTTTCTTCGTACCAACGATATAAATGTTCTATACTTTTTTTAATGTTTGTAAACTCAAATCCTTGTAATTCCTTCATCAACCGACAATTCTCTCCACTATACTCTTTATTCAAACCGTCTTGCTTCACTTGTACTTCAACATTTTTTTGTGAAATATCTTTAATGTAGTTAGCAAGAGTTATAAGATCAATAGACGATCCTGTACACACATTATAGTGTGCATATTCTAATATTTCTTTTTCTAAAAGAATAGCTAAAATCTGTATAAAATCATCAATATACAAATAATCAAACATCACATTTCTTTTTATCAATATAGGAAGATTAAGTAGCACTCGACATATATTATTTGAGATAAATCGAACTCTATAATCTTCATACGGCCCAAATATTCCAAATAGTCGTAGATGTGTTATAAAATCATGTGTTGAAGCAAACTCAGAACATTTCTTTTTATATCGTCCGTACGGATCAATAGGTTCTGCGATCAAAGCATCGTCCTCTTTTGCCATGATGATAGGATACCGTTTATCATACTCAGCTCCTGATCCAAGCACGATCATACGAGAAAAATATTGTTTTGCCACAACAATATTTTGAAACATTGTCATGTTTTTTTCTTCCCAATCACCGGTATCAATACTATTTCGCTTTCCACCAATATTTGCTGCATGAATAACAAAATCCACAGGACATTTCTGCAAATATGTATATACGGCATTACTATCCAACAAATTCAGCTCACTTCGTGAGGGTGCATATATTGTATAGGTGCCACCAAGTTGCTCAATGATATTTCTACCAATGAAACCATTTCCACCTGTCAAAAAAATTGTTTTTGGCTGTCCCATGGTATATTAATTATAAGGTTGCATATCCTGTTCATCACCTTTTTCCTTTTTTTCTTGTTCAGCCACCATATTTTTTTCAACTTCGTTACTATCCAAAAATGGAAACATGTCCTCAAACGGTTTTGAAACAAACTTCCCATCTGGTAACTTTTGAGAACTTGTCCTCGGAACAAGCAATTGATATTCTGGCGTCATGACATCGCATACAACTGGGCCATCATAGTCCAATACTTCTTGAATTTTTTCATCCATACTCTCTACGGAATCAATGCGTACAGCTTTTAAACCGTAGGCGTCAGCGACTTTGACAGAATCAGGGCACCACAACCCACTCTCAGGGTCAGTCCCGATAAAGCGCCCTTCCATATAATTTTTTTGTGTGTGCTTGATAAGCAAGTATCCATTATTGTTGAAAATAAAAATTTTGACTGGAAGCCTATAATGTTTTATGGTAGCAAATTCCTGAATATTCATTTGAAGACTCCCATCTCCTGTAATACAGATTGTTCGTTTTCGATCGTTTGCAGTACATGCCCCGATAACGGCTGCCCAATACCCCATTGAAGAAAGTCCACCTGTCGTGAGATACCGTTGTCCCTGCTTGAGTTTCCAAGCTTGTGCAGCCACATGAAAACAAGAACCTGTATCTACCATAACCATGTCTTTGGCATTCGTAAGTTCTGAAAGCCGTTCAGTGAAATAGTAGGAATTGACTGGCTTTTCTGTTTTATATTCTGGGAGTACAGCTGAATATTTATCTTTCCAAGAACGACACAACGAAACCCATTCTTCTGGAATATCAATCGATGTTTCTGTTTGTAGCTGTCGTATCATTTCCTGCAAAAAATCTTTTGCATCTTGATGAATTTTGACGTGTATCTCTGTCCCAGGTTTGTCCAACTCTTTTTGATCAATATCTACAACGATCTTTTTTGCATTTCTTCCAAAATCTTTTTGGTTATGTCCTACCAAAGAAGTCGCAAGCCGACACCCGATGACAAGCATGACATCTGCATTTTGTGTTGCAAAATTCCCTGCTCGAACACCATATGTTCCTGGTCTACCAACATAGAGTGGATGATTTGTCTCAAGAATATCAATTCCCAATCGAGACGTAAGCACAGGAACACCTAGTTTATTTATCACTGTCAGACATTCTTGTATAGAATCCGAAAGTCGAATCCCCTGTCCCAAAAGAAGCAATGGACGTTTTGCCTGACGCAGGTCTGCAATAACATCTTTGATCTGTTGCACAAGAAGTTTGGTATCAGGATGTTCATCTGGAGTAAATTCCTCAAGCGGACCATCGGGAACAACACTTCGTTGAATATCTATTGGGACATCCAGCCACACCGGACCTGGACGACCTGTTGTAGCGAGGTGATATGATTTTTGTAAATAAAATAAAATTTTTGCTGGTTCATCAACGGTAACAAAATATTTTGTCACACTCTTTACAAGAGGACCGATATTAATTCCCTGCACACCATACTGCCGTATACCACTTTCTTGCTGATACTGAACATGACTCAGATCACATTGTCCAGAAATGACAATCATAGGGGAAGAATCAGTATACCCACCGACCACACCATTCATAGCATTCACAGCTCCCGGTCCTGCGGTGACCATAGCAATAGCAGGTTTCCCAGCCACACGCCCATACGCATCTGCTGACATCGCAACAGTTTGTTCATGGTGCGTACATGTTACCTTCATTCTTTTCTCTCGATACACAGCATCATTGAGAAACATAGCTTGACCACCCGTAACCAAAAATACTTCTTCCACTCCCTTCTCAGCAAAAAATTGTATTATATAATCGGCTACGTTCATACACACAAAATTACTTATTACACGTATTATTTTTGAGCATTCTTTTCTGCAAGTTCCATCGCCACTTCTATCACAATATCCTCTTGTCCGCCGACAACTTTTCTTTTTCCAAGCTCCATAAATAAATCTCTGGCGTCGATACCGAAACGTTCCGCAGCTCTCAGTACTGGCATTTTGAACCCAGAAAACACCCCTGCCATACCACTCACAATACTTATAGCATCAGTCTCTTGTGGTTTTGTCATTATACCCCGCACGACATCTTCGCTTGCATCAAGTAACGCATACAGATCAACATCTACAGGAATGCCACTTTTCTGCAAGAGGGCAACCAATGCTTCCAACTGACAATTTCCTGCCCCAGCACCAAATCCCCGTGTCGTGCCGTCGATAATGGTAGCACCTGATTCAATAGCCATATACGAATGCCCGACGGCCATCGCAAGATTGTCATGTCCATGAAAGCCCACAGGGACATCGAGATGTTCAACAAGATGAGAAATGGTTTCTCGTACCAAAGGCGGTGTAGAGGCACCAGCAGAATCCATAATTAATATACCTTGCGCCCCATACGATACCATTTTTTTTGCTTCTTCCAAAAGTACTTCTTTTGTTGTGAGATGATACATCATCAATACTCCATAAACCTCTACAGATCGTTCACTGAGATATGATATATATTGTTGAGTCACATCAGCTTCAGTACAATGAGCAGCAACACAAACCATATCAACACCCAAGGCAAGAGCAGGAGCGAGATCATCTTCAATCGTTGCAAATCCAGCCAAAAAAAATGCGCCCAATTTTGTTTTTTTAAGTGAGGCTCGTGCTGCTGACAACATTTCACCATCAGAAATGGCTGAAAGTCCAACTTGGATAGAAGAAGCTCCCAAACCATTGCCGTGCCCAACGACAACAGCATGAATTCCACTGCCATCAACATTCTCACAATATGCAGAAATAGCTTCACGACTGAGTTGGTGACGTATGGCATGTGATCCGTCCCGGAGGGTAGAATCTATAATTTTTATTGATGATTGTATATCGTTATTCATAGAAGGTGCTTATGAAAGGTTAGTTCGTGCATATTTTTCTGCCATCTGCACAGCCGCAGCAGTAATAATGTCCAAATTTCCAGAATATGTCGGCAAAAAATCTCCTTTTCCAGTAACTTCTATTATCACACTCACAACACCCTCCATTTCTACAGGTCCAGCGACAAGTCTATATCCAGGGACATACTGCTGAATTACGTCTACAGCGCTCTCAATTTCTTTTTTCAATGCATCCAAGTCAGGGTGTTGAATCTTTGCATAAATTGTATTATGCATAAGGATCGGGGGTTCTGCTGGATTAAGGATAAGAATCGATTTTACTTTTGGAATACCTGTAAATTCTCGGATTGCTCGCTGTGTTGTTTGGTTATACTCGTCAATATTTGCCCGAGTTCCTGGTCCTGCTGATTTTGAACTGACACTCGCAATCAGTTCAAGATATTGCGTATCAGGATGAATCTTTGCGATAGCCTTTGCTATCGGGGTAGATGCTTGCCCTCCACACGTTACCAAATTAATATTTGCATCCACATCCGTTGCGATATCGTCACCATTCACAACAGGAATACACATCTCCCCAACTCGCGAAGGAGTGAGATCAATAACAAACTTTCCCAATTTTTTTAATATTGGTGCATGTATTTTGTGTACAGCAGCAGAGGTCGCATCAAATACTATCTCACAGCAATTTGGGTTTTCCAAAAGTGCATTGATAGAGTCAAAAGACACTGGCACGCCCATCTCTTTTGCGAGAGCGATGCCTTTTGAATCATGATTCCTCCCCGCAAACAACGTACACTCAAGTAATTCAGAACGTTGAATTTTATAGAGAAGATCGGTACCTATATTTCCCGTACCAATAATACAAACTGGTATTTTTTTTATGTGCATAATACACGCTATTTACGTAGATATTCTAAGTACCAAGCAAATGTTTCCTGAATACTAGCATCAAATGATGATACAGGTTTCCATTCTAACATACGTTGCGCTTTATCAAAATTCAGACTCTGCGCTGGTATTTCATTTTTTTGAGTATTCAAAATTGAATATGGTACATCCTTTTCTACTATCGAGCCTACTTTTGATACAAGATCCAACACAGAAAAATTATGCCCAGAACTAAAGTTGAAGGCTTCCCCTTTTGCAATATCAATTTTTTCTGCAAGCGTCACATATCCATCCACAACATCCTTTACATACACGTAATCACGTAAAAATGTTCCATCACTTCGAAGTTCCAGGTTTGTACTATCAATAACAGACTTCATGATACCAGGAATAATTCGATTCATATTGAGGTCTCCTGGACCATAGATATTACCAAATCGACTCACCGTAACAGGAACACCGTATGTTTTGAAATATGACAATGCAATCAAATCTGTACAAGATTTTGAGACATCGTAGGGGTGGTCTCCTGCAAGCGCATTATCTTCAGTCGCATTATGGCAATTTTTACCGTACGCTTTGTCACTTGACGCCACGACGACTCCCTTCACTCGAGGACTCAGTCTTGCAGCTTCTAAGACATGCACTGTCCCCATGATATTGCTGGTAAACGTTTCATATGGATTGATAAATGACGTCTGGACGATCGCCTGAGCCCCTATATGAAAAATATAGTCTATCTCATACGCTGTCACAATGTTGAAAATTCGCTCCTTATCATTGAGGTCTCCATATACTATGGTAACACGATCTTCAAATCCTTGTTTATAAAAATATGACTTGGAATTTTTTTCTCTCACCAAACACACGATGTTTGCCCCTTCTATCTCGAGCAGTGTTTCAACAAGGTGTGACCCAACTAATCCCGTGCCACCGGTGACAAATATATTTTTGTTTGATAAGGAAGACATATCTAGTACTACTTAGTTAATTTATAAAAACTATTTGAGCCATCAAACAATACTTTTTTATATCCAAAAGGTTTCAGAAAATCACTAAATCCTTTTCCCTCTATACATAATACACCGGCCTTATATTTATTCCAGTCATTGCCATTCAAGATTTGCATTTCAAAACCTTCAGTATCAATATTTATAAAATCCACGTATGTCAATTGATTTTCTTCAAATAATTTCTTCAATGTCGTAACTGGTATTTTTTTGGATTCCAAATCATAATTTCGTTTGTCATATATTTCCTGTGAAAATGTAAATCCGGTTGTTTCTCCGATCGATGCATCTGGTTTATAAAAAAAATCAAACTCTCCTTCTTTATCAGCTAGACCCACATTATAATTTTTATCTTCGGGTCTACTTCTGAGAAACAGAAGGTAATTCTCGTAATTTGGTTCGACATTCAGCCCCCTCCACCCACGCTCATAAAAAAGTTTTGTAACACTGAGTGCATCCGGATGATTTGCTCCCACGTCAATGTATGACCCTATTTTTTTACACCCTAAAAATATATCAATTAGCATATCTTCTTTATTCTGAGCATATGTAACTAAATTTGTGGAAAAAAATTTTATGTACAAATATGCTTTTCTGTGAAAAAATTGATATTTAATTTTTTTGAATATATCCATACTATACAATTACCAAATTTTCCAAAATGCACCTTGATCCCATATCTTGTTCAGCTCCTCTACTTCTTTATAGGTATCCATGCACTTCCATCTACCCAAATGCTTATATACTGACATTTGCTGCATTTCTGCCAATCTTGGAAAAATGTTTTCAATCATACTATGTGGTTCTATCATGTTCAATACCTCGTTTTTAAATATCATAAACCCACCGTTAATATACTCTTTTGATTTGTTGTCTGTATCGTGAGTGACTTTGTGTTGATAAAAACTTTTTAATTTTTTTCTTGACTCATCTATATCAAGAAACCCAAATCGTGTACTCGGAATCACGGCCGTGATAGTCCCTAATGTCTGTTGTGACGTATGAAATCCAAGCAGTGCATGAATATTAATATCGGCCACACCATCTCCATATGTAACCATAAAATCCTCATCACCAATATATGGAGCAACACGACGTACTCGTTCCCCTGTCAGACTATCTTCCCCTGTTTCTACAAATGTAATCTTAAAATCATCACAATCGTTATTATGAAATATCAGGTTTCCTGTTTTGGTGTCAAGAGTAAAATTATTCACAAATGATCTTTCGTTCAAAAAATACTCTTTTATCATATTTCCCTTGTATCCAAGCGCTACGATAAATTCATTAAATCCATACTGTGCATAGATCTTCATGATATGCCACAAAATAGGCTTACCTCCAACGAGTACCAACGGCTTTGGTTTGAATTCTGTCTCCTCCTTCATGCGAGTACCAGTCCCTCCACAGAGAATTACTGTTTTCATATTCATTTTAATAAAAATTAACTATTTTAAATCCATATATGGAACATCCTTTTTCCCTCGAAGCTTCAATGAACATCCACGCAGAACTATAAAACTATTCAGCACCAGTCTATTTATCCATTTTGTAACTGAAATATTCCTTGTGTAAGTCATTTTGTCATTTACATACCTAAGGCGCCGATAGTTCATTCTTATTTTCAAAATATTATTTGCAGTACTTACATCCAAATCACCAATTTTTTTTCTTAGAAATATATTTAACAAAGTAAGATCATGTCGAAACTGTACACACCCCCTTACAAATATATTTTTATCTTTATCTTTATTTCTCCAAGCATCTCTTTTCGAGAAACCAAGACTAAGACCTGCAACTGCTGCGTCATATGTGCACATAGCGACCTCGTGCACCTCTTCTGAACTATCGAATCCAAATACCCCCGCGTCTACACAACTTTCATTATAAAATTTATTATTTATCTGAAAAAGTCTTTTATACTCGATCGGGACAATATCACTTAGACTTACCCCCTGATCAATAACAAAATATCCATTTTTTTGTATTGCTGCAAATGTTGCATCGAGAGCTCCTCCTATCTGACACCCCGCATCAAGATACAAATTATACATGGCTAGCGGTTTGGTGAAAATGTACGTTTTCCACGTATAGCACGATCTCCAGTGTGGACAAAACTGTGGCATATTAATAACGTATACTGATTTAACATGTTCCAATTCTTTCCGGAATGTATAAGATAAACCCAAATCATATACAAAAATATCGATGTTTTCATCATAGTTAGCACGAATTGAATTTATCAAGTTCAGTACTGAGGGGAAAAACTTATTGGAAACTGCAGTAATGATAGCCTTATTCTTTTTCATATGATAAATATTTTTTGGGTAATAGTAATGCCTTTATCATAAGCAAACTTTGCTTTCTCGTACTACGAAACAGCACTGTCGAAAATGGAATTGTCGCATATGAAATTAATGTTGCGATAGCCGCTCCATTGATACCCCACTTTGGAATAAACAATATATTCAAAGCGACATTCAAACACATCGCTATTAGATTTATCATAAACGTAATTTTTGTTAACTTGTCATGTACAAGCACTTGATTGACCACGACACCAAGCATACTAAAAATCCCTGCCCATACATAGATCTTCAAGACAGGTCCTGCCGCAATATAATCTATACCATACAATAATTGTATTATCCAGCCAGATAAGAAGGTAATCGGTAAAATAATAAACAAAGACACATAAAAGGACACCGAATACAACTTTGCAAGTCTCGCTTCATACAATGGTATACTCGAAATACGTGCATTCACGACCGCAGGAAAGAGTGACCCCGCAATCGTTGCTGGTATAAAATACCAAATTTCTGCGAGACGTACAGCGGCATCGTATATACCAACTGATGATCGATTGAGTAAATGGTTGATCATTACTTGATCAATACGCATATACACAACTGTAAATGCGGTTGAAAGAATAAGTGGCCAAGATTGTCCAAGTATCCTTTTGGCAGTATCAAAACGAAATGTCCAATCAAAAATACTTTGATTATATTTGAAGAACAGAAAAATATATCCACATGCAGTGATACCATTTTCCAAGATAAATACACCAATAAAATACTCTACATCCAAACCTGTATACAATACAAGCACTTTTACTGCAGACAAAAATATATTAATTACAAACCCACTAATCACAACTGGACGTGAAAAAACCTTTGCTTGAAAATACAGGTTTATGACAAAAAATGATTGAAATACTAATGAACCTGCTGACAACATAATCATTAACGACGTATTAAATGTATCGTGAATGATGATTACCGAGATAAACGTGAGTATGATGGCTAATGTAGCACCTACCAGTTTAAGATAAAACCCAGTTCCTAACAGTTCATTTTTTTTTTCTGGATGCTCTATTAAATCTATATAGAGAATACCGTCCACACCAAGACTCGCAATAAATCCAAACAACCCAACATAACTAAGTACATAACTGACAAAACCATAGTCACTTGGGCCAAGCGTACGTATGACATATATATTTACAAAAAAAGCAACGAATAACGATAATACGCGTCCAGCTAGGTTCCATCCGGTATGAAAAAAATACCGTTTCGGGCCTTCTTGCAACAATTTTGCGAACATAACATTTGGAAGTATCCAACTTGCAATGGCCTTCAATCTTACATTCATATACTATTTTTTTTTCTCACAGACTGAGAAAAGGCTTTCATTTCTTCTGGTGTACCAAATATTTCATGCTCCTTCACAGGTACATTGATAATTTTCTTTCCAGAGGATATAAGTGTATTGTACAGAGGGGCAACATAGAATTCTCCACTGTGCACACTACCATCTTCGATCATCCTTTCAGCGGCTCTAACAAAATCACATCCTCGTTTAAAGTAGTACATCCCAGTGGTGGCATATTCAGAAATAACTTTCTTTTCAGCAGTCTCACACACGTACCCATATTTATCAAGACCAACATAGCTATATCGAGGATCAGAAGATTTAAAAGTGGTAAGAGCACCATCTGGATTTAGTTTCAAAATTTGCTCCAAAATGTTTGAACTGGTATAGCTATCGCAATTGTAAATAAATAGTGGATTCAAATTATGTATAAATGGTTTTGCCGCTAAACATGTTTCAGCTTGTCCTCGTGTAGGGTTATCGAGTAATATAAGCTCGATTGATGAGCCATAAAGGTCCTTCAGTTTCTTTCCGAGACTGAATTTTTCGTCATGTTCTTTCTGCAGCACAAAAATAATTTTCTTGTTTAGGATACCTTTAAAAAAATCAAAGGAATCCATCGCCCATTCAATCATATATCGCCCATCTATTTCTATAATCGGCTTAGGAATATCTATTCCCGCCTTTGTAAATCTAGAGCCAAGTCCAGCAATAGGAATCAATATATTGTACTGCTTGTTATCAAAATATGAGTGATCAATACTCTTCCAATCTACGAAAGTGTATGCTAAATCATCAATATACGCTTCAGCATATGGCTTCCCAAAATATATTTCATCGTATGGGATGTTATTCATCTGTAACCAATCAAGTGTTTTTTTTCCAATTTTCGCCATTACCTTCCCCTGAACACCATCACAAGTTTTCATATGGCGGGCAGTCTGTAGAATAATATAATGCCCAGCATCCTTAAGCGCATTTAATTTTGCTAAAGCACCCGGGTTCACTTTTACTTCACTGTAATCTTGATTGTGCTTTCTCAACTCACATATCGTGCCGTCGAGATCTATCATTATTCTCATACTAGTGCATTATTTATTAATTTTATACCAATAGCAAACATGGCTTTTTGTCGATTTTTTTCTTCTGCATGTAGTGGAATCATTGACAAAAATAGTAAAGCTTCAATAAGTTTTATTTTCTGTATACTGAATCCTGCTCCTTCAAGTTGTGTATCAAAATATTTTGCTACCTCAACGTTTATTTGATCTGTAAACACATCTAGGGTATACACTCCCAATTCCTTTTCTTCAAGCCTAAACAAATCACTCACAATGAAGTCATAAAAACTTGTAAAGCTGTGTCGCAACTTAGCAACATCATACTTTATATCTCCATACACAGAAGTTTTTCCAAAACTTCCACGTGGATCAATTAATTTAAAAATGCGGCTTCCTGGATCAAACAAAATATTACTGAGGCATAAGTCACCGTGTATCACACCCGATTCTTCCTTGTTGTAAAGCATGTTCAACTTGCTTTCTATCTCTGGTAACAGAGACGTTATGTTTTTATATGTTTCCCCATTTATGCTTATAGTTGGAAGAGCTAATACTTCTTTCCATGAATCATATTCCTTTAACTGTGCAAGCCGCCTTTTTGTTTTCCCTATATAAACTTCACGATAGTCCTCAATCGGAATGTCAACACGATATGAACTAAATAATTTAATTATTCTAAATAAATCTGCAATGATGATTTTCCAAATTCTTATATCTATCGATCCAAAAAGATAATAATCAGCAAGTGATTGGTACCCATAATATTCTAGAGAATAGTTGGCATCTGATGATGATATGTGATGATGTACAAGCCTTGGAGAAAATATTTTTATCTCATCTGGTATATTAAGAAACCAATTTATCTCATCAATTATTTTTTTAGTATTACTGCTAGTTTTGTTTATAGTTCCATAAAAATCATCATATACAATCGTATTAAAATTCCTTACTCGCAAAAAATATATTTTAGCTTTATAATAGTTTTCGATATTTCCACAGTCGTACCATCTTTTTGCAGTAACCAAGGTTATTCTCTCTTTCTCAACATATATTTCAATAATATGTTTCATTTCAATCCTTGGTGTTGATTTCTCTAATACTTTACATACATCTCGCAAGTCCTCTCCAGACTTAAAAAAATATATACCTGACAACACACTACCTTTCCCTGAATATATGGCGGGCTTGTCTATTAAGGTATATCTATCCTGATCAGAAACTTCTATAAAACACCATTTATTACTATCGTCATATTGACTGGAAACAACAAAAAAGTTCCCCTCAAAATTCATTACATCCTTGCAAATTGTATCTCCCAAATAAACAAGATAGGAATTTGCACTGTACGATGCTTCTACTCCTAAATTTACAGAATATCCCACTCCTTTTTCTGGTTTGTCATTATAAATAATTTTAATATTTGTTTTATTTTGAAATTTTCTCAAAAGGTATTTTTCTGTATGTGTATCGGCCTTACTAAGAATTACAGCGAGATCAAAGATACCTCTTTCGAGAAGATCTTCCACGATGTATCCAATAACAGGCTTACCATTAATAGGAAGCATTGCATCAGGGAGACTGCTATTTTGCATTATTCCATTGGTGGATACACCAGCCGCTGGCACTATTGCAAAAATCTTTGTAGGTGCTGTATCTATGTTTGTCATAGTGCCTTGTCTGCCCATTTTTTTAGTATACCGTACAAACCAATACGCACAAGTATAGGTCTTGAGTATAGTTTTATTTGAAACAATACATTTTCCTTGCTAAAACCCAGACTGAACACACTCCAAGGATTACTCAATTTTGCAACATTATTTTTTGCCGCGGCATTCAACTTTTTATGATTTACGACACCATTGAGGTCCAATTCAGAAATGCGGCTTTTCCAAAATAGTGGGAGTTGTGACAGACTAATCCTCATATCAGCACCATGCTTACTGTCACGAAAGCTATGCTTACGAGCTGCTGGATTTATATTGGTATATCCATGTTTGTATGTATTGTACCCATAGGCAATTTTTATGTTCTTTTCAAAAAATCCCTCGGGTATAAAAAGAACTGGGGCAATATCTTGAGAAATATTGTTCACGGTTCTCTGCATATGTTCGTAGCCATCAAAATGCGCACACAATTGTTTCTTTGGTGCAATGATGACTTGGTTATGAACTGTCACATTATGTAGATCCTCAGCACGTCTTACTATGCAACCAGATAGATCAGTAGATGTAAACCAATGAGAAAAATGGTCTCTGTTGACAATTTGCACCGAATTAAAATCTCCATTTTTGCGCAAGAATATAACGGCATCATCTGTTTCTCCTAAATACACACTTCCCGCACCAAAATATCGATGATTCGCACTACGCGGATACGAAGCATTAAGATACTCACTGAAATGTGAGTACGCAATCGAAACAAAAGGAAATTTTACTTTCCATGTTTCAGCTTCTTCTAAAAGACGATTCATGTACTCAATATCCCGAACTGAATTTATCATGAGTGGATGATCGTTATTTGGAACATAAAATATCCAAGGATCATCAAAAGTTTCTAGTACATCCAAGGATTTTATATAGTCATCCTGTGAATCACTTCTTTCATGCTCAATAATAGCATCAGGGAAAAGTTTTTTTATATATTCGTCTAATTCTGAAATTTTGGAGGTATCTTCAATCTCATATTTAATATATACATTTGACCAAGGAAAGACTGCATAACTTGATAATGTATATTTCACAATATCAATTTTTGAGGGTTTTTTATATGTTGAATGTAACAATCTTACATCGTCCAAAAGTTTGGCCTTATTTTGATTTAAGGGTGTATCTGTTATGTATGTATCAAGGTATAAAATCATATATCCATGTTACAATCCGATAATTACCAATCCTTAGTCTTCTCAATAGTCTTCATTTTCACTTTTTGGAACAAATCCGTTGCTTTCTTATCCACTTCAGGAGAAACAACTCTCAAAAGTTCATGCCCCAAAATACGGTATTGCTTGCCAACCTTATTGGCTCGAAGAAGGCCAGACTTCAAAAGTCGCTTCATAGTGCTATTACTGACTTTCAGAAGTTCTTCTGCTTCTTTTGTCGTATATACTTCATTTGGATGGATTTCAGACATACAGTACACGCTTATGAGTGCATTGTAAAATAGTATACTATAGGTGTCAGTAGGTGTCAAAAGGTGTCAAAAGTTATCCACAAATACAAAGAAGCGCCCCGCACATCCCCATCGCTTGATGGTTCTGTGCGAGGTGCTCTTCTCCTTGCGACCGGTAGTCCTACAGGTCGCCCTTCTGCTGTCGCTTGCGATCCTCGAAGGCCTTTATGGCCATCGGGAGCATATGGTGCTCGTGGCTGTCGACCATGGGCTGTGGGAGACGATCGACCGAGAACCAACAGTGGGTCTCGTCTTTCCGGGGATCATCGATGAGATCCACGAGAAAGATGATGCTCAGGACATGCCCACGCGCCTCTTGAGGCCAATTCAGATTGTCGCACAGCAGGTACGAAAGCACCGACGTCCCGAACTCCCCCGCTAGACGATCAAAGGCATTATTGTACGTCTCCCCCGGACGCAAAATGGTCCCAGGAGCATGCCACTCACCTGGGTAGGCAGTGTCATCCAGTGCCCGGCGACGAAGGAACACATCCAACTCTTCAGTCACAGAGTTACGGCGAAGTGCAAACCCCTCGATCGCCACAGACACGGTAATTCGTGCAAAGGCGTCAAACAGTGCCGTGCCGAATGGTTGCCGAGGGTCGATGTACCCGAGCAGCCGCGCGACTACGAGCTTGAACTGTTTGTAGTCGCTCATGGCGAGCGCTATGATTTGAGCCAACATGGCTTCCATGAAATCCACACATGCGTAGCAGGCGCCTATCTCTGCAGTCAAGGCATTCTATCCACCATATATTGATGAATACGATGCCATGCTACATATAAGTCACAATTGAACATGCAACGGATGATTGAACCACAAAAAGACACCTTTGTCAAGGTGTCTTTTGTTTCTGAAAGATTCTAAACTAGTGGAACCACTGAAATGCTAAAATAAGGGTTTGAGCATAAGCATAGGTGGTATGTCAAATGAGATTACATATTTTGAACGGCAGAAGCTGGAATATTTGCTTCGGACGAAGATGAGCATTCGAGCGATAGCGGAGGTAATAAGGAGGACACACAGTTCGTTAAGCGAGGAGATACGAAACAACGGAGACAATCGAAAGAAATACAGAGCAGACATAGCCCAGAGAAAACATGATGAGCGGAAGCATCAAAAACGTCGTGGGAAGCTGGAGCAGTACCCAGCATTGCGTGCGTATGTAGAGTCAAAACTTCGAGAAGATTGGTCGCCGGAGCAAATAGCTGGTCGGCTCCGAGCCAGTCGACTTGAAGGAGTAGAAGAACTCACAATCAGCCATGAAAGTATCTACGAATGGATTTACGAAAAAGCAGAAAAACATAAGAAGCTGTACACACACCTACGCACACACAGATCAAAGCGGAGGAAGCATGGCAAACGGAAGGGCAAAAAAGTGACTATACCTAGCAGAATATCTATCCATGAACGACCAGAGTATATTGATGAAAAAACACGCTATGGAGATTGGGAGACTGACACTGTGGAGTTTACCCGTGGCAGAAAGAACCCGTATCTTTCAGTCCAATACGAACGAAAATCTCAACTTGTCCGTATACACAAACTGGCAAACAAATCTGCTGAAGAAACAACAAATGCACTCATACACACGGCTGAATCTGTTCCACATGATCTGTTTCGCACTGTCACTTTCGACAACGGCACCGAAGGTGCCGGACACATCATACTCCGAGAATTGTTCAACATAGATACGTACTTCTGTGATCCATACAGCTCATGGCAAAAAGGTGGTGTGGAAAACATGAATAAACTCATCAGACAGTACTTACCTCGATCCACTAATATGCACGACATCACTGAACAAGACCTTCTCAAAATACAAGAACGGCTCAATAGCCGTCCTAGAAAGTCTCTCAACTACCTCACTCCTAATGAAGTTATTCACAATTGTGGTTCCATCTTAACTTGAACTTTCATCTAAACAACTGATTATTTTTGTACTGTTGTCCTATATTCTTCCAGTACCTGCCGAATTCCCTCTCTGAGTGGAATACGTGCCTTCCAGCCCAACGTTGCCATACGACTCACATCCAAAAGTTTTCTTGGTGTTCCATCTGGTTTTGTACTGTCCCAGACAATCTCCCCAGTAAAACCAGAAATTTCTTTAAATAATTCAACGAGTTCTTTGATTGTGACATCTTCCCCAACACCAATATTCATGAAGATATCCCCGTTGTCATTTTGTTCTTTTGTTGGCGTAAAGGTATTCATTAGAAAGAGGCAAGCCTGTGCAAGATCATCAACATGGAGAAATTCTCGATACGGTGTTCCACTCCCCCACACTTCTAGGCCCTCTTTTCCTTCTGCAATCGCTTCTGAAAATTTTCTAACAAAGGATGCAAATACATGGGAATGTTCTGGGTGATAATTGTCTCCAGGTCCATACAAATTTGTAGGCATGACTGCAATGAAATTTGTACCATACTGACGATTGTAGCTTTGGCACATTTCTATCCCAGCAATTTTTGCAATCGCATATGGCTGATTTGTTGGTTCCAGTTTTCCAGATAACAAATATTCTTCTTTTATTGGTTGTTCTGCCATTTTTGGATAAATACATGATGAACCGAGAAACAAGAGTTTTTTTACCCCATGTACGTATGACTGATGAATCACATTGTTTTGTATTTGCAGATTTTCATAAATAAACTCTGCAGGATACGTGTTATTCGCAAGAATGCCACCCACTTTTGCGGCAGCAAGAAAGACATACTCTGGTTTTTCTATTTCAAAAAAAGATGCAACAGCATTTCCATCTCGCAAGTCAAGATCACTAAAGGATCTTGTCACAATCGATGTATACCCATCTTTTTCGAGTGCACGAACTATCGCTGAGCCTACCATACCACGATGCCCTGCTACAAAAATTTTAGCATCTTTTTCCATATATTATGATATATACTTCTGTGGATCTACTTGCATCTCTTCAAACTCGGCACAAAGCATCATGTCTATCAATTCGTGAAATCCTACGGTTGGCTTCCACCCAAGTATTTCCTTTGCCTTTGTCGCGTCTCCTATCAACATATCTACTTCAGCAGGTCGAAAATACTTTTCATCTATTTCTATGATGGTCTTGCCAGAATTTTTGTCGACTCCTTTTTCGTGAAGTCCTTTTCCTTTCCATTCGATATCCATTCCTACTTTTTTGCCAGCGTATTCAAGAAATTCTCGGACACTATGTGTTTCTCCTGTCGCAATAATATAATCATCTGGGGTATCTTGTTGGAGCATGATCCACATCGCTTCTACATAGTCTTTTGCATATCCCCAGTCACGCATAGCATCGAGATTTCCGAGATATAGTTTTTCTTGCTTGCCAAGAACAATATTTGCAAGTGCGTGCGTAATTTTTTTTGTCACAAAAGTACCTCCACGCCGTGGGGATTCATGATTAAAGAGAATGCCATTGCAGGCAAACAGATCGTATGATTCTCGATAATTGACGGTCAACCAGTGTGCATACACTTTTGCCGCAGCATACGGACTGCGTGGATAAAATGGTGTTATTTCTGTTTGTGGGGTTTCACGAACTTTCCCAAACATTTCAGAAGACCCTGCTTGATAAAATTTTGTTTTGGAAGCATTATCTTTTATGGCATCCAACAATCTCAATGTTCCAAGCCCATCGACGTTTCCTGTATATTCTGGTTGTTCAAAACTTACTTGTACATGACTTTGTGCACCAAGGTTATAGATTTCATCTGGATGAATCTTTTCAATAATACGGCTTACATTACTGCCATCACTCAAATCTCCATAATGCAGAATAAGACGAACATTTTTTTCATGTGGGTCTTGATACAAGTGATCTATTCTACTTGTATTAAAACTACTTGATCGGCGGATAATACCATGAACTTCATATCCCTTTCCCAAAAGAAATTCTGCCAAATAGGAACCATCTTGTCCGGTTATGCCTGTTATGAGGGCTTTTTTCATATACTTTTATTAATTTTGCACGTCAGCTTGTTCTCTATTATGCGTTTCTACCAATTCTATAAACATACCTTTCGTCTCCTCATCTAGAAGTATATTCTCACGACTCAAAGCTTCTGTTGCTATGTCCACTGCTGTATCTACGTTATTTTGTTGCATATAGAGAAATACGAGACGTCGCCAACCATCTCCTATAGTTTCAAATCTATCGACAGATGCTTGCAAGATCTCTATAGCTTCATCAGTTTTTCCCCCCATATGTAAATATGATGCTAAAGAATATTCTACTTGCTGACGCTCTGGAGAAATACGCAAGGCTTCCTTCATGGTATCTATGGCAGCACCTATATACTCAGGATTATTGGTTCTTTGTGCCTCATATGCATATAGTTCTGCAAGCGTGATATGTACTCGTATATCAAATGGATGCAACACCATATTTTTTTTCATTTCCTCAATTGCGAGTGTTGATAATTCGGCTATCCACGGCTGAGTGGCAGCTGCTGGATCTCGAAGTATGCCAGACAATATGCGTACCGTATCATTTCGGATATCATCTATATGTGGTGTTGGAATAGCGGCAACAGATGGATAGGTGGCAATCGCCGTCTGTGGATCAATATTGATAGTCTTTATGAGAGAAAGCACCTGCATGTTTGCTCTGGCTGGATTAATGTTTGTAGAATAAACAAGAAGAATTACAACAGCAATGATACTAATGGTACCTCCCGTGGATACATCTTTCGACTTTGCTTTGTGTTCATCACCTGCATGTGTTTTTTTTGCCTGCATCTGTACATTTAAGAATGCGAGGAAAAAGAAAAAATACAAATACGATGTTGGATTTTCAAACACAGTAGACACGCTTACAAGATGTGCGATCAAAAATGCAGACCCAACGCTCAATACATGGATATCGATTACATTTCGTATATATGCTCTCCATAAGGAAACAATGAAGAGCATGTACAATACAAGATATGTAACAATACCAAAAAACCCTTGTACTGCTAGTGTGTTCATAACCACACTATGTGCATTATCAAACCACGTTTCTCCCCAACCATGTAGCAAGAATTCTGGACGATAGTATTTATTGAATGCGTAGTAATAATTATTTGGGCCCCACCCAAACACAGGCTTTTCTTTCCATGCTTCTATGGCAATCCCCCAGGCCATGACACGTGTGTCTGTACTCGATACTTCAGTATTCACAAGTCTACCAACAGCAGGGATATTTTTTACAAAATCAGTTTGCCGAAATGCATAAAATGTACCCATAATACATACACCTAGTATCAATAATGCACTCATACACATTTTGAGTCGCTTGTGTCCTTTGAGCGCAAGGATATACGATATTAAAAGTACACCCACACCAATTACCAGCCCCAAGAATGCACCACGAGTACCTCCCAAAAATATTCCCCAGAAGCCGAGGCCTCCTCCTACAACAGGATACCAAAACCACATATTTTTCTTCTTTATATTTTCTTTCATTGCCAGAATATATCCAAGAAACATTAAAAAAAGTCCGTATCCACTAAGGTATATAGAATTTCCTAGTGTCGAAGCCACACGAGAAGTATTGCCTTTATTCAGCAACAAGTCATGGTTGACGTATGTCTGAAACACCGCTATTACCATGACAATAGCACCAGCCCCCAAAAATGCTCTCATAAGCCACCGCCATTCCTTCCATTCTTGGATAACAGAACTGAGGACGACATAGTACAACACATAATGCACAATTGTGAACAATCCTAGCATTCTTTCATGATTGTCCCAAAAACTCCTATACCAATCTACCCCCACAAATGTAGAGAGGACAAAACTCAAAAGAAAAAGAAGCACTCCTAAAGTAGGTGGTGTCCATCGGAGACTATATGTCTTTCGTTGTATATACAACAACCCTATAAGCCCTGCAAACATGCACAAGACAAGCGTTCTAAAAAGAAGAATCTTGGGAACAATAAACGGGAATACAAAGAAAGATGGCACCACAACCACCGGCACAAAAAATGTACCATATATAGCATACCGAATTATTCGTTGTAGCATGTCTTTCATACAAATATTTTAACCTTATATAAAGGGGTATTATAAAGGAGCTAGAAAAAATGTCAATAAAACAAAACCCCTCCGAATTATATCGGAGGGGAAATGTTTGGATGTATGTTACCAAGAAACTATTATGAGCTTCGTGATGTAACGATTTCCAATGCAGGAGTACCTTCTACATACAGATTTTCAACTGTATCATCGAGATCACCATCAGCATTTTCATCGTATCCAAGAGCTGTTTCAGCAACACTATACGTCAATTGACCAATAACATTTACTGACCATTGATGTGTGTCGTAATTACCAGCAGTGCCGCCAGTCTTAATGGTAAGGTATCGAGATGAACCACCATTAAGCGTGACATCGGTAATATCACCCCATGTAAGAGTAGATGACGCAGCCTTCAGACTCACACTTGAATCTGTAGACGCACCTCCATCAGTTGATGCATGGAGAGAATATGTCGCTGTAGAAGAACTTCCGCTACCATTAAACGTACTTGTGGTAAATGTAACTACTCCTGAACCAAGGTTAGTAAGTTTAAACTTACCTACAATAGATCCAGAACCTACTCCAACAGTACTATTTGGTGCAGTTGGACTTTCTGCAAAAACCTTCACGCTCCATGGTACGATATGTGTCGCTCCAGAAGCAGTTGGGGTTCCAGCAACAGTGAATGCAGCATTTGTTGAATCACCTACACCGATGAAGTCAGTTGTAGTTGCGGCTATGCTGAATACAAAGTCGTCACCTAGTCGTGCTGCCCCTGCTGCACCGACATCAGCTTTTACATAGATAGTTACAGGTGTTCCTGGCTGGATAGGCTCAGGAAGCAAGTTGTCTGTCGCTGTCCATGTGTATGTACATGTGTTTGATGAACATGTCATTTCAGTAGCACTCGCAAATGGAGTTGCTTCCATTGTAGCAGTTCCTACCTTTCGGTAGAGGTTCAAGTTGACCAAAGAATTTGTGTTCAATGAAGTTCCAGACGCAGTAAGTTTCAATGTTCGAACCTTCGCTGCTTCATTTTGTGCTGAAGCCTTAAATGCGAAGTATGTACCAGCTGTACTTCCGATGTTTACAGTTTGGACACTCACTGGAGAGCCTCCATTTCCAGATACGAGAGACAATGTCACCGTACCAGAAGTTGCAATAGTCATTTCTTGACCACTACCTGTTGGAGTGATTGAGACAGATGTCCCAGTGTCTTTTCCGGTAGCGCTTACACTGTGCAATCTAAACTGGTGAGTACCTGCACCTGATCCAGTGATGTCACCTTTCAATGTAAGGGTCTTAATAGTCCCTTTGGTAACAAGCAGTGGAGATGTGAAGGTAAACGTCGTTGATGCAGCACCAGTAGCAGTGCTGTTACTGGTAGTAAGTTGTGTCGTACCATCCCAGAGTTCCAAGTTTGAAATATCTGTAACGGTACCTGATCCCATGTTTGACACGATCACAGATGAGACACGGACAGTTTCACCAGAAGATTGTGCATTGAATTCAACAGTTCCAAAGGTAAAGTCATTTGTTCCGTTCACAATGTTTTGTGACACCGGAGTAGACAATGTCTTTGCAGTCATTGATGCAGAGTTCACCTGAATCTGATTACCATCTGTTGCATTTACTGCAAGAGTAGAGGCATCAGAGATAGTATTACTGATAAGCAACTTAGCCTCAGTGAGGTCAAAATCGTTTACCAGGTAATACACGCCACTTGTTGCTGTTGTAGGTACAGACCCTTCTACAGTAATGTAGTTGTTCTGTCCAGCTTTAAGTCTAGGGTATGTTGTCAATGTTTTTGACCCAAAAGTACCATCTACAGCAAAGGTAGATGCAGCTCCACTCCAAACAATAGATCCATCAACTTTCACGTATACGTTTCCAGTCAATGCTGAATCATCTTGTTCGATACCAAAGCTTATCTTTCGTAGCTCCATATCTTCTCCAACTGGCTTCGCATAGTACTTAGCCAATACAACGTTTGTGTCACCTGGATTCACAGAATCAGAAGGTGAAGTTACGTCTTTGTTGAAGCTAAGTGTACCTGAAGCAATCAATACTTCATTGTATGTAGAAGTTTCTCCAAGTGGGAATGATACTGCACCTCCGTCAGTAGTTCCCCCAGTTGGAAGAACATATGCACCAGTGTCAGCTCCCTGCACTTCCAAATCAAAGTCATTATAGACAGCCAGTTGGATAGTCTTCGTTGTACCACCTACGATCTTCATGCGAACCGTAAGATCTTTTTGCTGTCCTTTTGTGATTTTGTATGGAGATGAAGACAGATCAAAGACGACTTGCTGGCTTACTGGCTGTGCTGTCGCAAGGACAGTTCCATCAGTAGCAACGAGCTCTACGTCTTTGTAATCAGCATCAGCTGCATTACCGTAGTTGAAGAGTGTCAACTTTCGTACGAGCACATCTTCTTTACTAGCAGTTTCAGTAATTCTGAACTTTGTAATTTCTTGAGAGTTGTCAGCATCAGCGTTCATGCTTGTTTGGCTTGAACCACCGACAGCAACAACGTCAATTGTTACAGCAGCAACAGCGTTTGATCCATCTACAACACTCATTTGGCTTCCAGCAATAGGAAGTGAGCCTGAAACTGTAGCAGTTGTCGTAAGAGATTTAAGACTCATACCAACAGTACTAGCAGTAGTATCGGCTGAGAAGTTCAAACGAACAGTCAAAGAAACTTGACCATTTGCAGGAACAACAACAGGATTTGATCCGAACAAGATAAGTACTTCACTATCACTGTTCAAAGAAGAAGCCACGTTTCCATGACGTACTCCGTTGCCATCGACAACGTCAACTCCTGTGATATCTGTATTTAAAAGATATCCAGTTTTCTTAAGTGTAAGTCCTGTTACAGTAGCTCCATCAGCACCAGCTTGTAGGTTCACTGTCAATACTTTATTGAATGAAGTACCATCTGGAATATTTGCTGCACCAGGTGTACTAGCAGCAAGGCTGACAGTCAGCTCACCTGAAGGTACTGTAGTACCAGGAGTTCCACTTCCACCACCCTGTGAAGGGTCAGCAGTGAGTGAAGCAGCTGTTACAGAGTCAGCGCTCAATTCAAGAGCGTCAACAAGTGTTGAAGCAACTGTTCGGACATCTCCAGCAACAAATGATGGAAGTGTTCCGTCTACGCCATGGAGTTTTCCATCCTGGACATAGTATACCGTTGTAACATCTGTAGAATCAGCACGCTTTACGAGCATACCATTCAAGAGTCCGTCAACTTCTGAACCAGTCGTATAGTTTGGCCAGTGGAAGTCGTGAACATCACGAACAAGAGTTGCCCAGCTAGCACCATAAAGTGATGCAGCTTCTTCTTCACTACCGATCAGGTGACGCATGTTACCTGGACCGACAGCGTATACTTCTGGAGAGATAGTTACCTTCACGAGGCGTGAGCCTGGTCGGTAATCAACACCAGATGGGTTTACAGCGTTTGGGTATGCGCTTACACATGTAGAATCAATTTCTACAACACCTGAGAAATCACTATACCATGTGTGAAATACTTCAGAAGTTGGGAAGTACAAGCGTTGCATGTCTGCGTTGAGGAGATAGACAGCTGAGTTTCCTTTTACTTTGAAAAGGTCACCAGCTTCGAGTGTAGGACAATCTGCAGCGTTTGCAGCAAGAGGTGCTGCGAGTGCAGAAAGACCGATACTCCATGCTATCGTCATCACAACGACAGACCATGTAAATGCCTTTTTTGTAAGGTTAATTACATCAGTCATAATAATAGTTATATATATGCTCCACCATTGTTGCGCTCATCCATTGCAATAGCGAGGATGGTCAACAAAGATGAAGTGTTATGTACCCAGAGTACATGCCATTTTACGTCTGGGAAGACTCGACCTTTGTATAATGGGTTCTTGATCTCACCCAATACGGGTGAACAAATCAAGAAGGTGCCCTACTGTATGGCAGCCTCCCCCGACCAGTGGTCGGAGGAAAAGCCATACAGTAAGACGTCATCATGTTAATTAACGTCCGTGCACATATCGTACACGTGTGTACTGCTTGTCTTTTTGATAAAGCAACACACACGTATCTACATGATGCGTTACTCTGTCTTACTGCTTGTTGTGGGTGTTGTCGAGAAAGACGTTGTTTTTTGTGGTGTCACAGTATTCACCGCATCAACAGCTGTTTTTGTTTGTGTTGCACTCGTTACCTGCTCTACGGTTTTATTTATTTCCAGAGTCTGAAGCGTAGAGACAACCGTTGTCCGCTTCAATTCTTTTGCTTTTTCAAGTGCCCCGGTCAGATCATTTGCAGAGATCAGCTGTTTTATCTGC
>Ga0210044_10001885_pt1 | contig 31840 bp, 22 predicted proteins | sample CryGey13umfilter_2_FD_183959 | JGI IMG/M metagenome (GOLD analysis project Ga0210044, IMG submission 183959) | Groundwater microbial communities from aquifer in Utah, USA - Crystal Geyser 4/9/14 3 um filter (SPAdes) (version 2) | ecosystem: Environmental > Aquatic > Deep subsurface >...
CCGCAAATGGCGGAGCTGGTCTTGCCTTACGACCTCTACACCGACGCAGACATCGCCCACCGCACGCTCTATGTCGAGTCGTCCAGGGGTTGCCCATACACTTGCCAGTTTTGCCTCTCGTCCATCGAGAAAGGCGTGCGTGTCCTGCCCCTGCCACGCGTCTTCGAGGCCGTCAGCGCGCTGCTGAGCAGAGGAGTCCGACAATTCAAGTTCCTGGACCGAACCTTCAACCTCAACATGGCGCGGGTGACCGCGATCCTCGAGTTCTTCTTGGAGCGCTACGAGGAGGGGATGTTTCTCCACTTCGAGATGGTGCCCGAGCGACTGCCGGACTCCTTGCTGACGCTGCTGGCCCGCTTCCCAGCGCACACCGTGCAGCTCGAGGTCGGCATCCAGACTTTTGACCCGCAGGTCGCAACGCGGATTCAGCGAAGCCAGGACAACTCTAGCATCGAGGCCAATCTGCGCGCCTTGGCGCAGAAGGCTCAGGTGCATCTGCACGCCGACCTCATCGCGGGCCTGCCGGGCGAAGGCCTGACCTCGTTCGGTGCGGGGTTCGACCGCCTCGAAGCGTTGGGGGTGGCCGAAATCCAGGTCGGCATCCTCAAGCTGCTCCAAGGTGCACCCATCATCATACACCTCGAAGCGTTCGAGATGGTCTTCGCACCCGAGCCTCCGTACGAGGTGCTGCGCACCAAGGACCTGAGCTTCACCGAGCTGCAGCGCTTACGCCGCTTTGCGCGCTACTGGGATCTGGTGGGCAATTCTGGAAACTTTCGCCAGAGCGCCCCCTTGCTCTGGGGCGACTCGAGCCCGTTCGACGGCTTTATGGCGTTCTCCGACTGGCTCTTCGCCGAGACCGGCGCCACCCACAACATCGCCCTGATGCGGCTGTCGGAGTTGGTGTTTCGCTACCTGATCGAAGTGCGTGTCCTCGCGCCCCAGGACGCGGCCGAGAGGGTGCTCACCGACTACCAACGCAGTGGACGCAACGACGTCCCTCCGTTTTTGCGGCCCCACCTGCCGAACCTCGTAGCCAAGACGCGCCAGGCGCCAGCCACGCTTCCTCGCCGGCAGGCTCGCCACGCTCAGGCACTCGCCGCTGAACCTGTGGACGAATCGCCGAGCGGAGCAAAATGAGGCTCACTTCTTCTTGAACACCTCAGGCAGCTCGGCCTCGAGGTGAAAGCCGTTGTACGGTTGGCACTTGTCGTGCGGCATAGCGGGGACCAACGCGGCCTTCTGCAAGGACGCGCCGCCGTCGACCCGCAAGGTATCGCCAGTGATGAAGGCCGCCGCGGGGCTGAGCAAGAAGACGACCGCCGCCGACACCTCGCTCTCGGTTCCGATCCTCGAGGATGGGTTCTTCGGCATGATCTCGGCCGCCATCCGCTGGACGTCCGGCGGGTAGTTCGCCAGCCCGCTCGAGAGCACGTAGCCCGGTGCCACCGAGTTGACTCGAACCCCACACGGTGCCCACTCGATGGAGAGAGTCTTGGTCAGGTTGACCACGCCAGCGCGAGCAGCGCCGGTGTGCGCCATGCCTGGGAAGCCGTTCCACATGTCGGCGACGATGTTGACGATGGCGCCGCCGCGGCTCGACATGCTGTGGTTGAACACCGCCTGGGACATCAAGAAGGTGCCGGTCAAATTCGTGTCGATGACCGCACGCCAGCCCTTTGCACGCAACATCGCCGCAGGAGACGCAAACTGCCCGCCGGCGTTGTTCACCAGCGCGTCGATGCCACCGTGCTTGGCGACGATTTCGCGGACGACTCGGTCGACTGCTTCGTCTTCGCGGACGTTGAGCTCGACACTGTCCGCCTTCCCGCCCGCCTCCTCAATCTCGGCGACGGTCTGTTGCAGCACGCCTGTGCGGCGCCCGGCGATAACAACGGTCGCCCCGAGCGCGGCGAGCTCGTGAGCGATGCAGCGCCCAATGCCCGTGCCTCCCCCGGTGACCAGAGCCACTCTCCCCTCGAACAACGACGCCCGAAAGACGCTCTCATACCCCTGATTACCCATGAACCTCGGTCTCCTTTGCCTGCAGGTCTGTGCAGCACGCTCATACCACCGCGAGCCCATGCCGGGTAGCCGAGGCGTCGCGCGAGTTGGCCCAGCCTGGCTCGAAGCGAGCCAGCGGCGGGCGCTTTTGGGGCGCCGGGCCATCGCCGTGGCGTACCCTGAGAGCCCATAAGCCCCAAGCTCACCAATGGCCGCTGGGGTGTGGCGAAACGAACGGGGCGAAGAGCAAGGGCTCGTCGCGGTGAGCTCAGAGGTCGTCGTCGTCAGATGGGAGGGCTCGAGTCTTGAGTGGGGTCAGCGTCCTGACGTGGCCCTCTTCCTTCTTTTTCCGACGCTTGAGGACGGAGGTCAGCGGCACCCCATCGGCGAGCTCCTCTGGTGCCGCGCGGATCGAACTGAGCTCTTCTCGTCCCATCTGCATGGTCTTGCGGACCTCTGGGGCTTGGATACGGGGATGCGTGGAGGCGTCGCCGATGTCGACGGTTGCCGCGGTGCCGGAGCGATGGAAGTCTGGGTCGGCATCTTTCGGAACCTCGAAGACCCCGGAGAGCGGACCGAGGAGCCCTGTGCCGTGCAGGTCTAGGAACATGGTCCGCGCGCTTTGGTAGCGATCTTTTGGGTCCATCTGGACAGCCTTCTCGAGCACGACGGCCAGCGGTGGGGGCACGATGTTCCGCGGAATCTCCGGGGTCCAGCTGGTCTTCTCGCTGAGGATCTGAATGGCCGTCTCGCCGTGGAAGGGGGGGGCGCCGGTCAGCATCTCGAGCATGATCAGACCGACGGTATAGACGTCGGTGTAGGGGCCGACTCGGGTCCCCTGAATCTGCTCGGGGGCCATGTAGAGCGGAGTCCCGAACCCCATGGTCGAGCTCATCTGTCCGAAGGGCCCGACGCTGGCATCGGAGTACGTCTTGGCGATCCCGAAATCGACGAGCTTGACGACGTCGCTGCGCATCCCTTCTCGGGTGAGGATGATGTTCTGCGGCTTGAGATCGCGGTGCACGACGCCGACCTTCTGCGCCTGCACGAGGGCGTCGAGAATTTGCGTGGAGATGGCCAAGGTGCGCTGGAGGTCGAAGGGGCCTTCCTCTCGCATGACCTCGCCGAGTTCTTTGCCCTCAATGAACTCCATGACCATATAGAGAATGCCGGAGGGGTCCTCACCGAAGTCGTAGAGTCGAACGACATTGGTGTGTTCGATCTGCCGGATGAGCTCGATCTCACGCTTTAGGCGTTGGGCTTGGATGGAGTCGAAGCGAGTGAGTACGGTCTTGAGGGCTACGATGCGTTTGAGGCGCAGATCATAGACTTCGTACACGCTGCCGAACGAGCCTGCCCCGATGAGCTGCCGGATCATATAGGTCCGATTGATCACGGTTCCGGGCTCTAGCTTTGTGGCCTGAAGAAACTCCTCGACCTCGGGGCCGAGGGATGAATCGCTTGCGTCGCTCATTTTCGCAGTCGCTGGACGGCTTGAGTGGACGGCCTAGAGCCCTTGCTTGTGTCGCTACCTCTCCTAACTCAGGGACAGCCAACTCAACGGGACCTTACCAACCTAGTTGGAAAGTACCGCTGTGGCCAGGAAATGAACCAGGCTCTTCGGGCCATCGTGGCGGAGCGCGCGTAGGCACGCAGCTGGCTCGCTTCGAGACAGCTTGCAGCGTGCGAATCGAATCGAGCGGGATACGACGGACAATGAGTTTTGGAGCGGCGTTTCTTTCCCCACCTACGGGCTCAGAGTACGATGTGGGAACGAGTCGCCTGCTCGGCGCTGCGCCTCTCGCCTCGAGGAAGTCGAGACCGTCGAGCAGCTCGAGTTTCTCCGGGCCGAGCATTGCGACGCGTTTCAAGGCTTCTATTTCAGCCCTCCCGCCTGCCGAAGGGCTCACGTTGATACTGCACGAGGGACGACACCTTGGAGAGCTCTAGCCAGAAACGTCCCGAGCTGCGGATGCGGACCGCATTGGGCGTTTCCCTCTGCTGTTGGGTCTTGCCGCTGATGATATTGGGCTGTGGCTCGGTGCCGCTCTTGCCCATCGAGCGGGCGGTCCAAGGGGCCCGGGCCGTTGGCCGCAACAGCGTCACCGCTGGCTTGAACGCGGTGGACGACAGCGCCCCATTCCAGCTCAGGCTGCGCTACAACCCGGTCACCCAGCAGGGCTGCGACTGTCCCGAGTTCGAGGTCTTCTTCCGCGGGGGTTGGCATCGCGTCTTCATTCGCGGCTCCGACGAGGTCGTCCTGACCCTCAAGGCGCGCGCCCAACGGTTGTCCGGAGTCGACCAGAGCGTCGTGGTGATAGGCTCGCCGACGGCGGCGAAGAAGAGTGAGACCGTGACGGGTCAGGAATTCGAGGTCTTTGAGCTCGAATCGTTGCCCTGAGCCGGGAAGCGAACCGTGAAAACGCAGACAGCCGATGGGCGCTCCCATCGGCTGTCTGCGTTTTCGTCTATTGTACCGGCCTCACTCAGCTCTCGACGAAGGGCTTGAGCTGCTTGGCGCGGGAGGGGTGCCGTAGCTTGCGCAGGGCCTTGGCCTCGATCTGGCGGATGCGCTCACGGGTGACGTCGAAGTCTTGACCGACCTCTTCGAGGGTGTGGTCACTCTTCTCGCCGATGCCAAAGCGCATGCGAAGCACTTTCTCCTCACGGGGGGTGAGGGTTGAGAGGACTTTGCGAGTCTGCTCGGCGAGGTTCATGGAGATGACGGCCTCCGAGGGGCTGAGGATGGACTTATCCTCGATGAAGTCACCGAGATGGCTGTCTTCCTCCTCGCCGATTGGCGTCTCGAGGCTGATGGGCTCCTTGCCAATTTTGAGGACCTTGCGGACCTTGTCGACGGGCAGCTCCATCTTCTCGGCAATCTCCTCGGGCGTGGGCTCGCGACCATACTCTTGAACCAGGTAGCGGCTGGTCCGGATGAGCTTATTGATGGTCTCGATCATGTGCACGGGGATGCGGATCGTGCGGGCCTGATCTGCGATGGCTCGGGTGATCGCTTGGCGGATCCACCAAGTGGCGTAGGTCGAGAACTTGTAGCCGCGTTTGTACTCGAACTTGTCGACGGCCTTCATCAGGCCGATGTTGCCTTCCTGGATGAGGTCGAGGAATTGCAGGCCGCGGTTGGTGTACTTCTTCGCGATGGAGACGACCAAGCGCAGGTTGGCTTCGATCAGCTCGCTCTTGGCACGCTCGGCGACCCGTTGACCGACCTGCACCTTCTGGAAGGTCACGCGCAGGGCATCGGCGGAGATTCTCGAGTCTCTTTCGACCGTGAGGATGTTGCCGCGAGAGTTCTTGATGCTGTTGTAGAGCTCGAAGGCACGGCTGCGATCGAAGCGACGCCCATCGAGGATCTCGGTGGAGTGCTTGGGTCGGGCTTCCAGCTCGCGGCAGAGGCGCTTGATTTCGATGAAATCGCAGCCGGCCTCACGCTCCGAGCGCCGAATGTCGCGCTCGGCGTTGTCGAGTCTCTCGATCATGCCCTTGAGCTTGTTGACCATGCGCTCGGTGAGCTTCTTCGAGAGTCGAATGGTGCTCATGATGCGATACATCTCGCTGCGGTGGCGCTTGATGTGTTCGCGGAGCTTGCGGCGATGGATCTCGGAGAGGCCTCTGGCGAGCAGGAGCTTCTCGTGAATGCGCTTGACAGCACGGTTGCGCCGCTTGATCTCGGTCAGCTGCTCGAGCAGCGCGTTGCAGACGATCTCATCGGTCTGCTCGGCGTAGTCGGTCTCATAGTCCCGTAGGACGTCTTTCATCTTGAGTTTGCCGCGCTTGATGCGTTCGCTGATCGCGACGATCTCACGCACGCCAAAGGGGCTCTCGAGGAGCACGTCGAGCACCTTCTGCTCGCCGTCTTCGATGCGCTTGGCGATCTCGACTTCGCCGTCCCTCGTGAGCAAGCTCACCGAGCCCATCTTGCGCAGATACATGCGCACGGGATCGTTGGTCTTGTTGTAGGAGGACTCCTCCTCGGTCTCTGCGAGGCTCGATTTGAGAGCGGTCTTCTTCGACTGGCGCTTGGCGTAGCTCGAAGGGCTATCGACGATCTCGATGTCAAGCTCGGCGAACAGATCTAACATCTCGTCGATCTGATCGCCCGACACTGCGTCATCGGGAAGAGCGTCGTTGAATTCCTCGTAGGTGAGGAACCCCTTCTCCTTCCCCATGTCGACAAGTCGTTTGATTTCCTTTCGGTCCAAATTGTTGGACATCCAGTCACTCCCTTCCAGAATTGCCGGAGAGTCTTCGTCTTCGACACTTCCCTGCTCCTGAACGATGTATTTGCTCAAAGTTCGCTCACTAGGGTTTCCCAGTTGATCATCCGATCTTCGTTAGTCTTCTGACGCAGCTCTTGCAGTTGCTGGTAACGATGGTTGAGGCTCTGTTGTGCCTCCTCGTCCCCTGCCGAGAGTGCGTCCGCTAACTGGTTCGCGATGATGATGGTTTCTCGTTCCACCCACCTGCGGGTGAGACTGGCCACGGCTCCCCGATACCAGTCCTCGACATGGATTTTTTCGACGGAGGGACCTGCGATCAACGTCTCGAACGCCAACCGCTTCAGCTCACCGTCATCAAGCTCTTCGACGGCCTCTCGGATATCGAGAGAGCGCTCCAGTTTCTTCCCGATCGAGTCGAGCAATCGGACCACACGGCCATCTTCGATGAGCAGTAGGCCGTCTGAGTCGACGAAGTCACGCAATTTGTCGGGGGCATCGAGGAGGATTCCTAACAACTCTCGCTCGATGGGGTGCTCCTGATAGGTTGGTTGCTGTGGTCGATGTTCGGGGTTCTGTGAGAACGTCCCCACTTGTTTCTTGATGCGCTGAGCCGGCTGCCCTCGTTCGAGGAGTCGGGTCAGCTCTCCAGGTTGATAGCCCAGCTTTCGTGCGGCTTCGGCGAGGTAGTGGCGCTGTACGACCGAGGAGCTCAAGGTGTTAAGGATCTCGTTGAGGACGGCCAACGGAACGGTCCGAGCCTCGACGGGACGGGCGAGGGCGGCCTCGCACGCCGAATCGATCGCCCACTGCACCAAAGGACGGTGGTCGGAGAGGATCTCACCCATCTCCTCGGCGCCGAAAACGTCGAGAAAGCTGTCCGGATCTTCGCCCTTCGGCAAGACGCAGACCTGGGCATCGACCTCGGCCGCCTGCAGCGGTGCGATCACTCTCAGGGCGGCTTTCTGCCCGGCCTTGTCGCCGTCAAAGAGCAAGGTGACCGCAGGCGCATAGCGCTTCAACAGACGAGCTTGATCCTCGGTCAGCGCCGTTCCCATTGGAGCCACGGTCTCCGCAAAGCCGGCTTGCACCATGCGAATGACGTCGATGTTCCCCTCGACGAGGATGAAGCGACCGGCGCGCCGTGCCGCCTCCTTTGCGGCGTGCAGCCCATAGAGGTTCTGCCCCTTCTTGTAGAGAGGAGTCTCGGGGCTGTTGATGTATTTGGCGTCGGCCTCCGGATCGAGGGTGCGGCCGCCAAACGCGATGGTCTCCCCTTTTGCGCTCAAAACCGGGAAGATCAGACGGTGTCGAAAGCGGTCGTAGTAGCTCGAACGGTCTCCCCGCTCTTTCTCGATGACCATCCCGGCGTTCAGCGCGGCGCGGGCGGTGATGGACTTCGCGGCCAAGTGAGTCGACAGGGTCTCCCAACCAGGGGGGGCATACCCGAGGTGGAAGAGCTTCACCATCTCCTCGCCGATCTTGCGGCGGACGAGGTAAGCCTGGGCCTCTTCGCTCTCCTGCAGTGACTGCGAAAAGAACTGCTCGCAGGTCTTCAACACAGACAACATCTCGTCGCGACCCTGTCGCTTGCGAGAGTGCGCGACGGTGTCTTCGCGCGTCGAAACGACCTCCACTCCAAACCGTCCTCCCAGAGCCTCGATGGTCTCTGGAAAGCTGGTTCCTTCCATTCGCATCACGAAGTCTACGGCTGTTCCACCCTGGCCGCAGCCAAAACAGTAGAACAGACCCTTGGACGGCGTGACGTGAAACGAAGGTGTCTTCTCTCCGTGGAGAGGGCAGAGACCTTTGAAGCTGTTGCCCACGCGCTTGAGGGTGACGTAGTCGCCGATGACTTGGAGGATGTCCGCTCGGGAGAGCACCTCCTGGACGACTTCCTCAGGGATCATGGGGCACCCACTGAAGCGCGTTTGACAAAACGATAGATGCCCTGCGCATTCGATACGGTTTCAAGCCCGAAAACCGCGCCTCTGCAAGACATCCTGCCTATGCTCATCGGTGTTCTCCCCGATGGCTCGTCCTCGCTTCGCCGAGCCCCCTCAACCTCCGCGCTGGTTGAAGTTCCGGGGACCCTTGAGCAAGGCACGCTAGTGTAGTGGCCGAACCTTGCTTGTCAAGTTCAGAGTCTTCTTTTTGTAAGCCCACAAAACCCCGCTGACTCTACAGAAGAGTCTCTGCTCATACCGGTTGACCCAACGAAACATTCGCCAGTATTTGCTGTGCATGTTCATCATCATCATCGGGCCGCGCCGGTGACACAGGTTGCGTCGTCGCTGCCTTCGCGCCGGCAGCCCTTGACCTGGCGATCTCGAGCTTGCCGCGATTGGTCGTGCCAATTTCTGTCTCTTCCGCCGCTCCTGCGTTGCGCACCATTTGGTGCTGGGTTCCTCCGCGAACCCGTCGGTCTTTCGTTCGAATCCCTTTCATAAAATGAGGTGTTCCATGCGCTCAACTATCTTGGCCATCACTGTCCTCGGGCTCCTCGCTACCCTGTTCGTCTTCTCGGGTTGCGGTAACCTCGACTCCGAAACCCCCAAAGCGAGCGGGCAGTCCAACAACGTGACCGTCGAGGTCTACAATAACGAGTACCACCCCTCCTCCGTGTCACTCAAAACCGGCGGCACCATCACCTGGAAAAATACCGACCAGATCCTCTACTCCGTCACCAGCGATGGGGTCTTCGACACCATCATCCAGATCGGCGGGAGCTGGCAGTACACCTTCAACCAAGCCGGCACCTTCCAGATTCACGACCGGATGTCCGCCAAGCCCCCAGTGATGACCGTCACCGTCAAGTAGCTCGGCCTCGGCTCCCAAAAGGGGACGCCCAAGGCGTCCCCTTTTTTCTTGCTGTCCAAGGAGCCCCTCACGTCACTTCGGCAAACCCTCTCGCAGCGCGGTCGAAAGCGCTCCGAGGTGACCACCGAAGAAGTGATCACTGCCCGCGACGACCTTTAGGACCGCGGCCGGCGAACCGTATCCGGCGACGAAGCGCCGAGCGCTCTCCACTTTGCAGAACTGGTCTTGGTCGCCGATCACCACTTGCAGCCCCCCTGAAGGCAACGGCGGCCGAGGGATTTCGAACATCTCGAGAGGCAACCCAATCAACGCCATGCTGTCCAGTCCCAGCTCCGTTTCAGACGCCGCCCTCGCCGACACCACCGCCCCGAAGCTGAACCCCAGCAGCGCCCCGAACCCCAGCCAACGGGTGGCGCGCACTGCGGCGATGGCCGCCAAGACGTCTGCGACCTCGGCGACGCCTTGCCCGTAGCGCCCTTGGCTGCGCCCGACCCCGCGAAAATTGAAGCGCAGCGTCGACAGCCCAGCGGCCGCAGCGGTCCGCGTCGCGGTCACCACGACCTTGTTGTCCATCGTCCCGCCGTGCATGGGGTGCGGATGGCAGAGCACCGCCCAACCGCGTCCCCCCTCGACCTCGCTCAAGAGCCCCTCGAGCTGCAGCCCATCGTCCGTGGTGAGCCAGGTCGGCTCTTCGAAGATGGCAGGTGGCAGCAGACTCATCGTCGCTTCGCTGCACGGGTTGCAAGCCACTGCGCGACTTCGGCGACCCTGGTCGTCACTTCGGGGGGTCCGGCGTCGCGGCTCTCTCCACGGGCACCTCTGCAGGGGCAGCGGGCGCAACCGCCCCATCGTTCGCCGGCGGCGGTGCCAGCACTGGCGCCTCATCCTTGACCTCGTCCTTGCCCCCTTTGCTCTTCTCGAAGCTCGTCTCGATCTTCCCTCTGGCCTTCTGAATCGCGCCGCCAATGGTAGTGCCGGCCTTGACCGCGTTACCAGCTTTGGGCTTGGCCACGCCGATCTGGTCATCGATGAGTCTGATCTGCTGCTGGATCTGCGAGACGTTGATGCTGAAGCCTCGGTAGCTCGGGTCCAACTCGAGGACTTTCACAAACTCGGCGCGAATGGCTGCGAACTCCTTCTCGTCGACGGGCCCGAGCTGGCCCAACACAAAGGCCCGGATCATGTGGCTGTCTGCGTTGTTTGGCTGACGGGCCACGGCCAAATTGGCGACTTTCAAGGCGGCATCGAGCTGTCCGAGGCGCCATAGGGCCCAGGCGCGGGTCGGCGTCGTCCACTGCAGGCGGTCGGCCTGGCCAACCATCGCCGCACCGGTGGGCGCGGGGAGCCGTGAGGCGAGGCTGTCCAAGAGGCTGCCTGCGCGCGCGATCTTGTCGAGTGTGGTGACGAACTCCGGATAGCGACCGGTCTGCAGATACGCCGCGTCGAGCCGGCCGAGCGTGTCGCGCAGGTCGGTCTGGTTGCCCTTGCTCACCATCGATTTCCAATCGTTCTCGAAGGCGCTGATCAGACCCACCAAGTTCTCGGCGCGGTCGCGCACTGGTGCCGCCACGGGAGACCCTTTCAGAGCGGTCCCGAGCGGCAAGGGATCGTCGAAGCTCACCGTCCCTGGGCGTTGCGGCTCGGGCGCTTCAGGCTGGGCCATCAAGGCGACCACGACGAACATCGCGAACACGACGAGCATGGCGAAGCGCGCGCCCCAAAGGGAGCCCGTCTTCGCGGGGCTTGGCTGTGGCGAGCGTGGTTCGGTCGACCGGGCCGAGGCCGAGGCCGAGGACCGTGCTGGGTTGCGTTTTCGCTGACTCATACTCAGGTCTCACTCTTTGCTCTGGTTCGACGACCAGGGACTTCGTCTACGCCGAACCGTCACGGGGCTCCGCAGACTACTCGCCACGATTACCAAGGAATGGTGGAAGCCGTCGAGGTGGAGTTTGATCGGCACATTGGGCGAGCAGGCTCGCCATGCTGAGCTGGAGGATGGGATGGACGAGCTGCGGTGCGATTTCGCACAGCGGCTCGAGCACGAACCGCCGCTCCTGCATGCGGGGATGTGGCAAGGTCAACAGCTCGCTGTCGCAGATTTGGTCTCCCATGAGGAGGAGGTCTAGATCGAGCGTGCGTGGACCGTATCGCAGCCCTGTAAGACGGTCCCGACCCAAGGCCACTTCTAGGTCGAGGAGCTTGGAGAGCAGCTGCTCAGGCGAGAGCTGCGTGTCGATGGCGGCGACCGCGTTGACGAAGTCGGGCTGGTCTTCGACGTAGCGGGCGGCGGTCTCGTAGAGAGAGCTCATTGCACAAAGGCGTCCAATGCCTAGGGATTCGAGTTGCTCGATGGCGGCGAGCAGGTTCGCCTCTCGCTCTCCGAGATTCGAACCTAGGGCGATGTATGCGCGTTTAGCCAACAACCACTCACTCGGCCTTACACCAAAGGGGTTTGCGTCCCGAGCCGGCACGGGAGGGATAGTCTCGCGTCGAGGAGCTGTCAAGCGCTCCTCGACGCCGAGCCTATCTCGATGAGCCTTTAGTTGATGTTGCAGCTGATGGCCTCGGCCGAGGTGAAGGCGTTGTTGAGCTCGTCGCACTCGTTGTATTGCCCGACCCCGGTGCCGTCGTTGTCGGCGCTGGCTTCGACCACGAACGGGTTGAGCGAGCCCCAGGCCAGAGGCGGGCTGTAGGTCAGCACGAAGGTCTCGGTCTGGGTCGGGAGCAGCGTGGTGGTCGTGGCGAGCACCGTGATCAGCTCCGTTTGCCCAGTGTTGATGTCGCGCGCGGTCAGGGCGATGTGGATGCCTGGGGGCACGCCCAGCGCGCCGTTGTTGGCGACGATGACCGTCAACGTGAGCAGCCCCGCGCTGCAGGTAGAGTTGTCGATCTGCAGGTCAATGACCTGCAGATCGGGAGCGTCGAAGAGGCCGCCGGGCTGCACGTTCTGGCGGTAGTTATTCAGCCGCGTGTTGAGCCAGTTGGGCTCCTCGACGCGAGGCACTTGGCCATCTTCGCTGATGTTGGTCACGTGGTAGCCGTGCTGGTTCCAGATGCGCCGGGTGCGGACCCAGTTGTTGTCGGCGTCTTCCCAGACCTCGATGCCTCCCAGCGCGACGCTGGTGGTGTTGGGCTCGGGGATGATGACCTCGGATTTGCCGTCGTTGTCGACGTCGACGACCAACGGCATCTCGATGCGCGTGTTGGAGCGGTGGGTGCTGTCGAGGAAGAGGACGTTGCCGTTGGTGCCGTCGAAGATGCGGAACGACCTCTCGTCGGCGTAGATGACCTCGGCTTTGCCGTCGCCTTCGAAGTCGAAGACCGAGGAGGCGGTGGCGCGGCTGGAGCAGTCGCGGTTGGGCGCCTTCCAGAGGATGTATTCGCGCTCACAGCCCGCTGGCAGCGGGGTTCCCGTGCATTGCAGGTCGACCACGACGTAGAAGTCGGCGCCGGCGGTGCCGATCTCTGGGAAGCCGTCGCCGTCGAAGTCGGCGATGGTCGGCGGCCCGCTCTCGTTGCGGGTGCAGGGGCCGTCGCCGACGTAGGGCAGGATGTCGTCGTAGGGGATGTCGACAATCAGCTTCACCGAGCAGTCGTGCTCCAAGATGAAGACCTGACCCCGGCGCACGATGACGATCTCAGCCTCATAGTCGCTGTCGAAATTGCCGACGGCCGTGAAGCCATCGCACGGGATGTTCCCCTGGCAAGTGGAGTTCTGGGTTGTATAGGTGTGCTCGCAGACGACGCTGCCGTCGACACCGTTGTAGACGGTGTTTCCGGCGATCACCTCCATGAGCCCGTCGAGGTTGACGTCGGCCGCGGTGCTCGATGGCCCGAGGAAAGCGTTGTTCCCCACGCCGCCGCTGAACCCTTGGGCCGCCGCGGTGACTCGCCCGTCCCAAATGAGCGTCCCGTCTTGGCCGTTGAGCACGACGTTGCCGATGAGCACCTCAGGCGCGCCGTCGCCGTTCAGGTCGGCCAGCGACGGCGTCGAGCCAGCGCGCGTGTGGGCGTTGGTCGGGTAGGTGGTGTTCTGCCACATGATCTCCCAGTCCGAGCCGTCGTCGGCCACTCGCCGCAGGGCCAACGTCCCGCCGATTTGCTTCACGGCGACGATCTCCGGGTTGCGTCTATCGAGCAGGGTGTCTTGATCGAGGTTGCCGATGGCCACCCCCGCAGAGTTGCCGATGAAGGGCGCCGGCAGCGTATAGTGGGTGTTCATGCTGCCGTCTTCGTTGCAGGCGCCGCTGATGATGCGCAGGAGTCCTCTCGCCGTGCAGCAGCCGTCGGTCTGGTAATCGAAGCTGGTGAAGACGATGTCCGGGATGTCTTGCGTGTCGGTGACACCGTCACCGTTGTCGTCGGTCAGGTTGGCGACCGCGGGCGTCATGACGACATCATCCGAAGCGCCCGATGGCGGACGCCACTGGCAGGCCGTGACGGGCGTGAAGACGCCCGGCGGTGGCACGAACTCACAGACGTCGACCAGGTCTCGAGGCACACAGTAGCCCAGGATCGGCTCGCAATACTCGTCGAGCTTGCACTCCTCTGTCAGGGTGCAGGCGGCGCCCAACGCGGCACATTGGTTCGACAGACAGACCTGACCAGTGGTGCAGCACAGCTCGTTCTGCACGCCGCAGAGTCTCGACGCGTCGGCGCACTGCGCGACGCACTGTTCGCCAAGACACATCTGGTTGGCCGTACAACACTGCCCCGAGCACAGCTCCAAGGAACCACAGTCGGTCTCGCAGCTGCCGTTGAGGCACACCGCGCCGGCCGCACAGCAGCGCACCGAGATCCCAGTGCCACAGGCGAGCTCCCCAGGGTTGCAGATCGAGGCGCAGCTCCCGTCGGTCTGACAGCGCTCGCCCTGCGGGCAGCAGGCGCCCTGCGTCGCTCCGCACAGCACGCCGCTGCTGCAAGTGGCTTCGCAGGCTCCATTGAAGCAGACGTTGGGCGCCTCGCAGCAACTTCCGGCGCACTGCCGATCGCTGGGGCAGCCGGGACCGTCGCTCTCTGCCGCATCGACGTCGGTTTGGACGTCGGTTTGGACGTCGACGTCGGATGTCGTCGTCTGATCGTTGACGAGGTCAGCGACGATGTCGACGAGGACATCCTCGACGACGATGCAGGTCTTCTGCGGTCCGCAGACCAGTCCACTCCCGCATTGGGAGTTGCCGACGCAGTCGTCGCCGACTTTGCCCAGGGAGGAGGTTGCGGTGTCGTCACAGCCGCTCATCAGGGCGATGAGCGCGGCGAGCAAGAGCCATTCGAGTGGGTTCCGAAGCATGCGATTTCCTGGGGTTCTAGGGTAGAAACCGGCCGGGCTCCTTGGTTTTGAGGACTTCGGATTGGCTCTTGGCGTCGGTTTGCCTCGACACTTTGTATCGGCTCTCGGCCTCGGTCAACCTGCCTCAAAGCCTCTTGGCCTAAGCCTCTAGGCTTCCTGTTTCCGAACCCTCCTCGACGGCTGAGCAGAGGGTAGCAAAGTCTCGACGAGAAAGAACCCCGAAGCGCAAGCGGGGCGCCGCTCAGTAGATCGCCTTGCGCAACAGACCATAGAACATTGCCGGCGAACCGTCGGCGGCGACCGCAGTGAACCGCCAGCCCAAATGCTCCGAACAGCGACTGCAGACCGCGATGCGCCAGGCGTATCCTTGAAACCACGTGAACTCCGCAGTCTCCTCACCCCGGTAAGCGAGGTTGCGGGCGGCGCTGAGGGTCACAATCTCGTGCAGGTAACCGTGGGGGTTGACGTGCAGCTGCAGCGGTCCGGCCCCCGGATCGAAGACGGCGTCGCGGTCGGCGATCTCCAGGTCGCACGCGACGCAGAGGTAGACGTCTTTGTCGCGGGCGTTGGGGCGCAAGCGCTCGTCGGGCGATCGGTCCTCGCTGTCGCCAGGCCGATCACGCTTTAAGCACCACAGCGTCTCATTGCGCGGCACCAAACCTGCGAAGGTCAGGGCTGGCGGGAGTTGCCGCGGGTCAGCTCTTCTTCTTGCCTTCCAGATACTCATGAATCGCCGCCGCCGCTCGCTTTCCAGCGCCAGCGGCCAGGATCACGGTCGCGGCGCCCGTCACGATGTCGCCACCGGCGTAGACGCCTTCGCGGCTCGTCAGGCCGTCGTCGTCGGCGATGACCCCACCCCACCGAGTCGTCTTGAGACCAGGTGTGGTGCGGGGCACCAGCGGGTTGGGACTGTTGCCGATGGAGAGGATCATGGTGTTGATCTCGAGCACGAAGCTGGAACCCTCGACCGCAACGGGACTGCGGCGGCCGTCGGGACCGGGCTCTCCGAGCTCCATTTGCTGACACTCCAGCCCCTTCACCCAACCGGACTCGTCGCCGAGGACGGCTGTCGGGTTGGTCAGCCAACGGAACTTGACACCCTCTTCGATGGCGTGGTGGTACTCTTCCTCGCGCGCCGTCATCTCGGTCTGAGAGCGGCGATAGACCACCGTGACCTCCTCGGCGCCCGCGCGCACGGCGCAGCGGGCGGCGTCCATGGCGGTGTTACCGGCGCCGACGACGGCCACTTTGCGTCCGGTTTTGACCGGCGTGTCGTAGTCGGGGAAGCGGTAGGCGCCCATGAGGTTGATGCGGGTGAGGAACTCGTTGGCGGAGTAGACGCCGCTCAGGTTCTCGCCGGGAATGTTCATGAAGCGAGGCAAGCCCGCGCCGGTCCCGATGAACACGGCTTGGTACGCCATCTCGTTCATGAGCTGGTCGAGGGTGAGGGTCTTGCCGATGATGATGTTGCAGCGGAGCTCGACGCCGAGGGCCTTGATGGCGTCGATCTCGTTGTTGAGGATCTCTTTGGGCAGGCGGAATTCCGGGATGCCGTAGCGCAGGACGCCGCCGGCTTCGTGCAGCGCCTCGAAGACGGTGACGGTGTAGCCCATACGGGCCAGATCCCCTGCGGCCGTCAGTCCAGACGGACCGGACCCGACGATGGCGACCTTGGTCTCTTTGTGAGCGCCGAGAACCGTCTCCTGAGCACCATTGATGCGCTCCCAGTCGGCCAAGAAACGCTCCAAGTAGCCGATGGCCACCGGCCGGAAACGTTCTCCGAGGTGGCACTCCCCTTCGCACTGTTTCTCTTGCGGGCAGACTCGCCCACACACGCCTGGGAGGCTGTTGGCCGTCTTGAGCAGCGTGATGGCGTCCGAGAACTTCGAGTTCGAGATGAGCTTGATCACCTCTCGGATGGGCACGTTGACGGGGCAGCCGCCTTCGCAAGTGGGCTCTTGGCATTGCAGGCAGCGATCGGCCTCGACCAGCGCCTTCGTTGCGCCGTAGCCGAGGTTCACCTCGTCGAAGGTGCGAGCTCGCTCGTCGGCGGCCATCGTTGACATCGGAGTCTTGGTAGCGGTGATGACAGGCACGTTGAACCTCTCAATTCTATTGCAGAGCGCGCTGCTCTAATCGAAGCTCGGACTCCCTCTCTCCCGTTTCGGGGGAGGGGGCTGGGGGAAGGGACCGAAGCCTAAAAACCTCAGGACACGGGCCGGTGGCACTCAGAGTTGTAGCGGTTCAGCGCGTCGGCCTCCTCGTCTTTGTAGATTCGGTTGCGCCGCACGAGCTCGTCGAAGTTGACCTTGGCTGCCTCAAAGAAGGGTCCGTCGACACAGGCGAAGAGGGTCTCTCCGTCGACCGTGACCCGGCAAGCGCCGCACATCCCCGTTCCGTCGACCATGATGGGGTCTAACGAGACCTGTGTCTTGATCCCGGCCGGGGTCGTGACACCAGCGACTGCGCGCATCATCATCATCGGACCGACGGCGATGACCTCGTCGATCGTCTCGCCCGCATTGATGAGCTCTTGCAGCTTGCCCGTGACGAAGCCCTTGTAGCCCTTGGAACCGTCGTCGGTGCAGAGGAAGATCTGGTCCGCCACGCCCTCGAGGACGTCGCCGAGGATCAACAGCTCTGCGTTTCTCGCCCCGACGATCGCCGTCGTGCGCCCAGGCTTATCCTTGAGCGCCTTGAGGATGGTCAGGATGGCGCCGGCTCCGAAGCCGCCACCGACACAGATTGTGTGTCCATTGCCCGCGAGCGTGATGGGCTCACCCATGGGACCGGCGAAGTCGGTAAACGACTCGCCGACCTCGAGCGCGCCGATCATCTTCGAGGTCACGCCGACCTCTTGTACGACGATGGTGATGGTGCCTTTCTCGGCGTCGAAGTCCGTGATAGTGACAGGGATCCGCTCGCCGCTGGAGCGCGCCCGCAGCATCACGAATTGCCCGGCCTTGGCGGCGCGTGCGACGAGCGGCGCGGCGATGACGATGACCTTTGTGACCGGCGTCAGCGTTCGTTTTTCGATGATCTCATACATTCGGATCCCCCAATTTTTGGGCGCAGCACGCTGCGCCCCTACTCGATTTTGTCTGACCTGGCGCAGCAGGGCTGCGCCCCTACGCGCAGCACGCGGCGCCCCTACGCGCAGCACGCGGCGTCCATTCCGTTACAGATGCGGGCTGTCGTGCATGGCCTTGATTCGACGCCAGCGGCGATCGATCTCGTTTTCGAGGCCGGCGAGCGCCTCGGCGTGTTCTTCTTTCAAGAGGTGTCGGGTCTTTCCCATCTTTCCGAGCCACTCGCGCACCGAGATGCGGGTCTCGAGAGCCTCGGGGTCGTAGGTGAGCTTGGTCTTGCCGTGCTCGACCTCGTAGAGGGGGAAGAAGCAGCTGTCGACCGCGGCCTGCAAGGTGTCGGCGGCGCTGTCGTCCCTGGTCAGCCAGTTCAGGGGGCAGTAGGACAGGATCTTGCCGTAGACCAGCCCTTCGTTCTGGGCGTACCACTGGCCCTTGGCGATCTTGCGCATCAGGTCGCGAGGATGGCCCTCGATGGCGCTGAAGCAATAGGGGATATGGGTCGCGGCCATCATCTGGACGGTGTCCTTGTGGTGGAACCGCTTGCCGCTCTGCCGCTTGCCAACGTGGCTCGTGCTGGTCATGTGACCCATTGGGGTCGAGTACGACTGCTGGCTGCCAGTGTTCATGTAGCCTTGGTTGTCGTACTCGAGGATCATCATGCCGTGGTTGCGGTGGGCGGTGCCCAGCGCGCCGCCCATGCCGATGTCCATGCCGCCGTCGCCGCTGATCATGACGAAGGTCATGTCCTTGGACTCGGGGAGCTCTCCGCGCCGCACGCGCTCGTGGTACATCTCGACCAACCCGGAGAGCGTCGCCGCTCCGTTCTGGAAGAGGTTGTGGACGTAGGTGATGCGGTGGGCGCTGTAGGGATAGCCCGTGGTCACGACCATGGCGCAGCCGGTCTGGAAGAGCACGACGACGTCGCCTTCCAAGGCCTTGAAGGCCTGATTGAAGACGGGCAAGGCGCCGCACCCAGGGCAGGCGCCGTGTCCAGGCGCAATGCGCCTGGGTCGCGCCGCCAGAGCCCAGAACGGCGGCAGCTCGACGTCGAGCTCGCCGGTCACCGCGTTGCGCACCACCTTGATGAGCTCTGGGCTCACCTCTTCGGCCTCCAGCGCGGGGACCGCCATGACCGGCTTCTTTTCCGGATCCCCAGGCGTCACGCCGTAGTAGTCGAAGGGAATCTCGACCTTGCCTGCCGCGGCCGTCTCGAGCGCCAGCTTCAAGAGCACCTCGCCGTCGGCAACGGTGAAGTCCTTGCCACCCAGCCCGTAGATGCGGGAGACGCACAGCGTGTGGTTGTCGAGGTCGTCCTTGAGGGCCGACTTGAGCTCGTGGGTCATGTTGCCACCCTGTGAGCCGTACGAATCGGCGCGGTCGCCAATAACCAACGCTTTCACGTTGCGCAGTGCGGCTTGGATCTCGGCGATCGGGAAGGGGCGAATCACGTTCGGCGTGAGGAGCCCTACCTTGTGCCCCTCCTTGCGCATCCGGTCGATGGCGTCTTTACAGGTCTCGGCCGAGGAGTTGACCAGGAAGATGGCCGCCTCGGCGTCCTCCATGCGGTAGGTGTCGAGCAGCGGGTAGCCGCGGCCGGAGATCTTCTCGTACTCGGCGAAGACCTTGGGCAGCGCCTTCGTGGCGGCGTCCATGGCCATCTTCTGCTGGTACTTGTTGTTGATGAGGTCGGGTGAGTTCATGTAGGGCCCGAACGTCACCGGGTGGCGCGGGTCGAGCGCGTGATAGAGGGGCTTGTTCTCGCCTAAGAACTCGGCCTTGAGCCGAGCCTTGTCCTTGAACGTCTGGACGCGACGCTTTTGGTGGCTGGTGAAGAAGCCATCATAGGCCACGATGACCGGCAGCCGCACATCGGCCAACTCGCCCAGCTTCACGGCGACCATGTTGAAGTCGTAGACCGCCTGCGGGCTGCGCGCGGTGAGAATGATCCAGCCCATGTTCAGGACGGAGTAGAGGTCGCTGTGATCGCAGAGGATGTTGAGCGGCCCGCTGACCGAGCGAGTGACCAGGTTAAGGACCATCGGCGAGCGAGTTCCCGCCTGCACCGGGAGCTGTTCCATGGCGTAGAGCAGGCCGTTGGCGCTGGTCGCGTTCATCACGCGGCCCCCGCCCAACGAGGCGCCGTAGCAGATGCCAGCCGCACCGTGCTCCCCATCGCCGGGAATCATGTGCACTTCGTGGTCTCCGGTCACCCACATCTCGTCGAGCTTCGAGGCGATCTCGGTCGAAGGCGTGATCGGGTAGTACCCCATGATGTGAAAATCGATGTCTCGCCCTGCGTGGGCCGCACATTCATTGCCGCTCAGAAACACGGTCTTCTGCTCGTGTACGCCAGGCGTCTGCTGCGAACTCGAGGCGGCAGTCTCTTGGGTCATCGGTGTTGCTTGCACGGTCTCTTCCTCACTTAACGAAGGGTCTCAGGGGTGGGTTGCCGCGGGCGGTCCAAGCAGGACGGGGCGCGACGTCAGGGTCGAGACAAGAGGTCTAGAGCGGTTCGTCGCTCCGTCTCGAGGTCGAGGCTCAACGCCTCGAGGTCGAGGCTCAACGCCTCGGGGTCGAGGCTCAACGCCTCGGGGTCGAGGCTCAACGCCTCGAAAGTGCTTGAATCAAGAGGGCTCGTGGATCTTCGAGCCATCAACCGGACGGGATTTGAAGTTCAGAGGGACGCGATGCTCATCGGCGAAGCCCGGGGTCTCACGCTCCTCGCGCATCGCCCCAGTGGGACAGCTGTCGACGCAGGCCATACAGCCCTTGCAGTATTGGTAGTCGATGCCAGCGAGCCGAGTGAGCCATTGGCCGCCGTCGTCGACCTTGATGTCCCAGACCAAGCAGTTGTCCGAGCACACCAAGTCGCACAGCGCGCAGTGAACACACTTGCTGCCTTCGAAGACCGGGATGATGCCGGTGCGGGAGCCGGACAGGTTCTTCTCGACGGTGTTCGCCGGGTTGATGATGGCGCCGCCTAGGGGGGCGTTGAGGTAGCCCCACGCGGGATCGACGGAAATGACCTCACGCCCGGCGGTAGAGGGCGCGCGACTGTCGATGACGAGCTCGGTACGGGCTCGGTCAAAGGTCTTCAGATTTGCCAGCGCCACTGCCGGTTTCTTGGAATGGAAGGTCTGGGAGACCACGGCGCGCACGGCATCGGTGTTGAGGAAAGAGACGACCTGGGTGAGCGCGCCCAACATGGCCGTGTTGACTCGGCTCCCCTCCTCGAGGGCGATGCCGGTGGCGTCGATGCACACCACAGTGTCGGTCTGCAGCCCGGTCCATTCGCGGATCTCCGTGGGGCTCGCCGGCGTGTTGACGATCAGCGTCCCGCCGGAACGCAGCCCGCTGAGTGCCGCCGCGCTGTTCAAGATCGTCTCGTGGAAGACGGCGATCACGAAGGGCCGCTCGACCTGCGCAGAGGTGCGCAGCTCCTGGTTCTGTGCACAGAGGCGCACGAACGACTTGATGGGCGAGCCTTTCTTCTCGGAGCCATAGGACGAGAAGTGAGCGCCGTTGAGCCCCATGCCCAGCACGGCGGCCTCGGCGAGCATCTTGCCGGCGAGGTGGGCACCGAGTCCGCCGATGGACTCCATGCAGATCTCAAAGAGCCCGTCTTCGTCGGTCGGGGAGATCTCGGTGACTGCGTTGGCCGCGAGGCCTTCTGTCACTGCGGGGTTGACCTGTTCCACAGAGTCCTCCGTTCATGATGCCCGTGACTGGCCGTCGAGGCCTCAACTTCACGAGGCGGCTAGAACCTCAGGGGTTCAAGTACTTTTGCGGGCTCTCAACCACTTGGCGCCAAGGCCCAAGGGGCAGCCGCAGAGAAGAAAACACTTATCTCGTGCCCGTCCGGAAATAGCCCATCTGCGGCGTCGCCTTCCTTCCTCGCTCCTCGGCCCACCGGTGTACGCCTGCGTCGCTCGGTCGTTGGCTCCTTGCACCTGGGGCATTTCCGAACGGGCACTCAAAAGATGTCCTTTGGGATGGGTTGCGTGTTTCGCTGAGATCGGCGGAAATGCGACCGAACTCTGAATTTCAAGATGGACTCTTTCTCGGTAATTATCGCCAATTTCTGCTGCCCGACCGCCGTTGGAGAGCATTGGGGTCGGCGGTTGCAGTCCGGGGCGCCGTTCAAGCTCTATTCGACAGAGCCCTAGAGGCTTAGCCGGCGTCGAGCTCGGTCGTCAACTTGATGAAACGCTCGAAGAAGGTGATCACGGTCGCCTCTTCGTAACAGACGCCAGCGTGCTCACCGAGCTGAGTGGCGGCGTTCATGATCGCCAGCTCTTCGGTCGGGGAAGCGGCCGAGTCGCTGTACGCGGAGTCGCGCAGGAGCTTCTCGTTCTCGTTGAGGGCGTTGTTGAGCTCGATGCCCATCTCGCCGCACTTGGTCTTGTTGTCGTCGGCGATGGTGGCCAACGCCTCGAAGAACGCCACGACCTTGGCCGAGGTCTCGTCGCCAGCGGCCACGGCAGCGGCTGCGGGTTCTGGAGCCGGAGCCGGCTCAGGCGCACCTTGCGCAAAGACAGGCACAGCGGCCAGAACCAGCGAGACGAGGGCGACGACGAAAGTGAAGGTGCGCATCTCGGAACTTCTCCTAAATGAACTTTCCGCAAACTTGTGACGGTGGGGGTGCGCTCTGCCCACTTGACACGATCGCACGCGGGTTCGTTTCGAACCCGCTCGGTGCCGAGTAGCGCGCGAATTCCGATCGCTGCCTAAGGGCGGCGCCAACCAGAGCGTCGGCACCTTAACGCGCTCCCGCGCAAAAAACCAGTCCACAAATTGGGCGAACGCACGAGAGCCGCATTTCGACACCTCGCAGCCGACTCCTCACCGTTTCATAGCCACGAACCCGCCGAAAGAAACCCACAACGAGCGACGCCAGAACGACCAAAGCCCGGCAGGAGCCGGGCTTGGTCGTTTGAATTCGACTCTAAGCCCGTAAGGCTCAGTTGAAGTTGTTGTCGATGGTCGGCGTGTCCGTGAAGATGTCATCACACTGGCAGGAGGGCGAACCGATGCAAGACGCGACCAACTGGTCGTAGAAGTTCCAGCAATCCACGGTGGTGGCGAACTTCTGGTCTCGACATTCACGATCGACCAGGTCCTGCAGGTCTTTTGACGTGCAGAACGCCCAATACTCAGGGCTGAGGGGCCCGTAGCAGGTCTCGAAGTGGGAGACGACGTGCTCACACGTACATTGCAGATCACCTTGGGCACAGCCGCTGCTGCCCAGCTCGCCGAGTTCACCCGAAGAGCCAGGAGGGGGTGGGATGCTTCCGGTCCCAGGAGCGACGGTCGTGCCAGTGTTCGGCGCGGTCTCGCCGCCGCCGAGCGAGGGCTGTTGAGGGGGGTTCCCCAGGGATTGACTCGTCGAAGTCGTGGCCTCATCCCCACAGCCGACGAAAATCAGTGCGGCTGCGAATAGGGCGATGCCGAGGAGTAGACGTTTCATGGGTGGCCTCAATCAGAAGTAGTAGTGGAACCCGAGCTGGGCCGTGCCGACCAGACTCAAGCCCGTGGTGAGCGAACCCAAAGCCCAGTTCTTGTCATCTGCACCAGGCTTCACTTCCGGGCCCGAGGTATTGAAGTAGCCGAGGCCCACGGCGCCCTGCAGGCTGAGTTCTGGGAATCCCAGCGCTGACATGAAGAGCTCCATTCCCAACAAGCCGCCGATCGTGAAGGTGATGATGCTGGAATCGGTCTCCGGGCCGCCGGCTTGTGTGTTGTCCCGCCCCATAGCGTAGCGGCGATCCAGGTTCAGGCCAATACGCGCAAACAGAATTGAGTTCTCTCCTTTCACCAAGGCGATCAAGAATCCCGCGTCCAGCGCCCAATCGGTGGTGGTTTGAGTGTCGGTGTCGTTGGGCTGGCGCTCTTCGCCGTTGAAGACGATGCCGAAGCCCGCGTCGAAGCCCAGCATCTCGCTGAACCACATGCGGATGCCCAGTGGAGCGTTCGTCGAGGTGTAGCCCACACCGAACTTGCCGACGACGTCGTCCGCCCCTTTAGCGGCGGGCACGAGGGCGGCGGAGGCGTTGATGGAGGTCAGCAGCACGGCGATTCCGAGCAACGAGGCGAGCAGAAGAGAACGTGTCTTGCGCATGTGAGTCTCCTTTGGGGGTTTGACAGGGCCGCGTCCAACAAATGCGCGGCTCCGCACTCAACAAACTATTGGAAAAGCTAGAAATGCGAGGGGGAAGGTGCACATTTGCCCGGCTTGTGTCAACGAAGGCACTCTGTGCGCGTCAATTTGCGTGCTCCCGTCGAGTCCGCAGAATTTTTTGTAACCCCGTGGGGATTCACTCGGTGTTGTCACACCAGCGGAGCGCGGATGACCCACGAACTCTTCCCCACAATCCTCTCGAGTGCGCTGGCCTTGCTCGTCTGCTTGGCAGGCGCGGGCAGCGTCGCCAGCGCGGGCCCCATCGAGACCGCCGAAGAGGCGGCGCCTGACCTCGAGGTCGACCTGCGCCTGCAGTCCAGAGTCGATGACGGCAAATGGCGCAGCGACGCCGCCGTCGAGGTGCGGGCGGAGCAGAAGGTCGAGCTGCGCGTGCGCAAGCTCGACCTGCAGGAGGGCGATCACCTCGTGTGGTACTTGGTCTTCGCCGATCTCACCGAGGAATACGCCAACGCCTCCAAGCCCTGGGACGACCCTCCGAACAAGTGGCTCGGCTTTGACTCCATCGACTATTTCCGGATGGAGCTGAGCGAGCTGGAGAATGAAGTCAGCGTCGAGCCCTTCTCGCAGATCCCGGCCTTCTGGCCGCAGGTCAGAGCCTATATCGAAGGACGACACGCAAGCCCCACAGGGACTCAACTCTACGTGGAGGGCGTGGGGACCTACTTCTTCCAGGTCGAGCTGCTGCGGGACGGCGTCCGGAGCCGCTCTGCGGGTCTGCAGGACGTGGAGAAGAAGGGCCTGTCGACGAAGGTGATGCGGGTCTCCAGGCGCAGCGACGACAGCTATCTCGGGCACCTCTCCGCGTTCTACAACGTGCCCTCGATCTACGGCTCCGTGCTCTATCAGAGCGAGCACCATTTGGGCGTGGACTGTGCGGACGTGTTGATGGCAGCGTACGCCGAATGGAAGGGGGAGGCGCCGAAGAAGAACTACAACGTCGCGATGGTGGCCAAGCTCTTTGCTGAACAGGGGAAGGCGCAGATGTCCGACGGGGTGCCGAGCGAGACGCTGAAGTGGGGCGAGGACCTCGAGCCTGGCGACCTGATCGCCGTGCGCTACGACGCCGACTGGGCGACGCGCTACAGTCACATCGGCGCCCTCGTGGGAGACAGCGACGGCGACGGGGTCTTGAGCGCCGGGGATCGCGTCGTGCACGCGGGGCCTCTGCCTCTCGAGGAGACCCCCCTGTCGGGTGGGGCGTTCGACGGCACCATCGTCGTCGTCCGCCCAAAGTGAGCTGGCGAAAACTCGCCATTGGGGGGCTTCGGCGTTAGCGTCTGCGGATCGCCGACGAGACCTTTTGGTCTGTGCCTAGGACCTTATGCCACGCAAAGCTCTGGTTATTTTTGTCGCGTTTTTCGGCCTGCTGATTGGGTCCTGCGTGCAGGGCTGCGCAGAAAAGAAGCCGGAAGAGGCAGGCTCAGAGGCTGCGCCGGCTGCGACGAGCGAGAACTCGGCGTCGCCGGAGAGCGAGTCAGCGGATTCGCCGCAAGTGACCGAGACCGTCGCGAAGAACGAGGCGGCCGCGGTGAAAGGCATCGAGAAGGCCGTCGAGCCGGACAAGGACAAGCCTGCAGATCCGGTGGTCGAGGAGACGCCCGTCGAGCTTGCGAAGTATGGGACCGTGACCGCTCTGAGCGAAGAGGAGCGCGCGACGTTTTGGGGCTCCGCGGAGGATGCCGAGCCGGAGTTCCGCAAGAAGAACGTCCATTTCTGGGCCGGCAACGAGGCCAACCTGCAGGTCTTCCGCAAGGACATCGAGCACTTGGGCGGAGGCTACATGGGGGTCGGCTCAGACCAAGGGTATCTCTTTATTGGTTGGCAGCGCCCCGAGCTGGTCTGGTTGACCGACTACGACCCCGCGATCTCGACCATTCACGAGGTGCACAGGGCGTTTTTCTTGGCGGCAAAGACGCCGCGGGAGTTCATGGCGCTGTGGGAGTCTCCGGAGCGCGGGCTGCAGGTGCTGCGCGAGAGCGTCGCAGCCGCTGACCGAGAGGGGGCCGAGGCGGCCTACGAGAAGGCGCACGTCTTGGTCTACCGCCGACTGCGCAAGGTTCGCAACGAGATGAAGCGCGCCAAGGCGCCGTGCTACCTGAACGACCAGGAGACCTACGAATGGATCGGCAACATGTACCGAGCCGAGCGGATTCGACCGATGCTGGGCAACCTCATCGACACGGTCGCCATCGCCGGCGTGGGTGAAGCGGCGCGCAGGCTGCGTGTGCCGGTCCGTGTGGTCTACTTCTCCAACGCCGAGCAATACTGGGACTACGGCGACGAGTTCCGCAAGAACATGGCCGCCCTCAATATCGACGAGCGGTCCGTGGTTCTGCGGACGTTGGCGATCGGGGAGCGCGACGACGAGTACAAGTACATTGTGCATCCCATACGCAACTTCCTCGGCTGGCTGCAGGAGCCCTCGATCAAGAACGTCTACGCGATTCGCCGCAGCCCCGTTGAGCGCGGTGGCGTGGATTTCTCGGTTGTGAAGCGTGACGCTAGAGAGTACATCGAGGGCCACTCGGCGCAACGGTAATCGGAGGCGCAGTGAGGGAGTGTTTGCGTCCACGAACAGATGTTGGGTGGCTCTTGTCGAGAGGCTGCCCCGCCTCCCAACAGAATTGGACGGGGAATGATGCCTTGTGCAACGGGTCGACAACATGCTGAGCACCAGTCAGGTCAAGAGTAATTTTTCCACGCAGCGAGCGGTCCGCATCGGGCGCCTGCTCCGCCCGCTGTTTCGGAAGAAGCGCCCCCCCGCCTTCGCCCTCGCGGTGGTGGTCGCGATCGTCGCGGGGTTTGCTCTCTCTCTCCTGCGTATGGCCATCGACTCGGCGGTCGCAGCGCGTCATGATTTCCTGGATTTTTTGCCGTTTTGGGCTGCTCCGATCGCCATCGTTGCCTTCCCCATTTTGGGCGCGTTCATCGCCAGCGCCTTGATGCTCCGTTACGCCCCGGAGACCAAGGGGTCGGGGATCCAACAAGTAAAGCACGCCTACCATCTTCGGGGGGGGATGTTGGCGGGTCGCACCGCCTTCGCCAAATTTGGCCTCGCTTCTTTGACCATTGGTTCGGGCCTTTCCTTTGGACACGAGGGCCCGGGAATCCAGATCGGGGCGGCCTTGGGCTCCGCCATTGGCCAGAAGACCGCGGCCAGTCGGGCACGGGTCAGGCAGCTTACGGCGGTTGGTGCTTCTTGTGGCTTGGCGGCGGCGTTCGGCGCCCCCATTGCGTCGATCATGTTCCTCCTGGAGGAGGTGGTCGGCGACTTCCGCCACGAGCTCTTCGGCTTCGTGATTGTCGCAGTGGTGGTGGCGACCGCAATCGCTGCTAACCTCGTCGGCGACCTCCCTCTCCTCGGCGTGCTCCAGCACTCTTTCTCAGGGCTCGACGTCTTCGCTTACGCCCTCTTGGGACTGAGCTGCGGCTTACTCGGTCGCCTCTTCGTCCATTCTTTCTTCGCCGCCAAGGCGTGGTCTTGCAAACGTTTTGGTGACCACAAGCGGTGGCAACGTCTGCTCCTAGGTTCTGGGGTGACTGGGTTACTGACTTGCGCCGCCTACCTGGCCCTGAACGTCCACCTCATCGGCTCGTCGGGCCTCCACGACATCACCTTCTTAGTCACTCATCACTACCCCTTGCTCACGCTGGTCGCGCTGCTCTTCGGCAAGATCGTCGCCACGATTTTTTCCAACATCACCGAGGTCCCTGGGGGCATCTTTGGTCCGTCTCTGATGATCGGTGCGGTCTTCGGCATGCTCACCGCCGGACTCATCAACCTCGGCGTGCCCTACGTTGGCTTGCCCACGGTCGAGGTCGGCGCGTTCGCCGTCGTGGGCATGGCGGCGTTCTTCGGCGGCGTGGTGCACGCCCCAATGACGGCCACCATGATCGTCGTCGAAATCACCGACGACTACGGCCTCATCTTGCCACTGATGTTGGCCACCACACTCTCGGTGCTGGTCATCCAAAACAAAGGCTCCATCTACGACCTCATGCTCCGCGCCGAGGGCGTCGTACTGCATGTTCGAGAGCAAGCTGAGTTGCTGACCTCCACCACGGTCGAACAAGTGATGACCACCGACGTGAGGACGCTTGACGCCGAGCTCACCCTCGATGAGGCCCTCAAAGTCGCCGACCAAGACGACGAATCGAGGCTCTACGTCGTGCAGCGCCATGGGCGGATGGTTGGCGTCGTTTCCGCCAATGACTTGATTTGGGAGGTCGTCCACGAACATGGCGGCATGAAGTTGCTCAAGTACGTCGAGGGTCGACGCATCGTCCACGCTCACCCCGACCAAGAACTGGACAGCCTGATGGAGAAGATCACCCACTTCGAGTTCATGGAGTTTCCGGTCGTCTCGCGTGAGGACGAGCTGTGTGTCGTTGGCGTCGTTGGAGTGCACGAAATCAACCGCTACCGCGAGAAACTCGATCGTGCCGCTCGAGAGCCGCAGGAAGAACCATTCGAACGGGGTTGGGATACCGACATGTTCGCCTGCGTCTCTGACGAGAGCGGCGACGACAGCATCGCCAGCGACTCCGGTCGCGACGGCGGGGAGAGCGACAACGAGGACTCGACCCACGCCTCCAAGAGCCTGGCCGACGGCCTCACAGACGTGTCCGGCCAGGCGGGCGATGCCGTGGAAGCTGGAGACGCCAGCTCGGTGACTGGCGATAGCCCAGACGGCGAAGACAAACCAGACGGCGAAAACAAACCGGACGGGGTCCGGCGCTGATGGTGGCGGCGACGCGCGCTGCTCCGAGACAGCCCCAGGATTCCTGTAGACGTAGCTCAGAAGCGTTGTGGCGAGTTGTGGTGATGGTACCGGTTCGGGGCCTGCCTTGGACGGCCGTCCAGTGGGTTTGAGCAGCTCACCGAGGCGTTCTGCGAGCCGCTCGCGAAGCATGTAGGCTCGTCTTCGGCCAGCCCGAGCGCCTTGATCGCCGCGCTCGCGCTGGGATGCTCAAGACCAAGTTGCTCGAGGACTGGAATTGCCACAAGCAGGAGCGCGACGAGCACGGTTGGGGGCAAGTCTACTGCCCCCGCACCTGGCTGCGATCACTCCTTGTCCCCCACCGCCGCCGACCCTATACTGCGCCCGCTCGAAGTGGGCAGACACCAGGCCTGTGACAAGAAAAGGCTCGAAAAAACATACGAAACAGGGGTCGCATTGAGCCCTCGACATCAACATGAGACCTACGGCGCCGTCAGCGCGGGTCACCCGGAAGTCGCCGAGGTGGGAGCCGAGATCCTGGGCCGCGGCGGAAACGCCGTCGACGCCGCCATCGCCGCCTTCTTCACCGCCTTTCACGCTGAGCCCATGCTCTCTAGCGTCGGCGGGGGCGGGTTCTTGGTAGCTCGAGTCGACGGCGAGCTCTCGTCCTACGACTTCTTCGCAGCCGCCCCTGGGCTGGGCGCCAGCGAAGGTCCGTACAAACCCGGTCCGGGCGCCTTCTGGGGCATCGAGGTCGACTTCGGCGCGGCCACCCAGACCTTCCACGTCGGGCCCGGCTCCATCGCCGTGCCCGGCGCGCTGGCCGGGCTCTGCACCGCCCACCGCGACTACGGCGAGCTGCCCCTGGCCGACCTCCTCGAGCCCGCCATCCGAGCTTGCAAAGGCGGCGCCGTGCTCTCCGACATGGGCAGCTTCGTCCTCGAGCTGCTGGAACCCATCGTCCGCTCCAATCCGACCTTCGAGCGCTACTTCACGCAGCCCGACGGCCAACTGATGCACGGCGGACAGCACGCCACCAACCCCGAGCTGGCCTCTTTCTACGAGAAACTCGCCGACGTCGGCAGCGAGGACCTCTTCTACCGCGGTGAGGTCCGGGACGCCCTGCTGACCCACGTGTTGGGAGCCGGCGGCGGCATCACCGCCCGCGACCTCGCCGAATATCGGGCCGTGAAGCGGCCGCCCCTCACCGTCGACCTCCAAGGCGGCGCCACGACCTTGGTCCTCACCCCTCCGCCGTCGGGCGGCGGCGCCCTGATCGCCTACGGCATGCTGCTCCTCGAGACCGTGCCGGAGAGGAACTTCGCCTCTCGCGAAGAGGTGCTGCTGCTGCGCGCCGTGATGCAGGAGATGCTCACTGCCCGCAACGAGGTCCTTGGCGCTGAGGTCCCCACCTTGGACCTCGTGTTCAAACTGCTCGAGCCTTCGAACGTCGCCAAGGGGCGCAAGCGGCTCGAGCGTCTGCTCGAGCTCGGCACCGCCGCCCTTCCGCCCATTCCAGAGCTGCGCAACCTCGTCGGCAACACGACCCACGTCTCCACCATCGACAAAGACGGCAATGCCTGCTCCGTCACCCTCTCCAACGGCGAGTGCTCGGGCGTCGTGCTGCCTGGCTACGGCATCTTCCTCAACAACTTCCTGGGTGAGGAGGACATCAACCCCGGCGGCTTCCACGCTTTCAAACCTGGTGAGCGGCTCGGCAGCGCCATGAGCCCCACGCTGCTCATTTCGAAGCGAGACGGCGACATCGTGTCCATGGGCAGTGGCGGCTCCAACCGCATCCGCACCGCCATCGTGCAAGTTGTGCGCAATATGCTGACCCACTCGCTCCCCGCCTCCGAGGCCGTGTCCGCCGACCGAGTCCATTACGAGCACGACACGCTCTTCGGCGAGGCCACCCAGAACCCTCAAATCCTCGCCGACTTGGCCAAGGACGGGGTGCGCCTGAGCAGCTTCCCCAAACAGAGCATGTTCTTCGGCGGCGTCCACGTCGCCGAGCGACGCGCCGACGGCTCCTTCGACGGCGTCGGCGACGCTCGGCGCAGCGGCGCCACACGGCTGGTTCACCACCTCCAATGAACGACCTCACTCCACAGGCAACCCGCGCGTCCAAGCCGGGCAAGCCCAAACGACGCTGCCTCGAGGTGCGCGGCGTCTGCACCCACAACCTCAAGTCCATCGACATCGACATCCCCCAGCGGGCCTTGGTCGTGGTCACTGGCGTCAGCGGTTCGGGCAAGTCCAGCCTCGCCTTCGACACCCTCTACGCCGAGGGACAGCGTCGCTTCTTGGAGTCCATGTCGACCTACGCGCGGCAGTTCCTCCAGCGCATGGAGAAACCGCCGCTGCGCTCGATCGCCAACATCCTGCCCGCCATCGCCCTGCGGCAGCGCACCGGCTCGACCCACGCCCGTTCCAGCGTTGGCTCCGTCACCGAGCTCGACGACCACCTGCAGCTGCTCTACACACACCTCGCCAAGCAATTCTGCGCCGACTGCGGCGGCGAGGTGAACCGCGACACGGTGCCGCGCATCGTCGAGCGCCTCACGGCCCTAGAACCCGGCACGCGCCTGGTCTTCGTGGCCGAGGTCCGGCCCACCGAAGAGGAGCACGCCGAGCACGTCCTCGAGCGGCTCGTGGTGCGTGGCTTCCGGCGCTTCTGGTTCAAAGGCGAAGCCAAGAACATCGAAGAGCTCGACGTCGAGGTCATGCTCGCCCGCAAAGACTTTCCCGTGCTCATCGACCGCATCGTGCTCAAAGACGATCAGGTCAAGCGCATCGTCGAGGCCGTCGACGCGGCCCTCGAGCTCGGCAACGGCAAGATGCTCGTGCACGCTCTGCCCGCCAAGGACAGCGGCACCCTACCTGACAGCCTGCGCTTCGAGCGCGCGTTTCGTTGTCTGGAGTGCGGGCACCCTTATGTGGAGCTGATCCCCGCGCTCTTCAACCCGAACACGACGCTGGGCGCCTGCCCCGAGTGCACGGGCTTCGGCAAGACCACGGGGCTCGACCTGCGCAAGGTCATCCCCAACCCCTACCGCAGCCTGAAGGGCGGCGCCGTCGTGGTCTTCGAGACGCCGGCCAAGAAGCGGCGGCGCAAGACCCTGTTCGACTTCGCCTTGGCGCACCACATTCCGCTCGACGTCCCATGGCGCGAGCTGAGCGAGGACCACCGCGCTGCGCTCCTCGACGGCCTGGGCCGCTACAAGGGCGTGCGCGGCTTCTTCAAGGAGCTCGAGGGCAAGCGCCGCAAGGTCAGCGCCCGGGTCTTGCTGGCGCGCTACCGCGGCTACACCGACTGCGAGCGCTGCGGCGGCGGGCGCCTCTCCGCTCAGGCGCGCCACGCCTACGTCGGCCGCACCGGCGCGCTCCTGGTCGAGGCCAGCCTGGCCGCGGACCCGCTCGGGGTCGACCGCTTGGTCGTCGAGGTCCAGGACCTCGGCACCGGCGCAACGAGCCTG
>Ga0210044_10001888_pt1 | contig 31835 bp, 21 predicted proteins | sample CryGey13umfilter_2_FD_183959 | JGI IMG/M metagenome (GOLD analysis project Ga0210044, IMG submission 183959) | Groundwater microbial communities from aquifer in Utah, USA - Crystal Geyser 4/9/14 3 um filter (SPAdes) (version 2) | ecosystem: Environmental > Aquatic > Deep subsurface >...
TATCTTGATGAGTTAATAATTCTGAGTTATCAGGAAAAAAAGAACAAAGAGCTTCATCTATTGATTCTTTCAAAACTCGATAAGATTCACAGCATGTTTGTAAATGAAATAAAAATTTATAATCATGAAATATCCAATACAACCGAAGAACTGAGTGCGAGACTGGCATATTCGCTTGCTTCGCCTTTTAATAAATTGCTGCAGGAAATCAGAGTTGCGGGCACGTACGAATCGAAGCAAAGCAAACTGAAATACTCAAAAATCTTTTCGCAAAGTGAAACTGCAAAAGATTTCACGATGGAAACAATTCGCTTTTGGATGAACTATTATATCGGCTATCTCGGATTGTTTAAAAAAGATGTTTTAATCAGCAGTATAAAAGTCAAACTAAGCAAAATTGTCAACGAATATCTTATCAGCGTACTTGAAGAAATCAATCTTAATCTGGTAAATGTTTTTGCTGAAATTAATTTAATTCAGGAAAAAATCGGACACAGGATTGAGGAAACCATACAAAACAAAGGCAATTTGGTTGAGCTTATTGAACATCAGAAAGATGAATTGATTTTGCCGATGATCAATAAGTATATCGCCAAATTGGAAGAGATTAAAAGCAGTAAAAAGATAAAATTCATAACTGAGTTAATTATTGAAGAGTTCAGCAAAATATCCGATGAACTTCCTGAAGATATTAAACTGCTTGAGGAAACTGACTTTAAGTTTAATGAACGCCGTCCGATGTTTATTGGTTTGCGGAAAGCCAAAGTAAGAGAAATTGCTGCCCAGTATCTCGGACAGAAATTACCGCGTGAAATCAGCGAAATTAATGAGCTGATTCTTAATCATTTAAATCTTTCTTTGGGTGAACTTAAAAATCTTATTGCAATGGTGGATTATCATTCACTGAGCATTGTTCAGTCGGAATCTGAAAATAATGGCAAAGAAATTATTGTTGAACTTGCATATTCTCTTATTGATAAAATTGACCACAGAATCAATCAACTTCATCAGCAGATTGATAGGCTTGGTGTTAATATCAATAAAAAAATTCTTGAAAGAGTAAGCAGTTCTGTAATAGCTATCGAAAAACTTCTTCTTGAGAGTTCAATAACAAAATCGGCTTTGCAGATGGAAGCCGAAATCGGAAAGAACCGAATAAAATCTTTGTCGGTAAAAACTTTGAAAGACCTAACGCACATTGCTGCGATTGCTCAAAATCAACTGAAGAAATTTTATAATTTATTTTTCAGGGACAGATTAAAACAGTTTTTAATTGATTTTAATATTAAAGAAAGAGCAGCCGGTACTGAACCTGAATCTTTGTTTTTGAATGAAGAAAAACTGAAAGGTCTGCCGTTTATTTATCGAAAACTTTTTGACGGAAGTCCGCTTGAATCAAATGACTTTTTTATTAACAGCAAAGAGTTATCTAATAAAGTAACTCAGCAATTACAAAATTTCAGAGAGAACAGAAATTCAGCAACTCTTGTTATTGGTGAGCCGGGAAGCGGTAAGAAAACATTAATTAATTCGCTGAAAAACAGTTATCTGAATGATGCAAATATTTTTCATATTCAAATCAGCGAAACAGTTACTACAAAATCCCAATTGCTGAATATCATATCAAAGTCACTTGGATTAAACCGCACTCTGAAGTTGGATGAGTTGTTAATTACTCTGAACGATAAATCAAACAAAAAATTGATTATTATCGAAACACTGGCAAAATTATATTTCCGGAATGTTGATGGATATAGTGCAATAAAAACTTTGTTCTACTTAATCTCTGCAACAAACAATAATGTTTTTTGGCTGTGTACAATTGGGAAACTCCCATATCAATTCTTGAACAGTAATTTTGAGTTTGGAAAGTTGTTCTCCGAAAAAATATTGATAAACGAGCTTCACAGGCAGGAGCTGAAAACTATTCTTCTCAGCAGGCATAATGCGACCGGATACGATTTGAAATATCTGCCTGATGATTTTACGGAATTGAAAAATAAATTCATCAGAAAAAGAAGTTTGAATACCGACCAAAATATTCTTTCCGATGAATACTTCAAAAAACTTGAAGAATATTCAACTGGTAATATTATTTCAGCTATGTTTTATTGGCTGCAATCGATTCAGAAAGTTGAAGAAAACACAATAATTATCAAACCACCAAGAAAAATTTCTCTGGAGCATTTTCAGGGTTTAAATGATATTTATTTGCTTTCGCTGTCACAAATTCTGTTTCATGGCTCACTGACCGATCAGGAACATCAAAAACTTTTTGGCTTCGGTCTTGAAGAAAGCAAAGAGATACTGAATTACCTTGAGTCACTTAATCTGATTTACAAAGATTCGATTGATTATCTGCACAACAGATATTTTATAAATAAATTTCTCTATAAAATAATAGAAAATGAATTAACCCGCAGGAATATGATTTGAGCCAGATGATAAAAATATTACTCATCATATTTGTAACAACTTATGCATTTGCGCAAAATGTTGATTCAACAATCGCTGTGCAGCAAAGTGTTGATACCGTTGAACAAAGTGCTAATAATGTTAAACAAGGTGTTAATCACGATCAGGCTGTTAAAGTTGCTGAAAAAAAGGCAATACAAAAAACGCAAGTTGTTCCCCCAAAAATTACCAACGAAAATAACCGGCAAAATTTTGGTGCAACTGAGTTGAATATCTGGTCTTTGATTTATATTCTAATATTAATTCTTACCGGATATGTATTTTCAAATCTTCTTTCTCTTTCAAGAAAACTGTGGATTTATAAAAAATATCCCGTAATGAATTCTTTTCTTATCTATACAAAAACGTTAATATGGATAATAGTTTTATACCTGATTATTTCTCTTCTTTCAAGTCAGGTTTCAAATGTTTTGCTCGGCTTGATATTATTAATTTTTGTATTCGTTTCGATTGCTTCGCTCAGATTTCTGCAAAATCTTGTTGGCGGAATATATCTGAATATTACTAATCCTTTTCAGAAAAGCGATTTTATAAGAATTGAAAAATATGAGGGTGAAGTACAGAAAATTGAACTCCGGACTACAATAATTATTTCTGAAACAAACAGTATGATTTCAATACCGAATTCATTGTTTCTTTCCGTGCCTGTGATAAATGTAAACAGAGGGCAGGTTGAGCAGCTTTTGGCATTGGATTTTGAGTTTCCGTTTGAATACCCGTCAGGTAAAATCATAAAGATTATTTATGAAGCTGCATTATCTTCGCCTTATACTTTTACAAAATACAAACCAAAAGTTTATTTCAGAAATTCAGATTTTCAGAAAAGAACCAGATCTTATCAGCTTCAGGTTTTTGTGTTTGACGGAAAATATGAAAATGAGTTGATACACAATTTAAACTTGCTGATTTCTAATTCAGTCGATAATTCATTTACTAAACAAAGATGATATGAATAAAGAATACTTATCTAAAATATTAAAGATATTTATTTTTATCACAAGTATTGTTGGGCTGCTTTCAATTGTGCTCGAATACGGATTTTATCTTTCTTCAAAATATAAACTGATTTTACACGATGTTTCCATTGCTGTGATAATTCTTTACATGTTTTATCACATTGCTCAGTTTATTTTAAGCGAAAAAAAGAAAAGCTATCTTATTCTTCATAAAATTGAAGTGCTTTTGATTTCTCTTATTCTGCTTGAAACAATACTCTATTTCTTTAATCTCAGCATTGTAAAGCAGATAAGCCGATTCCTGAACTTTAAAAATATTGCATTCCTTTATGTTGTGTTTGCCCAAATATTCATCGTACTCGGATTGATATTTGGAGGACTGCGGTACAATAATGAAGTGCTTCAGCTAAAAATACATCCTTCACGGCTTTTTGTAATGAGTTTTATGATTACAATTGCAATTGGAACAATTCTGCTGATGCTTCCTGCTTCTACCGTTTTGCGGCATATGAATTTTATTGATGCACTGTTTACTTCAACAAGTGCGGTCTGCGTAACCGGTTTGACAAGTGTTGATACTTCTGCTTACTTTACAACATTCGGAAAATTCGTAATAATGGGTTTGTTTCAAATAGGTGGACTCGGCTTGATGACATTAACAACATTTTTTGCATTGTTTCTTTCGGGTTCAATGGGTATTCGCGGCAGACTTATTATCAATGATATTCTGGGTGAAGAAAACATCGGAGCTGTGTCAAAAGTCTTGGTAATTATCACCACTTCAACTTTTTTTATTGAGCTTATCGGAGCCGGATTGTTATTTGTAAGTGTTTATCAAAGTTTCCCAAATTATCAGGAAGCGCTTTTCTTCTCCATATTTCATTCAATTTCGGCTTTTTGTAATGCGGGGTTTTCTCTGTTGTCTCTGAATCTTATGGATCCGTTGGTTCAGAATAATTTTCTTTTCACATTTACAATTTCTTTGCTGATAGTTATTGGCGGATTAGGTTTTCCAACTTTGATGAGTGTAAAGTATTTTCGTAAACATAAAGGAGCGGAATTTTCTGTTAAAAGAATACCTTTGCAGGCAAGAATAGTTGTTTCCACTACAGTTCTGTTAATTATTGTCGGAACTTTGTTCTTTTATTTTTCTGAAGTTAATAATACTTTGAAAAATTTGACATTTTTTGAAAAACTAAGTGCATCTTATTTTCAGTCAGTTACATCAAGAACCGCAGGATTTAATACTCTCGATTTCGGTCAAATGGGAGTTCCAATTATTTTGTTTTTTCTGTTTTTAATGTTTGTCGGTGCTTCTCCCGGCGGTACCGGCGGTGGAATAAAAACAACTACATTTGCTATATTGATTATCAGCAGTTGGCAATTGATAAAAGAGAAAAAACATGTTACAATGAAAAACAGAACGATTCCGCAAAAGACAGTTTTGGGTGCATTACTAAAAACGTTTTTAAGTATTTCGATAATTTCAACGGGAATTTTTATACTTACAATTTTTGAGGAAAAGTCACTTATTGATTTGACATTCGAGGCTTTCAGTGCTTTTGGAACTGTAGGATTATCAAGAGGAATTACATCTTCATTGTCAGAAATCGGAAAACTTGTAATAATTTTGCTTATGCTGATTGGCAGAGTTGGTCCGCTGGCTTTTATTTATAGTATTATCAAAACAAGAGAAATATATGAATTAGATTTACCTACAGAAGATATTTCAATTTTATAATGAGGTTAAAAAATGAATAAAAAATTTGTGGTTATTGGTTTGGGAGATTTTGGCTGGAGTGTAGCAACTACATTAGCCGAAAGAGGTGCTGAAGTTATTGCGGTTGACCAAGACATGGAAATTATTGAGGATATTAAAGATAAAGTTACTTATGCTATCCGGTTGGATTCTACCGACGAGCGGGCGCTGAAAACTGCAGGCGTTGAAAATGTTGATGCGGTGATTGTTTCTATCGGGACCAATTTTGAAAACACGACACTTACTTCGGTTTTATTGCTTCAAATGGGTGTAAAAAAAATTGTAGCCCGGGTTTCATCCAAAATTCAGGAAATTATTCTTGAAAAACTTGGCGTTCATCAAATTATTAATCCTGAACTTGAAATTGCCGGAAAAGTTGCTTCAAGTTTGGTGAATGATGACATTTTGGACTATATCCCGCTTGGTGAAGATTATACAATTGTTCAGATTAAAGCTCCAAAGGATTTTGTGGGAAAGTCTCTTCAGGAAATTGATCTTCGTATAAGGTTTAATGTGAATTTGATTACAATCAAGCGGCAATATATTATTATCAATGAAGAAACAGGCGAAAAAACGACAAAAGACCGCATTTACGGTGTGCCGACAGCAAGTACAATTATCGAAAACGGAGACATTCTGATTCTTTTAGGCAGAGACAAGGATATAAAAAAGATAATTGGTTAATGAAAAAGTTCAAAAAAGTTTGTACAAAATCAAAATAAATCTTAAATTTCGACCCTAAAATTCTGACAAAAGGGCGCGTAGCTCAGGGGTAGAGCATTTGCCTTTTAAGCAAAGGGTCGGTGGTTCGAGCCCACCCGCGCTCACAAAACTCCTTCTTTTTGAAGGAGTTTTTTTGTAAAATTTAGTAATGTACTTCAAAAAACTCACATTTAGAATTTACCGAATTATAAAAGCAAAGTTTTCCTGCCATACAATAACTAAACTTATTGATGTTTACTCTTTAATTGTTCAAATGGTTTGATAAAAAATCCTGACTTCAGAATTTAAGCAAGGGTGATAATCAAACTTTTTATGCGTATTTCTCTGTCTGGTAAAGTTTTATTGCTTCTTAATAAGCTAAACCTTCAGCCTCCCTAATTTTGACAAATCAGCAGGTGGAACGGGACGACCTCCTGCGAGACGAATTAAATCCTCAATATATTTTCTACTTTTCCTTTTTTTAATTTGACGTTCACGTTTGAGAGCATCAGATTTGGAACCAAAATCCTCAAAGTAAACAAGATGCCAAGGAATACCGGATTTAGTAAATCTTCCCCAGCCAAGATTATGTCTTTCCAAACGCCAAAGAATATCATCAGTAGAACCAACATAAAATTTGTTGATTTTAGGAGAGAATAATATGTAAGTAAAATATTTGTGCATAAAGAAAAAGCTCAATGATAGATTGAGCTTTTTTGCGGGGCCGACGAGACTTCCCGTTCCACAAAAATTAGGAATCAGCAGGTGGAACGGGACGACCTCCTGCGAGACGAATTAAATCCTCAATATATTTTCTGCTTTTCCTGTTTTTGATTTGACGTTCACGTTTGAGAGCATCAGATTTGGAATCAAATTCTTCGAAGTAAACAAGATGCCAAGGAATACCGGATTTAGTAAATCTTCCCCAGCCAAGATTATGTCTTTCCAAACGCCAAAGAATATCATCAGTAGAACCAACATAAAATTTGTTGATTTTAGGAGAGAATAATATGTAAGTAAAATATTTGTGCATAAAGAAAAAGCTCAATGATAGATTGAGCTTTTTTGCGGGGCCGACGAGACTCGAACTCGCGACCTCCTGCGTGACAGGCAGGCGTTCTAACCAACTGAACTACAACCCCAATTTTTTCGGGCGTTCTAACCTCCGTCATTTGACGGATGAACTACAACCCCAATTTTTTCGGGCGTTCTAACCTCCGTCATTTGACGGATGAACTACAACCCCAATTTTTTCGGGCGTTCTAACCTCCGTCATTTGACGGATGAACTACAACCCAAAGAACAAATTTCAAAATTACGGGTGAAAATATAAACCCTTTAAAATTGTAAATCAAGAATTTTATAATTCTTTTGTCCCGAAAGAAACTCCGACAGCAATTGCAGCTTGAACAGCTTGATCTGTAGGTTTTACTAATTTCTGATGAGAAATTGCTTCTTCAATATCAACAGCTCTGATTTCATTTCCTTTAAGCGCAGCCATTTTATTGAATTTTTTCTTCATCACCAACTGAATTGCATAAGTTCCGAATTTTGTTGCAAGAATTCTGTCAAATGGTGTTGGACTACCACCGCGCTGCAAATGCCCTAAAACTGTATATCTGGTTTCAAGTCCGGTATTATCAGTAATATTTTTAGCAACCAATTCAGCAATTCCGCCAAGCTGAATCGGATCTGTCCTTTTAGCATCAGTAGCCTTTACAACCATTTCGCCGTCTTTTGGTTTTGCACCTTCAGCAACACAAACGATACTGAATTTTTTACCCATCATATTTCGTTGAATAACTTTTTCGTAAACCATATTCCAGTCAAACGGAATTTCCGGGATTAAAATTATATCAGCTCCGCCGGCTAAACCACCATGCAATGCAATCCATCCCGCATATCTTCCCATTGCCTCCAAAACCATAACGCGATGATGTGATGATGCTGTTGTGTGAAGTCTGTCCAATGCTTCGGCAACAACAAACACAGCCGAATCATGTCCAAAAGTCAAATCTGTTGCTTCGAGATCATTATCAATGGTTTTGGGAACGCCAACGACATTCATTCCCATTTGTGCAAGTTTATAAGCAATATTTTGTGTACCGTCTCCCCCAATAGCAATCAATGCATCAAGTCCCCAGCCTTCGAAATTTCTCATCGTTTCAACTGACTTGTCAACAATTTTAATTTGACCGCCCACTTCTTCAGGCCAATGAAACGGGTCACCTTTATTCGATGAACCTATAATAGTTCCGCCACTTGCAAGAATTCCTGAAACATCTTTGTTATATAGTTCCATTCCTTTCCCTTTTACCAATCCTTCGAATCCGTCAATTATACCAAGAACACTAAGTCCGTTATCATGTGCAGGTTTGGATACGCCGCGAATTACTGCATTCAATCCCGGGCAATCACCACCGCCCGTCAAAATTCCGATTCTTTTTACTTTTCCAATTTTACCAGTCATTTTAACCTCTGTTTATTTTTTGCAAAGTTATCTTCGAAAAGTTTTGAAGTGAAGTTTAGCATATTTGCTCAATTCTCCAATACTTATTTCATTCTGCATTTTTTTTGCCAGAGTAATTGCTTCCAATGACGAGCCTTTCGGAAGAGATTTACCTTTAAAGTTTGTTTTAGTAAACCAATCAACAAAATAATAACGGGCGATTATTGAAGCGGCTGCAACTCCGGGATATTGTTCACCTTTTTCGATTAAAGTTACATTTAATTTTTTGTTTGTAAAAAGTTTTCCAAAACGGTATTCCTTTGCAAACTTATCAATTATTACTTTTTGGCAGTCAGTCCTTTGATGTAATATTTCTATTATTTCGGAATGAACATCAGCAAGCAGTTTGTTGAGATTTTCAAATAGTATGTAGCTGCTGTTATAGTCTAATGGTATAAGAATTTTACTTTCAATTCGATCCGTGTAATTATTTAATAATACTTTCGCGATCTCATTTATTTTTTCATCGGATAATTCCTTGCTGTCTTTAATTCCCAATCTAATGAAATCATCCATTAACGAATCATCATAATGAAAACCTGCGACAACAAGAGGTCCAAAAATATCACCTTTGCCCGACTCGTCCGTACCGATATAATCGTCGAAATTTTGTGTGAGCTTTTCTTGTTTTGTGTCAAATTCAATCTTTTGCTGCGGGAAAATAATTCCTGCAATTTTTGGATAAAGATAATGATTTTGATTTCCCTGCAAAATTGTTTTGACACCCTTTTTGCCGAAGTAAGTGAAAACTTTTACGCTTTCACCATTATCCCTCACTGCAAATTCAAAGTTATATTGTCTTTCAATTATTGATTCTGTTTCATAACCAAATTTGGAAACCGAAGAATGTAATTCGGTAATGGTTTTATACGCATCTGTTTTTAATTTTTCATCCATCTAATTTTCTCTTAAAATTAATGCTGAATATGAATTTATCTTGATTATGTTTTTGATTTTTTGACCTATAATCATATCGAAATTAACCTTTGTTGAATTCAAATTTATTTGGTTGAAATTTATTGATTTTGGAGAATTGTCATTGTTAATAATAATATAAATTGTATCACTATCCAAAGTTCTTTTATAAATTAATAAGTTTGGCTCCGAGGGCATAAATTCAATACTACCGAGAGATAAAACCGAATTTTCTTTTCTGATTGAAATTAGTTTTTTATACCACTGGAACAAATCTTCGTCAAATTTTACAACTGAAACATTCCTTTTTTTACCAAATGGATGTTGAGTTTCCGGTTCATAGTTTACATCTCTCCAAATCATCGGCTTGCGGCAGTCGGGATCATCACCGCCCCACAATCCGGCTTCATCACCATAATAAATCATCGGCGAGCCGGGCAAGGTCATTTGTGCTGCAACAATTAATTTCAGTCTTGCTTTCTTTTTCTCGTCAATGTTCTCAATATTATAATTTTCGTTTTGTTCAGGATTGCCTTCATGATCATACCAAATATCAGGATTATTTAATTGTGAGGAAATTCTGTCAACATCGTGACTGTCGAGCAAATTTTGAAGTGATAAGCATTTCTCGAAACCATAATCAGCGTAAATTTTTTTTAAAGTATCAGCAAAAGCTGTGGATGTTGTTTTATCTTTTTCATTTACAAAATATTCTTTGACTGCGCGTGCAAATCTATAATTCATTACTCCATCAAACGCCTTGCCATCAAGCCATTTTGCTGCATTGAACATTTTATCGTTCTTCCAGTCCTGCCACCAGACTTCACCGGTAATATAAGCTTCGGGATTAATTTCTTTTACCCAATTCCGAAATTCCCTCCAAAAATTCAAGTTAACCATTTCAGCCACATCAAGCCGCCAGCCGTCAATTCCGTCTTCTGTATTTCTGTCATTATTCGGATCCATCCAGCGTTTAACAACTTCATGAAAATGTTTTTTTACATCTTCCCTGAAGCCATTTTCATCTTCATAAAATTCAGGCAAATCTTTAATTCCATACCAGCCCTGATAATCAAATTCATTTTCAGCAGTGGCAGGATTGTCAAACGTTTTTATCATAAACCAATCTGCAAATTTTGACTTCTCCTGATTTTTAACAACATCCTCAAATGCCCAAAAGTTTTTCCCGACATGATTAAACACGCCGTCAATAATAATTTTCATGCTTCGCTTGTGACATTCTTTGATAAGATTCAGAAAAACAGAATCTGCCGAAGTCCATTTCCAAGTAGTATTATCAATGGGATTTTCAGTCTGCCAAATTTTTCGATCCATCTCCGGATTTGTTCCGAAATTATTATCAATATGATGATACATTGCTGCGTTATATTTATGATGTGACTGTGATTCAAAAACCGGATTGAGATAAATTGCATTTACTCCAAGTTCCTGCAGGTAATCAAGCTTTTGAATTATTCCCTGCAAATCACCACCATATCTTCTCAAACTTGTTGCCCAATAAAAAGGAACATTGTATTCTTTTTCCCAATCCTGTAATTTGTACCAATCAGAATTCCATGGGTGAATTTTCCAATCTGATGGAATAGAAAATGGTCTTTCTTCAATAATATCAATAGGTAATGGATCATTGGCTGTATCGCCGTTAAAAAATCTCTCCGGAAAAATTTGATACCAAACTGCTTGTTTATCCCAACTAAATCCTTTTTGCAACTCTTGGGATTTGCAATTTGTTGCTAACAATATCACAATTGTTAAAATATTTAATGTTTTATTTTTTTTCATGTTTCTTTATAAATGATTTTAGTTTGTATATATTTTGAATAAATCTTTGGTAAAATTATAAAACATATTATTAAACAAAAAAAATCCTTCCAAAATGGAGGTACTATGAAAGTACTTTTACGATTAATTTTTGTTCTGTTTATTATTGTAACAGTAACAAACAAAGCGGATAATGACCTCGGCACGACTGGTAAAATAGCCGGAAAAATTTCTGATACTGTCACAGGGGATCCATTACCTTTTGTTAATGTTATTGTTCTTGGCACAACCATCGGTGGTGCTTCAGATATCGATGGGAATTACTCAATACTGAATATTCCTCCCGGGAACTACAATGTTAAAGCTTCAGCAATTGGTTACAATGCTGTAACTGTCACGAATGTTCGTGTTTCAATTGACTTAACAACGCAAGTTGATTTTCAATTGAATGAAACAAGTTTACAGCTTGGGCAGGATGTTGTTGTTGTAGCAACCAAACCGTTGATCCAAAAAGACCTTACGGCTTCGACTGCAATTGTTGGTGGTGAATTAATCTCAGAACTTCCTGTTACAGAAATCAGCGATGTTCTTTCATTGCAGGCTGGCGTTGTAACAGGTGCCGGTGGCGATTTGCATATTCGTGGTGGTCGATCCGGACAGGTTACTTATCAGATTGATGGCGTACCTATCACAGATGCTTATGATGGAGGAAGTGTTGTGAATGTTAATACTTCAGCCGTGCAGGAGTTGCAGGTTATTTCCGGTGCTTTCAATGCTGAATACGGACAGGCTCTTTCCGGTGTTATTAATCTTGTTACGAAAGATGGGAACAATAATTTTAACGGGAGCGTAAGTGCTTATACCGGCGATTATGTTTCAAACCGTGATAAGGTATTTTGGAATATTACTGATATCAATCCGATTAATATTCAGAATTATGAAGGAAGCTTGAGCGGTCCAATATTAAAAGATAGACTCTTCTTCTTTACGAATGCAAGATTTTATAAAAACCTTGGTTATTTCTATGGCAAAAGATATTTCCTCACAACTGATCTTGCTTCAGAGGTTCCCAACTCTGCTGGTTCACAATTTAATGTTAGAAGTAATGGTGACAGCAGTTATGTCTCATTGAATCCATCCGAAAGAATTTATGGACAGGGTAAATTGACTTATAGATTATTTGAAGGTGTGAAGGTCAGTTATAATTATATGATTGAAAAGCAGAACTTTAAGATGTATGATGGCGGCGCACGGCTTACACCCGACAATAACTTAAAAAGATATGAAAGATCTTACTCGAACATTTTCAATGTCAATCATGCTGTTTCTGCAAAGAGTTTTTATTCTTTGAATGTCAGTTATTATTTCAAAGATTATCAGCATTATCTTTTTGAAGATATATATACAGGGTTAAATGATTCATTGCATCTGCCGACTTTATATGTTGATAATTCAATTCACAGAACTCCACCTTATACTTTTAATATTGGCGGGACAAACAATAACAGATTCCATAGAAATTCAGGAACACTTGGAATAAAACTCGACTGGTCAACGCAATTCACACAAGAAATTAATATTCAATTCGGAGGTGAGTTTAAGTCCAACAGGCTGTTTTATAAAAATTTGAATCTTGTTGATAAATTTGATGACAACGGACAAAAAGTTTATCCATATAATGTTTCAATTCCTCCAATTTCATCTACAGATCATAATGTTTATTTGCATAAACCGATTGAGGGTGCAGCTTATGTTCAGGCAAAATTTGAAGCTTTCAATATGATTTTTAATGCAGGTTTGAGGTACGATGTTTTTGATCCCGATGGCGTAATTTTAACTGATCCTTCTGATCCAAACTATCGTAATCCATTAAAGCCTGCAAATAAATATTCAGTTGATGTTAATGGTAATGGAAAGTATGAACCTGAAATGGGTGATAAATTAAAAACTGATGAAGAAAGATTAAGTTATTGGTTTAAAGATGCAGGTGCAAAAACATCTATCAGCCCGAGAATAGGAATTGCATTTCCTATTACAGTACGGGGAGTAATTCATTTTTCTTACGGACATTTCTTTCAGTTGCCAAGATATGAATTGCTTTATGAAAATCCTGATTTTGAACTTGGAGTTGGCTCCGGTAATCAAGGATTGTTCGGTAATGCCGATTTGAAACCACAAAAAACCGTGAAAGGTGAAATCGGATTACAGCAACAACTTACAGATAATATTGCAATAGATATTACTATGTTTTTCGAAGATTTCAGAAATTTGACAGGGACTCAAACAGAAGATATTCTTGTATTTGGCGGAGCGCAAAGTTACAGTAAATATGCCAACTCCGATTTTGGTTTCTCAAAAGGGATTATCTTTAAATTCTCGCAAAGATTTTCCGAAGGATTAGCAGCAAATCTTGATTATACTTATTCAGTAACAAAAGGGAACGCATCGAATCCGCAGGATGCGAGAAATGCTTTGCTTGGCGGCGCATTGCCGGAAACATTTATTGTCCCACTTGCATGGGATCAAACTCATACACTGAATTTATCAATTGCTTATACTGTGCCTGGTGATTATGGATTTTCTATTATCGGAAATTATTTTACGGGACAGCCTTACACACCGCAGATTAATAAAAATACACGCGTAAGCCAAAACGCTTTCCCTCAAAACAGTGACAGCAAGCCAAGTATTTTTAATCTTGATTTAAGAGCGTACAAAGATTTTGCGATTGGCAAATCAACTCTTTCATTATTTGTGAAAGTGTTTAACGTATTCGATCTTGATAATCCTACAGGTGTTTATGGTGATACAGGCGATCCTTATTTTACATTTGGAAAGTATGAAGCACAGTTGGTAAGACCAACATTATATGCAAATTCTCTTGATGAATTGTACACTAATCCCGCTTTCTTCTCTGAACCAAGAAGAGTGGAATTAGGTGTCACTTTTAATTTTTAAATAAAATGGAATGAAAGATGAAAATAAAAATTATGAAAATATTCGTCTTACTTTTTCTTGTATCGAATTTAACTTTTGCGCAGGGAAAAGGTGATCCGACATTATTAAAAATTGGTTACCATACCGGAAACCGAGCCGGTATTTCATATTATAATGACGGACAAATAGCCGGATTCAGACAAGGAGTTGACATTCGCGGAGAATGGCCCCTTGGTTCCGGTGAAAATTATATTGGTGATTGTATTCCTTTGATTGGTGTTGAATTCACAAACAATGAGGGAAAAAATTTACAGTCAGTCGTTATATCACGCGGGCCGCGAAATGGTCAGGGTGCTGAAAGACATCCAACGCAAGGATATTTTTGGGGATGGAATCCAATTCCCGGATTCTTAAATCCAAACGGAAATTCAGTTGCTATGAGTCATTTAAAAGATTCATGGCCAATAGGTGGCTGGAGCGACCCAGGCGGTTTTCCTGAAGTAACAAATTATGTTGATAAAGAAGGAAATACTGAATGGTGGGGATACTTTGGCCGTGGTATTATTCAAGCTGATCAGGAAAGTTTTTTTGTTTCCGATGATCAGAAAGATGATGAATTCAATGCAAATTTTCTGCCGAATTCAAATGACCCGCTTCGAAAAGGAATGGGTTTGCAACTTCGCCAAAGAGGATTTCAATGGGCAAGTTTCTTAGCCGAAGATGTTATCTTTTGGTTATATGACATTAAAAACGAAGGAACTACAACTTATCGCAGAGCAGATTTTGGAACAGTTGTAGGAACACTTGCCGGTGGAGATGGAGACAGCGGTGATGATCTTGGATTTTTTGATACAGAGAGATTTATTACATATTCATGGGACAGCGACGGTATAGGAAACATCGGACAGAAAGTTGGTTATATTGGTTATGCGTTTCTTGAATCACCTGGTAATCCTTTCGACGGTATTGATAATGATGGCGATTCTGAAAATCCATCTTCACCAAGATTTAAACAAACAGATTTCCTTTCAGTTAAATATAATTTAAATGATAATGTTATATTAATTAACCCTAATTCTTATGAAAGAACAACTCATAAGATCACAGCTTTTCCTGATACTGTTTATTCACTGGGTGTACAGTTCGTTCTAAATTCAGGTACAGAATTACGTGAGGGCCATATCGCTTCTATTTTACAGGGTGTTAATATTCCTGATGTTACTGCCTATGATGGGATTGATAATGATTTGGACGGCTTGGTTGATGAAAATGAATCAATCCATTATAACTCAAGAATAATCAATCATCAGGATCCAGTTAAGTTTATTAATTATTTTACAGGCGAAGGCTTGACTGATTTACTTATTGATGAAAAACGTGATAATGATATTGATGAAGATGGTGATTGGGATGCTATTGCTGATGACCTTGGACAAGATGGCTTGGGTCCTGAAGATGAAACATACCCGGGTCCTGATTTAGGTGAGGGAGATGGCAAGCCAACTCAAGGTGAGCCTAACTTTGGAAGAACAGATCCGGATGAATCAGATCAGATTGGTTTGACCGCATTCAACTTTTTCAATCTTGCTTTAGCCCCTGATTTATCTGTTGATTCTTCTTTATGGAACCGAATGACACCGGGAAGATTTGATGAAATTCCACGCCAACCGCAGGATGGTGACTTTATTTATGCTTCAGGTTATTTCCCGCTTATCGCTGGTGCAATTGAAAGATTTTCAGTTGCTCTTTTATTTGGCGAGGACTTAAAAGATATTCAGAGCAATCAGATTATTACTCGTCAGATTTATAATTCGGGGTATAAATTTCCGCAGCCGCCGAGAAAACCTAAAATTACTATTACTCAAGATGATGGCAATGTTGTGATTTATTGGGATCCGGTTCCAACAGAAACGACGAGAGATTTTATAACAAAGAAAAGAGATTTTCAAGGATATAAAATTTATCGTTCAACCGATGCAGGATTTCTTGATGCAAGAAAAATTACCAATGCGGTTGGTGTTTTATCTTTTGATAAACCTATTGCCCAGTATGATTTAGCAGACACGGTTTCGGGTTACTATTATCCTTCTCCCGGATTGTTGGCTCAAATCGGAGGAACTACTTATTATTTGGGCGATAATTCAGGTGTTGTTAATAAATTTGTTGATTCGACTGTTGTCCCGGGACAAACGTATTTTTATGCCGTTGTTGCTTATGATGCCGGAGATGAAGAGTTGGAAATATTCCCATCTGAAAATTCCAAATTTATTTTCAGAGAGACTTCAGGGAATATTTTAACCGATGATAATACCGGATATATAATCCCGGGAAGAAGACCTGCCGGATACACACAGGCTAAATCATTGGAGCTTGTAAAATCTTCAACATTCAGAGCAACAGGTGATATTCTTGTTGAAATTATTGATGATTCTGCAATTATGGATGGATATAAATATCAATTAGTCTTTAGTGATACCGCAATGCAAAATATTACTAAAGATTATTCGTTACTTGATCTTCAGACTCCGACAAAAGTATTCGTCCCGACTTTGGATCAGGAATTTTATGTCGATCCGAAAGATTCAATTTCAATTCCAAGCGGTAATGATACTTTGGTTGTAAATGATATCCGCGTACCTTTCTTTGGAACATTTTTCAAAGCAGACTTTGATACATTGATTAAGCATAGCGGAACTTTTGAAGGCAATACAAAGGTTGTGCAGGGTTTCAGGCTTCAACTGTTGAATGATTGGATAATTAAAGAAGATACAGCTCAATCGGGATTTATTGAGATTGTCGATACTTTAAAGCCGGTTTATACATTAAACCAATTTACTGTACCAAACAAACCTCAATTTACCGGTATCAATATGCCTTATGATTATGAGTTTGAGTTCTTCCCCGAAAAATCTTACAGCTCTGTTGCCGATACATTGGGACCTGCAAATATTCCGACCAATATTTTCAAGGCACAGGCAACGAACTTCACGGTAAGAAATCTGTCAACAGGAAAGAATGTTGATTATGTTTATTTCAAATCAGGAAGTTTAACAACTGTTCATAGCATTTATTTCAAAGAAGTCGTTAATGGAAGCAAGACCAGAACATGGAAAGTTATTGTAACCTATAAAAAACCGAACGCTTCATTGCCGCTTGGCGGAAAACTTAAAATTGTTACGACCAAACCTTTCAGCCATTATGATGAAGTTCAGTTTTCTGTAAAAGGTGCTGAAATAAATAGTGCTTTAGCCAAAGCTGATCTTAAAAAAATCAATGTTGTTCCTAATCCGTACATTGTTACGCATAATGCAGAAGCACGATTGCAAAGTTCTCAAACAGGACGAGGCGAACGCGAGATTAGGTTTACATATATTCCTCCTCAGTCAACAATAAAAATATTTACTGTGAGAGGTGAATTAATAAAGGAACTGCGACACGATGATTTATTCGTTGGTGATGTTTCGTGGAATTTAAGAACCGAAGAGAATATCGATACAGCTTATGGAGTTTATGTTTATGTAGTCGAGATTCCGAATGTCGGTAAAAAAATCGGCAAATTTGCTCTTATTAAATAGCGGAGTGAACCATGAAAAAATTTCTAATTATAATATTTGGACTCGTTTTAACAATTAATGCTCAATCAAAAGTTGGCTCAACTGCAGCACCATTTCTGAATATCGGAATTGGTCCGCGTGCAATTGCAATGGGAACTGCTTTCGTTGCCACAAGTGATGATATTACTGCTCTTTATTGGAATCCGGCGGGAATCACACGAATCGGCGGAAACTCAGCTATGTTCAATAAAACCAGTTGGATTGCGGATATCAACTACAATTGGGCAGGTGCAGCGGTTCAGCTTGGTGATCTTGGGACAATTGGTCTGAGCGTCAACCAGCTTGATTACGGTAAAATGGCCGTTACAACAAATGCAGAGCAGGATGGAACCGGCGAATATTTCAGTGCTCAGGATATTGCTATCGGTTTGACTTATGCATATCAGTTAACCGACAGATTTTCAATCGGCGGTACTGCAAAATATATTCAGCAGAAAATCTATAATTCATCTGCAAGTGCACTGGCAGTTGATATTGGCGTTTTGTTTAATTCTGATTTGTACGGACTGCGAATCGGTGCTTCGATTACAAACTTCGGCACAGATATGACAATGGACGGAAAAGATCTTCTTGTTCAGCATGATATCGATCAGACAATTGAAGGAAATAACTATCAGATTCTTGCAAAGTTGAGGACCGATGGCTGGCCTTTGCCGCTTACTTTCCGGGTGGGCTTAGCGATGGACATTCTTAATCTGCCGAACAATCGTTTGACTATTGGTGCCGATGCTCTTCATCCCAATGATAACGATGAGACAGTAAATATCGGTGCGGAATATACATTGTTTAATACAGTTTCTCTTCGTGCCGGATATAAATCAATAGGATTGAACAAAGCAGAAGATGGATTGACAATGGGGTTTGGTGTAAAGTATGACTTCGCTGCAAACCTCGGTGTCTTTATCGATTATGCTTATCAGGATTTTGGAGTGCTTAATAAAGTCCAGCATTTTTCAGTTGGCGTTCGCTTCTGATTTCTTTTATGGAAGGGTTGAAATTTTTCAACCCTTCTTTTTTTACTTAAAAATTTTACACTTTAATTAAGAAAGTTTGAAAAGCCACAAAACAAATAGAAGACGGCAAAAATAAAACCAAGTATCTTTTATTTTTCCCATCTGTTAAAGTTTCTAATTCCTTTACTCTGCTTACATAAATCACAGCATTTTTACAATTAATATTTATAAATTTGCATTAGTCATCTTTCAGATAAGTCAATTATTACAAAAACAGGAATAGAAAATGAAAAGGGTTATTTTACTTTTAGTTTTAACTCTCGCGATTCAAAATTTAACTTGGGCTCAAATTGCACCGCCAAAACGTGAATTTCGTGCTGCATGGCTTTCAACAGTTCAGAATATTGACTGGCCTTCTTCTCCGTCAAACTCAATGGCAGCAAATAAAAATGATTTGATAAAAATTTTAGACTACTTAAAAGCAGCCAACTTAAATGCGGTTGTTATGCAAATCCGGCCTGCCTGTGATGCAATGTATTATTCAGAAATTGAGCCGTGGTCATCGTGGTTTACAGGGCAACAGGGAAAAGCTCCGGCACAATTTTGGGATCCGCTTGAATTTGCAGTTGAAGAAGCCCATAAAAGAGGAATGGAACTGCACGCATGGATGAATCCCTATCGTGTGAGAAACGCAAGTTGGAATTTACAGCTTGATAAAAAAAATCCTGCTGTTCAACATCCCGATTGGGTTTTAACAGTTGACGGCAATCAAATTCTTAATCCCGGTTTGCCGGAAGTAAGGGAACATGTTGTAAATGTTGTTATGGACGTAGTGCGAAGATATGATATTGATGCAGTTCATTTTGACGATTATTTTTATCTCGAAGGAATTTCAAATCAGGACGATCAGACTTTTGCTCAATATAACCGCGGTTTTACAGATAGAGGTGATTGGCGTCGTGATAATGTAAACGAATTATTAAGAATGATCTACAGCGGAATACAAAATGAAAAGCCAACGGTAAAGTTTGGCCAAAGTCCGGCAGGCATTTGGAAAAGCGGTGTGCCACCTAATATTTTTGGACGTAGCGCTTACAGTGCAATTTACTGTGATGCGGTTGCATGGCTGAATGAACAAATTATAGATTATCTTGCACCTCAACTTTATTGGGCATTTGGCGGTGGACAGGATTACGGAACGTTAGCTCCTTGGTGGGCAGGTAAACGAAATCAAAGACATATTTATCCCGGACTTCCGCTTTATCGTGTTGGCGAATCAACTATGGATAGAACGCAAATCGGAAAGATGATTAAGCTGAACAGAAAAACTGATGGAATTTACGGTGAAGTTTTCTTTACTTCGCATAATATTAAAGACAATCCGCTGAATAATACAGATACGTTAAAGAACAATTACTACAAATACAAATCAATTATCCCGGTTATGCCATGGAAAGATAATGTTGCACCTCAGCCACCGCTGGCATTACGGTTTGGAAGGGTTGAAGGACTTGGAATAGAAGGATTAACATGGGACAAACCTGCTGATGAAGATGTTGCAAGATATGTGATTTATAGTTTTGATTCACCAACCATCAATCAAAATGATATTGAAGATGCAACAAAAATTTTTGACATAACATCAAAAAATTATTATCAGATTACCTCAACTTTTCCGACAGCTAAAAAATATTATGTTGTTACAGCTCTCGATCATAACAATAATGAAAGTTTAATCAGCAATGTTTTTGAATTTCAGCCGAGCGTTTCTGCCCCTGCTCAGCCAACGCTTGCTTTCCCATCAAACGGAGCTAATGACGCAAAAGATACAGTAATAGTCCGCTGGAATTATGCTGCACATGCAAATAGTTATTCGCTGCAAGTGGCTGGTGATAATTTATTTGCAAATAAAATTGTTGATGTTACAGGAATTGTAGATACAACTTATAAAGTAACAGGAATGACGGGCGAAAAAACTTATTACTGGCGAGTAAAAGCAGTGAATACTGTTGGTGAAAGCAGTTACTCAAATGTATTTTCATATACTACAGCATTTCCTGCAGCTCCTGTTTTGCAGTCTCCGGCTGATTTATCAACCAATAATGTTTTGAATCCTGTTTTGCAATGGGTTGAAAGAAGCGATGCTGTTAATTATTATTTGCAAGTTTACGAAGGATTATCAATCGTTCAGTCAGCTTTAATAGTTGATACAATTATGTCGGGTTCATCATTTCAATTAAAAAACTTGCAGCCCAATACGATTTATTCATGGCGGATGAAAGTTACGAATCAGTATGGTACAAGTACATGGTCAGGCATTTTTAAATTTAGAACAATAAGTATTTTGTCATCTATTCCTATGTTGCTCTCACCACAAAGTGGAAACAATGCAGTGCCCGATTCAGCAGTTCTGAGATGGGGAAAAGCAGAATATGCCAAGACATATAATCTGCTTGTTGCTTATGATATAAATTTTTCCAGTATTTTTTTGAATCAGGCTAATATTGCAGATACAACTTTTATTTTAAAAAATCTTAATGGTGAAACAGATTATTTCTGGAAAGTTCGTTCTGTAAATAACAGCGGCAACAGCGATTATTCTTCTGTATTTGCTTTTTCGACTGGATTTCCGAAAACACCTGTGGTGATTAGTCCAACGGATTTGCAGACAAATTTAAGTCTTACACCAAAACTGAAATGGACGCCGGCAAAGGTTACTTCAAAATATCAGGTGCAGCTTTCGCAGGATGTTGTAATTAATCCTAATAAAATGGTAGCTGATACAACAGTTCAGGATACTATCTTCATAACTCAGGAATTATTGGTGAATACAGTTTACTCATGGCGTGTAAAAGCGTTTAATGATTATGGCGAAAGCAAATGGACGAATGTTTACAAATTCAAAACGATTGTTACCGATGTTGAAGCAGAAGAGCAATTGCCAAAGGAATTTCAGTTGTATCAGAATTATCCGAATCCGTTTAATCCGACCACAAAAATTGAGTTTGATCTTCCTAAACAGAGTAAGGTTACGCTGAAAATATTTAATTTGCTCGGACAGGAAATTGCTGATTTGATGAATAAAAATCTTGCTGCGGGTAAATATTCTGTGGATTTTAATGCCTCCAATTTGCCAAGCGGAATTTATTTTTATAAGCTTACAACTGAACAGAATATTTATACGAGGAAAATGCTGCTGATAAGGTAAGATGATTTTCTAGTAGCGACAAGCAGAAAACAATAAATTTTTATCTTCTGTTTGTTTATGGCGAGAGAATAAACGTAAATTAAAGCAGCAAAAAATATGTTTCTTTTATTATTAATTGAAAATATGGGCTTGCTTTTATAAGTTTACAGTAAATAAAAATTGGTTTAGGTAAAAATGAAAATAATTGATATTCTAAAACGTGAAAATATTCAAGTCGATGTTAATTGTCAGGATAAGACTCAAGCAATCGATCTGATGGTTGATATGCTTAAAGATGATGAAAGAATTATTGACTTAAATTCTATTAAAACTGCTGTGCATGAACGAGAGAAAATAATGTCAACGGGCGTTGGACATGGATTTGCAATCCCACATGCAAAGACAAATGGTGTAAAGCAAATGTCAGCCTGCTTTCTCCGCCTTGCGACACCGATTGATTTTGAATCATTAGACGATCAGCCGGTGAATTTGATTTTTCTTTTAATCGGACAGGAAAATGCAGTTGCTCCTCATATTAAAATGCTCAGCCGAATTTCACGTATTATGAATAAAGAAAGTTTCAGAGTTGCACTCTCCAATGCCAAAACTTCAGATGAAATTTATAATATCTTTGCTGAGGAAGAGAAAAATTATATTGAACTGACCTGATATTATGATTAAAACAATTTACGGCACCAAAGACATTCTTCCTGATGCGGTTTCAAATTGGAATTACATCGAAAACCTTGTCCGGAGCCAAATGCAATTATTTAATTACAGAGAAATCCGGACACCTGTTTTTGAGGAAACTGTTTTGTTCAAAAGAGGCATTGGCGAAAGTACAGACATCGTCAGCAAAGAAATGTACACTTTCGCTGATCGCAGCGAAACCAGCATTACATTAAAACCTGAGATGACAGCATGTGTGGTTCGTTCGGTACTTGAGCATTCACTTGATAAGATAAGTCCGCTGAATAAGTTTTTTTACATCTCACCTATGTTTAGACAGGAAAGACCACAGGCAGGAAGACTTCGACAGTTTCACCAATTTGGTGCAGAAGCAATAGGCGTTTCAAGCCCGCTTCTTGATGCTGAAATGATAATTCTTGCTTATTCAATTCTGAAAAAAATCGGCTTGAAAAATCTTGTTGTTAAAATTAATTCGCTTGGAATTCCATCGACACGTGAAAACTATAAAAATCTTTTGCGTGAATTCTTAAAAGATAAAATTTCAAAACTATCGGAAGAAAGCCAGAAAAGATTCAAAACAAATATTCTGAGAATTTTTGACAGCAAAGATGAAAGAGATCAAAATATAATTCAGAATGCACCGTTGCTTCTTGAACATCTTGATAATGACAGTCTTGAAAAATTTGAAGTAGTTAAAAAAATCCTGCTTGATAATTCAGTGCCGTTTGAAATTGATTCAAAACTTGTTCGAGGATTGGATTATTACACTGAAACGACTTTTGAGATTATCAGTAAAAGTGTCGGTTCACAAAGTGCACTCTGCGGTGGCGGAAGATATGATTTGCTTGCTGAACAAATCGGTGACAGAAAAATTCCGGGCGTCGGTTTTGCCGCAGGAATTGAAAGAATATTGCTTGCTTGCGAAAACGAAAAAATTGAATTGACTAAAAATCCATCTGCTGATTTGTACATTGTCCGTATTGATCAGAATTTGATGAGCAAAGTTTATTCGATAGCAGTTTCACTCCGTGAACAAGGACTTTTAGTTGAACTTGATTACGCTGCGAGAAGTGTGAAATCTCAGATGAGAGAGGCTAATAAACTCGGTGCTGATTTTGTTTTGTTTGTTGGTGGCGATGAATACAAACGCGGTGAATTACTGCTAAAAAAAATGACTGATGGAAGTCAGCAGATTCTTAATATTAATTCACTAAATGAAATTATTAAAATCATTAAAGGATAATCATGCCTTTAAAGAAACCGACAGAACTGCCAAAAATTCCAAAGACAAGAAAGAAAAAAGCGTATTCTGCAATCGAAGCAGTTCCAGAACTTAAGCCCGATAAACTCGAATATATCTGCCGTGCTTATTTTCATTATGATAAACTTTATAAGAAACAGGAATATATTCTTTCGGTTGAAACAATTGCCGAGTTTACAAGTTTTGCTTATGAGGTTTCTGTGGATGTTCTGCGTGAAAAACACGAAATTTATTTAGTGTTAATGGGATTGACGGCAAAAACAAACATTGTTCCTGAAATCAAACCTGCGGTGACCGAAGTAAAGTTCGATGACTTGATTGGCGAATACACAGTGAATGTTGTAAAACAAGATGGAGCCATAAATTCATGCAAAATAAATTTTAATCTCTTCCTGAAAGAAATAAAAATTCTTCAGACATTTAAACCAAAGAAGAAAAACAACCGTTACTTCTGCGATTTTGTTGTTGATGAAGAAAATTTTTCTTCCCTTATTTAACCGCTTCCAAATACTTGAATTCTTTTCCTTCCAAAATATTTACAATCTGATCTCTGATTTCTTTCAGCCGTTCACAGGTTTTGTTTGTCAGCAATATAATTGTGTTTTTTCTAGTCAGATTTCTCTCAAAAAAACTGCGGAAACCATTTAGACTGCCCGTATGAAAAACAATTTTTTCGTTTTCGTCTTCTTTAATCTGCCAGCCGAAACCGTAATTGATTGTCGAGCCGTCTTTTAATTTTGCAGGAGTGAATGCTTTATTTAATAATGAATCAGGAATTAAAAATTGATTATAAAGGACCTGATCATAAATAAACAAATCTTCGGTGGTTGAATAAATTCCGCCTGCACCGTAAGTTAAAAAATTGTAATCATCTCGGCTTCCGTCTTTTTTATATCCGAAGGCACGAATTTCAGGTTTGTGTTTTTCCATATCTGCCACTTCAGTGCCAAGCATTTGCGGACGTGCAAGTAAATTATAAATTATAAATGTTCTATATGGCACACGTGAAATTTTTTCAATAATTAAAGCCAGCAAAACATAACCTGTGTTGCTGTAAGAATATTTTGTCCCCGGTTCAAAATCAAGCGAATCTATTTCAGTTATAAAATTAAAAATATCTTTGTTGCTCAATCCCGGTTTTAACTCGATTTTATCGTAGTAATCCGGTATTCCTGAAGTATGTGTCATCAATTGTCGGATTGTTATCGGTTTTAATAAATCCGGAATTTCAGGAAAGATTTTTTTTAACGAATCCTCATAATCGATTTTTTTTTGTTCTTTCAGCATCATAATCAGCATTGAGGTAAACTGCTTAGCTAACGAACCGATATAAAATGGGATTGTTACATTTACTTTCTTTTTTCTCTCAATATCATAAAATCCATATCCTTTGTGTAATAAAACATGCCCTCCTGCGGAGACCAGAGCAACGCCGTTGAATTCATTTATCCTGAATGCATTTGTTAAAAGTGAATCAATTTTATCAACTTTTGTTTGAGAAAGAATAAAATTTGTCTGTACTAAAATTACGAGTATTAAATATTTAAGTGACTTCATTTTCCTATCATTTTTTTTCTTTGTTACAAATTTATCGTTTTATTCGAACTTTTGTAATATTTTACGACAAAGAATTAATGAAGTTCCACAGAGGAAAAAATGTCGATAATAATCGGAAGAAAACCAGTACTTGAAGCATTAAACTCAAACGCAAAAATCGAGAGGATACAAATTGCTTTTGGTCAAACGGGAGAAATAATTTCTCAGATTAAATCAATTGCCGGGAAGAAGGGAATCAGGTTGAATATTGTTTCGCCAAATAAACTTTCATCAGAGCAGCGGAATCAGGGTGTTGTGGCTTTTCAGTCGGAAATGGAATTCATGGATTTTGATCAGATTATAATTGAGTCAAAGAAAAGCAAGTACCCGTTGATTTTGATTCTCGAACATGTTCAGGATACACATAATCTTGGTGCAATTCTCCGCACGGCTGAATCAGTTAAAGTTGATGGAGTTTTGATTACCAGACATGAAACCGCTCCGATAAATGAAGTGGTTGCAAAAACTTCAGCCGGTGCAGTTTCACACTTGAAAATTGCACAGATATCAAGCATAACGAACATTGCAAAAATATTAAAGGACAGCGGATTTTGGATTTTTGGCACATCACTGAAAGCCGATAAATTTTATTATCAGGAAGATTTTAAAATCCCTGTTGTTTTGATTTTAGGCAATGAAGAAAAGGGTTTGAAGCACAACACAGAATCAATTTGCGATTCGCTGATAAAAATTCCGATGCTTGGAAAAATTCAGTCTCTGAATGTTTCAGTTTCGGCAGGAATTTTTTTGCATGAAATCAACAGACAAAGACAATAAATCTCGCGATTGCTGGATAAAAAATCTTCTGAACATTTTTAAGATTTTGGAACATTTCTACCTGAATTCACGTTTGTAAATATAATCTTGATAATTTTTTCCAGATTGATTAGTTTTACACATAATTTTTAGGATAATTGATGAGTGAAGATATTAAAGCAGCAGAAGATTTTGCAAATTCTGAATATAAATGGGGTTTTGTTACAGAAATTGAATCAGATGAAGCTCCAAAAGGATTGAATGAGGATATTATCCGTTTCATTTCAAAAAAGAAAAACGAACCGGATTGGATGACAGAATGGCGATTGAAAGCATTCCGTCACTGGTTGAAAATGACCGAGCCGCATTGGGCAAATATACATTATCCCAAAATTGATTATCAGGGTATCAAATATTATTCGGCTCCGAAAAAGAAACAACAGCTAAATAGTTTGGATGAGGTTGATCCTGAATTAATCAAAACATTTGAGAAACTTGGAATTCCGTTGGAGGAGCAGAAAAAGTTTGCAGGCGTTGCAGTTGATGCTGTTTTTGATTCTGTTTCTGTCGCAACTACATTCAAAGAAACGCTGAAAGAAAGAGGAGTGATTTTCTGTCCGATTTCTGAAGCAATTATTGAATATCCGGATTTAGTTAAAAAGTATCTTGGTTCTATTGTCCCGCAGACAGATAATTTCTTTTCGGCATTAAATTCTGCAGTATTCACAGACGGTTCTTTTGTTTACATTCCTAAAGGTGTACGCTGCCCAATGGAGTTATCGACATATTTCAGAATCAATGCTATGGAAACCGGACAATTTGAAAGAACTTTAATTATTGCAGATGAAGGAAGTTATGTAAGTTATCTCGAAGGCTGCACCGCACCAATGAGAGATGAAAATCAGTTACATGCTGCAGTTGTTGAACTTATTGTTCTTGATAATGCAGAAATAAAATATTCTACTGTACAGAATTGGTATCCGGGAGATAAAGAAGGAAAAGGCGGTATTTATAATTTTGTAACAAAAAGAGCTGCCTGCCGCGGAAAGAATTCCAAAGTTTCATGGACGCAAGTAGAAACCGGTTCGGCAATCACATGGAAATATCCCGGTTGTATTTTGCAGGGTGATAATTCAGTCGGTGAATTTTATTCGGTCGCCGTTACAAATAATTTTCAGCAGGCTGATACAGGCACAAAAATGATTCATATCGGAAAGAATACGAGGAGCACAATTGTTTCGAAAGGAATATCGGCTGGGAAAAGCAATAATTCATATCGCGGACTGGTAAAAATTATGAAAAGTGCTGAAGGTGCGAGGAATTTTTCACAGTGTGATTCAATGCTGATTGGTGATAAATGCGGTGCGCATACATTTCCGTATATCGAAATTGAAAATAATTCCGGAACTGTTGAACATGAAGCAACAACATCGAAAGTCGGTGAAGATCAGATTTTTTATTTGAATCAACGGGGAATTTCTACAGAAGACGCTGTGAATATGATTGTAAATGGATTTTGTAAAGAAGTATTTAATGAATTGCCAATGGAGTTTGCAGTTGAAGCACAAAAACTTCTTGCTGTAAGTCTTGAAGGCAGTGTAGGTTAATTTATAATTTTAATAAGGAATAAAATGTTATCAATAAAAAATCTTGAAGCAAAAGTTGAAGACAAACAGATTTTAATGGGATTGAATTTAGAAATAAATGCAGGTGAAGTTCATGCAATCATGGGACCAAACGGAAGCGGAAAAAGTACTCTTGCTAATGTTTTAGCTGGCAATCAAGGCTACGAAGTGATTGGCGGTGAAGCAGTTTTTAACGGTAAAAATTTATTTGATTTATCAGCCGAAGACAGAGCACGCGAGGGATTGTTTCTTGCTTTCCAATATCCGATTGAAATAAACGGAATCAGCAATTCTGTTTTTTTGAAAACAGCAATTAATGAAATCAGAAAGTATAAAGGGCGGGATGAAATTTCGCCGAAAGAATTTTTGACACTTATCAGAGAGAAAGCAAAAATTCTCGGCATGGATGATTCATTGGTTTCACGCTCAGTTAATGCAGGTTTTTCAGGTGGAGAAAAAAAGAGAAATGAAATTTTGCAGCTGCTGATGTTAAATCCCAAACTTGCGATTTTGGATGAAACAGATTCCGGACTTGATATTGACGCACTGAAAATTGTTTCGCAGGGAGTAAATGTTTTTAAGTCGCCTGAAAATGCGATTGTACTTGTAACGCATTATCAAAGACTGCTGAATTATATCGTACCGGATTTTGTTCATGTTTTATACAAAGGGAAAATTATTAAGTCCGGGACAAAAGATCTCGCATTAGAACTTGAAGAACGCGGTTATGATTGGCTGATTAAAGAAGAAGCAGAGGCGTAAAACTTAATGGAACAGATTAAAAATATGGATGCAAAAAGTTGGTACAAAAATAAATTTGCTGAGTTTGAAAAATCTCTGAACGGAGAAGCGAAATCACTTTCCCATCTTTCAAAAAAAGAATCAATTAATAAACTGGATGAAATTAGTTTTCCGGATTTGAAAGATGAAGACTGGAAATACACAAATGTATCTGCAGTAATTAAAGAGAATTTTTTGCCGGCACAACTCTGCAAGCCGTCTGTCAGTTTGGAAATTGAAAAGTATTTGTTTGATTTTACTGATTCATCTCTTTTGGTTTTTGAGAATGGAATTTTCAATGAGAAACTATCGAAAATTCACAGACAGAAAAATGTTTTTATCGGAAGTCTGAAGAGTTTTTCTTTGATTGATGAAACCAATTTTCAAAAGAATGTTAAGTTTCGTAAAACAACAGCATTTGATTTTCTGAATGAAAGTTTTGGTGCTGATGGTTTTGCTCTGATTATTGGTGATAAAACAACTCTTGAAAAACCGGTTCAGGTTTTATTTATAAACGGAAATGCTGATGAAAAGGTTTTGTCTTCTCCGCGAATTTTCATTACTGTCGGTAAGTTTTCTGAAGCAGATGTTATACTGAATTTTGTCGGTGACAATGATAATTATTATCTGACAAATATCAATACCGCAGTTCAGCTTGATGAAAACTCAAATCTTAATTTATTTAAAATTCAGAATGAATCGAAAAAATCATTTCATTTTGATAACATAAATATAAGTCAGTCTGCAAACTCAACATTGAATCATTTCAATATTTCATTCGGCGGAAAATTATCACGAAACGGATTGAGCTCAAATTTAATCGGAGAAGGTGCTGAATGTAATTTTAACGGACTTTATATAGCAAATGAGAATCAGCATGTTGACAATCACACTTTTGTAAATCACGCGGTTGCAAATTGTAACAGCAATGAAACTTACAAAGGGATACTTGATGATTTGTCGAGAGGAGTTTTTAATGGTAAAATTCTGGTTGCCAAAGATGCACAAAAGACAAATGCTTATCAGTCGAATAAAACAATTTTACTTTCCGATAAATCAAGAATTGACACAAAACCACAACTGGAAATATTTGCAGATGATGTGAAATGCTCTCATGGTGCAACTGTTGGAAGACTTGATGAACAGGCTTTGTTTTATATTATTTCACGCGGCATTCCGTCTGATTTGGCAAAGTCAATGTTAATTCGCGCCTTTGCAAATGACGTAATTGAGAAAGTGAATTTAAGTGAACTGAAAGAACAATTAAATCATATGATTTTCGAAAACCTTCACCGTACGGAAATCTAAAAAGAGAAACTATGCTTAATCAAAAAGCAACTTTGGAATCAATAAAAAGAAAATTTGATGTGCAGGAAATCCGCAAAGATTTTCCTATACTTTCGGTAAAAGTGAATGGCAAACCTCTTGTTTATATTGATAACGCAGCGACTACTCAAAAGCCTGATGTTGTTATTGAAAGCATGAAATATTACTATACACATGAAAATGCAAATATTCACCGCGGGCTGTATTTCCTAAGCGAAGCTGCAACTCAGTCATATGAAACATCCCGTATGAAAGTCAAAGAATTTATAAATGCCATGAGTGCTTCTGAAATAATTTTTGTGCGTGGCACTACTGAAGCAATTAATCTTTTATCATCAAGTTTTTGCAAGAGCGGAATGATTAAAGAAGGAGATGAAATAATTATTTCTTATATGGAACATCATGCGAATATTGTTCCGTGGCAATTGGTTTGCGAACGGAATAAAGCAAAGCTTCGAGTTATTCCGATTTCAGATGAGGGTGAACTTTTGCTTGAAGAGTTTGAACCAATGATTAATGAAAAAACAAAAATTGTTTCGATTGTTCACACTTCAAATTCATTGGGAACGATTAATCCAATTAAGGAAATTATTAAAATCGCACACAGACACGGAGTTCCTGTTATGGTGGATGCGGCGCAAGCAATTCAGCATACAAAAATTGATGTGCAGGAACTTGATTGTGATTTTCTTGCTTTTTCTGGACATAAAATTTATGGTCCAACCGGAATTGGAGTTCTTTACGGAAAAACAGAGTATATGAATATGCTTCCGCCATATCAGGGCGGCGGAGATATGATTCGCACGGTTACTTTTGAGAAGACAACATTTGATGATTTGCCAAATAAATTTGAAGCCGGAACGCCAAATATTGCCGGCGGAATCGGGCTTGGTGTTGCATTGAAATATATTTCTTCTTTCAATTTTGATGATATTCAGAATCATGAAAAAAAATTGCTGGAATATGCAACCCAACGGATGCTCGAAATTGACGGACTGAAAATTATTGGTACAGCCAAAAATAAAACTGCAGTAATTTCATTTGTCATTGACGGGCTTCATCCATATGATATAGGGACGATAGTTGATAATGACGGAATTGCTATTCGAACCGGTCATCATTGTACACAACCGATTATGCAAAGATTTAATGTCAGTGCAACAGCTCGCGCTTCATTTGGTATTTACAATACACTTGAAGAAATTGATATTTTTGTCGAATCATTAAGAAAAGCAATTAAATTGTTCAGGTGAAAAATGGATAAAGGATTTATTGAACAGGAAATCATCCGTGAATTAAAAAATGTTTATGACCCCGAAATACCGGTAGATATTTACGAACTCGGATTGATATACGAAATCCGGATTGATGATAATATGAATGTTTACATTAAAATGACTTTGACTGCACCCGGTTGTCCTGTTGCAGGAAGTTTACCAGGTGAAGTAAAAGATAAAGTCAAAAGAGTAAAAGGAATAAATAAAGTTGCTGTTGATTTGGTTTGGGAGCCGCCATGGGACAAAGATAAAATGTCGGACGAAGCAAAACTTCAACTTGGATTTTTATAAAAGAAAGGAATAGTTATGTTTAATATACAATTGAAACCACCAATTTATGATCCCGAAGCAGTTCAGCCAATGAGAGATGAATTGCTCTATTGTGGATTTGAAGAACTTACAACACTGCAAAAATTAGATGAAGTTCTTTCAGCTAAAAATGATGAAACAGTTTTAGTGTTTATTAACTCTGTCTGCGGCTGTGCTGCCGGAAGTGCGCGCCCTGCTGTTACACTTGCATTGCAGAATAATTTGATTCCAGACAGATTAACCACTGTATTTGCGGGTCAGGACAGAGATGCAATAGATTTACTGAGATCAAAATACTTAAGCAAGTTTCCTCCGTCTTCTCCTGCAATTGCATTATTCAAAAACGGTGAAGTTATTTTCATACTTCACAGACATAATATTGAAGGAAGATATCCGGAAGAAATTGCAAATGACTTAATTAACGTT
>Ga0210044_10001893_pt1 | contig 31796 bp, 27 predicted proteins | sample CryGey13umfilter_2_FD_183959 | JGI IMG/M metagenome (GOLD analysis project Ga0210044, IMG submission 183959) | Groundwater microbial communities from aquifer in Utah, USA - Crystal Geyser 4/9/14 3 um filter (SPAdes) (version 2) | ecosystem: Environmental > Aquatic > Deep subsurface >...
GGGCCAGAGGCTACTTTGTTGCCACAATAGGAATCAATGAGTATGCTATCAAAAAATACATTGAGAATCAAAAACACAATCAAGTAGAACTAGAGCAACCCCAATTTAAGTTCTAGCAGGCATAGGCCTGCATGATAAATACCGCCGGCATTACGCCGGCGGTAGATTATTCCCTTTCCATTGTCATTCCTGTCCTTTTTTTGTCATTCCCGCGGAGGCGGGAATCCAGTTCAGCATAAACTCCGGCGGGGATCTAGAATTTTAAAGAGTTTATCTTTATGCTCTTTTTTACATTTCTTTTCCACTTTTGGCAGCCCTAAATACTCAGGGTAAACTTCAGTGGAGCAAAACTGCCGACGCGCTACAAAAAAGGATTAGCACATAAGGCTAATTCACTCTCAAAAAGTCGAACTCGTCGTAACCTCCTCAAACACAACTTTTTGAGATCTTCCCTTCGCTTTAGCAGCATCTCGATTTTTCCGCTACAGTCGGAAAGGAAAAAGGGCCAGAAAATCCTTTCTTTTCCCGGCCCCCGCAGTCATAGAGAGGCAGTAGCGAAATGACTATCTTAAAAAACGTGTTCCCCCCAAGGGGCGCATCTTGAGTCCCGATTTTATCGGGACGAAAGAGCGGTGAGTTTTTTATGAAGGAATGTAGCTTTAGTGCCGACACTATAATGAGGACAGCCGAAAGTTTTTGGTCCTTTTCCAAAAAAGGACAAGAAAGAAATTTCTTTCTTTGTAAATTACTGATCCTTGGCCGAGTGATTCTGAACAGTGCATTTTTTTATTTACTAAACCCTCTTTTTCGTTTAGAATTATGGGCATGAAATCAGAAATTTTGAGGCAAAAATTTATTGAATATTTCGAAAGCAGATCTCATGCTTATATAAAAAGTTATTCATTGGTGCCGCAGGATGATCCATCAGTTTTATTTACGACGGCTGGAATGCATCCATTGGTGCCTTACTTAATGGGAGAAAAACATCCATTAGGTAAAAGGCTTGTTGATATTCAAAAATGTATTAGAACTGACGATATTGAAGAAATTGGAGATATTCAGCATCTTACTTTCTTTGAGATGCTTGGCTATTGGTCTTTGGGCGATTATTTTAAAAAAGAATCAATTAAATATACGTTCGGTTTTTATACGGAAGTTTTGGGTTTTTCAAAAGACGATATTTCGGTTACCGTTTTTGCAGGAGACAAGGATGCTCCGGCAGACGAAGAGTCTTATAATACTTGGAAAAACGACATAGGGATACCGGAAGAGCGAATATATAAATACGATAAAAAAGAGAATTGGTGGGGGCCGGTTTCGGATACCGGACCTTGCGGTCCGTGCACCGAAATGTTTATAGATACGGGAATTGAAGCTTGCGGCCCGGATTGCGGCCCGTCATGCAATTGCGACAAGTTCGTGGAAATTGGCAATAATGTCTTTATGGAGTACTTTAAGAACAAAGATGGACAGTTTGAAAAGTTAGAGCAAAAAAATGTGGATGTGGGACTGGGATTTGAAAGGTTGGTTATGTTCTCTGAAGGTTGTAAAACTGTTTTTGAAACGGATCTTTTCGCGGGAATTATGAATAAAATTATTACGCTGGCTAAAAAAGAAGACGTGAAATCATGCAGAATTATTGCCGATCACATAAGGGCTGCCACTTTTGCTTTGGCCGAAGAAGTGGAGCCAACAAACATAGACAGGGGCTATGTGGTAAGACGTCTAATAAGAAGGGCGGTTAGGCATGGAAAACAGATTGGGATTGAGGGCGTTTTCACTTTTAAAGTGGCAAAAAAAGTGGTTGAAAAAATGGGTACTGTTTATCCGGAGTTAAAGGATAATGAACAATTTATTTATTCAGAGCTTAAAAAAGAGGAAGAGAAGTTTGAAAAAACGTTGGAAAAAGGTTTTGATCATTTAATTAAGGAACTAGAGCTAATTAGTGGGATACATGGAAGTAAAGAAATTCTTATTGGAGGGGGCCATATTTGGACCGAATTGGGAAAACTAGCCTTTGATATGTTTCAAACCTACGGTTTCCCATTGGAAATGACCAAAGAGTCAATTGAAGAAAATTTGCCTAATGGGGTTAAAATTGACGAGAATTTATTAGAGGATAGTTTCAATTTTGCCTATAAAAATCATCAAGAGCTTTCAAGAAAAGGTACCGAGCAGAAATTTAAGGGTGGTTTAGGGGACACTTCTGATACAGCTGTTAAATATCACACTTCTACCCACTTACTTCATGAAGCTTTAAGAAGAGTTTTGGGAAATCACGTGTATCAGCGGGGTTCAAATATTACCGCGGAAAGGTTACGGTTCGATTTTGCTCATCCGGACAAAATGACCGAGGAAGAATTAAGGGAAGTTGAAAATATTGTAAACGAACAAATAGTTAGCGCGCTTCAGGTTTTTGAAACCATCACTACAGTTGAAGAAGCAAAAGGGGACGGCGCAATTGGCTTATTTGAAGCTAAATACGGTGAAAAAGTAAAAGTATATTCAATTGGTGGCGAGTTATCCGACCCGTCCGCTTTTTCTAAGGAAATCTGCGGCGGCCCTCATGTTAAAAATACCAAAGAACTCGGAACTTTTAAAATTAAGAAAGAAGAAAGCTCATCCTCCGGTGTTAGGCGTATAAAAGCAGTTTTGGAATAGTATTTTTTTGGTCTATAATTTAAGAATGGACTATTTGCATTCTTTCAAAAAGATTTCCCAAAGCTCAGATTTATTTTTATGGCTTTGCTATTTTTATGGCGTTTTGTCGGGTATATTTGGGAGACCATTATCCTTCGGATGTTTTGGCCGGCACGATGCTTGGCTTATTTTCCGGTTGGGCAACCTTGAAAGTCTATAAAAAATTCTCAAAGAGATTTTAGCGCAACATAAAAGGTTTTGCATCTCTCAATATTGTTCGACCCCGATAAGTCGGGGTGGAGAACTACATTAATGTAATTTCAGGGTCCGGCAGTTGCCGGACTCGAAGAATAAAATAGGGTTTCCGGGCTTCGGTACGTGAGTCCTGTTAAAATTAGGCTTTTTAAGGAAATAAAAAAGGTGGCCTATTGAGCCACCATGTTAGAACTAGCGATTATTTTATCAGGAATAACTTTCTTAAATAAGCTAACTATCATATATGTTGAGATTAGTAATTTATGAGATATGAAAGTCGGACTTGATTGTATTAATCATTTTTTTAGTGCTCAAGGATTTTTGCACTATTTGCGGATGTTTGCCGCGTTGTTGGTGCCAAAAACGTTGAAGTTGCCGACACAGCCATACTATTTGGAATGCTCCAAGTGTTTCAACCTTCTTTTCAAGGGCCTTAATGTCTGCATTTGGTTGGCTTGGCATTTCGTTAAGGCCTCTTATCAGGGCTTGTTTGGCTTTCAAGATGGCATCTGCATAAGGTCCTGTCAGTAGCGGATAGTTGAATTTTATAATCAGTATCAGTATTTCTTCCATGGTGAAAGAGTCCTGCATTTCTTTTCCTGTAAGATAGATCAGATCTTGCAATAGAATTAGATTATTTTTTATATACAAGGAACTGTTTAGTTGGTAAATTCCGTCAAATCCCGACCCGCAGGCCATGTTATTATCAATCGAAACTTTGACTTTTCGTCTTGCACTTGCAGTAGGCTTCAAATACAATTCCCCGTCTTTTAAGTCTTGGACTGAAATTGCCTCACTGTTTTTATAAACTATTTTGTAGCTTTGCTTTCCGCTTGAATGCCAAACTCCGATCTGACCATTTTCGTAATTGTAGGAATTAACTACCGGTAGTCTTTTAGCCTTCCGTAGAGTCCACTTAAATGCCACTGTTTTCTCCTCCTCTTATATCAGTTTTTCAATTTGCTATCGATCTATTGCACCGGCAGTATAGCACAATTATGTTTATCGACCAACTTTACTCTCGATTATCTTTCTCGACAAATGCAATACTTCGTCATAAAATGATAATGAATGGCGATATTTTCCAAAAAAAATAAAGAGCGCTATTTCCTGTCACTTGATATTGGAACGGAGTTTGTTAAGTGTCTCATTTTTAGAGTTGACGAAAAAGAAGGCAAAGGTTTAATAATAGGAACAGGGAAACAGCGTCAGAAATTGGGCGATATGCAAAGCGGCGGCGTAACTGACATTGGCGGAGTTGTTGATAATTGTGAAAGAGCTATTTCGAGGGCCGAAAAAATGGCGGGAATTTCGGCAACGGATTGTATTATTGGTATTGCCGGAGAACTGGTTAAGGGCACAACGACAACTGTCAATTATGAGCGCTTAAGTCCGAAAGAAAAGATTGATAATGCCGAACTTAACAATATTTTAAATAAAGTTCAGTATCAGGCTTTCGAACAGGCCAGGAAACAACTGGCTTGGGAAACTGGATATAAAGAAATTGAGGTAAAGTTGGTGAATGCGGCGGTGGTTGATGTTAGGGTTGACGGATATCATGTTACAAATCCAATCGGTTTTCAGGGCAAAGATGTTCAGGTTGGCATTTATAACGCCTTTGCGCCGTTAGTTCATTTGGGAGCGCTTCAAACAATTGCTTCTGAACTTGGCTTAAATTTAATTTCGGTGGCGGCAGAGCCTTATGCTGTTGCCAGATGTATGGGAGATGAAGAGTCAACTGAATTTTCGGCTATTTTTATAGATATTGGCGGCGGCACTTCCGATATTGCCGTTGTTAGAAACGGTGGGGTTGAAGGCACCAAGATGTTTGCGTTGGGTGGCCGGACTTTTACCAAAAGACTTGCTCAGGTTTTAAACACCAGTTTTTCTAAGGCCGAAGAAATGAAAGTGGCTCATTCGGCCGATGAACTTGAAGAAAAAGAAGAAAAAATAATAAGGAATGCAATTTTGCAAGACGCCGAAGTGTGGCTTTCGGGTATAGAATTATCGCTTCAAGAGTTTGACAAAGTTGACATTTTGCCCTCCAGGATTCTGTTATGCGGAGGAGGAAGCCAGCTACCGGAAATTAAGGAAGTGTTGGAATCTCCTGGCTGGTGGAAAAGTTTGCCGTTTGCCAAAAAACCAAAAATCAAATTCATTGAACCTTCGGATGTCGCTAATATGTTGGATAATACAAATATGTTAAAAAGCGTCCAGGACATTACGCCGATGGCCTTGGGCAATTTGCTCCTAGATTATTCGGAGGACGAAGAAAGTATTTCCGGGGTTTTAAGAAAAATAGTTAAAGTGATGCAGGTATAATAAAAATGTCAAATATCAAATTTCAAATGTCAAAAAAAGGAATTAAATTTTGAAAAGGGTAATTTATTTAGAAGTTGATGAAGAAATAACGTCGGCAATCGACAAGATAAAAAAAGTGGATGAGCATGCGATCTTTTTGGTTCTTCCTAAAGGAGCAACTCTCCTTCAGAGTGTTATCAATTTGAAACTTTTAAATAAAGAAGCAGATAAAATTGGTAAAAGGATATCAATAGTAACAAGTGACAAGGTAGGAAAGGCTCTGGCGACTAAAGTTGGTCTACCGGTTTTTACCAATATAGACAAAAATGGAATTCCGCAAGGTTTGGTTACCGAGGTTGAAAAAGAAGAATTGGCAGTAAAAAATGAAAAAGAAGAATCTGATGACGATCAAAGTCCTTTGGTTCATTCAAAAGTAAAGGATCATAAGGCTAAAAATGACATTAAAAAAGCTTACATAAACGAAGATCAGGAAATAGAGGACACAGAGGAAGATGAAGAGCCTTTAGACGCGCCGACTTTGGTTACAAAAGAGATTGGAGTGGAACCGGAAGAGGATCATGAATCCGGGGAAGAGCAAAAAAAGCCGGAGAAAGTTCATATTGCCAGCAGGCGTTTTATTTGGGCAATTTTTCTTGCTATCCCTGTCATTCTATTTATCTTAGGTTTTATTTTTCTCCCCAAGGCAGAAGTGACCATTGCAGTTGCTTCAGAAAAAATGCCGGTTGATGCCAAATTTACGGTTGATAAAGACGCAGTAGGAGTGGACGCAAAGCAAGGTATTATACCGGGGAAATTTATAGATGATATAAAAGAGGAGCAAAAAGAATTTGATGCAACCGGTAAAAAAGATGTTGGAGCAAAAGCTGCCGGCACAATTACTCTGTATAACAAATGGGATTCGGATGTTTTCACTTTAAAACAAGGAACCCAAGTTAGGTCGGGGAGCGGAAAAGTCTTTTTATTGTCCGGCGAAGTCTCTATCCCGGGTACTACTATAGATCATGGCACTATTGTTGCCGGCCAAATTAATACTGCCGTGGAAGCAGAGTTGCCGGGGGAGTCCTATAATATTGGTCCATCTGACTTTACAATTGTAAAGCTTTCGGCTCCGGAACAGATTTTGGTTTATGGAAGAAGTTCAAGCAATATGGCCGGTGGATCCACCAGAGAGGTAAAAATAGTTTCAGATGTTGACGTTACTAAATCTAAAGAAACCTATGCAAAAGAAGTGGGTGATAATTTTATAAAGAAGTTAAAAGCTGATAATAAGAGTTATATCGTGATAGATAAGGCAGCTAAGGTTGAGGCGGTAAGCTCTGAGGCTAGTCCGGCAGTTGGCCATGAGGCTTCCAAATTTACGCTTAAACTAAAGTCCAGATACAGGGCGGTTATTTTTGATGACGCTGATATTAACCGATATTTTACGAAAATTTTAGAAGCCCAAGTCCCGGAAGGCAAACAAGTTTATACGTCCGAAATAGATACTTCCAAGTTTGCCCTTCTTTCTGAGTTTAAAGATAAATTAAACAGTGCCGAATTTAGGTTTAGCGCTAATGTAGATCTGACTCCCAAGCTAGATTTGGAAAAAATTAAGACGTCTTTGGTTTTAAAAAAGAAATCGGATATCGAGAAAAGCTTAAAGGAATATACAAGTGTCAAAAGCGTTAAATTTAAATTCACTCCTTTTAATATGTCCATTATGCCGCTTTTGCCCGGCCACATTACTGTTAAAATGGACGTAATAAAATGAGACTACTAGCAGTGGACGTGGGGGAAAAAAGGATAGGGTTAGCCATAACCGATCCAACAAATACAATTGCTACGGAGCATTCGGTGGTTTCGCCGGATCAGTTTAAAGATAAATTACAGGAATTAGTTAAAACTGAAGGTGTGGATACAATTGTTGTCGGAAGACCTCGGAATTTAAATGGAGATTTAGGCCCGCAGGCCAAAAGAATCGAAGACTTTATTAGTAAGGAAGTTGTTGGAATTAATATAGAAATTATTTGGGAGGACGAAAGCCTAACCTCAAAAATGGCTGAAGAAGAACTAAAACAAAAAGGTTTTTCTAATCAAGATTTAAAAGAAAAGGTGGACATGGTTGCGGCTCGAATAATTTTAGAAAGTTACTTAAGGAGAATATGAAAAGAAAATTGATTTTTATTGTAGTAATATTTTTGGGGGTTATTTTATTTTTAACCAGCTTGACGGTTACTTATTATAACGTTGGCATAAATATAAAAAATAATAATTATGAAAAAACCACTTTTATTGTTGAGGAAGGTCAGAGCTCAAAACAAATTGCCGGAAGTTTAAAGGATAAAGGTATAATAAAAAATTACTGGACATTTCTTGCTTATTTAAAACTAAGCGGCAATAAAATAAAGGGTGGCGATTACGAATTAAATAAAGGACTATCCGTAAAAGATTTAGTGGCTAAATTTGCAACGGGAGAAGTAAAAGTTACTAAAGTTGTTGTTCCCGAAGGATGGACGGTTGAAAAAATTATAGGGTATCTTGATGATGAGAATATTTTTAAAAGAGCGGATGTTGAAGCGGCCCTAGATAAAAGTTATAATTATGACTTTTTGAACGGGTCGGGTATTAAGAGTTTTGAAGGTTATTTATTCCCCGATACTTATATATTAGACAAAAAATCAACTCCTGAAGATTTAATAAATATGATGCTAAAGAATACGGAAAGCAAACTTTCTATTAAGGGTCTAAAGAATGGTTTTGGGCAAAGAGGGCTAAGTGTTGGTCAGGCTGTTATTTTAGGCTCAATTGTGGAAAAGGAAGGTAATAGTATAAACGATAGGCCCATTATTGCCGGGATACTACTTAATCGACTTAACGATGCTATGAGGCTTGATGCTGATGCTACCGTCAGGTACTTAACAGGCGACTGGACAGGAGAAATCACTCAAATAGAGTTAGACGAAGATAGCCCATATAATACTCGTAAAAATGTTGGCTTGCCGCCAACTCCCATTTGCAATCCGGGCCTAGAGTCTTTAAATGCCGTGGCTTATCCTCAAGCAACCGATTATTTATACTATTTGCATGGCAAAGACGGCCAGCCTCGTTACGCTAAAACCATCGAAGAGCATAATAGAAATATTGAGGATTATTTAAGATAGAGCTTTAAAGTCTCGAAGACTTTAAAGAATGTCAAATGTCAAATTAAAAATTTCAAATCAATTATAAATGAACAAATGTTTAAAAATTTATTGTTCAAGCCGGCAGCCGTCGGATTGAGAACAATCGACTTCTGGCTTCTGTTATTTGGTGAAATTAAGTAAACTAACATCGGCCGTAAGGGACGGTGGCTTTTATCTTGCCGCCGATATGGCAGCTGTTTTAAATCCGACTGTAGCGGAAAAATTGTTGGTGGACTTGTCGCAGGGAACATCTCAAAAAGTTGTGTTTGAGGAGGTTACGACGAGTTCGACTTTTTGAGAGTGAACAAGACTTAGTCCTAACCCAATTTTGTAGCGTGTCGGCAGTTTTGCTCCACTGAAGTTTACCCTGAGTATTTAGGGCTGCCAAAAGTGGAAAAAGAAAACAAAGGAAGGTTTTAAATTAATTTGATAAGTTAGTTATTGCAAGTGGGCTTAAAAAACAGCTTGGCTTTAAGCAACCTGTCCGCCTCTGGAGGTTGGTGGATTATAGGTTTATTTAATTAAAAAGCCCCTGGGCTTTGGAAGTCCTAGGGGCTAATTGACTTGCGTCAATATGGGGGGGTGTTGTCTCAGTTCATTTACTTCTTAATTGTAGTTACGTCCCGTTGTTTAATATTTGCGAGTGCGCCGTAACCGTCGACCGTAATACCATTGATGGATCCGGTGATCGAGTAATATGTAATTATGGCACGACCTTTAAATGAGTATGACCAATCTTTGAATTTGTCGGACATTCTATATTTTTCAGTGGTAGGATCGGAATTTGCGATGAAATTTACATTAACCGGAATGGCTCCGACATAATTGCCGTACCCATCGTAAGTATCAACAATAAAGCTTGCAGTTCCATCTGCCATCAACACTTGACCACTTACCGTCCCGTATCCATCTATCCACACACCGTTGATTGACCCGCCGAGCATTACATCAGCATAATCTTTGTTTTGATTAATGTTGATGAAATAGTAGTTTCCATTTGTATCATACATGTCACCGTCGGCATAAATTACCGTGGTTTTGTTGACATACCTTTCTGCGGCGAGTGCCATCGTCGGCACTGCAACGATCAAAATTAGTGCTAGGACGAAAATCAATGTTAATCGTTTTTTCATCTTTCTCATCTCTCCTTCAGTAGTGGTTGTCCTGTCTGTCTTTTCCCCATATTGAAAATGTGCTATATGATCGGTTGCAAATCAACCGTGAAGTCAATATTTTACACTATAATCAATAAAAAGTCAACCCTTTTTTTCTTTTTTCATGCTTGGTAGGGTTGACAATAAATCCTTAGTGCCCTATACTACCTGCAGTTTTTTAACATGCTGTTTGTCGAGAGGTTCTTACAAAGTATTATTGGTCGAAACTTCTTTTGCTCTTTAGTTTATTTAAGGAGCAAAAATTGGCAAACAAGCATAATGCTATTTTTTAAAAGAAATAGCTGGAGGCTCTATTAGGAAAGAGTATCGAGCGGTCCTTAAAAAAATTTTACGCCGGGACACGCGGGAGGACTTTTCTAAAAAAAACCTAAGGCGAAAACTAAAGAACAAATTAGGATATCTGTTTTGGAAATCCAGAAGGATTACCAAGAAATTTCCACAAATCCTATTAAAACCAACTAGACAAGTTGCACATTTTACAGTCATTTCGATTATTTTGGTTGTTTTTTCTACATCCTTATTTTCAAGCGGACAAGCAGTGGATAAGGATTTTTTTGTTGATCCATTCAGGTTAAAGGGGGAGAGACAGCTAACTAAAATTAACGAAATTCAAATTGCTGCTTCCGTTGCCGAAGTTATAGGCGGCAATATTAAAGAGGAAGCCAATGCAATTTTAGGTAAACAGCTTACAGTGGCATTGCCAATTTCGGCTGACGAAAATTTTTTGGCAAAGCCGATGCTAGCAAGCACCACTATTCCGGCCGGAAGAAAAACAAATACCATCACAGAATATGTTGTCCAAAACGGCGATACTTTGTGGACTATTGCCGAGCAATTTGATATAACCACCGATACCGTATTGTGGGCAAACGATCTTGAAGACGAAAATTTGGTTAAACCGGGCCAGAAGCTCATTATTTTACCTGTGGCTGGCGTTTTACATACAGTAAAGAGTGGCGAAACGTTTGAGTCAATTGCGAATAAATACAGTGCTTCGGCAAATATGATTATTTCTTTTAACGATTTAGAGGATACGCCAAATTTAAAGGAAGGAATGAAATTAATTGTTCCTGATGGTACGATTCCCGAACCTCCAAAACCGGTGCAAGTTCAAACGCAAAATAACAATGATGATTATGATTCTGCTCCCAGAACGAGGATTGTGCCAAGTTATGGTGGTCCAAATCAATTCCCGTATGGCTATTGTACTTGGTGGGTAGCTTCTAAAAGATATGTGCCATGGAACGGAAATGCAGCCGATTGGTATTGGAATGCCAGAGCAATGGGATATGCAACCGGCCGAACACCGGTTCCGGGTTCGATTATGGTTACGTGGGAAAGCCCTATTGGCCACGTTGCCTATGTAGAATCTGTCAACGGTAACTCTTTTACAATTTCTGAAATGAATGTTAGAGGATGGGGCATCGCCTCAAGCCGAACTATAACCCCAGGTCAAGTACCACTGATTGGATTTATTTATTAAAATTAAAGCTAAAGGAGCCTTTTTTTGTTCGCAGATGAAGTTGTTATAAAAATTAAAGCAGGGGACGGCGGCAACGGCATTGTGTCTTGGGAGAGACAAAAATATGTTGCCAAAGGCGGACCGGGAGGCGGCGACGGTGGGGACGGCGGCGATGTTATATTTAGGGCAAACAAAGATATTGCCACTCTTAGCTTTTATACGACCAATAAATATCTTAAGGCCGAAAGTGGACAGGCCGGACGGTCTCATAAGAAAACCGGTAAAGGCGGAGAGGATTTAGTGCTGGAGGTGCCGGTTGGTACTATTGTAATTGACATAGTAACAAAAGAAATTTTAGCGGATCTTATTGAAGATAAAGCCGAAGTTCCTGTCGTTGTTGGCGGAGAAGGTGGTTTTGGCAATGCTCATTTTACCTCGTCAGTAAGGCAAGCACCCGAAATTTCTGAACTTGGCGAGCCAGGCGAAGAAAAAGAAATAAAATTAGAGCTAAAACTGGTAGCTGATGTTGGCTTGGTTGGTCTTCCCAATATTGGTAAATCAACTTTGTTGTCGGTTGTAACAAAAGCGAGGCCCAAAATTGCCGATTATCCTTTTACTACAATCATCCCCAATTTAGGGGTAGTTGATAGACTTCCGGATGGAAAAGTACCCGATAATTTTGGATTCGTTATTGCGGATATACCCGGTTTAATAAAGGGAGCGGCATTAGGTAATGGCCTTGGTGATGAATTTTTGCGTCATATTGAGAGAACCCGAGTAATAGTCCATTTAATTGACGCGGTATCCTCAAGTTTTAGTAAAGACTATTTAACTATCAATGAGGAACTTAAGTCTTTTAATCCGGATATCTTGTTAAAGCCTTCTATTATTGCCATTTCCAGAGCTGATCTTTTAAGCGCAGATGAACTTCAAAAAAAGATAAAGGAATTTACTAAAGAGGCAAAAATTAAGGATAAAATTTATACTTTCTCGGGAGTAACACGGCAAGGACTAAATGACCTCTTATTTAAAATAAATGACCTCTTAATAAAAAATCCAAGAAAATTTGAGACCAAGGTTGAGGAATTTAAGAAATTTACTTTAAAAGATAGAGTAAGTGGTTTCGATGTTATTAAAGAAAAGAATTATTACATAATTTCCGGGCCAAAAATAGATAAATTTGCGATAAGAACCGATTTTGATATGAAAGCACCTATGTACCGTTTCAGGCACATTTTAAAGAGATTAGGTGTTGAAAACGAACTAAGAAAACAAGGCGCGAGAGACGGGGATAAAATAAAAGTGGCCGGAAAAGAGTTTGAATTTCAAGAAGACTAGAAATAATTTTGCGAGCAAAATTATAATAACAAATTAAAAATTTCAAATATCAAAAAAGAATTAAGAAACTATATTTTAAAAAATTTTTTGTACTCATTTGGCATTTGTTATTTGTAATTTGACATTTAATGGGGATTCTAGTTTATTTTTAAGTTAAATAAAGTTATAATTATGACGTTTAAAGGGGAAAAGTATGTGTGGCATCGTTGGTTATATTGGTTCTAAAAATGCTAAAGAAATACTAATAAGCGGTTTAAAAAGGCTTGAATATCGTGGTTATGATTCTGCCGGCGTTGCCTTAACTAGTGATAACCTTGATGTTGTAAAAGCTGTTGGAAAAATAGTCAATTTAGAAGAAAAAATTAATGGTTTTAAAAAAGAAGCGAAAATTGGCATAGCTCATACTAGATGGGCAACACACGGAGCGCCAACTGAAATTAATGCTCATCCGCATATGTCATGCGATAAAAAAATTGCTGTTGTGCATAATGGAATAATTGAAAATTATGCGGATTTAAAGGAAAAACTCCAAAGAAAAGGCTACAAATTCTCATCCGAGACCGATACCGAAGTTTTAGCTCATTTAATCGAAGAGAATTTTAAGGGCGACCTTTTGAAGGCAGTTATGGACTCTCTTTCGGTTGTGGAGGGAACTTACGGTCTTGCGGTAATTCATGCAGATCAAAAGGATAAAATTGTAGTTGCCAGAAACGGCAGTCCTTTGGTAATTGGCGTTGGAAAAGGTGAAAATTTTATCGCTTCCGATGTGGCCGCCATCCTCTCTTATACCGACAAAGTTATATATTTGGCTGACAAAGAAGTGGCCCTGCTTACCTTAAAAGATGTAAATATATTCGACTTAACAAGTAGGCCGTTAAAGAAAGAAATTTCCAAAATTGATTGGGATTTAGAGGCAATAGAAAAAGGTGGTTATGATCATTTCATGTTGAAGGAAATTATGGATCAGCCGCAAGCCATCAAAAATGGTTTGGCGGGAAGAGCAAGCGTTAAAGACGGAAATGTTCATTTAGGTGGCATAAATATTACTGCTAAAGAATTTGCATCGGTGCGGCGGATTGTTATAACGGCATGCGGCACTTCGTGGCACGCCGGTCTTATCGGAGAATTTCTGTTGGAAAAATTGGCCGGAATTCCAACGGAGGTTGAGTATGCTTCAGAATTTAGATATCGAAACCCTATAATTGATCCGGGAACTTTACTCATTGCCATTTCTCAGTCCGGAGAAACGGCTGATACACTAGCGGCCTTAAGAGAAGCCAAGCAAAAAGGCGCGAAAACTTTGGGAATTATAAACGTCGTGGGTTCCACGATTGCCAGAGAAGTTGACGGCGGAATGTATATTCATGCGGGTCCGGAAATTGGCGTGGCTTCAACAAAGGCCTTCACTTGCCAGGTTTCATCACTCATCATGCTTTCCGTTTATTTGGGAAGAATGCGAAATTTATCGATGTCCGAGGCATCAAATGTTTTGCAGGAGTTGCTATTAGCGCCGGAAAAAATTGACGAAATTCTTCAGCAAGCTCAAAAAATTAAGAAGATTGCTGCCAAGTATTGCAAGTATTCCGACTTTTTGTATTTAGGCCGCAATTTAAGTTATCCGGTGGCACTTGAGGGCGCCCTAAAATTAAAAGAAATTTCCTATATTCATGCGGAAGGTTATCCGGCCGCTGAAATGAAGCACGGGCCAATTGCCTTAATTGATCCTGATTTTCCCAGTGTTTTTATTATTCCCAAAAACAATCTGTATGAAAAAACAATCAGCAACATAGAAGAAATTAAAGCAAGAAGCGGCCGTGTACTGGCAATTGCCGAGGAGGGAGATAACTTCATTCAGAATTTGGCGGATGATGTCATTTATATTCCTAAAAGTCATGAAGTTGTATCGCCGATTCTTTCTACCATTCCTTTACAGCTTTTATCCTATTTTATTGCTATAATGAAAGGGTGCGATGTTGATAAGCCCAGAAATTTAGCAAAAAGTGTTACAGTGGAATAATATGCCAGAGAGAGAAGAAGAAAAAATTAACTATCCAAATATAGACGGAAACTTAGTTTACGAAAAAAGTGCTAGGCGAATTAGTTTTGGCTTAAAATTTTTTATCTTTATTTTCGCGTCTTTAATTACTTTGGCCATTGTTGCCAGCTATGCTCCGGTTGGGGAGCTTGTTAGGCAAATATCTTCCATCGGGCGTTCCTTTCCGGAGGCAAAAGATCCGAAACAAATAACGTTAAGCTGCAACTTCAAAGGCCAAACAGTTTCGATAAATGAGACACTCCAGGGAAGTGTTTATAACTACTACGGCAGTGATCCGAAAAAAGACACCTTAAATAGATCAAACGATTATGCCGGTTATGTTTTTTCCTATCCGGAAGACAAAACCATTACTACGTTGGCGACGGATATAAAAAGTAAGGGTCTTTCGCTTAAACTTACCAGTGATGAAACATTAGACCTGGCGCTTTGCCTTGTTCAGGCAATTCCTTACGACGATGCCAAGGCCGAGCTTATTCTGTCTCACGGTGTAGGGGATAGTGTTAGTTTTGCGGAAGATAAAAAGATGGCCGGACGTTTTCCCTATGAAACCCTTTATGATAATAAGGGAATTTGCACCGACAAATCATATCTGGCATCGTCTCTTATAAAGGAATTTGGCTATGGTTCGGTTATTTATGTTTTTGATAAGGATCGGCACATGGCGGTTGGCATTAAAACGCCGTCAACTTATTCGTCTTTTAGCTCCGGTTATAGCTATATTGAAACAACAAATATTGGCTATAAAGTTGGGCAGCTTCCGCTTATTGACACAAAAAACGGTTTGGCCGGAAAGCTAGACATTAATTTTTCAGAAAATGATTATAAGGCTTCCGGCAGTAGTAATATAAAGGATATTCCGGAAATAAAAGAAGGTAATATTTCTGCTCCTTCAGAAACTGTCAAAATTTCAGAAGGCAAAGAGTATGAAAGAATTATAGAACTTACCAAAAGACAGGCTCGCATAAAGCAGATAATAGCAAGTCTAAGTAACCTAAATAAAAGCGCTACCGATTTAAAGCCGGAGTTAGAAAGTCAAAAACCGTCAGTAGAAGTGGCGCAGGCCAATTTAAGTAAAGCTCAGCAAACTCTAGCCAGCGCCGAAAGTCAATATAGAAAAAATCCGACAGAGGGAAATTACAGTGCTTATGAACAGGCTTATAGTTCATATAAGACAACTTATAATTCAACAACCTATACGGTCAATCAATACAATACGCTTGTAAATAACTATAACTATCAAATTGATCAGTTTAACAAACTGGTTAATGAATATAACGCTTTAATCAAACTTGACTAGGTATCCATGACTATAAAACAGGCGCTTTTGTGGGCAGACAGGAAATTAAAGGAGACTGAAGACTCTAAAAAATCAGCTTACTTTTTACTAAAAAATGTCATTTTAAAAGATGAGAGTTTAATTTTAGCGTATCCGGAATTTTTATTGACTAAAAGACAGGAATTAAAGTTTAAGCAGTGGATTTTAAAGCGAAAAAAAAATTTGCCGGTTTGCTACATAGTTGGATTTATTGATTTTTATGGGTTACGGTTTAAAGTAAATAAAGATGTTTTAATCCCCAGACCCGAAACCGAAGTGCTTGTAGAGATGATACTCTCTTCTGTCATTACCGCGCAGGCGGGAATCCAGAAAATTAAACATCTTGGTAGTGACCTAGTTATCTCTGATATTGGAACCGGATCCGGAGCAATTGGATTATCTTTGGCAAAAAATCTTCCCGAGGCAAAAATATACTTAGTGGATATTTCTAGTAAGGCTTTAAAAGTTGCAAAGAAAAATTCCAAGATAAATAATATTCAGAATGTTATTTTTAAAAAAGGAAATTTATTAGAACCTTTAAGTGAGAAGGCGGATATTGTAGTGGCGAATTTACCCTATATCCCAACTGAAGATTTGAAAGGTCTTCCCCTTGATATTACTTGTCATGAACCTCGGCTTGCTCTAGATGGCGGGGAAGACGGCATGGATGTTTACCGTCAGTTTTTTAATCAGGTCAAAAATAAGCTTAAAACCTGCGGGAAAATCTATTTAGAAATAGGTGAAAACCAAGGAGAAAAAGTTAAGGATTTATCCTTAGGTGTCTTTCCAAATGCTAATGTGTTGCTAAAAAAAGACTGGGCAGGGCTGGATAGATATGTGATAGTTGATCTCTAAACTAATTATCATGTAGTAACATTATTTTTTTTTGTAGAGATAAGTTGATATGGGTTGAAATTCAAAAATCAAAGTTCAAAATGCAAAATGATAAAGTAAAATTAAAAAATTCTTGATTTTAACAATTCAATTTCCTGCTGTCATTCCGGACATTCAATTAAAGAATACAATCAGTTGATCCGGAATCTATTTTTATAAAATCAATTAATTAAAAAAGAATTGATAATTTAGATTTTATTTGTAAAAGCTTAGGGTTATAATAAAAATAGGCAAATTTTAAATTGAGGGAGATATATGTTCAAGAAAGAAAAAGTTAAAGATAAAATTGTTGAAGAAAAAAACCATCTTAGTGTATTTGAAGGATTTAAGTTTGGCTTCGGTTTCTTTGTTGCCATTCTAACCGGAACTCTAATTGTGGCGGCCTTGGTTTATTTATTTACAAATATATTTAAAGCAACCGGTATTGGTTTCTAGGTTAATAAATAAAAGCAGGTGTGTCATTCCGGACATTCCTTTAGAAAATACAATCATTTGATCCGGAATCTAGTATCTCTGGATTCTCGTATCCCTACGGATCCGTCTGGACGAGTCGTATGACCCGCCTGCGCGGGAATGACGGCTATGTTATAAAAAAGCGAGGATAATTCAGGGAGGAAAAATTGACTCTAGGTCTAAATTACTGCTATCATTAAACAAGTAAATTAATTAGATAAGGAGTCTTTAAATGGACGAACCAAAACAAAAACAAACAAATGGCATGCCTTGGTGGTTGGTACTAATTATAGTCGTACTAGTATCAGGTCTTGCTACTGGCGGAACTTGGTATTTTATGAATACCAAAATTCAAGATAAGGCGTCTGTGATAGATGGCTTAAATCGCGATATTGCAAAGCTAAAAATTACACCAACAGCATCCGTAACCCCAACACCAACCCCATCCGTAGTAGCCGAAAATATTCCTTCTTATGCAACAAATTGGTATAAATATGAGAACACTCAATACGGCTTTAGTTTTAGATATCCTAGAGAAGCCGGTTGGCCAGCAGTTGCTAATAGGGGAAGTGGTAAAAAAGCATGCGCTAATCCTCTAGTGCCCAGAAATGAATCTGCAAATGGTTTAATAACTTTAGGTTTTGGTAACTTTTTTTCTGTATCAATAATACCGAATCCAAATAACTTAACAGTTAGTCAATATATTACACAGAATAATTTAATAAATGAACAATATTCATCTATAACCATAAATCATTATTCTAATACAATAGACGGAGGCATGATTATTAATAAGAATGCTACTGGAATACAGGCTTTGCCTGGATATAATTTAAATCTGGCTTTTTACAGAGACTCTAATAATATTTATAAGATTAATGCTTTTCAGAATTATGGTTCTGCAGATAATTGCGCTCCTGAGGATGCAACAGCCAATATAAATACATTAGGTGATATATTAGAAACTTTCCATTTTACGCATGTATAATTTTTTGGCATTAGCGGTCCAAAAGTAGTAAAAGACAAAGGGTTTTAGATTCCTGCCTACGCTCATCGAGCCTGAGCTGAGGTCGCATCCCTCAGAGTCGAAGACAGGAATGACAACCATATTTTCATAAAATTGTTTGTTGTTCATTGTTTACTGTTAACTACTTTCTGATACAATGTCTCTATGGCGAAATCATCTTCTGTTTTTATGTGCTCAAATTGTGGGGCTCCTTATGCTCGTTGGCAGGGGAAGTGCAATGAATGTGATTCATGGAATACCCTAGAAGAGCAAAAGGAAATTATTTCCGGCAAAAGAGGTTCGGGAACAGTAAGAGAACCTTTGCTTTTAAAGTCTTTAAATAGAGATAATTTTTTACGTATCAAAACCGGCAGTGAAGAAACGGATAGGGTTTTGGGCGGCGGCATTGTACCGGGATCCTTAATTTTAATTGGCGGCGATCCGGGAATAGGTAAATCAACCTTGGTTTTGCAGACAGCGTCTAATTTAAGTAAAAACAATGGGAAAATTCTTTATGTTTCAGGTGAAGAATCGCCGAGTCAAATTAAAATTCGGTCAGATCGCTTAAAGGCAAATGAAGAAAATATTTATGTTTTAGGCGAAACGGAAATAAACGACATTTTAAAGACAACTTTTGATTTTAAACCCGATGTTTTAATTGTCGATTCTATCCAGACGGTTTATGCTTCGGAATTATCATCGGCGCCCGGCAATGTCTCTCAAATTAGTTATATTACCGGAAAGATTTTGGAATTTTGTAAGAAAACCAATATTGCCTCAATTATTATTGGCCATGTTACTAAAGAAGGGGCAATTGCCGGACCGCGGGTTTTGGAGCATCTTGTTGACGTTGTCCTATATTTAGAAGGGGACAGATATGGCCATTTTAGGGTCCTTAGAGGTGTTAAAAACCGCTTTGGTTCAACAAATGAATCCGGCATTTTTGAAATGGTGGAACTTGGTTTAGTTGAAGTTAAAAATCCGTCACTTGCTTTGCTTTCCGAACGCAGTTTTTCGGCCGGCTCCGTGGTTTTTCCGGCTATGGAAGGGACGCGGCCAATGCTGGTTGAGGTTCAAGCCTTAACTTCTATCACACCTTTTGGCTATCCGGCCAGAAAAACGTCCGGTTTTGACGCCAACCGTTTGCAGCTTTTATCAACCGTTTTAACAAAAAGAAGTCCGATTAATCTTTCCAATCAGGATGTTTATGTAAACATAATTGGCGGCCTTAATTTAAAAGAACCGGCTTTGGATTTGCCCATAATTTTAAGCATTGCGTCGTCATTTAAAAACACTATGATTGATAAAAACACTGTTGCATTGGGAGAAATAGGGTTGTCTGGCGAGATTAGAAGTGTTAATAATATAGATAAGAGATTAAAAGAAGCGGAAAAATTGGGCTTTAAAAAAGCCATTGTCGGGGGAAAACCAAAAATTACCGATTGTAAACTGCAAATTGAGAGTCCGAAAACAATTGCCGAAGCGCTAAAAATTGCGTTTTAGGCTTTAAATATAAAGTTAATCCGTACCTTTGAAATTTATAAAAGAGGAGCCTATGAATTTATTTAATGGACTTATCTTGATTGTTATTTCAATCATTATTGGAGGGGTGACGCTTCTTCTCGTCAAACGGCTTGTCAAATTATCTTCGAAGACAGTTTTTATTGGACTTGCAGGTGTAATAATTGGCCTCATTATTGGTGCCTTACTGTCATTTCCTCTCTCGAGAATTCCCGGTTATTATGGTGATTGGCTGCCAATAATTGTTCTGGTTATTGCCGTTTTTGCATCAGTTTTTTTGATGCTTCACGAAAAAAACGTCATTATCGAATCCCTTTCTTTTATCGGTCATGCTGTAAGTTTGGTCAAGCCGTCTGCTCACTCGGTAACTTCTAACGAAATATTGGTTGATACTTCCGTTTTAATTGATGGCCGGTTTCTAGATATTGTTAAATCCGGTTTTATTTGTGGCAAAGTAGTAGTTCCCAAATTTGTCTTGGAGGAATTACAGTTAATTGCCGATAAAGGAGATAAATTAAAAAGGGAACGGGGTAGAAAAGGCCTGGAAACGCTGGATACGTTAAAAAACAAGTTTAAAATTAAAGTTGAAGTAACTGAAGAAAATGTAGAACATTTAAAAAATGTTGATGCCAAGCTGGTGGATATTGCCAAAAAACGGGGAGCATCAATTATGACCATCGATTATAATTTAAACAAGGTGGCCAAAATCCACGGCGTAAAAGTCTTGAATATTAATGAACTTTCTAATGCCGTGCGTCCAGTATTTATTCCCGGCGATGAAATTAGAATAAAATTAGTGCAGGAGGGAAAAGAAAGAGGGCAAGGAGTCGGATATTTATCCGATGGCACAATGATTGTAGTTGAAGGTGGAGACAAGATGATTGGCAAAGAAATAGATGCTGAAGTAACAAGGATTTTTCAGACAATTGCCGGCAAGATGATTTTTGCTCAGCCGATACAAGTCAATAAGCAAGAAACAAAAAACAATAAACAGAAATGGAATAATAAATAATGTCAAATGACAAAATCCAAATGTCAAATAAAGTCCAAATGACTAAATGCCAAATTTTTAAAATTTAGATTTTGACATTCATTTGGTATTTGACATTTGAGCTTTGACATTAAAGTCTTTAAAATATAGAAGGGGTTAAAATTAGGAGACCTAAATGCTTGATCAAAAAAACATCAAAACTAATGTCCCTCTTGCTCCTTACACTTACATAAAAATTGGCGGGCCGGCTAAGTATTTTTATGTTGCAAATTCGTCCGATGATATTGTTGATGCGGTAAATTATGCCTTAAATGACAATCTAAATTATTTGATTCTGGGTTTGGGGGGAAATATTTTGTTTTCCGATGAAGGTTTTGATGGCTTGGTCATTCCAAATAGGGCGTCTTCGTGGCAAATAAACGAAGAAGAAAAAAATGTAGTCGCACAGTCCGGCGTCATTTTAAAACCTTTTGTTACTGATCTTGCCATAAAAGGTTTCGCTGGTCTAGAATTTTTTGCAAATATTCCGGGATCGGTTGGCGGAGCGGTGGCTGGTAATGCGGGAGCTTATGGTCATTCTATATCTGAAGAAATTAGTTGGGTGAAATTTATAGATCCGGAGGGTGAAATTATTACTGAAAATAAAGATTATTTTGAGTTTGAATATCGGACCAGCCGAATAAAAAAGGGTTATAGGGCAACAATTTTAGAAGTTTGCTTTGATATTTATCCAAAAAGTAGCGAGGAATTACTAAGACAAATAGAAGAAGATGAGGCTTTAAGAAAAGGAAAGCATCCGGAATATCCATCTTGCGGCAGTTTTTTTAAGAATATTTCAAGAGAAATAACAGCTGGAAAATTAATCGAAGATGCGGGACTAAAAGGGTTTAAGGTCGGCAATGCCATGGTTTCCGATAAACATGCTAATTTTATTGTTAACACGGGAAACGCAACAGCAAAAGATGTTAAAGAATTGGCCGATCACATAGCTAATGTGGTGAAAGAAAAAACGGGTTATGATTTGGAGAGAGAAGTAGTTTATGTATAGAAATTCAAAATTCAAAAGGCAAAAGTCAAAATTGATTTCTAGATATTAATATTTAAAGGGTAAAATGATTATAACACCGCATATAGTTACTGGTATGGTAATTGGAAAGGAATTGGGGAATCCTTTTTTGGTGTCGGTTCTTGCCCTAAGTTCTCATTTTGTTTTAGATATTATTCCTCATTGGCAAGAAAATCGATATCCATGGACACTGACTAAAAAAACTTATATAAGGATTTTTCTTGATATCGTTGTTTCTATATTTATTATTTCTATGGTTAAGAGCAAGATTGGCTTAAATCCAAATATTATTCTGGGCATCTTCTTTTCTATCCTTCCCGATCTGAGCGATTTACTTCTTTTAAAGAAAAAACCAATAAAAAATAAACTTTTTAATAAAATTTATGAGTGGCATAAAGACATTCAAAATGAAACACCAAAAATGTATGGTGTGGTTACTCAGTTAGTAGTTGTTGTTTTGAGCTTAATTATTATTTTCTAATGAAATTAGATAAAACTTTTTTTGCCAGAAATACTTTAGATGTTGCCAAGGATTTATTGGGTAAAACTTTGGTTGTTAAAATTGACGGCAAAGTTAAAAGGGGAATTATTGTGGAGACGGAAGGCTATATGGGGCCGGATGATTTGGCTTGTCATGGCCGATTTGGTAAGACTGAGAGGAGTAAGGTTTTATTTTCGGGGCCCGGTACCGTTTATGTCTATTTGATTTATGGTATGTATTACATGTTAAATTTTGTTACTGAAAAGAAAGATTATCCTTCGGCTGTTTTAATAAGAGCAATAGAGCCTTTAAACGAAAAGGGAAGTATAAAAGATTTAAGAAAGTTAGGGAGTGGGCCGGGACGCCTCACCAGGTGGCTCGGGATTACTAAAAGTCATAACGGTTTATCCATAAATGGTGACGAAATATTTGTTGAGGATAATGGCTTAAATGATTTTGAAATTGTTGAAACCACAAGAGTAGGGGTTGAGTATGCAGGATATTTTGCCCAAAAACCCTGGCGGTTTTATATTAGAGATAATGAGTTTGTGAGTAGGAAATAGAGAAATTTCAAATGACAAATATCAAATTACAAATAAATGTCAAAATCCTAATTTTTAAATTTAAACCTTAAGATTTTATTTGACATTTGAAATTTGGATTTTGACATTCACTTTTTAAAGTGGGAATTCGTTGCTCTTCACATTATCCGGCATGCCGATTGCATATGCGGAACTATAGGTGCCGGTATTGTTGAAGCTAATGGTAGCCTCTTTTCCAGACACGTCGATGTGGCCGCTTATGGCTTTTTCTGATCCGCCTGGCTTTATTCCGTAGAAAACCACATAAATAACTTTATCGCTGTTTGTGGTTGCGGTAAGTTGATTTGTAGAGTCTGAATATGCAATGTCAAGTGTTACGTCATAGGCGCTAACCGAAACAGAAACTTTTTCTGAAACAGCAGAATATAATACTTTGTCCCAAATTTTTGCTTGTACTGTGTGTTTTCCTTCGGTGGCTGAAAGGTGGGCAATATAAGTACTGCCTCCAATAGAGCTTGCCGCAAATTCCTTGTCATCAACATAAAGAACCACTTTCGATACGCCACGCGGTGCAGCCACGGTAGCTTTGACGTCAAAATTTTCGGAAACCGGTTTGTTGTTATACATTTCCTCTAGGCTTATTCCCGGCAAATTTGTTCCGTCATGAATATCGCATTTTTCGGTTGGCACAAATGAGGCTCCGGAAGACAGTCCTCTTGACGATGCCCATGCGGCAATAGGGTTATTCCACCTTGAAAATGCGGCATCGGTTGGCGGTATCTCGGCTGTAACCCTAGATATCCTAACTTCCTCAACGGCATCCGGCGGGCAGTTATCCGTAGCTAATTTATGGCTGATTTTATCAATTTTAAAGGAAGACGTTTGACCGCCAGCTTCATTAATTTTATACCAAGAAGGGAATAAATCTTTTACCACAGTAGATCCGGAAACCGGTTTTTTGCCGGTGACGCCGTCCAATTCTAAATATTGAATTCCTTTGGGTTTTTCTTTTGCCCAGCCTTTATTATCGGCAAATTTTTTCATAAAGGCGTTCCAAATAGGGGCCGCAGCCATGGAACCGCTGGCATTATGGCTCATTTCTTTGTTGTCATTATTTCCGACCCATACAACTGTGGTTAAGTCTCTGCTGTAACCGGCTGTCCAAGCGTCTCTATAAGCATTAGTGGTTCCTGTTTTAGCGGCCACTTTTTTTCCGGGAATGTAGAGGTCGTTATATCGACCAAAAGCAAATGCGCGGGCGTTATTATCCGACAAGACGTCATTTAGCATATAAGCAATTTCCGGATTTAGTACTTGTTTGCCTTTTTCGGGCTTAACTTCATCAATCATTTTTCCTTTGGAATCGGTTATTCTTGTAAACCAATTGATGTCGTGTCTTTCGCCCATATTGGCAAACGTGCTGTAAGCGGAGGCAAGTTCGATTGGTTTAACTTCACCGGATCCGAGGGCCATTGTTAGGCCGTAATTTTCTTCCGGTGAAATAACCCTGCCGTTTTCATCTCTTATTGTTGGTCCAATTTGTGACACTCCTAAATCCTTGGCGGTGTCGGTAAATTCTTTCATGCCGCCGACGTATAAAGTTTTTACGGCCGGAATGTTTAAAGATCCGGCCAGACCTTTTCTCATAGTTACGTTACCGCGGGTAAGGTTGTCATAATTTGATGGCCTATAACCACCGCCAAAATCAGTTGATAGATCATATAAAACCGATCCGGGCCCCCAATTTTTCTTCCATGCATTAGCATAAACAAGCGGCTTAATAGATGACCCCGGCTGTCTTAATGAAGTAGTTATATTAACGTAACCGTCATTGCTTTCGTCTCTAAAATCCAAGGAACCCACCATTGCCACAATGTTTCCGTTTGTCGGGTTTAGGGAGACTAATGCGGCATTAGACGCTCCGGCTCCTTTAATTTTTCTTATTAGTCCAAATTGGTCGGTTTTCGGGTCAAGTAAACTCAGTGCGTAATCTTCTTTTTCCGGTTCGATTGTGGTATAAACCCTAAGTCCGCCTTGAGTAGCCATTTGTTCCCCGTACTTTTCAACCAATTTTTCTTTAACATACATGGCGAAATGAGGATATCTAATGTCTCCGTAACCATCAATTCCGGATCTGTTAACTAAAAGTTTCTTAATATCGATATTTTTGGCGGCAAGTGATTCGTCTTTAGTAATTTTTCCTTGTTCCGCCATAAGACCTAAAATTATGTTTTTTCGGTCCAAAAGATCGTTGTAATTCTGTCCATATGGTGAGAAATATGTCGGTGCTTGTGGGAGTGAGGCGAGCATAGAAAACCTGGCCAAATTTTCCGGCGTTTTTTCTTTTAGTTCCACTGCCTTTTTGTCAAAATAATATTTTGTTGCCGCTTCCACGCCGTATGCGTTGGAGCCATACGGAATTTCGTTTAAATACATTTTAAGAATCTCGTCTTTAGTGTATTTTTGTTCAATTTCAATTGCTAAAATAAGCTCCTTAACTTTTCTGGTGTAAGTTTTTTCAGGTGAAAGGATGGCATTTTTAATAAGCTGCTGGGTGATTGTGCTGCCGCCCTGGGCTTTTTTCTTGGTCAGCACATTAATGAAAAATGCCTTAACGGTTCTTTTCACGTTAAATCCGCCGTGGCGGTAAAAGTCCTTATCTTCCACTGCCACCGTTGCGTCTTTTAAATATTGGGGCATGTCGGCAAAGTCAATTAAAGTTCTGTTTTTATCGCCGTGGATTTCCCAAATGGGGTCACCGTTTGAGGCATAAATAATGGTTGACTGGGCAATTAGCCGGTCATTTACTTTATCCGGAGAAGGAAGGTCTTTGGCTACCCAACCAAACATTGCAAGAACTAACGCAAAAAAAGCGCCTGCTATTACCGCATAGGTAACCAAGGCATCTTTAGAAAAGAATATTCTTTTTATATTTTTCCAGGAAAAACGCTTTCTCAACTTGTTGATTTTGCGCTTCCGTTTCTTAGTCATGTAAATTTACTCCTTATAATGGTTGAATTATACCATAATTTAGCTATAATATAAAGACAATAATGATCAAGGCAGGAGCGCTAATTATGGACCAAAAAGAATTACTAACCAGGGGGATTGAGGAAATATACACTAAAACCGAACTGGAAAAATGGTTAAAAGAAGATAAAAAATTAAAGATTTACTACGGCGTTGATCCGTCCGGTTCCATTATTCATCTTGGTCACGCGGTAATTTTAAGAAAATTGCGGGATTTGCAAAAGCTAGGCCACAAAATAATTTTTCTGATCGGCGATTTCACCGGTACAATTGGTGATCCCACAGACAGAACGGCTGTTAGACAGCCATTAACAAGAGAGCAAGTGCTAGAAAACGCCAAAAGTTATAGGGAACAGGCATCAAAATTTATTGATTTTGAAGGCTCAAATAAGGCAGAAATAAAATATAACAGCGAGTGGCTGGATAAGCTAAACTTCAAAGAAATTATAGAACTTTCTGCTAATTTTACCGTTCAGCAATTATTACAGCGAGATATGTTTGAGAAAAGAATAGCCGATAGCAAGCCAATCCATTTGCATGAATTTTTATATCCTTTAATGCAGGGCTATGACGCTGTATCTTTGGAGGCGGATGTTCAAATTGGCGGCACGGACCAAACCTTTAATATGCTGGCCGGAAGACAACTCTCAAAACAGCTAAAGAATAAAACTAATGTGGTCATCTCTTGTCCGCTTTTAGAGGGTAATGACGGCCGGAAAATGAGTAAAAGTTACAATAATTATATGGGAATCAACGACGAGCCTTTTGATATGTTCGGTAAAGCCATGGCCATAAATGACGATCTTATTATCAAATATTTTATTTTGGCAACAGATGTGCCTGTAGGTCAAATAAAAGAGTATGAGAAGGATTTAGAATTAGGTGTTAATCCTAGAGATATCAAGGCAAAACTTGCTTTTGAAATAGTCAAAGAAATGCATTCCGAAATAGCAGCAGGGAAAGCCGCAGAAGAATTTGACAAGGTATTTAAGGAAAAAGGGAAACCAACTGATATTCCTGAATTTAAAATTGAAGGCAAGCGAAAGTTAGTTGATGTTTTGGTTGAAGCAAAGATTGTGTCGTCTAAAACTGAAGTAAGACGTCTTATTGAACAAGGTGGAGTTAAAGTGGATGACACAGTTATAAAAGACATTGATTATGAAATTGAACCTAATGGTCAGATTGTTCAGATAGGGAAGCGAAGGTTTTTGAAGGTAATATAGTAAGTTCTTTAAAAAGAGGGTGATTAAAATAAAATTGTTAAGATGTACGAAATGTGGTGACATTTTTAATCTCAAGTTTCATGAAAAAAAAATGTTCCTGCGAAGAGACTTCCGGCGCTTATACGGATAAAAGTAATGCATGGTACAAGGGTCCGGCCACCCCATTGGCTTTTCTGAATGATACATTTTTTGAAGCAATAGACAAACAACCGCAAAATGGAGAAGGCAAACGTTTCGAAGCTTTCATTATATCAAAAAAATGCTCGACTTTTAAAAAAGAAAGTAAATAATAGCCGCCTTATCAAAGCACCGAAGGCGGTTTTTAAATGCCCTGAACCAATCCAACTACTGGGGTTGGATCAAAGACCTAGAGAAAGAATAACAAAAGGTATTAGAAATACTATAATTTTAACAACATATCTCTCTGTTCTATATAATCTCAAATTATCCGCGTCTTTAATGAAGGCTATTTTATCGATTATTAAACCAAGAATGAAATAGATAATAAATACAGGGATGACATAACTCCATAAGCTTGCATGTTGTCCTTCCCCACCGTTTAGTATCATAAAAAAAATAAATCCGGGAAAAATACTGATTATTATCGTAAAAATATTTGTAACAATGGATTTATAGATTGTCGATTTTTGCTGTTCATTCATAGCAATATAAATTATGTTCTATCAAATTTACGAAGTCAATGATTTTAATAGTAATGTATAAAATAAGTCGAATATTTGATGAATCATCCTTGATTCCTTCCCAATCTCCAGAGTTGGAATTAATAATAAAAAATCCCTGCCGAAAGGGCAGGGAAATAAGAGGTTTAATGTTTTTCATAATATTGCTTTAGTTTCAAGATTAGGTCGTCGAATTCTTCTAGCCAAGATGAACTTGTCCAACCAAGTTTGAAAACCCATATTTTGCCGTTATGATCTTCTCGCCTATTATAAAAGACCACAGGGCTTTATCAAATTTGTCAGACAGAATTTCATTTAGTTTAGTCTCTTCTTCGGGGGTAAGATCAACGTATCTCGGTTTACTATAATCTGATGTGCATTTATCGCTCAATCATATCACTCCTTCATTGTCGGGATAAGGAAGAACATTGTTCCTGTATTGCTAATCCATTCCTTTGCGCCAAATTTCATCAAATAAGTAGGAATAAAACACGACCTTATCTTCGCCGTTAAGTAACTGGTCTGTTATTTGGATAATGAGAGCTGAAAATTCCATAGATTTAAATGCGGGTGATTCATCTAAGTCATAGAACCCCGACAATAAGGTGTTAGCAAGATCAACGACATAAGGATTATTTTCGGTTGCTCGCTCTCCTTCAAAAATTATTTCGGATGAGTTACAGATTTTTTCTATGCCTTTTATCAGTTTAGTGATTGGATAACATTCTTCAGGAGAAAGGATGAAATGATAATAGCTTTCAAAATGCGAAACAGGTCTCCCATGCCTATCGGTTACGGTACCTTCGTTGTTACACTTAAAGGGCCCATTCTGAAGAGGAACGAATGTTAATTTCTCTCTAGGAACGGACATTTCACAATTGCCATCTCCAAGCTTATCGATGCAAATTGTTTTAAGTTTTATGCCATCTTTTTCAAATCCAAATCCTTTCCCTACGTTCAATTGCTTAATAAATTGTGCTAAGTTGTTCATATAATCGTCTCCTAACCGTCATCCCCGTGAAAACGGGGATCCAGAAAGTTTGGACGTGTGTTAAAGCTTCTAGATTTCCGTCTGCGCTCATCGAGTCTGAGCTGAGGGCTCATCCCTCAGAGTCGAAGACGGGAATGACAGATATGGGCACTTTGGTTATCCTTAGAAAGTGAGGGTGTTTCAGGTTTTTGTGCTAGAATTTTTTGTTATCTGTTTACTGTTAATTGTTTCCTGCTAGAATAGCCTTATGAATCTCAATACTCCAGTTGAAGAGCTTTCTGGAATAGGTAAAACCTACGCTAAGAAACTGCAAAGTTTAGGCATCGCGAAGGTAGAAGATTTTATATTTTATTTTCCGAGAAGATATGAGGATTATTCCAATATAACAAGTATTGTTAACGCAAAACCCGGAGAAACAGTAACTCTAAGGGGGGGTGTTTGGCAGATAGCAAATAGAAAAGCCAGAAACCGTCGCATGACAATAACGGAGGCTATTATAAGTGACGGTACCGGTACCATGAAAATTACCTGGTTCAATCAGCCTTTTTTAAAAACTTCCATTAAGGTTGGCGATGAAATTGTTGTTGCCGGCAGGGTGGAACTAAATTTTAATCAAATTCAAATGGCAAGTCCTTCGTGGGAAAAATTCTCTGACGATTTAAAACATTCCGGCCGGATTGTGCCGGTTTATCCGGAAACGGAAGGGGTAACTTCTAAGTGGCTAAGATATCAGATAAAACCCATCCTTAAGTTGGTTTATAATATAAAGGATTATTTGCCCGAAAATGTTAAGGAAAAATATGAACTTGCCGATTTGCCAAATGCCTTAAGGGCAATTCATTTTCCAAATAATAGGCTAGATCTTGCGGAGGCCAAAAAAAGGTTGGGCTTTGATGAGCTATTTCCAATTTTGCTTTCCGGTGTTAAGCAAAAAATAGGCATGACAAAAGAAAAAGCAAACCCTATAAATTTTAATGAAACGGTAGCAAAAGAATTTGTGGACAGTTTGCCGTTTACACTTACAAATGCTCAAAAAAAAGTTTCTTGGGAAATTATTAAGGATTTAAAAAAAGATTATCCGGCAAATCGTTTGATTCAAGGAGATGTTGGATCAGGCAAAACAATTGTGGCGGCATTTGCTATGTATTTAGTGGTAAAAGATAATTGCCAAGCAATTATGATGGTGCCGACGGAAATATTGGCGCGTCAGCATTTTGCGAGTCTTTGTAAAATTTTTGAGCCTTTTGGTATAGGTGTGGGACTTGTAACAGGGAAAGAAGCACTTTTAAAATGTCAAATGTCAAATGTCAAATGTCAAAATGATAATTCAAAAATAAAAAGAGAAGAGCTGCTTAAATTAATAAAAAATGGAGAAGTTGATATTTTGGTTGGGACGCATTCGCTCATCTCGCCTGATATTCAATTTAAAAATCTGGCTTTGGCAATTGTCGATGAACAGCATAGGTTTGGAGTGGATCAGCGTCAGGCTTTAAGAAAAGAAAGTGGTATTGCAAGGGTCGGACCCTTGCAAGGGGTTTTTCCTCATTTTCTGTCGATGACGGCGACCCCGATTCCTCGGTCATTGCAGCTTACAATTTTTGGGGACTTAGATGTTTCGGTAATTGACGAATTACCACCGGGAAGACAGCAGGTTACTACTAAAATTGTTGAGTCTAAAGATAGGCAATTGGCTTACGAGTTTATAGAAAAACAATTATCATCCAGTAGGCAGTGTTTTGTAATTTGCCCGTTAATAGAAGAATCGGAAAAGTTGGATTTAAAAACTGCAACCGAAGAATATAAAAATTTGTCAGAAAATATTTTTCCGAAATTTAAAGTTGGTCTTCTTCATGGCAAGATGAAGCCGGCAGAAAAAGAACAAATCATGAACGACTTTTCGCTTGGTAATTTAAACATTTTAGTTTCAACTTCTGTAATTGAAGTTGGTGTGGATATTCCGAATGCGGTAGTTATGGTAATTGAGGGAGCAGAACGTTTTGGCCTTGCTCAATTGCATCAGTTTAGAGGCAGAGTGGGCAGGGGAGCGGATAAAAGTTATTGTTTCTTGTTTACTAATACTAATTTGGACTTAGATACGGGAACGTCAAAAAGGTTAAAAATGCTGGCCCAGAGTCAGGATGGATTTAAGCTTGCCGAAGCCGATTTTGAAATTAGAGGACCGGGCGAATTTTTGGGAAAACGTCAGCATGGATGGTCAGATTTTAAGATAGCCCGCTTTACGGATTTGAAATTCATTGGTAAAGTAAGGGAGGCGGCCGAATGGTATTTAAGTTTAGACCCCGAAATTAAAGCGTCGCCAAAATTAAAAGAAAGGGTAGAAAAAATTAATTATGCAAGAGAATGAAGATCATTTAACGACAATCATCGTTGCACTCGTGATTGTACTGTTTTTTATCACCGGATATATTTTTACAAAAGAAAATAACAAACCGAATATCGAAATTCTGAATGCAGTTGAGAGTTCGATGTAAAAGATTTGATTGATTTTTCTGCGTTTTTGCGCTAGAATATTGTAGTTATTTTCTTATTCTTTGGAAGATCTATAGGCTATTAACTAGAAGCTACCAGTAATTTATAACATAAATTCCGGCCGGAGTGGTGGAATGGTAGACACGCGTGCCTTAGGAGCACGTGCCGCAAGGCGTGGAGGTTCGAGTCCTCTCTCCGGTACCAGAAGGGACACTACAATCTTTTTAAGACAAAAAATCCTTTATTTAAGGGATTTTTTTGGTGGTTCGAACAATTTTGTGGAATGAAAGAAACTTGTGCGAAAAAAATAATAAGGCAAACAGGACTTCGAACCGAGATCTTTTTGTTATAGCATTTCATTTGGAATTACTTTAATACCGATTGGTAATTCTTAAGTAGGAATATGGTATCTTTTTTTAAGTTATTTCTAGCCCAAGTTTTTTCTTTCTCAGAGATCAACTTTCCAAGTCCATGTAATATTTGGTTGTCTTTTACTGTTTCAATTAAAGCAATGCAATCACTTAAGTATTCCCTAGTGCTTTTGACAGTCATGTCCCGAATAACCTCGTGATTTATAGGATCATACGCAATACATGGTTCTAGGAATATAGTTTAGCTACCCGAAATAAGTGGAATTTCTTGTCTCTTACTCCTCGGACAACAGTTCTGAAGTTTTTAAGTTTTGCATTAAAAGACTCTGCTGA
>Ga0210044_10001896_pt1 | contig 31764 bp, 34 predicted proteins | sample CryGey13umfilter_2_FD_183959 | JGI IMG/M metagenome (GOLD analysis project Ga0210044, IMG submission 183959) | Groundwater microbial communities from aquifer in Utah, USA - Crystal Geyser 4/9/14 3 um filter (SPAdes) (version 2) | ecosystem: Environmental > Aquatic > Deep subsurface >...
AATATTTACGCACAACAAAATGATGCAATTACATTCACAGTAAATGCAACCGGTACTTTTGATTTATTAGCTGATAATATAAATATATCTATGAATTTAGGTGTAGAAAATAAGAATCCGCAAAAAGCTTTTGATGAGCATAAAGCAAGGGAGCAAATAATAATTAAATTAATAAAGAAATACGGTATTTTGGATGAAGATATAACTTATTCTTTATTCAGTATCTATAAATATCAGGATTACAGAGATAAAAGTGTTTCTTTTCAAACTAATCAAACAGTTCACTTTATACTAAAAGATTTTAAAATGTATATACCTTTGCAAATTGATCTTCTTAAAAATGGATTTTATGGCTTTAAGAGTAATTTCTCTTCATCAAAAAACAAGGAAGGACACAAAAAAAGTGTAAAAAATGCTTTGCAAAATGCAAGAGAAGAGGCAAAACTTTATGCAAGTAATCTAAATTTAAAGATTGGAAAAATTGTAAGTGTTTCAACTGAAAATCAAGAAATAAAAAATTTTCCAGTCCAATATTTTAAAGCCGATATACCAGCACAAGCAGTTTTAATAAATATACCTCAGTACATATCAATTACAACAAATGTAAAAGTAGTATATACTTTTGTTGAATAGGAAATGAAAACTGAAGAAGCATATAACAATTGGGCTGAAACCTATGACAAAGTTGATAACCCAACTAGATCACTTGATGAAAAAGTAGTAAAGCATATTCTTAAAGATATCAGATGCAAAGATATTGTTGAAGCCGGTTGTGGAACCGGAAAAAGTTCTGTTTGGTTTGCAGAAAATTGTAAAAGCTTAAAATCATTAGACCTTGCTACTGAGATGATTAGAATTGCTAAAGAAAAAATTATAAAATCTAATGCTGAATTTTTTATTCACGATATTACAAAATCCTGGCCTTTTGATAATGAATCTTGTGATTTAGTTTCAACCAATCTAGTACTTGAGCATATTGAAAATATAAATTTTGTATTTGCTGAAGCTTTCAGAATATTAAGAGAAAATGGGCCACTATTTATCTGCGAATTACATCCATTAAAACAAAAAGAAGGAACTGTAGCAAGATTTAAAGATAAAAATACTGAAAAAGAGATTCGTTTAGTTTCTTATTATCACAGTAAAGATGATTTCTCAAGAGCCGGTGAAAATGCTTCTTTTCGAATGATAGAAGATAATGACTGGTTTGACGATACAAATTAAAATACTCTAAGGTTACTATCAATATTACTGAGAAAATAAATGAAGGATATAATCTTCTCACTTAAAAAATGGTTAATTGCTTTAGGTATAAATCCTAAAAATACTTTCCAAGCGTTAACAAAAACACCAAAATATTTTAAAGATAAAAATAATCTTAAAAACCAATTAAAGACTAAACAAAACAAATTCGTTTTTGGAAATTCATATCCTTGCTTATTCGACGAAAATGAAGAGGGAGGTAATGCATCCGGACATTATTTCCATCAGGATTTACTAATAGCTCAAAAAATATTTTTAGCAAATCCCAAAAAGCATGTCGATATTGGATCGAGAATAGATGGTTTTGTTTCACATATAGCCTCATTCAGAGAAATTGAAGTCTTTGATATTAGAGAAATAAAAGCTAAAATAAAAAATATTAAATTTAGTAGAATAGATTTAATGGGAGAACTGGATGAGAATCTAATAAATTATACAGATTCATTGTCCTGTTTACACACTTTAGAACATCTAGGTTTAGGAAGATATGGTGATAAAATAGATTCAAACGGATATTTAACAGGATTAGAAAATTTAACTAAAATATTAAAACAAGGCGGAAAGTTTTATTTCTCCATACCAATTGGTCCACAGAGAATTGAATTTAATGCACACAGAGTTTTTTCAGTTAGTAATTTATTAGATTTAATTACTACACAATACATAATAGATTCATTTTCATATGTTAATGACAAAGGTGATTTATTCAAAAATATTTCTTTAATTGAAGATGATATACTAAATAATTATGGCTGTAATTATGGTTGCGGAATTTTTGAATTAACTAAAATCTAATAATCTTTCACTTTTGTCATTTAAAATTCAATATTAACATCTATCCATTTTAATTAGTTTAATATTTACTTAATTTTACAAAAAGAAATTTAACCTCATAATCTAAGTTGAATGTTAAACGATAAGCCTAAATGTCATTGCGGAGTATTCGGAGTATTTGGAAGCCCTAATGCTTCTGTTAAAACTTATTATGGATTGCACGCCTTACAGCATAGAGGACAAGAAGCTTGTGGAATTGTTACTAGAACCTTAAATGAAAGAAATAAAACTGTATTTAATATCCATAAAGGTGAAGGTTTAGTTTCTGAAGTTTTTGCTGATTCTAAAATATTAGAAAATGTTTTAATTGGCAATTCATCAATAGGTCACAACCGTTATTCAACTACCGGATCTACAGAATCTATAAAAAACACTCAACCATTTGTTGTTAATTACCGTTTAGGCAATCTTGCTGTAGCACATAATGGTAACATATCAAATGCTAAAGTAATTAGAGATGAATTAGTAAATGAAGGAGCAATATTTCAAACCACAAGTGATACGGAAGTAATTTTACATCTTATTGCAAGAAGCAAATTATACGATCAAGTAGAACAAATAAAAGAAGCATTAGAAAAATTGGAAGGTGCATTTAGTTTAGTAATTCTAACAGATGATAAGTTGATAGCTGCAAGAGATAGTTATGGATTTAGACCTCTGTGTCTAGGAAAAAAAGATAAAACTTTTATTATAGCTTCAGAAACATGTGCATTTGATATTAATATGGCTGAATTTATTCGTGAGATTGAGCCGGGAGAAATTGTTGTAATTGATAATGAAGCATATGAAAGACAAGAAGTAAAATCAATAAGATTTAATGATCAGAGTATTAAACAAAAGCAATGCATATTTGAATATATATACTTTTCAAGACCTGATAGTTTTGTGTTCGGAAATAATGTTGATAAAATGAGAAGACGATTGGGCAAAATTTTAGCCAGTAAGCATCCGGTAGTAAGTAATGACGAAAAAAGTGTGATTGTAATTAGTGTGCCTGATAGCTCAAATACTTGTGCCCTTGGCTACCAAAGACAACTTGAAAAAGATGGAATTAAATCAAAACTTGAGATAGGACTAATTAGAAGTCATTATATTGGAAGAACTTTTATTCAACCCGGACAGATAAAAAGGGAAGTAGGAGTAAGAATTAAATTCAATATTGTAAAAGGAGTTCTTGAAAACAGAACTGTAGTAATAGTAGATGATTCTGTAGTAAGAGGAACAACTTCAAAGCAATTAGTAAAATTAATAAGAACCGCTAATCCTAAAGAAATTCATTTTAGAATATCTTCACCTCCTATTATGCACCCTTGTTATTATGGAATGGACTTTCCCAGCAAAGAAGAATTAATTGCAAATAAGTATAATGGCAATATTCAAAAGATAAAAGAATATTTAGAGGTTGATTCTTTAGAATATTTAACATTGGATGAATTATTAAGTTGTGTTGAAGACGATGGTAAAGAAAATTTCTGCAATTCTTGTTTCTCTGGTAATTATCCTACAGAGGTTGATTTTACATTTAAAAAAGAAATTTATGAGTTATAATATTTTTTAATATGAAAGTAAATTATAAAGAACTTTTTTCAACTAAATCAAATCTTTTAAGTTTATTCAGACTTTTATTAGCTATCCCACTTTGGATATTGTTTGATGAATTCAATACTAGTTGGGCTCCATATATACTTTTTTCAATTTGCATTTTAGTTGCTGTAACTGATCTATTAGATGGATATTTAGCAAGAAGATATAATGAAGTAACTGAAATGGGTAAGATTATTGATCCATTGGCTGACAAAGTAGTGGTTGCCGCAATTATATTAAAAATATACTTACTTGGTAGAATTCCAAATTATTATTTCTTTATGATTATTAGTAGAGATGTTCTAATATTTTTAGGGGGGATTTATGTTACTAATAAAATTGGGAAAGTTCTTCCTTCGAATAAGTTAGGTAAAGCAACAGTGCTTAATATTGGAATTGTAATTCTAATGATTATCGTCAAATTAGATCGGAATAATATTATATTCTTAACTTTTTATTATTTGAGTATATTTTTAATTATCACTTCACTTTTAGGATATATTTATAGAGGTTTGGAATACATAAAAGCAAATAAGAATAATGAATAACTTTGAGAAGCTTAAATTAAGTCTACAAAAGACAAAGAGTAAACTATTTAATGGCATAAATGAAGCTTTCACAGGTAAAGCTATAGTTGATGAAGACATTATTAGAAACATCGAAGAATTATTAATTTCATCTGACATTGGCTTTGATACAACTGCGAAAATAATTACTGCCGCTAGATCAAATCTTAAGAATAATTCAGGTAGAGATGAAAGCTCGTTTAAGGAAAGTATATTTAATGAACTAAAAAATATTTTAATAGAAACAGAATTATCAGAGAATAAAACTAATACTCTCTCTAAACCCAATGTAGTTCTAATTGTAGGAGTGAATGGAGTAGGGAAGACAACTTCAATTGGAAAGTTAGCTTATCAAAGCAAAAAAGAAGGTAACAAAGTCCTTATTTGTGCGGCTGATACATTTAGAGCTGCCGCTAGTGATCAACTTGACATTTGGGCAAAAAGAGCAAATGTGGATATAATAAAAGGCGACATTGGAGCAGATCCATCCTCTGTTGCTTATAAAGCAATTGAAAAAAGTATATCCGAAAAGTATGATGTGACATTTATAGATACTGCCGGGAGATTACATACAAAAAACAATTTGATGGATGAACTAGGTAAGATTAAAAGAGTTATCGAAAAAAAGCTTCTGCGTGCTCCAAATCAGACTTATCTTGTTCTTGACAGCACAAATGGTCAAAATGCCTTATCACAGGCAATTGAATTTAAAAAAGAGACTAATTTAGATGGCATAATTTTAACTAAATTAGACGGAACCTCTAAGGGTGGCATTATATTTCAAATTACCAAGACATTAAATATCCCCATTAAATTTATTGGTGTAGGTGAAAAAATTGATGATCTTTATAAATTTGATCCAGATGCCTTTATTTTAGCTTTAATGAATTAAAGAATTGCTATATGTCAATGTTTATGAAAAAGCCAAGTCACAGAATTTTTGATTATACTCCGCAATTTTACAAACCTGAAGAAGATGAAACAGAGAAAAAGAAAAAACAGTTAGGATTTCGTCGACAAATAAAAACCATAAGAGCAAAAAAAAGAAGTCCAATGATTTGGATAATAATTGCGATAATAATTGTATTAGTATTCCTTAAACTTAAAGGGGTGGGATAGTTACTATTATCTGCAAATCAATATATTAAATAGTTTACATAATATACATTATAAGACATTTGAATAATTAGAATATACGCATATCTTTAAATATATGTAAGAATTCTTCAATTTTATCATCTTTCCCAAATAATACCAATAAGTCTTCTCTTTCTAATTTATATTCTGATGTTGGTGTAATTATTTTATTTTCAATATCTTCATTTAATAGATAATCATATTTCTTAATCATAAGTACATCAACATCATAATTATTACGTAATTTTAATTCTGCAAGTGTTTTACCTGTAAACTGTAAAGGTACTTTATGCTCAACTATAGAAAAACCTTTTGCAATACTAGCTGATTTAGCCTGTTCTATAGTTTTAAATTCAGTTGATAAACCATCTGCTAAGTTATATTTTAAACTTTCGTGATTATAAGCCTCCAAAACTTGTTGTCTAGAAATTGCTCCCAAGATCTTTTTAGAATTTGTTTTATCAATAACAGGAAATTGATCTAAATTCTTCTTACTAAACAATTTAAGGACATAATCTAAATTATCGGTTTTATATATACTTATCACATTTGGATTAATTACATCTTTAGCTATAATTACATTTTTTAAAGTATCATAATTAGTTATTATTGGTCTTAATTCATTTTCTGTAATTGCTCCACTTATTTTATTATCTTTATTGATAGAATAAAATGTGCTATTAGGGCTGGCAATTATTTTTGCAACTAATTCTGGTAAGGGCATAAACTCATCTACAAGTTCGATTTTACTTAATATAAGGTCAGATACCATTATGTTTTTTAGTATGTTTTGCTCTTTACCTGAATTCATAATATAGCCTTCAGACTCCAAATGCTTTAAATGAATAGAACCTTTGATAGTAATTTGCACTAAAGTTGTACTAATAATAATTGCTAACATAAGTGGAAGAATAAAAGAATAATTCTGAGTCATTTCAAATATAATTAATATAGATGAAATTGGAATAGTATTTATACCACCTAAAACTGCTCCCATAGATATTAATATAAATATAGTTGGATCTAAATTTAACCCCCATATTGTATTAAAGGAATAAGTAAATAAATAACCAAAACACGCTCCTAAAAATAATGAGGGAGCAAACATTCCACCAAATCCTCCTGAACCAAGTGTTAAAGGAACAAGTAAAAATTTAAGGACTAAAATTATTAGTACAACATTCCAAGTTAAAGAAGAAGATAATATTGAGTTAATAGCTTTATACCCTACCCCAAATATTTCACTATAAAAATATCCAGAAATACCAACAATAAGACCAACTGCAACCATTCCAACCCATTGTGGAATATGTTTGTAAATTTTATTCTTGAATAAATGTTCAATAATTGATGAGTATCTAATAAATGTTAAAGATAGAAGACCTGAAAATAGACCAACAATTATATAAAGATAAAAATTAGAATAATTACCTATATGTGGAATTGCAAATAAAAAACGAGGATCATTACCTAAAAATATTCTTGAAACTGTACTACCAGTAACTGAAGCTAATATTAGGGCAGAAAAAGTTGGGGCTTGGAAATCATTCAACAAAATTATTTCCAAAGCAAAAAATACTCCGCCAAGTGGTGAATTAAATATTGCTGAAATTGCTGCAGCTGTACCAGCAGCAGTGAAAATTCTAATTTGTGAAGATGAAAGATTAAAGAATTTTCCTATTTTACTTGCAATACCGGCTCCAATTTGAGCTGCAGGACCTTCAGGTCCTAATGTTCCACCTGTCCCAATACAAATTGCTGGAGCAATAAAATGAAATACTGTAGTTCTAAAAGGTATATAACCACCTCTTACAGCCAATGATTTTATAACATCAGATACACCCTTTCTTCTTGAAATTTTTGGAAATCCCATTATCATCAAACTTTGGATAAACATACCGAAAGCAGGTAAAATTATTACAACCACTGCACCTAAAAAATATAGTCCATTTAATGTTTGATCAAAAAAGAATTTGTTTAATAAGACCAAGGAATCATGAAATAATACAGCACCAAGGCCTGCAATTATTCCTATAATAATAGCGTAAAAACTAAATATAGTATACTCAGGCATTGAAAATTTTTGAATCTTATCCTTGAGCTTATTATTAAAAGATTTTAAATTATTTAGGAGAATGTAACCGGAAGAGTTATTTTTATTTTGCATTAATATTTATATAGGTATTTAGATGAATTATTTATTGTACTTAAAAAATCCTTCACCTGATTTTCTACCTAATTTTTTTGCTGCTACCATTTTTTTTAATAATGGACATGGTCTATATTTTGAATCATTAAATCCATTATATAATACTTCCATTATTGATAGACATACATCCAATCCTATAAAATCTGCTAATGTAAGTGGCCCCATTGGATGATTCATACCCAATTTCATAACAGTGTCAATATCTTCTGCTGAGGCAACTTTTTCCATTAATGCAAAAATAGCTTCATTTATCATAGGCATTAATATTCTGTTAGAGATAAAACCCGGATAATCAAATACTTCAACAGGAGTCTTACCCAATTTTAGTGAAAGATCTTTTATTGTCTCAAAAGTTTCATTACTGGTTGAATATCCTCTAATTATTTCAACTAATTTCATGACTGGAACTGGATTCATAAAATGCATTCCAATAAATTGCTCACTTCTTATATTAGCTGATAGTTCAGTTATTGAGATAGACGATGTATTTGAAGCAAAAATAGAATTAGATTTAATTATATCATTTAATTTATTGAATATATTTAATTTAGTTTCTTTATTCTCATAGATTGCTTCAATGACAAGGTCACTTTCATTTGGAGTATTTTCAATACCAATGATGCCATTTATGTTTGATAGAGTCATCTCTTTTTGTTCAATACTAATAGCTTCTTTATTTACTTGTCTATCCAGATTTTTATTTATTGTTGATAATCCTCTTTTCAAGAATTCTGCTTCTTGCTCCACAAGATTTACTTTATAATTATTTTGGGCAAATACATGAGCAATACCATTACCCATTGTACCTGCTCCTATTATTGAAACTTCTTTAATATTCATCTTTAACTCAATTAATATTTTTTACTATTAAAGCAGAAGCTTCTCCTCCGCCAATGCATAAAGAAGCTAAACCATATTTGGAATTTCTCTTTTTCATTTCATGAATTAGAGTCACTAATATTCTTGCACCACTTGCCCCAATTGGATGGCCTAATGCAACTGCTCCACCATTTACATTTACTTTTTCACTATTTAGATCTAATAATTTATTTACGGCTAAAGATACAACTGAAAAGGCTTCATTAATTTCGAATAAGTCAATTTCATCTTTTGTTAGATTAGCTTTTTTCAAAACTTTAGCAATAGCATCAGCAGGTGCTGTTGTAAACTCAATAGAAGCCTTTGCAGTAGAACTTTGAGCAACAATTTCTACAAGTGGTTGTAACTTTAACTCTTTAGCTTTTTCTTCGTCCATTACAAGCAAAGCAGCAGCACCGTCATTAATACTTGAAGCATTTGCTGCAGTTACAACTCCATCTTTTTCAAATACCGGTCTTAGATATGGTATTTTATCAAATTTAACTCTCCCCGGTTCTTCATCTTCTGATACAATTGTATCCACTTTTTTACTTTTAATTGTTACCTTTGTTATTTCATTTTCAAATTTTTTATCTTTTTGGGCTTGAATAGCTTTTTTATATGAATTTATTGTGAATTCATCAAGTTCTTCTCTTGTAAATTTAAAATCTTTTGCACAAGATTCAGCACAACTACCCATATGAATGTCATTATAAACATCCCACAAGCCATCTTTTACTACTGAATCAACAACTTCCCCATTACCTAGTCTATATCCAGATCTTCCATTAGGTAGCAAATATGGAGAATTAGACATACTTTCTTGTCCACCAGCAATAATTACTTTTGCATCATCACAAAGTATGGCTTGATGGGCAAGCATTACGGCTTTAAGCCCACTTCCACACATTTTGTTGATAGTTAAGCATTCTGTTTTTAAAGGTAAACCTCCATAAACTGCGGATTGGCGTGCAGGAGCTTGTCCTTGTCCAGCTGTTAAAACATTTCCCATTATTACTTCATCAATTTCATTTTTTTCTATTTTTGTTTCATTGATGATATCACTTATTACTATCCCACCCAAATTCCCTGATGATAATGAGCATAAAGAACCCATAAAAGATCCAATGGGAGTTCTTTTAGCTGATACAATTACTACTTTTTTCATTTTTAAATCCTGATGTACTTCAATAAAAAATTGTTAATAACTAAAATTAAACAAAAATGGAGTAATATACATTTCAATTTTGTATAAAAGTATAATCCAAAATAAAAGATACTATCTAATAAATGCTGCTAATTCATTTACAATATTCATTGTAATTATTGTAGGGTTAATATTTCTATTAATTAATAAAGAAAATTCGTCTAATTTTTCTACTATTGAAACTACATTTTTTGAAGAAAATTTAGAATTAAACTTTTCCAATGTTCCCAAATGTTCTTTGAAATAAATATTTGTTAAATCATTTTTTTCTTTATTAAGATCGTTAAACCATATGATTAATAATTTTAATATTAATTTTAAGTTAGAATTATTTATAGAACTATATTTTTCTATAATGTTATAGGCCGAATTATATTTTTTAGCAAATGAAAACCTTAATATCTGAATAGTATCATTAAACATTTCATTAAAATTATTTTCAATCAAATCTAGTGCTTCTGTAATTGACCCATTAGAAAATATTGAGACATTTTTTGCTAACTTTTTATCAACATCAAATTTAGTTATAAGTATTTCGGAAATATCTTCTTCTTTCAATGGAGAGAAATTTACTTCCCAACATCTTGAACGAATTGTTGCACTTAATTGAGATGGTAACGAAGTGCATAAAATAAAAATTATTCCTGCTGGAGGTTCTTCAAGTTGTTTTAATAACGCATTCTGTGCTTCAGTACTCATTAAATGAGCATGGGCAATTAGAATAATTCTATATGGAATATCTGAATAATCTAACACTATAAATTTTTTAATATCACGAATACTACTAATTTTTATATTATTAGCATTAGACAATTTAATGCTTGAATATGGGTTGTTGATTTTTGCTTTGATCAGTTCTTTTATTTCATCTATTACATCATTACTTAACTTATCATAGGCTCCATCTTTATCAGTTTCATTTTTTCCTCTTGGCAGAGGAAAAACATATTTAATATATGGCTCTGATAAATTTAATATTGATGAGGAAACTTTTTCTAAATCACCCGAAGACTGATTAATTAATTTTGCAAATTGAACAGCTGCAAATTCTTTTCCAATTCCATCTCTTCCCGAAAACAGAAAAGCGTGTGGTATATTTTTAGAATTGATAACATTTGCTAAGAATTTTTTTGCTGTTGTTTGACCGAAGATACTATTAAAATGATCCATCATAAAAATAGCGGACTACCACAATTTTTAGAAATCATCGTCATTATCAACATTATAAAAGAAATCTTCTTCTGAAGGATAGTCTGGCCAGATATCTTCAATACTTTCGTAAGGTTCATCATTATCTTCAAGCTCATCAAGGTTTTGAATAACTTCATATGGTGCACCAATTCTATCAGCATATTCAAGTAATTCATCTTTTGTAGCAGGCCATGGTGCATCATCCAAAAAAGCAGCTAATTCAACAGTCCAGATCATCATATATAAAGCTCGTAGTATTTAATTTGAGTTAGTGTTTTGAAAATAATCAATATCGTCAAAGAAAAAATTACCTGGATTTAATATTGTTCCATTATGTCTTACTTCATAATGTAGATGAGGTCCTGTAGATAAACCTGAATTTCCAGTTAATGCTATCTGGTCCCCTCTTTTTAGATTCTGCCCCTTCCTAACTAATGCTTTTGATAGGTGTGCATATAAAGTAGTATAACCAAATCCGTGATTAACTTGAACACAAAGACCATAGCCACCTTTGTGCCCTACAAAATCTACTTTACCATTTCCAGTCACATGAACAGGAGTTTTCCAATTAGATAAAATATCAATACCGGCGTGCATTCTTCTTTTCTTTAGGATTGGATGAACTCTCATACCAAAATCATGTAAAGCAATTCCATCAGCAGGTTTAATGGCCGGAATGGCTTCATATAATTTCTCATTCTCTTTTAATTTTTCTGCAATCTCTAAAAAGTTTGATTTTTCAAATTCAATTTTTCTGGTTAGTTTATCAACAAAAGCTAAAGCTTCTTTTAGTTGTTTACCTGCTGTAGTACTTAAATAATCTATGCTATTGTCAAAATATCCACCACCCATACCAAGCATTTTTTCTTCATTTGAGATAGGAGTTAAGTTTGAAGCTAATCTTAATTGATAATCATATTTAACTAATAAATCTAATTGGTTATCAACAGACTCATATTTATTAACTAAAGTTGATAATTTTTTAGCTAATTCTCTATTTTCATTTTTAAGTGCATTAACTGTATTTAAGGAACCAGTTAAAGAGAGAAGATAGAAATATCCACCAAACAGTAATGAACTAAAAGTTATCACTGATAGTGAAAAATAGACAAATAGCTTGGATTTATAGCTTTTAATTTCTATAAACTGTAGCTTTTCTTTTGAGAAAAAGTATAATTTTTTCATAAATACGAGCCGAAACTAAACAATTTTAAAAAATTTGTCAAGTAAATTTAAACTATTTTATTCAAAATCGTGCTCAAAATAATCCACACCCCTTAAATCTTTTTTTGAATTGCTTTTTAACTGATTATTAAGTCTTTTTTCAAATAATTTAGCTGAATCATAACCATAATGTTTCAGCAAATAGTTAAGACTTATTACCTCGGATATAACTGTTATGTTTTTGCCGGGAATAATTGGCAATCTAACATAAGGTATTTCTACGCCTAATATAGTTATCCATTCCTCATCTAATCCTGTTCTGGTATAAGTTTGTTTTTTATCCCAAAATTCAAGTTCTACAATAATTTCTAATCTTTTTTGATGTCTGATGGCCCTAATTCCAAACATTTTTTCTACATTTATTAGTCCTAATCCGCGAATCTCCATAAAATGTTTTACCAAACTAGTCCCTGCGCCCATTAAAATGTTTTCACCTTTTTTGGTAAGAATAATTATATCATCTGCAACAAGCCTATGTCCCCTTTCAATTAGATCTAATGCTACTTCACTCTTACCTATTCCTGATTTACCAACAAATAAAATTCCTGCACCATAAACATCTACAAAAGAACCATGTATAGAAATTCTTGTAGCAAATTGGTCATCTAAAAAATCATTAACTAAATAACTAGTTTTTGTGGTTGCATGAGGAGAACTAAAAACAGAGACATGATGTTTATTAGCTAAATCTAATAATAACTTTGGAGGTTTATTATTATTAGAAAAAATTAGACAAGGTATATCGTATTCAAAAAATCTAGTGAAAGTAGTCTTTTGTTGATCTTTAGTTAGATGTGATAAAAATTTTAATTCATTATTTCCGAATATTTGAACTCTGTCATACGAAAATGATTCTAAAAATCCGGCAAGTGCCAAACCTGGCCTATGAAGATCTTTTGTTGTAATTAATTTATCAAATCCAGAATCATCAGATAAAAGTTTTAATTTAAATTTATCTTTAATACTGTCATAAAAATATCTAACAGTAATTGATTCCTTTCTTGAAAGAGATTTTTCGTCTATTTTAAACATTTAATGTGCTATTTGTTTAGACCTAAATTTTTTCAATTGAGTCTTAAGCTTGTTTACTGCCTGTGAAACAGATTTATTAAAATCATCACTTTCATTTGTAGCTTTCATAGTTTGTCCTGGTATTTGTAAAATAATCTCTGCATTTTTTATACTATTACTTTGATTAATATAACTTAATACTATTTCAGCATTCATAATATTATCATAATATTTCTCAAGAGAAGATATTTCATCTTTTATGAATTCTTTTAATGCTTCGTGTGCTTTGAATTTTCTTGCAGTTATTTTAATGTTCATATTTTATCTCCAATAATTTATGATTTTGGATGTGACTTTTTATAAGTAGATTTTAATCTTTCAACACTTACATGAGTATATATTTGTGTTGTTGATAAATTTTCGTGTCCTAATAATTCTTTTACTGCTCTTAAGTCTGCCCCTCTATCCAACATATGAGTTGCTGCACTATGCCTGAAAATATGAGGGCTCTTTTTCTTAATGTCTGTAACTTGTGATAAATATTTATTTACTAATCTATGAACCATTCGTGGATAGATTCTTTTGTTGTTCTTATTTACTAAAAAAGGATTGTTTGAGTTCCAAGATTTATTATTTGCAATATATTCATTAATAATTACTTTTGATTTACTTCCAATTGGAACTATACGAACTTTATTACCTTTGCCTAAAACTCTTAAAGTATTTCTATCAAGATCAATATCCAAAAAATTCAAATTACAAAGTTCAGATACACGCAGTGCACACCCATATAATATTTCAATAATGCATTTTACTAAAAAAGGGTTTTTCTCATATTTCTCTATTATTTTATAAATTTCTTCAATTGATTTCTCATTAATAATTTCCGGTAATTTTTTTTCCGATTTTGGATTTGAAATATTTAATGTCGGATTAAAATCTAAATGATTATTAGAATAAGCAAATTTGAAGAGTCCTCTAATAGAAGCTAAGTTCCTAGCAATACTTTTTTTAGATTTATTTTCTTCACTCAATTGCATAAGATAAGTTTTTATAAATTTTTCTGTTACTTGATCCAAATTCTCTTTAGAATATTCATCACAATAATTATTAAAATTCCTTAAATCAGTTTTATAAGATACAATTGTATTTACTGAATACCTTTTTATACTTGTTAATTCTTCTAAAAAATTATTTATTGTATCATTTATTTTCATATCATACAGCTTCTGCTTGTTCATCCTCTTCTTCAATAATTAATTCTTCACTGCAAACAGGGCATTTCAAATAATTTCCTTTTTTCTTTGAATATCTTTTCTCCATATAATCTGAATCTTTATTCGGACAAGGAGTAGGAATTGGTTTATACCAGCTAACAAAATCACAAACTGGAAATCTTGAACAACCATAAAATAACCTACCTCGTTTAGATTTCCTTTCAACTGCTTCCCCATTTTTACACTTGGGACAGTTAACACCAATGGAAATATTTTTAATAAAATCACATTTAGGGAAACTTTCACACCCTATAAATCTACCAAACTTTCCTTCTTTGAATAAAAGCTTGCTTCCGCATTTTTCACAAATTTCTCCTGTGTATTCAGGTTCTTTATTAGCATTTGCTATATCTTTAAAAGATTTAATATTACTGCACTCCGGAAATTTACTGCAGCCTAGGTACCGGCCAAACCTTCCAAATTTAATTTCCATTTCTCCACCGCATTTATCACATATAATTTTTTCAATTTTATCTTCTACTTCTAACAATGATTTCGAAAAAGGATCATAAAAATCAGATAAAACTTTTTCATAAACTTGTGTTCCATCAGCAATTTGATCTAGCTCTAATTCCATTCTGGAAGTGAAATCTTCACTTATAATTTTAGGAAAATTACCTACCAAAATTCTACTTACTTCTTTACCTAATTTTGTTGGAATTAATTTCCTTTGTTCTTGGATAACATATTTTCTGTCTTGTATAGTTGAGACAATATGTGAATATGTACTAGGTCTGCCAATACCATTTCTTTCAAGCTCTTTAATTAAAGAACTCTCTGTAAATCTAGCCGGAGGTTTTGTGAAATGTTGAGCCTCTTGTAATTCTTTTAATTTTAATTTTTGATCTCTTTCTAATCCTAAAGGAATATTTTCATTTCTATATTCTTCTTTTTCCTCAGCACCGGGTTTAGGTTCAAAAACTTCTTCATAAACTTTTTGATATCCAAGAAACTTTGTTGCACTACCAATAGCTTTAAATAAATATTCATCCGAAGTTATTTCAACCACAGTAGTTTCTAATTGTGCCGGTGTCATTTGAGATGCAACAAATCTATTCCAAATTAATTCATAAACTTGTAAAGTTTTTTTATCAACAAAAGAAGCAATTTTTTGGGGTGGAAATTCTAATGATGTTGGTCTTATTGCTTCGTGTGCATCCTGAACATTTTGTTTTTTCTTTTTTTCATAAGTATTAGGAGCTGACGGTGCATATTCTTTCCCAAACATATTTTTAATAAAATCAGAAGCAGAAGCTAAGATTTCATCACTCAATCTTGTTGAATCAGTTCTCATATAAGTGATTAAACCTTGTGTCCCATCTTCTCCCATTTCAACACCTTCATAAAGTCTTTGGGCTATCATCATTGTTTGTCTTGGACGCATACCTAATCTTCGAGATGCTTCAGCTTGTAAAGAACTTGTAATAAAAGGAGGCAAAGGATTTCGTTTTGTATTTCTTTTATTGATAGCAGAGATAATAAAATCTTTTTTCGTAGAAATAGCTTTATAAATTTTTTCTGCAGTATTCTTATCAGATATGGATATATTTTGGACTAAAAATTCTTCCCAGTCTTTATCAGTCATTACAGGTTTTGGTTGAATCTTTATATCCTTTCCATCTATGCTGAATAATTTGGCTTTAAATTCTTCGCCTTTATCTGTCTTAAATATTGCCCAAACACTCCAATACTCAGTTTTGATAAATTCCCCTATTAATTCTTCTCTGTCACAAATAATTTTTAATGCTACAGATTGAACTCTTCCAGCAGATACAGCACCGCTGCCTGATAACTCAATTACGGCTTTCCAGAGGAAGGGACTAATTTTATATCCAATTATTCTATCCATAACTCTTCTGGCTCTTTGTGATTGCACAAGAGAAAGATCAATCTCTCTTGGTGAATCCATAGCCTTTTTAATACCGGTTTTAGTTATTTCATTAAAAAGAACACGATATAATTTTGAGTCTTTTTTAAGCGTAATAACATCAGCTATATCTTGGGCTATAGCTTCTCCTTCTCTATCAGGGTCAGTTGCTATAAATATATCTTTGCTTTTTGATACAAGAGATTTGATTTTCTTTATTAATTCACCCTTTCCTCTAATATTCAAATAAGTTGGTTTGAAATTATCTTCAATATCTACACCAAGTTTTGTCTTAGGTAAATTTCTAATATGACCAACTGTTGCTTCTACTTTATAATTTCTGCCCAGATATTTATTTATAGTTTTTGCTTTGGCCGGAGACTCTACAATTACAAGATTTGTACTCATTCTAAAATTTAGTTTATTGTGTCAGATGAATGAAGCATTAACCTGCTTCCGGGTAATGATAATTTTTCAAAATCTAAATATAAAGATAACAGTAAAACATTTATTTGATAAATGTCTATACTTTCAATTGGTAAAATTTTAAGCTCATCTAATATATAATCAAATTCCAAGTGTGTGAGTAAACCTATATTATAGAAATGAAGGAGGTAGTCATAATTTTTTATTCCTATCTTATTTATCTCTTCTTTAGAATAAATCCTGATCCCTTTTCTTTGTTCTTTGGGAATAGAATTTAATATTTCCTGCTCTCTTTGATTTTTTTCGTATATCCAGCTGTATGCTGCAGCTATTATATTTTTATTAAAATGTTTTTCAATTTTTAAATTTTCTATTTTACTTTTTTTAATATTTCCTTCATTAATTTTTTCTCTTACCTTTACTAATACATCAACAATTTTACTTATCATATCTACCTTTAATTTTTTTCCTTTACAATTTACAGAAATTAATTAATAATAAATTTTCTTGGCTTTTCATTATTAACTTCTTACTTTCTTTTTTATCATCATATCCCGTTAAATGTAAAATACCATGGATAACAAGTCTATATAATTCATTTTCCAAATTTACATTAAATATTTTTGCATTTTCTTTTGCATCATCAACAGAAACAAATAATTCACCATCTATTTCATGCACACTATCAGAATACTCAAATGTTAATATATCAGTTGAGTAATTATGCCCTAAATATTTTTCATTCATTCGATGAATATCATCACTACTAATAAAATTTATCTCTAATGATTTGACAGTAAAATCTAATTGTTTTATTAAAAAAGATAACAATTTATGGATTTGTATTTTATCAATCTTAAACCCTGAGATTGAATAGAGATGTACATTTTTTACCAAAAATAATTCCTGTAACTATAAGAAATGTTAATTTTTTCAAAATGTCAAGTCAAACAAATAAATCATATTAATGAATTTAATGTTTTTTCAGCATAATTAAAGTATCTTTTTGCCGATTTATCCATTTCCATTATTTCTTTTTCTGTTACATCTCGTATAATTTTACCTGGGACACCAGCTATTACCTTACCTTCTGGTACATCAAATCCTTGTAAAACTACAGTACCAGCTGCGACAATACAATGTTTATTTACTGTAGCTCCATCAAGTACAATTGCTCCCATACCAATTAAGCATTCATCAAAAATAGTACAGCCATGTAATGTAACTGAATGACCTACAGTTATATTATTACTAATAATTAACGGGAATTTATTATTTGTTACATGCAACATTGAACAATCTTGAATGTTAGTATATGAACCAATTTTTATATAATGTACATCACCTCGTACAACTGAATTAAACCATACACTACTTCCCTCACCAATTTCCACATCCCCTATAATTTTACAACCTGGAGCCAAAAACACAGACGGATGTAGCTTTGGGAATATTCCTTGATAAGGGAACAAATTCTCATCCGATAATTTCTTCCTTATTTCAGTGCTATTATTCATTTCTTATTTATTTAATTTTGCTAAATCTATTGCTTCATTAAAAAGTGTTAGAGACTTTTGAACTTGTTTGTCATGTTTTAATAATACTGAATACCAACCTTCATTTTTCCAAAAATTTCTTGCTATTTGTGCCTTCAATCTGGCTATAATATAATTTTTATCTTTTTTATAGTTTTCAGCATCAAATTTTATTTTTAAATTTTTAGCAAATTCTAAAAAACTATTCATTGTTGAAGTAGAAATCTGGTATTCAGCATTAAATTTATTTAGATCATTTCCATATTTTTTTGATATATCATTTTTATTTGAATCTAAAAATCTAAGAACGAATTTATAAAAAGCATTATGTCTTAAAAGATCTGTTGTATAATTTGTCGTTGTTTCATTGCTAATAATATAATCAGGAGTAATTCCCCCACCGGCATAAACCTTTCTCCCTCCATTAGTCTCATAAAATTTTCCTGTTGAGTCTTTATCAGCTATGTGATTTAAATTATCTCCATCTATTAAAGATGAATCACCTGCATCAAGATAATAATCTTCTTTGTTTTTTAAATGCTTATAATCTCTTTGTATCAATCTACCTGAAGGAGTATAGTATTTTGCAATTGTGAGTCTTAGCGCTGATCCATCAGATAATGTGTACTGCCTTTGTACTAATCCTTTACCAAAGGTAGTTGTACCTACAATAAGTGCTCTATCCCAATCTTGAATTGCACCAGCAACAATTTCACTTGCACTTGCTGAACCCCCACCGACTAAAATTAAAAGTGGCATATTTTCATAATCAGATTCTAATGAAGCATTAAATACTTCATCAAACTCTTCCTTTCTTCCTTTAGTGTAAACTATTTTCTTTTTACCGGATATGAAAATGTCCGCAATTTTAACAGCTTGATTTAAATAACCACCTGGATTGCTTCTAAGATCCAAAATTAATCTTTCCATTCCTTTTTGTTTTAGATCAATTAACGCATCAGTTAATTCATTTGTTGTTGTGTTAGAAAATCTTGAAATGCTTACATATCCAACATTTTTATCAATAATTAAATGTGTGTCTACAGAGTAAAGAGGTATTTTATCTCTTGTAATTGTGTATTCAATTGGTTTTTCAATTCCATATCTCGATATTGTTACTTTTACTTTTGTACCGGCATCTCCTCTAAGTTTTTCACGAACAGTTTCGTTAGTAATTCCAATTGCACTTTCATTTTCAATTTTTATAATTCTATCTCCTGATAATATGCCAAGTTGTTCACTAGGTCCGCCTGTTATAGGTGAAACGACAATCAATGTATCATCTATTACCTGGAACTCTATTCCAATTCCTTCAAAATCACCTCTAAAAGATTCTTCAACAGCCTGTAATCTTTCAGCATCTATATAGACACTATGAGGATCTAATTCATTCAGAATTCCCTTAATTGCAGCTTCTACTAATTTTGGAGTATCAACTTTTTCTACATAACTATTTTGTGTGATCTTTAGAATGTCACTTAATTTTTCAATATTATCATGTAAAGTATCACTTGAGAATAATTCTTGAAATTGAATCCCGATTACAATTCCAACCGTTAATACTAATACCACAATTGGTAATTTTAATTTATTCATTAGAAATCCATCATAGCTTAAATGAAATTATAAAATAAGTTTCTAAAATTTTATTATTTACAAAATTTTGTAGTGATTGGTTTAGGTAGCTGATATAACCTTTGAAAAAATAATCATTAATAGGTTCGTAAGAAAAGCTTAAACTTACTTTTCTTGAATACTCTTTATCTCCCGCTAAAAATGGTGCGTCAAAACTGTCTTGTTGTCTATGACCAAATAAAATATCTCCTCCAACATTTTCCTTCACAGAACCATTAGGGTTAAGTGGATTTGCACCATGAACATAATATGTAATCATACATGAGAGAAGTAATCGATTTGTTAATCTGTAATTAAATTGTGTTAAAAACAATTCGCTATTTGGTTCCATAAAAGATGCTAATCCAAACTCATCATTTGTAAATGTATTTTTTGGTAACCTGTTTGTATATACATAAGGATCAATTCTAATATATTCAAACTGAACCTCAAGTGGAATTTGTTTATAGAACATGTTAGATATAAATCCGGCAGAAATAATAAATTGATTTCCCCAATAAGGTGAACCAATTTTATTTAATTCAATATCATCTATAAGTATTGTAGAATAAAGTTTTAATCCTTTGATAGATTTATTGTTAAAATCTAAAATTACCATTGAATTATCCCTATCCTTGTTATTGTTCTGTGCGGTTTTATATAGAATAAATGGATTTACATAATTTAGGTCAAGTCCTCTATCACCATAAATTATTATTTCTCCGGCACCAAAGTTGAAGTCATCAGAAAAATTAAATCCTATTCTGTGATAGCCAATAAATTTATCATTAATTGTTTTTATTTCACCTTGGATAGGGTCTATGGTTGAACTTGTTCTGCCTAATAGTTTACCATGAAAGTAAGAAACTTCTATCGATTTATAATTCATTTTCAAAGATAAATTATCAAATATTGGAGCATTATCTCCTAGTACAATTTTTTCAGGACCGTATCCTATATTTATTCTATTTCTTCCAAATTTAAATTTTACATAATCAAAATCTGCAGTTAAATAACCAGCCGTAGTAATGTCAAAAGATCCAAAGTTACTATACTTAAAATTATATTGTAATTCATTTCTGGATAATGTTGCTTCTCTTTCTCCATATACAGTGCCGTTTCCTCCTCTGTAAAAGAAACCAAACTTATTGAAAAAAGATCCTCGAATTTGAAATTGTAATTGTAAAATTGAAGCTGTACTTGTTTTTGATAACTCAGAATTATGCTTTATAATACTTTGTATTTGTCCTGTGGAGTTAAAAAATAAATTTATATCCTTTTCTTTGTCAGCAACATAATATAAATATTTCTGATTTTGTGATAATAAATTGAAATCCTCACTATCAATTAATCGAACTGAGTGTTCAAAAGTACCAAAAACTTCATTTTCAAATTCTATTAAATAATCATCAAGTAGATTTTTATCTGAGTTGTCTAATTCTTCTTTAACTTTTAGAAGTTGGGTTAAATATTTACCTGCATCAGCTCTTGTCTTAGGTAATTCAAATGAATTATATCCCTCCAATAGTTGAAGTGATTCCATTCTTTCCAAGAAACTATAAACTGGATTATCAGCTAAAACATATTCTGTCTGTGCGTTAAATTTTACTGAAAATAAAATCAGAAATAACAAAATTAATATGTTTAAATTTATTCTTTTAATTTCCTTACCCTTTTCTTTAGAAATATAATTTGATTGTGTACATAACTATTTATAATACATTAGGTAAACTACAATAGTAATATTATAAATTGAATCATTGATTTGTTAAATTCTTCATTTGTGGAAAGAATATTACATCTCTGATTGATGTCTGATTTGTTAACAACATAACAAGTCTATCAATTCCAATTCCTAATCCTGCAGTCGGTGGCATACCATATTCTAATGCTCTTATAAAATCAGTATCTACTTGGTGCGCTTCTTCATCTCCTGCTTCTTTAAATCTTACTTGTTCATCAAATCTCTTCTTTTGATCAATTGGATCATTTAACTCAGAAAAAGCGTTGCATATCTCTCTTCCGGCAACATAACCTTCAAATCTTTCAACCACTCCTTCAATATTTCTATGTTTTTTAGCCAAAGGAGATAGTTCAACAGGATAATCTATTACAAAAGAAGGTTGAATCAATTCAGGTTGAATAGCTACAGAAAATATTTCATCAGTTAACTTTGCTTTACCTCTAATTTCAGAAATATCACAACCTAATTTTTTAGCTGTTTCTTTAAGTGTTTTTTCATCGGCACTTAGTACATTTACACCTGTTTTCTTCTCAATTGCATCTACCATTGATACTCTATTCCAAGTCGGAGCAAAATCAATATCCATCCCGTCATATTTAAATTCTGTTTTTCCAAATACATCATTACAAATACTTAATATCATTTTTTCAACATATGACATCATCCAATTATAATCTTTATAGGAAACATACAATTCCATCATAGTAAATTCAGGATTATGTGTTTTATCCATCCCTTCATTTCTAAAATCTTTAGAAATTTCAAAAACTCCATTAAAACCACCGACTATTAATCTTTTAAGATATAATTCATCAGCAATCCTTAAATAAAGTTCTGTATCTAATGCATTGTGATGAGTAACAAATGGTTTTGCAGCAGCTCCCCCGTAAAGAGGTTGTAATATAGGTGTTTCAACTTCCAGGTATCCGCTATTCTCTAAATATCTACGCATAGAAGAAGTAATTTTACTTCTTTGAACAAACACTTCTTTTACTGAAGGATTTACAATTAAATCAACATATCTTTGCCTGTATCTTAATTCGATATCAGCAAATTGATCATGAATTGTTTTATTTCCCTGCTCATCAACTGTTTCCTTTGCTATAGGCAGAGGTCTTAAAGATTTAGTTAGCAATGTTAAGTTTGTAACATGGACAGAAATTTCTCCGGTTTTTGTTTTGAAAGTATAACCATCAATTCCAATTATATCTCCAATATCCATCAACTTAAAAGCGGTGTATTGTTCATTTATATCATCTTTGCGTAAATAGATTTGGATTCTACCGAATTCATCTTGTATATGTGCAAAAGAAGCTTTACCCATTTTACGAAGTGCCATAATTCTACCGGCAATTTTGACTTCTTTTTTTTCTTCGTCTACATATTCATCTTTAATTTTTTTCGAATTTGAATTACTATCAAATTCATAAGCAAAAGGTTTAACTCCTCTAGATCTAAGTTCTGTTAATTCATCTTTTCGTCTTTTGATTAAAACATTCAAATCATCTTGATTATTATCCACTTATCCTCCGAAAGTAAGCTGGTTAGTTGTAATTTTTATAAATTGATTTAATTTCTTCACTAGTAATTTTTCTGAATTTACCAACCGGAATATCTGCTTTAAGATTTCCAAATAGTTTCCTGTCTAAGTCTAAAACATTATATCCAAGAACTCCAAACATATCTTTCACAAAATGATTTCTTCCTTCAACAGCTGTTACTTCAACCAATTTTGGGTTTTTAATATTAGGAATATTTATTTTTTCAAACTTCCCTTTTCTTCCATTAATATATACTCCTTGTAACAATTTTTGTTCATCATCTTTGTTGAGGTCTCTACTTAAACTTACAGAATATACTTTCCTAATTTTATGTTTTGGATGAGTAAGTAAGTTAGAAAAATCTCCATCATTTGTTAAAATTAGAACGCCTGTTGTATTGTAGTCTAATCTACCAACAGGAAATATTTTTTCATTTGAGTTTATTAAATCTACAACTGTCATTCTGTTTTTCTCATCTTTAGTAGAAGTTATAACACCTTTAGGTTTATTCATTAAAAAATAGATATGCCTTTTAGGTTTTATTTTTTCACCATCGACTAAAACTTCATCTTTATCATCATTAATTTTACAAGCCAAATCAATAATAGTTTTATTATTTACTGTAACTCTACCCTCTAAAATATATCTCTCTGCATTTCTTCTGGAACACAAGCCGCTATCAGCTATATATTTATTCAATCTCATTATCACTGCTTATTTCATTTGTTGTTTCTTTTTCTAAATCTTCTTCCATAGCATTCATCATAATTTTTCTTTTTCGTTCAAGGAAATCTTCATCTTGCATTATCTCTTCTATTTCTCTTGGTTTTGGAAGATCACCAAGATTATTTAATGCAAAATATTTTAAAAATTCTGTTGTAGTTTTATATAAAAGAGGCCTCCCTACTGATTCAGATCTACACGCAATATTAATCAATTTTTTATCGAGTAAGGTACTGAGCATATAATCACAATTTACACCCCTTATAGATTCTAATTCAGGTTTTGTTATTGGCTGCTTATAAGCGATGATAGATAAAGTTTCAAGGGCTGCTTGGCTTAATCTTCTTTGGCTTTTTTCTATAGTAAGAAAGCCAATATAATTAGCATATACTTCCCTTGTTGCAAAAATATACCCTTCAGCAATTTTCTTTATCAAAAATGCTCTGTTTTCTTGCTCATAGTTATTATTGAGTGATTCAACACTTTTTTCAATATCAATTTCTGTAATATTGATCTCTTCGCCATCAATACCTTTAATAGTTTTTATCAATTCGGCAGCAGGCACAACATCATCAGAAGAAAAGATTAATGCTTCAATTATTGATTTGTATATTTTGTCCATCTTCTACTTTATAAATTATAAAATCATTAAATCCATCTGAAATTTTCAAACCGATTTTGCCAATTTTTGTTAACTCGAGTAAGGCAATAAAAGTTATTACAATTCTAATTTTTTCGTGCATACCTGAGACTAATGTAATAAAAGAGACCTCGGCTTCAGTCAATAAATTATTTAAAATGTAAACAATCTGTTCATCTATTGTGATATTTGTTTTTTTTACTTCGTGCATTACTTCAGGCTTAATATTTTCAAGTGCTAGATGAAATACTTTGGCTAAATCAAAAATAGTAATGTTCTTTAGTAAAGTATCAAATTCATGTGGAGCAACTTTTAAGTCTTCTTTAAAATTACCTCTAAAAGACAATTTCCTTTGATTAGATTCCATATAGGAAAGTTCATCAGTAACTTCTTTATATCTTTTATATTCCAATAATGCCTGAACAAGTTCACTCCTAGGATCTATTTCTTCACCTTTTTCATCTACTTCTCTTGGTAAAAGCATTCTTACTTTTATACGCATTAAAGTAGAAGCCATTAAAATAAAATCACCGGCAATTTCCAGATCTAACAATTTAATAAGATTTACATATTCCAAAAATTCTTTAGTGATTTTAGAAATAGGAATATCATATATATTTAGTTCATCTCTTTTAATAAAAAAAAGAAGAAGATCCAAAGGTCCTTCAAATTGATCTAATTTAATTTTATAAATACTCATCCTAATTTCATTTTACTTCTAACTTCTTTCATAGTTTCTGAGGCAGTTTTTTTCACCTTAATTTCACCATCTGACAAAATATCTTTTACAATATCAATTTTATTTTCATAATATTTTCTTTTTTCAAGAATTGGATTTAAGAATTCAGATATTTTACTACCACAATTTTTTTTACAATCAAAACAGCCAAGTTCACCACTTCTGCAGCCTGAAGCAACCTCTTCTAATTCATTCTGATTAAACTTAGAATGATAAGAAAATACAACACATATTTCAGGTCTGCCGGGATCACCTTTTCTAACTTTTTGAGGGTCTGTAACAGCTTTTTTTAATTTTGTTAAAACAGTTTCCTGATCATCTGAAAGTAATATTGTATTGTTTAAAGATTTACTCATCTTTGCAACACCATCTAATCCGGGGAGCCTTGCAAAATTTGTAAGTAATGGCTTTGGTTCAGGAAACACTCCACCATATTGGTTATTAAACCTTCTTGCAATCTCTCTTGATATTTCAACATTAGAAACCTGATCTTCACCAACCGGAACAAAATCACCTTTATACAAAAGAATGTCAGCTGTTTGTAATACCGGATAACCCAAATGTCCATAATTAACATTATCAATATTCAAATCTCTTACTTGATCTTTTAATGTAGGATTTCTTTCAAGTCTGTTTACAGTAATAAGCATACTAAAAATTAAGTGTAATTCTGTGTGTTCTTTAATTTGTGACTGACGAAACATTGGGCTCTTTTTAGGATCAAGTCCCACAGCAAGCCAATCTATTAACATATCTATGGAATCATCATAAATCGAATCTGAATTAAGATTTGTTGTTAAAGCATGATAATCAGCAATAAGGTGAAAACTTTCGTATTCATCCTGAAGTTTTACCCAATTTTCTAGTGCACCAACAAAATGCCCCAAATGCAATTTCCCAGTGGGACGCATTCCGCTAAGTATTCTTTTTTTCTGCATTTACAAATAACTTTTAATTTAAATTCTAAAATAATTATTAAAAGAATAATATGCTTATATATCTTATTATTCAAATTTAATTATAAGTTTTACTAATTTTTAAGACATGTACAGATAGGGTTTCCAATTTTCATCAAGTCTGCCAACAACATTTTTAATAAACATAATATGACTTGGTTTAAAAGGTTTTGAAATAAGGTCTAATTTAGCTTCTGAAGGAGTTCTATCCCCTTTTTTATTATTACAGGCAGTGCAAGCACATACAAGATTATCCCAACTGTCCGTTCCCCCTCTGGCTTTAGGAACAATATGGTCTATTGTTAAAGGTAAATCACTTCTTCCACAGTATCCACATTTGTATGCGTCTCTTCTTAATATATTTTTTCTGGTAAGCACTACTTTTTTATATGGGATTTTAATAAATCTGCTTAATCTAATTATACTTGGCCAAGGGTAAACTCTGGATATTGAATGAAGTTCTTTCTTTTTGTTTTGCAGTACAATTTCAGCTTTGTGTAAATAAATTAAGATAACTGCTTTCTTTACATTGCAAATTGACAAAGGTTCATAACTCTGATTAAGTATCAGAACCTTTGCGTTAAGTTTACCGTTATTGTAATATGTCCTTTCGAATTCCATCCTCCTTAGTAGTATTTAGACTTTTTTTAACAATTATTCTAAGTACAATTTTAATAATAAATAGCAAAATACTTATGTATAAGAAAATATCAAATAGATTTTTTCCTACCATATTAGTTATCATCAATATTAATAATACAGCTACAATTACTAATAAAGATAAATCAATTATTTTATAATACTTAACAAACATTTTTATTTTATGTCTCTGTAAACAATAGCAAAACAGGTCACATAATTATTTGAATGACTTATAGATATTTTTAGACTGTTACCATTTGTTAAATAATTTTCTAAATATCCTTTCAATTTTACAATTGGCATTCCGTTAGGTTTATTTAATATTTCAATGTTTTGCCAACCTGCTTTTTCTTGTGTGCCTGTAGTTAATGCTTTATACACAGCTTCTTTTGCAGCAAACCTAGCAGCCAGATGTTGATATTTATTACTTTTTTTCAGGCAGTATTCTAATTCAAAAGGAGTATAAATTTTATTAAGGAAGCCATCACCATATTTGTCAATGCTTTGTTTAATCCTGTCAATTTCAATTATATCAACACCTATACCAATTACCATAAAATAAACCCTATTTAAAAAATACTTGCATCTACATTTACCCCATCACCTTTAAGTTGAATGATTAATATTTTAGTCAATTCATTCAGCCTGGTTAAAGTAGAATCTAGATTGTTATAAAATGAATCATTGTAGATTAACTTACCTAAGTTATTCTTTTTCCTTTTAATCTCTGTTATAAAACTATTGCTTAAACTAAAAAGGGTATCAGCTCTTTGCGATAATATATTCAAATTTTTTAGTGACTCTTTTATATTGGACCTATTTTCTTTTAATAAAGTATCAGCACTTAAAGTTAGTTTGTTCGCATTGTTAACTAATTCAGAAATCACATTCTTATTCTCATCCATCAATACAGAAAGTTGAAATGAAATTTTATTCATATTTTGAACAGATTTTTTTAATCCGGATTTGAATGATTCATCAGTCAGCAGATCATTTACTGAGTTTAAAGTTGTATTTAATTTAGTTAATGTAAAAGATACATTTGTTTGTATTTTACCCAAATCAGCAATTAAAGTAGGCAAATCATTTAAGAAATTACCTTCAAAGGTATTATCATAGTTTATATATTCTCCGGATTTGCCTGAACTTATCTCAACTTTTTTTCCGCCCATTAAATCGAGCATTGCTATTCTAAACGAGGCATCTGAATATATTTTTGTATCTTTTTCTATTGCTAAGGAAAGAATGACGCCTTTATCAATTAATTTTATTTCTTCAACAAGTCCTTTCTTTACACCATTAACAGTAACATTATCACCAACATTTAATCCAGAAGTAGTTTCAAAGCGGACCTTTATAATTTTATAGTTAGAAGAAAAAGAAAAATTTTTAGCCCAGCCTAATACCCAGATGAATATTATTATTCCAATAATTACTGTAATACCAACTTTTATTTCAGTTTTTCTGTCTGATCTCATTTTTTAAGACTATTAAATTTATTGCGTATATAATTTAATTCTTTTTCTGTAATAATGCTGTCCCTAAGTACTTCATCTATTGTTTCACTAATATTCTCAATTTGATCTACAGGTATATCTTTAATCTTATTATAATTTGATTTTGCTTCAGATATGAATTTTTCAAAACCCAATTTTTCAGGTGTTTCTTTAATGAATTTTAATTTATCTGAAATGTCAATATTAATGTAAGGGATATTAAACTCAGAATTGTTTGTTGATAAAATATCATCAAATTTTTGTTGGAATAAATAAAGACCTATCGCTAATATAATTACAGTAAAGAATATTAACTTTAAAAAACATCCTTTTTTCATTATCTAATTACTACTTTTTGAAAGTCTTGTAATCCTTACCTTTGTTATCCTTTTATCAAATATTTCTACGACTTTAAATAAATAACTTTTAAGCTCAAATGAATAACCTGCAATAGGTATTTTACCGGCTACATTTAATATCAGTCCACCAATTGTTTCGTAGGCATGGTCTTCAGATTCAAAATCTTCATCAAGTAATTCATTTAGTTCATCTATAGACAACATTCCCGCTACTAGATAATTGTTATCATCAACCCTTGTAATTGGTTTTTCATCTTTATCATATTCGTCAATAATTTCACCAATTATTTCCTCTAAAATATCTTCTAGAGAAATAACTCCTAAAGTTCCACCATATTCATCAACAACAATTGCAAGATGCATTTTCTTTTCTTGGAACTCTCTCATAAGAACGCTAATTAATTTAGTCCCTGGAATAAACATTGCATTACGAAATATTTCTTTTACAGAAAATTCTTTTCTTAATTTGTCATCTTTAATATAAGAGAGTAAGTCTTTAGCATAAATAAGTCCTACAATATCATCTAAATCTTTATTATAAAGTGGAAGTCTGCTATGACCTGATGAAGTTATTAATTCTAATATATCCTCAAATTTTGTATCAAATGAAACGGCACTAATATCTACTCTTGGAGTCATAACTTCTTGCACTTCTACAGATTTGAACCCGACAATTCCCTTTATCAACCCTTCTTCCCTTCTTATAATTCCACCGGCCTTACGAGTTATTACAGCAAGATTAGAGATGTCTTCATGAGTTATTGCAGATTTAGTTTTATCGATACTAAATTTTTTAACAAAGAAATTTATAACTTCAGAAATTAATTCTGAAACCGGGAATAATATTACAGATATCCAATAGAGTGGAAAAACAATTGTTTTTGAAAATGAAATAGGATTTTTTGCTGCCCAGACTTTCGGGATCAATTCACCAAATATTACTACTAAAATTGTTATAATTATAATTTGAAGAGTAAGAGCAAGATCTCTTGATATTCCAATTTTATCAGCATTGTTTATGACCAAAGATACAGATGTAATTGCTGCTGCGGTATTTACAATTGTATTGCAAATTAAAATTGTAACTAAAAGTCTACGAGGAAATTGTAATAAATTTTGTAGATATCCTGATAGAACAAGATTCTCTTTGAACAGTTCTTTAATTTTTGTACGATTTAAAGAAAATAATGCAATTTCAGAACCGGAGAAAAATGCAGAAAATAAAAGAAGTATTAATAGAACAATCAGTCTAAATTGCCAATCAGTGTCCAAAAATTTACAATATCCTCGTATTATTTAACATAATTAACTTACATTACGCAATATGATTTGTGAATTGCCACGACTTTTAAGTCGTGGCAAGAAAATACTACGAAAACCGGGCTTTAGCCCAAATTGTTTCGTTTTTTTTTTGACTAAAGTCCAGAATTTTGAGGTCTTTTTAATCCACGCCCTAAAGGGCGTGGCAAGTCAAAAACAGATTTTGCGTAACATGACTAATTAATTTAGAACGGCAGATCATCATTATCTTCTTGTGACACATCAATTTCCGGTTCGGCAACTTTGCTTGAACTGGAATCAGAATAATTACCGGATGATCCGGAGGAATCTAAAGGAATTAATTTTTCTACAATAGTATCAGTAACATATTTTTTTACACCTTCTTTATCGGTGTAATCTCTTTTAGAAATTCTTCCTTCAATATAGAATTTCTTTCCTTTTTTTAGATTCTCTTTATAAAAATCTGAAAGATTATAACCGACCAAATTATGCCAGGTAGTTTCATTTTGCCAATTACCTTCTTTGTCTTTATAACTTCTTGTTGTAGCCAAAGAAAAAGTAGTAACAGAAAGGTTGTTGTTGGTAAATCTTGTTTCTGAATCTTTGCCAAGATTTCCTATCAGCATTATTTTGTTCAATGAAAAAGACATTATTACCTCCTGATTAATAAAAAAATAATAATTTATTCTATCATAATTAATATTATGATTCTTTTCCTACCTTATTACCGTTAAGATCCAGGCATCCTTAAAATCATCAATAGTCCATAGATTATTTCTTACGGTTTCTGCATCTTCTTTTTTATTATAAAATGGTTTAAGTTGTACTACATATAGATTTACAGAATTACTAAAAGCTATATCAATATCAAATTTTATTTTATTCTTACTTTTTTCAGCAAAGTATACAGCTTTTTCTTTTGTTGTAAATGCACCAATCTGGACAATATACAATTTAACATTTGAAATGGCAGACAGTACGGTACTCTCATTGTTAATTGGATCAACTGGGATAGAATCAAAAACATACAGAGAATCTGAACTATTGGTATTATATATATCTGCATTGTCTTTTGAAGATGAGCAAGCAGATAGAAATAAAATGATAAAAATATATAAAATAAATATTGAATTTTTCTTCATAAACAATAATAAAAAATTTTTTATTTAAAACAATAAAATCCCGCATAATACGGGATTTTATTATATAATTTTAAAAAATATTAATATCTAACCGGCCAATTTTTATTTCCCGTCATCATTCTTATCATACTATTAAAAACATTAGGTGCATAGGTAATATCTTTAGCCGGGACTTTACCAATCGGAATTCCAGGTAATGAATTAAGATCAACTAAAGGTATATTTGCATTGAATTTTGTATTTATTGCTTTTATCCACTCATTAGCTATTATTCCATACCCTCTGGTAGATGGATGAACTCCATCATAGCTAAATGTTCCACCCGTTATAAAACTGGAAGTAAATACACCAATTCCTGGATATACAATGGGTGAAACTAATAAGTTTTTAAGGAAAGTATTAAAATCAATAACTGATATATTTCTGCTTCCAGCTTCTGTTGCAATAATTCCATTAAAAGCTGTAACAGCATCTTTAGATATAGTAATTTCTGCAGGGTCTAAGACATAAACATCAGGAAATGGATTTTGGGGATGAACACCAAACGGTTTTGTTGTATCTATACCTGTAGGTAAAGTTGAAAATCCATTATCTCTATAAAATTTACCTGTAGGTTGCCCGATAAGACCCGTATAAGTTTGACCTGCCAAAGTAAATAATGTAGTTAAATCTTTACAAGCTGCTGAATCTGCAATTCT